>Ga0207693_10001422_pt1 | contig 21223 bp, 25 predicted proteins | sample LARL81metaG_FD_184347 | JGI IMG/M metagenome (GOLD analysis project Ga0207693, IMG submission 184347) | Corn, switchgrass and miscanthus rhizosphere microbial communities from Kellogg Biological Station, Michigan, USA - LAR L8-1 metaG... | ecosystem: Host-associated > Plants > Roots >... | reverse complement strand
ACGACCTTCGGGGCGTACGCCGCCTGGCGGTCGGTAATCGTCAGGACGACCAGCTGGACCGGCGCGAGCCACAAGGGCAGGGCGCCGCCGTGGTGCTCGATCAGGATTCCGATGAACCGCTCCAGCGAGCCGACGACCGCCCGATGCAGCATCACCGGAACCTTGCGGCTGTTGTCCTCGGCCACATACTCGGCGTCGAGCCGCGCCGGCATCGAAAAATCGACCTGCATCGTGCCGCACTGCCACGACCGGCCCAGCGAGTCCTTCAGGTGGTACTCGACCTTCGGTCCGTAAAAGGCGCCTTCGCCTGGCAGCTCGGTCCATTCGGCTTCGCAGGCGCTCAAGGCGCGCCGCAGCGCGCTCTCGGCGCGATCCCAAGTGTCGTCGGTCCCGAGCCGCTTGTCGGGTCGCAGGGCGAGCTTGATCGTCACCTGGTCGAACCCGAAATCCCGATATACGGCCAGCGCCTGCTGGTTGAAGGCTGTGACCTCGGGCTGGATCTGCTCCTCGCTGCAGAAGATGTGACCGTCGTCCTGAGTAAAGCCGCGGACCCGCATCAAGCCGTGCAACGCGCCTGAGGGTTCGTTGCGATGGCACGAGCCGAACTCGCCGTAACGCAGCGGCAGATCGCGATAACTGCGCATGTTCGAGTTGAAGACCAGGATGTGGCCGGGACAGTTCATCGGCTTGATCGCGAAATCGCGCTTTTCCGACTCCGTCGTGAACATTTGCTCTTTGTAGTTCTGCCAGTGACCCGACTTCTCCCACAGCGAGCGGTCGAGGATCATGGGGCATTTGACTTCCTGGTAGCCGTTCTGCTGGTAGGCGCGGCGCATGTACTGCTCGACCTGTTGCCAGATGGTCCAGCCTTTTGGATGCCAGAAAACCATCCCGGGCGCCTCTTCGCGCAAGTGGAACAGATCGAGATGCCGACCGAGCTTGCGGTGATCGCGTTTCTCCGCCTCCTCGATCCGGTGCAGGTAGGCGTCGAGGTCTTCCTTTTTGGCCCATGCGGTGCCATAGATCCGCTGCAGCATCTCGTTCCTGGAATCACCGCGCCAGTACGCTCCGGCGAGCTTGGTCAGCTTGAACACCTTGAGCTTGCCGGTCGAGGGAACGTGCGGGCCCCGACAAAGATCGGTGAACCGGCCTTCGCTGTACAGCGAGATCGATTCGTTGGCCGGAATCGAGCCGATGATCTCCGCCTTGTAGTGCTCGCCGAGCGATTCGAAATACTGCACCGCGTCGTCGCGCGGCATCATCTTGCGCACGACCGGCTCGTCTTTTTTCGCGAGCTCGGCCATCTTCTGCTCGATGGCGGCCAGGTCTTCCGGCGTGAACGGGCGCTTGTACGAGAAGTCGTAATAAAACCCGTCCTCGATCACCGGGCCGATCGTCACCTGCGCGTCGGGAAACAATTCCTTGACCGCATAGGCGAGCAGGTGCGCGGTCGAATGGCGCAGGACCTCGATGCCGTCCAGATCCTTGTCGGTGACGATCGCGACCGATGCGTCACGGTTGATCGTGTAGGAAGTGTCGACCAGCTTGCCGTCAACGCGGCCGGCCAGCGCCGCCTTGGCAAGGCCGGGGCCGATCGACGCCGCCACTTGGGCGACGGTTACCGGCGCGTCGAAATGCTTGATCGCGCCGTCGGGTAATCGAATATCGGGCATGGCTTTTCCTCGATGCGAAAAAAAAGTGCGGACGAGCCGCACTTTTTGACGCTTTACATGCGTGCGAACCCGCCTGCCTGTCAGTCAGTCTCCCTGCGCGTTCGCGGTGTCATAACCATGCCTTTCTCCGTTCGACCTCTAGCCAGTCCGATGCAGTGACTGGTAGGCGCGATTGGACTCGAACCAACGACCCCCACCATGTCAAGGTGGTGCTCTAACCAGCTGAGCTACGCGCCTGTCCTGCAAAGAAAAGAGTATAGCCGAGTCGGCTTGCTGCCGCCAAGCGCGCCGTCGACACCGACCGCCTTAGTCGCGCAGCACGCGCAACAGGCCGATCAGGACCGGCTGGTGGACCATGTATATGAGCAGGCTGTGTCGACCCATCCATATCAACCAATGCGGTGTTATCCGGGTCAAGGGCCTCAGCGGGCGGAATTGTTGCAGCGATAGCCAGTGGCCGAGCGCAATGCCAATCAGGACGACGCCCAGCCAGGGCAGCAACGGCACGTAGTCCTCGGTCTGCGGCCTGTGCGTCATCATGCCCAGCCATTGCAGCCAGCGCGTGTCGAACAGCGGCAGCGCGACGAAATTGCCGACGATGACGATCGCGGCCCCGGCGACCAATGCCGCGCGCGGGAAGCGCGTGGCCGGCCATGCCAGCACCGACGCGACCGCGATGCAATGGAGAATGCCGAAGGTGATGAAGGTTTGCGGAAAGGTCAGGTAACTGGCGACACTGACCAGGATCGCGCAGAACGCGATCAGCGCGATCCGTCGCCAGAAATGTCGCGGCGTGACGCCGGCACGGCGCGCGAGCAGCAGGCTCAGTCCCACCAGCAGCATGAACGCGCTGACGATCACGCCGCGAAAACCCAGCCAGAACGAATCGTGGTCGAAGTCGGCACGTATGAAACCGAACCAATTGAGGTCAAACGAAAAGTGATAGACGATCATCAGGCAAAGCGCGACGCCGCGCAGCCCGTCGATCGCGCCTATGCGCAACGCCGCGGGCGCTGCGGCTCGCGCCTGCACGGCACGCTTCGCCGTCGATCGCCGCGCCGCGTGCGCCGCGCGGTGCTCGCGTCGGTGGCTCATCGTACGGTGAGCGGCCAAACGATGCGGTAGCTGCCCGCGCCGTCCGCCCTGCCGATGCTCGAGAGGGCGGCGGCGATCGCTTCGCCGCGATCGGCAGGCAGCCCCGCGCGCGGCTTGATCCTTGCGTCGATCTGCGGCGTGCCGCGAGTCGAGAACAGCAGGGTCCCGGTGACATCGACTTCGCCTCCGCTGTTTGACAGCGTTGCCGGGATTTCGCTGCCGCTGCCGGCAGCAGCGAGGCGCACGTCGCCCAGCGCGATGCGCGCCCCGGTCAGTGGCGCCGGCAGCGCGGCGTCCGCCCACTTGAGGTCGGCGCGACCTTCGAGCCGATCGCCGCGGCGCGCAAGGTCTGCAACGTTGAGCACCATCGTGCCGCCGGCATTCGTCAGCGCGTCCGGTACGCCGGCGGTGCGCAGCACCGAGGTGGCGGGCAATGCAATGGCGAAGTCGTGCACGATGAAGTCCTCTCGCTCGACGGTGAACGTCGCGGGCCGGGTCGCGTCGCCCGCGGTAAGCGATCCGGCAAGCCCACCCCGCAACAAAGGGATCGGTTCGAGACGCCACGCGACCGGAATCCGCGCGCCGTCCGGCAGGAGCGCGAGCTCGCCCGATCCGTTCCAGACGGTGCCGGTCGCCGCAGCGATGCGAATTCGGCCGTCGCTCAGGTCCGCGACGCGGCGATCGACGAGACTCGCCGGTGCCTCGATCGCCAGAGCCGCCGCCAGCAATATCGCGCCGGCGCCGATGACCAGCCAGCCGCGCATCGCTAGCGCCGCAACGTGAACTCGGCGCGGACCATTCCGGACTCGACGCGCGCGGCGGCAGTGAGGTCGACCGCGCGCAGGGCCGCATCGCGCTGCAGCGATTCGAGCAGGATCGTCAGGGCGTCGAACGAAATTCCGTCGATCGTGACGCGGAGATCGTCGCCGGTCCGGTCGATCGCGCTCGCTTTGATACCGGACTGCGCGAGCGCCAGGTCGAGCGCAGCGCGCGGCTCGCGCATAGGCGGAGGCGTCCGGCGTTCGAGTCCGCCGATGGCGTCGGCCTGGACACGTGCCTGCGCCAGTGCGGCGCGCTGTACGGCTAGCTCTCGCGTCAGTCTGGCGATATCGGCCTGCATTGGCAGCCATACCAGCAGCCAGGCGAGCGCCGCTATGGCGAGCGCCGCGCCGGCGACCACGGCGGCACGTTCAGCATGTGTGCGCAGGCGCCACCAATGCGTCAGCCGGTCGCGCGGATCGAGTTCGACGGCGGTGGCCATCAATCGATGCCCAGACGCAAACGCGCCCCGGTCGCCGTGGCTGCGGCGATGGCGGTCAGCCCCCGTCCTTGCAACTCGCGCTGGACATGCGCGATCTGCGCGGCGTCGGATTTCTGCAGTTCGAGGACGACGTGGCCATCGGCATAGCGCAGCGAGCGCACCGAGCCGGCCGGCAGCGTCGCCAGTGCCGGAGCGGCTCGCGCCAGCAACGGCAGAAAGTCGTCGCGCGCAGGCAGTCCCGCGCGATGGCGTAGCTCGGCATCGCGCCGGCCGATGGCCTGCAGCGGCGGCATCGCCGCCGCGGACTCCGGCGCAGCGGCTTGGGCCACCGCGGCCAGCTCGCGCTGCACGGCGCGTGTCTGCCATTGCAGCCACGCCCACTGTCCGAGCGTGGCGATCACATGAATGCCCAATGCCAGCGCGGCTATCGCCAGCGCCGGACGAAACAGACGCATAGCCGTCGATCGCGGTGACGGGGCGCCGGCATCGGCGCCGATCGCGGCGAGGTCGACCGCCGAAGCGAACGCCTGCGGCGTCGCGTCGGGCCAGCGCCACGGCACGCCGACACTGAACGCGACGCCGGTTAATTCGTTCGCCTGTGCGAGTCGCTCAGGTCCGATGCCGCCGATGTCCACCCGCACCACGCGCGGCGCGTGCTGGCCTGCCGCGGTGATCGCCAGCGCAAGCTCCGGCGGAAGGCCGGTCTCTCGCGCCGCGCCGACGCCGATCGACGCGCCGCGATAAGTGACGACGAATCCCGCATCGGCGCTCGAGCGCGCGCACCAGCACCAGCCGGAAGCCGGAGGGCGCGCCAGATCGCTTTCGAGAATGATCCGGCCCCAGCGTATCCCCGCGCGCTGCGATCCGGCGTTGAACGCGCGCAGCCACGATGCGGCCACGATGACGCCGCGTACGGTTCCGTCGGCAGCTTGCGCGCCAAACGCCGCATGGCTGTCTTCCGGAGCGCCGGCAAGCTGGTCTTCGAGTGCGTAGCCGGCCGCCGCGGCGACGCGCGGCGCCGGTAGCGGCGGCAAGGTCAGCGTCACCAGCCTGCCGCACGCCGCCGCGATGACCGCTTCGGTCAGATCGCGTGCCGGCCATTCGGAAGGGCGGCTGCGCCCGGTGCGGACCAGGCGGCCGCCGTCGGCAAACAGTGCCCAGTCGGCGGCGCGTTCCGCGGCAGGCGCGGTGTCGAGCAACACGCGCAGCGTGGTCATCGGCGGGTCATCGGGCGCATCGTGGACAATGCGCGCCGATTGTACGCGACCCGCGGGAAAGGCCGCGATCGCGATTCTTGCTTCATTCGACCACCTCCCACACGACCAGCGGCCAGGTGTTGGCTGCCGGCACGCGCTTGAGCAGCGCCCGCGCGCGCGCCAGGGTGTCGCCCTGCCGCGCCTCGATCGATACCTCGAACCAATCGCTCTTGACGTCAATCAGGGTTTCGTCGACGACCAGGTTGGGCCGCGGCAGGCGAGCGCGAAAATCGGCGATGTTGGCAAACGGCGTCTGGGCGCGCGAGGCGACCAGCGCGGCGGCGCCTGCCGCATCGAGGCCGCCGACGACGGCGGCGAGGACCTCGGGCGGTGCCGTGTTGACGTTGACCGCGGTCGGTGCGTCGAGCGCGCTGACCAATGGCAGAAGGCGCGCGAGCGCGCCAGGATCCACGCCGCGGACCGCAAGCAGTTCGCTCGCGCGTCGCACCGGAGCGTTGGCGGCTAGCCCGGGCCGTGGCTGGCTCAGATACCACGCATCCTCCGCGCCGCCCGGTTCGCTGACGCGGTCGTCGGCATCGACCCAGTCGCCGATGGCGTTGAGCAGCGATGGCGGCAGCGCGAGGGCGGTGAACAGGCGTTGCAAAGCGGTGCGGGTCGGCGCCGGCGTTGTCGGCACGCCGGCGATGTTGTTGATGTTGATCCGGCTTTGTGCATCGACGATGTAGCCGGCGATCGAACCGTTCTCGATCGGAAGCGCCGGCAGCTTCAGTGCCCAGGGCTGAGCCAGGTGCACGACGCCGCCGCCTGCGTTGTCATTGACGATCTGGCGCGCCCATTGCACGCCTGCCATCGCGAGCGCCTGCGCCTGCACCTGATCGCGACGGTGCGCGTGCTCGTTGATCCAGCGCTGCTGCTGCCAAAGCAGCGTCGCGGCGATCGTCGCCGCCAGCGCCGCCAGCAGCATGGCGATGACGATGGCCGCGCCGCCGACGCTGCGCCGCCGCGGCGCGGTCCACATCAGCGCAGCGCCAGCCATCGCTCAATCTCCTCGCCCGACGCGAGCGTCACTATGACCCGCGTCGCGCGCGGCAGGTCCGCATCGCCGCCGATCGGCCAGTTGTCGACCCAAATGCCGGTCGCAGTCAGATACGACAGCCGAAATTGCGTGACATCGGAGAGCAGGACGTAAGCGGTGGGCTCGCCGTCGCGCGGCCGATCATATCCCGGCCAATACAGAACTTCGATGCTGCCATTGCGCAGCCGATAGCCGAGTCTTTGTCCGACGCTTCCGGGATCGATCGCAAAGTCGGGACCGGCGCGCGAAAACGCGAGCGCACCGTTACCAGCCGCATCGACCGCCGCCAGCCAGGCCGGTTCAATCGCCGCACCGCTGCGCGCCGGACGCGGCACCGCCTCACGCAAATCGGCTTCGAGACGCGCGAAGAAAAGATCGAGCGTGCGCCATTTCGTTGCCTCCGCCGACAAGCGTGACTCGCTTTCGGACAGCGCCGACAGCGCGCGGTAGCCCATCAGCGCGAGCAGCGCGACGATCGCGATCGCGATCAGAATTTCCAGCAGCGTGAAGCCCGATCGCTTCGCATCGGGAACAGTGCTCATCGCTGCGCTGCCTGTCCCAGGTAGCCGACCAGTCTCGCCAGCGTGTAATCGGGTCGCGTTGAGTCGCCGACATCGATCTCGATCTTGCGAAAGGCCGGATTCGGCGTTCCGCTGACGGTTTCACGCCAGGTGAATGCGGCGCCGGCTTGCGTCTCGATGCCGGTGCGCTCGCCTGACGGCGGCGCCGGCGATTCAAGCTGTGCGGCGGCGAGTCGATTCTGTGCGACCCAGAGGGCCAGGGTGCGCGATTTGAGCGCAGTTGCGCTTTCCGCGCTCTGCGCGACGCTGCGAAACCCGGCCGCAAGCGCCACCGCGACGATCGCCAGCGCGACCAGCACCTCGACCAGCGTGAAGCCGGTGCGCGCTAGCGGGCTATCGGGCCGGTCAGCGCGACGCGGTTCAATGGATCGGCGGCGAGCAGCGTAAACCATTCGGGCGAGGTGATCTGGATGACATAGGGCTCGTTGCGACCGCTGGCACGAAGCGGCAGGATCGCGTCGGCGGCAACGGGCAACCCCGCATATTCGCGCGCCGAGATGTCGAGCGGCGCGGGCAGGAGGCGCGGCTCAAGGACGTCGTCTGTCGACATCGGCTGCCATGTCAAGCCCCCGGCGGGCTGCCGCCAGAATCGATAGGCGTTGCCGCTCGCGGAGATGCCCAGCGTTTCGCCTTTCCATTGCGCTAGCAGCGCCGCATGCTCGAGTGCCGCGGCCAGTCGCTGGCTTTCGCGCTCGACAGTGTGCCGAGGATCCGTCTCGAAATGCGCGTAGGCGAGTCCTGCGGCCAGCCCGATCACTATCAGCACGACCAGAATTTCCGCCAGCGTGAACCCGGTCGCGCGGCCGACGCGGAATCGCGGCGCGGCTACAGGTCCCACGAGCCGATGTCAGCGTCGAATCCCGTGCCGCCCGGCGCGCCGTCGGCGCCGAAGCTGAACACGTCGTACTCTCCGCGCAGCCCGGGATTGATGTACTGGTAGTTGTTGCCCCAAGGGTCCTTCGGCAACCGCTCCAGGTAACCATTGGGCTTCCAGTTCGGCGGTACCGGCGGCTGCACCGGCTTGGCCACCAGGGCGGCGAGGCCCTGATCGCCGGTCGGATAACGCCCATTGTCCAGGCGATAGAGTTTGAGCGCCTGGCTTATCGCGGCGATGTCGTTTTTCGCCGCGATGACTCTCGCTTCATCCGGACGCTCGAGGACGCGCGGAACGACCAGCGCCGCGAGAATGCCGAGGATGACGATGACGACCAGGACTTCGACCAGCGTAAAGCCACGCAACGATCGAATCCGGTGCGGCGCGTTCGACGGCAAGCTTTGGCGCATGCAGCCATTATAATCGCCCGGGTTCGCTTTCCAGGTCCGTCGCAAATGCGTTTCGTCGTGGGATTGCTGCTGCTCGCGCTGGTTATTTGCGGCGCCGCCTATTGGTGGGCGACGACGCAGGCTCTGCACGTTCCGGCAGAGGGCTATTCGCTGACAGTCAGACCGGGTGCGACGCTGCGCTCGGTTGCGCGCGACTTGACTGCTGCGGACGTGCTGCCCGCCGATTGGACGCTGGTCGCGCTAGCGCGTCTCAGCCGCGCCGACCGAACGATAAAGGCAGGCAATTATGAGATCGGACCGGGGACGACGCTGGCCGGCCTGATGGCGAAACTGACCCAGGGCGATGTCACGCAGTCGTCTTTCGCGATCGTCGAAGGCTGGACCGTTCGCGACCTCAAGGCGGCGCTGAAGAGCGACGCCAAGATCGCCAAGCGTGCGATCGATCTCCCGGATGCCGAGCTGATGCGAGATATCGGCGCCACGGAGGCCGCCCCCGAGGGTCTTTTTTTCCCGGACACCTACTTTTTTGCCAGCGGATCGACCGACACCGCATTGCTGAAGCGCGCCTATCGCCTGATGCAGGAGCGCCTGGACGCGGCATGGGCTTCCCGCGCGAGCGGCTTGCCGCTGGCGAATCCCTACGAAGCGCTGACGCTCGCATCGATCGTGGAAAAGGAAACCGGTCGCGCCGCGGACCGGCCACTGGTCGCGGCCGTGTTCATCAACCGTCTGAAGATCGGCATGCGGCTGCAAACCGATCCCGCAGTGATCTACGGCATCGGCGAGCGTTTCAACGGGAACCTGAAGAAGAGTGATCTCGAAAACGATCACGCGTTCAATACCTACGTCCGCAGCGGTCTGCCGCCGACGCCGATCGCTTTGCCCGGACAGGCGTCGATCGACGCGGTCCTGCATCCGGCATCGGTACCTTACCTTTACTTCGTCGCGCGCGGCGACGGCTCGAGCGAATTCTCGAGCAATATCGCCGATCACAATCGCGCCGTGGCAAAATATCAGCGCGGCGGACGCTAGCGTTCCTTCGCATTGCTTCGCTCTTCGTTGCGCCGATCCCTGCCTTCCCTTGACGACTGATTCATCCCGCGGCCGCCTGATCACCGTCGAAGGCATCGACGGCGCCGGCAAGAGCACGCATCTGCCATGGCTCAAGCAGTCGCTGGAGGGCCGGGGCCGGCAGGCCTGGCTGACGCGCGAGCCGGGCGGCACGCCGCTGGGCGAACGACTGCGCGACCTGCTGCTGCATCAGCCGATGGGAGAGCTGACCGAGACGATGCTGATGTTCGCCGCGCGGCGCGAACATTGCGAGCGCGAGATCTGGCCGCGGCTCGACCAGGGAGTGTGGGTCGTCTGCGACCGGTTCAGCGATGCCACTTACGCCTACCAGGGCGGCGGCCATGGCGTTTCGGCGGAATGCATCGCAGCGCTCGAACGGCTGAGCCTGGGTGACTTCCGTCCTGATCTGACGCTGCTGTTCGACGTACCGGTCGAGGTGGGACGCGAGCGACTGGCCGACGGACGGCCGTTGGACAAATTCGAGCGGCAGCAACCCGGATTCTTCGAGCGCGTCCGCACGGCGTATCTGACTCGCGCGGCGGCCGAGCCATCGCGCTTTCGCATCATCGACAGCACGCGGCCTCAGGCCGACGTGCGGGTCGATCTGGCCGCGATCATCGCCGCCTTGTGAGCGAATCGACGCCGCCTCCGTTGGCTGCCGCACAAGCCTTGCTGCCGTGGCATCGCGAACTCGCGACCGCGATGCTGCAACAGCGGTCGCGATGGCCGCAGGCCTTGCTGATCGCCGGCAGGCGCGGCTTGGGCAAGCGCGCGCTCGCCTTGCACTTTGCACGCGCACTGCTGTGCGAAGCCCCGCGTCCTGACGGAGATGCGTGCGGCGTTTGTCCCAGCTGCCTGTACGTGGCGGTCGGCGCGCATCCGGATTTGCGGCTGATCGAGCCGCTGCTCTTAGACGAAGAGGGAAACGTCATAGTCGTCGACGCCATCACCGTCGATCGCATTCGCGAGCTCACCGCATTCACGCAACTCTCGACCCATCGACATCGCGCCAAGGTCGCGGTAATCGCACCGGCCGAAGCGATGAACCCCGCCGCCGCCAACGCCTTGCTGAAAACGCTGGAGGAGCCTCCGGCGGACACCTATCTGATGCTGGTCAGCCATCAGAGCGCGCGTCTGCCAGCGACGATCATCAGCCGCTGCCAGCGCCTGCCGGTGCCTGAACCGGACGCTGCATCGGCGGTGGCATGGCTCAGGACGCAAGGCGTCGCCGACGCCGACCAGGTCCTGGCGCAGGCCGGGGGTGCGCCTTTGCTGGCGCTCGAGCTCGCGGATCCTCTGGTGCAGCGCGAGTGCGCCAGCTTGCTGGCCGATCTCGCGCGGCCCGAGCGCCTGTCGCCGGTCGCGGTCGGCGCCCGCCTGGACGCAGCCAAGAAGGAAGAGCGCAAGCCGCTGCTTGCTGCCGCGGTGTACTGGCTGCTGACCTGGACGGCCGACCTTGCATCGGTGGCCAGCGGCGGCCCGCCGCGCTTTCATCCGCAACGGCGCGCCGCGCTGGCGGAGCTGGCGACTCGTGTGGCGCGGGTCCCGCTGTTCCGCTATTATCAGTCGCTGTTGCAGCAACGCGCGCTGCTGTCGCATCCGCTGGCGCCGCGGCTGGTCGCGGAGGCGCTGCTGATCGATTATCGCGATCTGTTCATACGCGGCCGGGCCGATTGACTGCAGCGACCGCTCGGCCAAACTTCATCGCCACGGCGCGATCAACAATCAACCTGAGCTCGGGACCCATGGCGGCGGATCGCTCCCCCAACACTGCAACACGGGCTATGCTCAACCGGCCCGGCGTGCTTTCGCTCAACATTCGCGAAAAGGCCGCGCTATATGCGGCATACATGCCCTTTCTCAAGGGTGGCGGCATATTCATTCCGACCAATCGGGCCTATCAGCTAGGCGAGGAAGTCTTCATGCTGCTGTCGCTGATGGATGATCCGCAGCGGATTGCCGTGCAGGGCAGGGTGGTCTGGATTACGCCCGAAGGCGTGCAGGGCAACCGAACGCAGGGCATCGGCGTTCAATTCACCCCGGACGAGACCGGCGCGTCGGCGCGGGCGACGATCGAAAGGCTGCTCGGCGAGACACTCGCCTCGAATCGGCCGACGCATACGATGTAGTTGTGTTCGTCGATTCGCACTGCCACATCAATTTCCCGGAGCTGGCGGCGGACCTGCCGGCGGTATTCGAAGCGATGGCCGGGAATCGCGTCACCCACGCGATGTGCATCGGCGTCAACCTGCCCGATCTCCCACAAGTGCTGGCGCTGGCCGACGAGCATGCGAATATCTATGCGAGCGTCGGCGTGCATCCCGACTACGAGGACACGCCCGAGCCCTCCATCGAGCAGCTGATCGCGCTCGCCGCGCGGCCGAAGGTCGCAGCAATCGGCGAGACCGGTCTCGACTATTACCGGGCCACCGGCGATCTCGAGTGGCAGCGCCAGCGCTTTCGCACGCACATTCGCGCGGCACGGTCCTGCGGCAAACCACTGGTGATCCACACGCGCTCCGCCGCGGCCGATACGCTTGCCATCATGCGCGACGAGCGCGCGGGCGACGTGGGCGGCGTAATGCACTGCTTCACCGAAACCTGGGATGTCGCGCAGGGCGCGCTCGAATTGGGATTCCACATCTCGTTTTCCGGCATCGTCACGTTCAAGAATGCCGTTGCGCTCAAGGATGTTGCGCGACACGTGCCCCTGGACCGCATGCTGATCGAAACCGATGCACCCTACCTGGCGCCGGTGCCGTATCGGGGGAAGCTCAACCAGCCGGCCTACGTGCGTTACGTCGCCGAGGAAATCGCGCGGCTGCGTGAGGTGCCGATCGACGTGATCGCCGGCGCGACGTCGGCCAATTTTTTCCGGATGATCCGGACCAGCGCGCATGCCGAATAGCGGCCGCAGCATCGCCGCGCTGCGCGTACTGCGGTTGTTGCCGCTGCTCATGCTCATGCTCGGGCTCGCGCCGGCGCCGGCCGGGGCGCAGGCCCTCTATGAGCGCTTCATCCAGTCGGTCACGATCGACCGGTCGGACGAAGTCGCCGCGCTGCTCGGGCGCGGCATGGATCCGAACACCGTCGCTCCCAATGGCGACCCGGTACTGGTGATCGCGGCGCGCTCGGGGTTCGAGCCGACGCTCGACGCGTTGCTGGCGGCGGGCGCCAAGGTCAACATCAGAAATCCGTACGGCGACAGCGCGATCATGGTCGCTGCGATAGGCGGAAACCTGGCGATCGTGAAAAAGCTCTACGCTCGCGGCGCCGAAATCAATCACCCCGGATGGACGCCGCTGATCTACGCCGCAACCGGCGGTCATGCCGACGTCGCCCGCTATCTGATCGATGTCGGCGCCAACGTCAATGCGGCATCGCCGAACGGCACGACGGCTCTGATGATGGCTGTGCGCGAGGGGCATGCCGCGGTGGTCGACTTGCTGCTGGAAAGGGGAGCCGACCCCGGACATCGCAACGAGAACGGTGCGACGGCCTTGGCATGGGCCAAGCGCGGCGGGTTCGATGCGATCGAACGCGCGTTGCGGCGGCGGGGGGCTAAGGACTAGAGAGCGGCGTTGTGCGGTGCTTCAACGATGCGAATCGGCGACGGCGTCCGCACGCACCGGCGCAGGGCCTGCCGGCGCGGCCTGCGCCGAGCTTATCAACTCGGGCACAAACGCGACTAGTCGGCGCGCGCCGTCGTAGCGCTGCTGCCAATAGCGCTGCGACAACGCGACGATCTCGACCTCTCCGCCACGACGCGGAGCGTGGATGAAGCGATCGTCGCCGAGGTAAATGCCGACATGCGAAAACGGCGAGCTTCGGGTGTTGAAGAACACGAGGTCGCCGGCCTGGAGATCGCCAGGGGCGACCCGGCCGCCCAGCCGTGCCATTTCCCCCGCCGTGCGCGGCAGAGTCACGCCGACGACCTGCTGAAACACGTAGCGGACCAGGCCGCTGCAATCGAGACCCTGCTCGGGGCTGCTGCCGCCGTAGCGATAGTCGACGCCGATCAGACCCAAGGCGTAGATCGCGAGGTCCTGGGCGCTTTGTAGCACGCGAGCCACCGGACGCTCGACGGCGCGGGCGTGACCGGAGGTGGTGGCGGGCTGCGCTGCCAGCCCGGCGCTTGGCAGCAGCACCAGCGCTATCGCGGCCAGCGCAACGATCGCGGCGTGGCGCAGCGCGGTCACCGTTGCGCGAGCTTTGGGCAAGGTATCGGGGTCTGGTTGCATTTTGTACGTTAATTCAGCGACTTGCCACCATACCCGGGTCGGCGGACCGAGTCAATCGGCGCCGCGGCGGATGGCGCGCCGGCGCCGGAGGTCCTTCGGGTCGGCCTGCAGCGGCCGGTAGATTTCGACCCGGTCGCCGTTCGACAGCCTGGTGTCGAGCGCGACTCTCACGCCATACACGCCGACCGCCATCGCGGCGAGGTCGATTTCCGGGTGGCGTCCCGCTATTCCCGACAGCGCCAGTGCCTCGGCAACGCTGGCGCCGGACGGCAGCGAGAGCTCGATTTGGGTGGCGCCCGCGGGCAGCGCGTAGACGACGGTGACGGCGATCCGCTTCACGCGCCGCGGCCGTGGACCGCCACCGCGCGCTTGACGAAGGCGTCGATGAAGCTGTCGGCAATGCGGCCGAACACCGGCCCGATCAATCCTTCCAGCATCGCCGTCGCAAATTCGTAGTTGAGCTCGAATTCGACCTTGCATGCCGAATCGCTCAACGCGCGAAACTGCCATATGCCGTCGAGGCGGCGAAACGGGCCGTCGCGCAGCGAGATGACGATCCGGTCGGGCGGCTGGTTGCGATTGGCGGTGGTGAAGTGCGCGCGCACGCCCCGGTAATCGATGTCGATCTGAGCCAGCGTCTCTTCGGTGGTCTGCTGCAGGATCCTGGCTCCCCCGCACCATGGCAGGAACTTCGGATAGTCCTCGACGCGCTCGACGAGATCGAACATCTGTTGCGCGCTGTACGGCACCAGCACGGACTTGTGTACGCTGCGCATTGCTACAATACGAAACTGGAAGTGACGAGCACGTCGGTATGAGCATCGTAGAAAACAAAAAAGCCTATCACGACTATTTCGTCGAGGAGAAATTCGAGGCGGGCCTCGCGCTGGAAGGCTGGGAGGTCAAGGCGATCCGCGCCGGGCGCGCACAGCTGAAGGAAGCCTACGTCGTCGTCAAGGGCGGCGAGATCGTTCTGCTCGGCGCGCATGTGACGCCGTTGCCGACTGCATCGACGCACATCAAGCCCGACCCGACGCGGACCCGCAAGCTGCTGCTGCATCGTAGCGAGATCAATCGCCTGGTCGGCAAGGTCGAGCGCGCCGGCTACACGATGACGCCGCTCGATCTGCATTTCGTCAAAGGCAGGATCAAGATCGAGATCGGCCTCGCGCGCGGCAAGAAGCAATACGACAAGCGGGAAACCGAGAAGCTACGCGACTGGAACCGCGAAAAGCAGCGGCTGCTGCGCAACCGCTCGGGCAGCGCCAAGACGGCGCGATCCGGCTGACCAGCATGTCGTCGGGCCTGGTTACCGTGCGTCCCGCAGTCGCCGGCGACCTGGCGGCGATCAGCGCGATCTACTCGCACCATGTAGAAACCGGCATCGGGACATTCGAGCTGGCTGCGCCGGACGACGAAGAAATCCAGCGGAGATGGCGTGACGTCGTCGAGCGCGGCTTGCCGTATCTGGTGGCTATGCTGCCGGAGCGTGACGCGGGAATCGCCGGGTACGCGTATGCGAGTCCGTACCGCGCGCGGCCAGGGTATCGCTACACGGTCGAAGACTCGGTCTACGTCGATCCCGCCTGCATGGGGCGGGGCGCCGGGCGTGCGCTACTCGCCGCGCTGATCGCCGCATGCACGCCGCTCGGCTACCGGCAGATGGTTGCCGTGATCGGCGGGTCGGACAATGCCGCGTCGATAGGGCTGCATGCCGCGCTCGGCTTCGAGCGCGTCGGTTGCCTGACGGCCGTAGGTCGCAAATTCGATCGCTGGATCGACAGCGTATTGATGCAGCGCGCTCTCGGCTCGGGCGGGGCGACGGTTCCCATCTAGCCGCCGATTCAGCGTCCGGCCAGCAGCTCGCGCGCTGCCGCGACGCCGCTCCTCGCCGCTGCCTCCAGCGTGGCAGGGAACTCCGGATCGGTGTAGTCGCCGGCGAGATACAGGTGGGGCGCGATGATGCCGGGCGGAGGGCGCGTCAACCCGGCACGGCACGCATACGTCGCACGCCGCTCGGCGATCACCTTGAGCCACGTTGGCGGCGGCAGGCCGGGCAGCAAGCGGCGCAGCTGATCGTCGATCGCGCGCAGCAGCGCCGCGTGATCCTGACGGGCACCGGGCTGCTCGGTGCTGATCACGACGGCAGCGAGACCGTCCGGACCTTCGAGCTGCCCGCGATCGAACAGCCACTGCCCCGGCGTGCCGGCGAGCTTCTGCATCGGTTGCGCGAGCCCCAGCGGACGATCGTATTTCAGATACGCGGTGACAATCGGCTCGTAGGCGAACTGCTCGACACACGCGACCGCGTGGGCGGCCTCGGGAGAATCGATCGCACCGCCGAGCAGATGGCCGAGCTGGTGCGGGCCAACGGCGACGACTGCGTCCCCGAACGACTCGTCGGTATAGCCGCTGCGCAACACGACGTGGTCGCCGCGTGGCGCGACGCCGGTCACGGTCGTACCCTTGCGGATCGAGCCGCCGCGGTCGACGACGTAGGCGGCCGCGGCGTCGGGAAACAGCGACGACAGGTCGACCCGCGGCATCAGCGTGTCCGAATCGTGGGCCTCGCGGGCGAACGCGGCCGCGAGCACGTTGAGAAAGATCTGCGCCGACGCGACGGCCAGCGGCGTATTGAGCGCGGCGATGCACAGCGGCTCCCACAAATTTCGTATCGCTGCGTGAGGCTGTCTATCGAGGAGCTCCGCCACCGTCATTGCCGGCGAACAGCGATACCGGTCGCGCCGCAGTCGACCGACGAACGCGAGCGTTGTGCGACGCTCGGGCCAGGTAAGGCCTTGTGCGCGCAACAGCGCCAGCGCGAGGTGCCAGGGGGCGGGGAGCCGCGGCGCGGCCAGACGGAACACGCCGGGCTCGGCCAGGCACAGCCGCCGCCGCTCGAGCAGATCGCGCTCGGCGCCGGGGCCGTGCACGGTGCGCAGCAGAGCGAGGAGCTCGGTGTACGCGCCGAGCAACATGTGCTCGCCGTTGTCGACGACGACCTCGTAGGCTTCGATTCGACGGGCGCGGCCGCCCAGCGTCTGCGCCGCTTCGAACACCGTGACCGCGCGCCCCGCTTGGGCAAGCGTCACTGCCGCCGCGAAGCCCGCGTAGCCGCCACCGATGACCGCGATTCGCTCCGCCACTAATACGACCAGGACGTCGTCCAGGCGATCCATGCCTTGCGCAGCGGTGACAGCGCGACGCGGCGGTCCAGGACCTGAAAGTCGTTGCGCTCGATCGCCCTGAGCAGCGCGCGATAGGTGGCCGCCATGATCAGACCGGGACGTTGCGCGCGCCGGTCGGCGGCGGGCAGTGCGCCGAGCGCCCGCGCGTAAGTGGCGCGCGCACGCGCGACCTGGAAACGCATCAGCGCGACAAATCCGGGTGTGTGGCGTGCGCCGAGTATGTCGGCCGCGCTGACGCCGAAGCGATCGAGCTCGTCCTGCGGCAGATAGATCCGACCGCGGCGCGCATCCTCGCCGACGTCGCGGATGATGTTCGTCAGCTGAAATGCGATGCCGAGATCTCGAGCGTAAGCGCACGTCGCCGGATCGGAATAACCGAATATTTCCGCCGACATCAGTCCGACGCCGCCGGCGACAAGGTCGCAATAGCGTTCGAGCATCGCAAAGTCGAGATAGCGCTGCTGCTCGAGATCCATCGCCATGCCGTCGATGACGGCCTGCAGCTGCGCTTCCTTGAGTGCGAACTCCGCAACAATCGGCCGCAAGGCCTGCGCTACCGGGTGCTGCGGTGCGCCGCCGAAAATCGCCGCCACCTGGCCGCGCCACCAGGCAAGCTTGATGCGCGCCACGCCGACATCGGTGGTGTCATCGACCACGTCGTCGACTTCGCGGCAGAACGCATACAGCGCAGTGATCGCGCGCCGGCGAGCCGCCGGCAGAAAGCGAAAGCTCCGATAGAAGCTCGAGCCGCTTTGTGCGGCCTTCTGCTGGCAATAGACATCGGGGTGCATCGCTAACCGCCCAGCGTCGCCGCAAACATCATCGCCCAGTCCCGCAGGCGCAACACCGGACGGCGCCGGAAGACGTCTCCCTGCGCGAGGTCGACTGCCCGCAGGATGCGCAACCCGCCGGCGACCACCATCTTCAGCTCGATCCGCGCGCGCAGCGGCAACGCATTCGCGAGCGGCAGTCCCGCGCGCAGCAGCTCGCGCGTCCGCGCCACCTCGAAGGCCATCAGGCGCCGCCAGCGCTCGTCAGCGATCGCGTCGGCGATCTGCCGCTCGCTTACGCCGAAGCGCGCCATGTCGTCGGCCGGCAGGTAGACGCGCCCTTTCGCCCAGTCGAGTGCGATGTCCTGCCAGAAATTGGCCAGTTGCAATCCGGTGCAGATCGCATCGGCTCGGCCGAGCTCGACCTCGGCCGAGACGCCGTACAGATGCAGCAGCAAGCGACCGATCGGGTTGGCTGAGCGCCGGCAATAGTCGAAAAGCTCGTCGATGTCCGCGTACCGCGGCTTGGTTATGTCCTGGCGAAACGCCGACAAGAGATCGCGAAACGGCTCGATCGGAAGCGAATGGCGGCGTATCGCCTCGGCCAGCGCCTCGAACGGCGGCCCGGCCGGTTCGACGCGCGCATCGGACAAGCTCTCGATGCGGTCGAGCATCCTTGCATAAAGATCGAGGCCGGCGAGGCGGACAGCCGGCGGATCGTCCCCCTCGTCGGCGATGTCATCCGCGCCGCGGGCGAAACCATAGATCGCCGAAATCGCCGCGCGAAGCGCCGGAGGGCCCACCCATGATGCGACGGGAAAATTTTCGTAGTGGCTGACAGGCACGGCGATCGGAGCTTGTTGCACGAGGACGTTCACAAATTGTTCCGGGAAACACGGCGCCGGCCGGACTCTTTCGCGTGGCGGGGGTGGGACTTTTCGGCTATACTGCCGCGTTTCGCGAAACCGGCTGCGAAAGTGGCGGAATTGGTAGACGCGCCGGCCTTAGGAGCCGGAGCCGAAAGGCGTGAGAGTTCGAGTCTCTCCTTTCGCACCACGAAAACAACATTAAGGCTAGCAAGGAATCATCGGGTATGCAAACGACACTGGAAACGCTGGGCCAGCTCGAGCGCCGGCTTAATGTGGCCGTGCCGCGGGAGCAGATCGACGGCGAAGTGCACAAGCGGCTGGCGCGCCTTGCGAAGACGGTCAAGATCGCGGGTTTTCGGCCGGGCAAGGTCCCGCTGAAAATGGTGGCGCAGCAGTACGGCCCGCAAGTACGCTCCGACGTGATCTCCGACACCGTCCAGGCGAGCCTCAACGACGCCATTCGCGAGCAGAACCTGCGCGTGGCGGGCTATCCGCGGATCGAGCCGAAGCAGGACGCGGCCGGGGATCAGCTCGAGTTCTCCGCTGTCTTCGAGGTTTACCCGGAAATCAAGCTCGGCGAATTGTCCGGCGTGACGATCGAGCGCCCGGTGTCGGAAGTCGCCCCGGTAGACGTCGACCGGACGATAGAGATCCTGCGCCAGCAGAACGTCCGCTACGAGGGGGTCGCACGCCCGGCCGCGCACGGCGACCGCGCGGTCGTCGATTTCACCGGCACGATAGACGGTGTGGCATTTCCCGGCGGCCAGGCGAAAGACTTTCCGATCGTCATCGGCGAAGGCCGCATGCTGCCGGAGTTCGAAAGCGCGCTGACCGGAATGGCGGCGGGTGAGACCAAGACATTCGGCCTGACTTTCCCCGCCGATTACCACGGCAAGGAAGTCGCCGGAAAAGCGGCGGAATTCACGATGACCGTGCAATCGGTCAGCGAACCGAAGCTTCCTCAAGTCGATTCCGAGTTCGCCGTCAAATTCGGCATCGCCAGCGGCAGCGTCGAAGAGTTGCGCGCCGAAATAGCCGCCAATCTCGCGCTAGAGCTCAAGCGGAAGATCGAAGGCGTGCTTCGCGAGCAGGTCCTTCGGGCGCTCAAATCAACTTCCGACCTGATCGTGCCCAGATCGCTGGTCGAGCTGGAAGCGCAGCGGCTGCTCGAGCGGGCGGTCTCCGACTTGCAGAGCCGTGGAGTCAAGGCCGAAGACATGCAGCTCTCGCCCGACACGTTTCGCCCCCAGGCGGAGGAGCGGGTGACCTACGGCCTGATCGTCAACGAGATCACCCGGGTCTACCAGCTCTCGCCCAAGCCCGAACAGGTGCTGGCCCTGGTGCGCGAGGCGGCGCAGGCCTACGAGCAACCGGAAGCGGTAGTGCGCTGGCACTACGAAAAGCCCGGGCGCCTGAACGAATTCGAAGCGCAGGCAGTCGAACAAAACGTCGTCGACTGGGCGCTGCAACGCGCTCGCGTCGAAGACCGACCGACGAGCTTCGCGACACTGATGGAGCCGCCGGCGCGCTGAACGCGCGGTGCGGACGACACCTTTTAATCGACGACAGGCAAACCGATGACGAGTGCAGGCAGGTGGGAGGAACCGAAGGCGCTGGGCTTGATCCCGATGGTGATCGAGCAAAGCGGGCGCGGTGAACGCGCCTACGACATCTACTCGCGACTGCTGAAGGAGCGCGTCGTATTCCTGATCGGGCCGGTCGACGACGCGACGGCGAATCTGGTCGTCGCGCAGATGCTGTTCCTCGAGTCGGAGAATCCCGACAAGGACATCAATTTTTACATCAATTCGCCGGGCGGATCGATTTCGGCCGGCATGGCGATCTACGACACGATGCAGTTCATCAAGCCGGACGTGTCTACGCTATGCGTCGGCATGGCGGCCAGCATGGGGGCCTTCCTGCTGGCGGCAGGCGCCAAGGGCAAGCGCTTCGCGCTGCCCAATTCGACCGTTCTGATCCACCAGCCGTTGGGCGGCTTCCAGGGCCAGGCATCGGATATTGCGATACACGCCAAGTACATCCTGAGCCTGCGTGAGCGGCTCAACCGCTTGCTGGCCGAGCACACCGGCAAGCCGATCGGGCAGATCGAGAAGGATACCGAGCGAGACAATTTCCTGACGGCGGACGAGTCCCTGTCCTACGGGCTGATCGATAAAGTGTTGCAGAGCCGGGCTTAGGCCGGGTACAGTGTAAACGCCCCGCGGGCGCCGTCGGATACGGCTCCCCAGCTGACGGGGCGATAAAGGCGGGTGAATGGCGGAAAAAGCGACCGGCGACAAGCTGCTTTACTGTTCCTTCTGCGGCAAGAGCCAGCATGAGGTGAGGAAGCTTATCGCCGGCCCGTCGGTGTTCATTTGCGACGAGTGCATCGAGCTTTGCAACGACATCATCCGGGAAGAGGGCGCGACCGCCGACGCGACCCGCACCGACAAGAACAAGCTGCCGACGCCGCACGAGATCCGGCAGATCCTCGACCAGTACGTGATCGGTCAGGAGTTCGCGAAGAAGATCCTGTCGGTTGCAGTCTACAACCACTACAAGCGTCTCGAGACCAGCGTCAAGGAAGACGACGTCGAACTCGCCAAGAGCAATATCCTGCTGATCGGCCCGACGGGCTCCGGCAAGACGCTGCTGGCCCAGACGCTGGCGCGGCTGCTCGACGTGCCTTTTGTCATCGCCGACGCGACGACGTTGACCGAGGCAGGGTACGTCGGCGAGGACGTCGAGAACATCATCCAGAAGCTGCTGCAGAAGTGCGACTACGACATCGACAAGGCGCAGCGCGGCATCGTCTATATCGACGAGATCGACAAGATCTCGCGCAAGAGCGACAACCCGTCGATCACGCGCGACGTCTCGGGCGAAGGGGTGCAGCAG
>Ga0207693_10001421_pt1 | contig 21223 bp, 15 predicted proteins | sample LARL81metaG_FD_184347 | JGI IMG/M metagenome (GOLD analysis project Ga0207693, IMG submission 184347) | Corn, switchgrass and miscanthus rhizosphere microbial communities from Kellogg Biological Station, Michigan, USA - LAR L8-1 metaG... | ecosystem: Host-associated > Plants > Roots >... | reverse complement strand
GATCGCGCCGAGCGCCACGCTGATCACGTCGTGGATGTACAGCAGCAGGTCGTTGCCGCAGGCGGCGAACACCGCCCGGTGGAAGGCCAGGTCGGCCTCGATGAACTGGTCCGGGGCGCCGACGGTGGCCCACAGCTGGGCCATCGCGGCCATGATCGCACCGCGCTGCCCGGCACTGGCCTGCTCGGCGGCCAGCCGGGCCGCGCCCGGCTCCAGCGCGACCCGCAGGTCGGCGAGCACCCGGACGTCGTCCGGGCTGGCCTGCGGGGCGTACCGCCAGCGCAGCACGTCGGGGTCGAGCAGGTTCCACGACTCGCGCGGGCGGACCCGGGTGCCGGCGCTGGTCCGGCTCTCCAGCAGGCCCTTGCCGGCCAGCACTTTGACGCCTTCGCGCAGCGCCGAGCGGCCCACCTCGAACCGGCTGACCAGCTCGTCCTCGGTGGGTACCGGAGCGCCCGGGCCCAGCTCACCGCGGACGATCGCGGCGCCCAGCGCGTGCACGACCTGGGCGTGCCGGGCCTGCCCGGGATAGGCGGCGGTCACCATCGCGCCTCCCGCTGTGGCCGGCTCCTGATGAGGCCGAGAGTACGGTCCGGCACCGCCGTCAGTCAACACTTCATCTGATGAAGTTGGCCGTTAATCCGATGAACGGTTGACGCCGGGCGGCGCTGCCCGTACGCTTCCGCCAAGCCCGCGGGCCCGGCCAGGTCCGCGGGCTCCAAGCTGGAGCCCGCAGTCACTGGAGCCCCACAGTCAGGAGCTCCCACCCCACCGGCGGGCGGAGGGAGACCGGTGTACCTCGTCAGGTATCGGGACTCCGGCGGCCAGCCGCGGGCCGGCCTGCTGAAGGATGGCCAGGTCAGGTCGCTGCCGGGGATCACGTCGCTGGCCGATCTGCTGGCCATGCCGGTGCTTGAGGTCCGGGCGATGACGAACGACCTGCCGCCCGGGGGCACCCGGTTCCACGAGCGGAGCCTGCTCGCGCCCATCGACGGCCGGACCGAGGTGTGGGCCGCCGGGGTGACCTACGAGCGGTCCCGGCACGCCCGGGTGCAGGAGAGCGAGGACTCGGCCGACATCTACGACAAGGTGTACGGCGCGGCCCGGCCCGAGCTGTTCTTCAAGTCGGCGGCGTGGCGGGTATCCGGGCCGGGCGGCCCGGTGAGCGTGCGGGCCGACTCCGCGGTGGACGTGCCCGAGCCGGAACTGGCCGCGGTACTCAACTCCGCCGGTGACGTGCTCGGCTACACCATCTGCAACGACATGAGCTCCCGGTCGATCGAGGGGGAAAACCCGCTCTACCTGCCGCAGGCCAAGATCTACCTGGGCGGCTGCGCGGCCGGCCCGTGGATCCGGCCGGCCTGGGAGGTGCCGGACCCGTACGCGCTGACCATCGAGCTGACGATCAGCCGGGATGGCGCGGCCGCCTGGTCCGGCTCGGCCAGCACCGCCGGGCTGCGGCGCAGGATCGCCGAGCTGGCCGCGTTCCTGTTCCGGGAGGACGAGTTCCCGGACGGGGTGGTGCTGTCCACCGGCACCAGCCTGGTCCCGGACCTGCCGTTCACGCTGCGGCCGGGCGATGAGGTCCGGATCGCCATCTCCGGTATCGGCGAACTGGTCAACCACGTGGTCCGCGGCAAGGCCGCCGTAACCGCCGAACCGTCGCCCACCTAACCCGTCCCCACCAGCCGCCCTGTCCCCACCAGCCGTTCATGATCGTGGTCAGTTTGTGTCAGCTGCGAACGCAAACTGACCGTGATCATGGTGCGTCTGGGGTCAGTCCGCTTCGAGGTGGGCGACGTCGTTGTAGCCGCGCAGCACCCATCGCTGGCTGCTCACCACCAGGCGGGAGATGGACGCGTTGTCCGCGCCCAGGAACGCGAACGGCCGCGACCCGGTGGCCAGCGCCAGCACCTGGGCGATGACCCCGCCGTGCACGATGACCGCCACCCGCTGGTCCGGATGGGCCGCCGCGATCCGCCGGATGGCGTCGCCGACCCGGTCCGCGAACGCCGAGGCTAGCTCGGCACCGGGAATGACGTCCCAGCGCTCCTCGGCCCACATCCGCTCGGCCACCGGGTGGTTCTCCGCGACCATCTTGCGGAACAGCCCGGCCTCCCACTCACCCAGGAACACTTCGCGCAGCCCGCGCTCCACGCGCGGGGTCAGGCCCAGCCGCTGGGCCAGCGGTCCGGCCGTCTGCCCGGTCCGGCGCAGCGTGGTCACGTAGATCGCGTCGATCTCGGTCTTGGCCAGCCGGTCGGCCAGCCGCTCCGCCTGCTCGCGCCCGTCCGGCGAGAGTTCCGGGTCAGCGTGCCCGTCCACCAGCGGGAACGGCTCCTCCATGAACGCGGCCGCGGACTCGCCGTGCCGGATCAGCAGCAGTTCTGTGGCGCCGGGCGGCGGCCGGAATCGGGCCTGCCGGTAGGAGACCGCGCCGGGATGCGGCTCGGCCACCGCGGCCAGCGGCGCGGCCGCGGCCGCCCCGGGCGTCGGCTCAGATCTGGGTTTGGGCCCGGGTTCGGGGGCGGTCGGCCCGCTGCCGGAGGTCGCGGTGCGGGGCGGGAGTTCTGGCTTCACCACTCCCGAAGGGTAACCTTGCCGCCGCTGTCGCCCGTGACCTGGGCGGCTGGCCGTCACCTGGGGTGGGGGGGCGCGCCGCTGGACGGTGCGAAGCTGGGGAACGGGCTGGGGAACGGCGTAGTAGGCGTAGTAGTAGTGGGAGTGCTGGGGAACGGGCTGACGGGAGGGCTGGGGAACGGACTGATGGGAGGGCTGGGGAACGGACTGATGGGAGGGCTGAGGAACGGCCTGGTGGGAGGTATCCGGGTCGTCCCGAGACGGAGATGCGCGGCTTTTAGTGGGATATGCCGCTTCTTATGGAGTTTGAGGTACTTAGCGTCTGCACATACCTTAATATGCGGGGATGAGTGGTAGAAGGTGTTAGCGATCGGCTGGGAGATGTGATCGCCCTTCGCCTGGAGTGCCGGGTCGCAAGATGATCTGCGGATTACCTCTTTGGCTGGTATGTATACGATCTTCCTGTTCTTGGACCTGAGCACGGTAAACCAGTCGGCAGTCTCCGCGAGCACATAACCGTAGTAGTCGCGCCCAGTGCGGAGCGCGATCTTTTCCGCTGGCAGCCAGGGTGTGCGCACTGCAGTCGCATAGTAATTGCTGCCCCCCGGTGTCGGGTAGAAGTTGCTTACGTACGGGAATAGCGCCAATGCTGCGAGCACGGCAACGGCTACGGTAATAGTTCCGGAGAGACTTGATACATAAGGAATAATGAGCAAGACGCAGATTATCAGCAGAATGACAATGGCCCGTGTCGGCTGGAAAGTGAAGATCTGGGTGATGACCTGATGGTCGCTCGTGCTCGCCAGGCGGAGCTGGGGAAGGTTCGCTACCAGGGGAGTGAACAGCAGGAAGACCACGATCACCAGGACCACTACGGCGGCCAGTGCTTCGGCAAAGCTGTCCAGGTACCGCCAGACCGCAAATCCGATCACCAAGCCGATAACTACGACCAGCACAATGAAAATCCAGTTTCCCAGCAGCTGCGAAAATAGTTGCCGGGTATCCGAGAATACCAGCTGGCGGGTAGCCGCCTGGGCCAGCGGAGTTGGCGCTATAAAGGCAGTGAAAGCGAAGGCTACGATGCTGAGCACGAACTGCCTCAGCAGGAGAAGGAGTAATGCTATATACGGGATGAAAGCGGGCACCAGCGGTATGAGCGTGCCCAGCAGCGTGTTGAAGTAGCCGGTGGATGATGCTATCGCCGTGGCCGTGGTGGTGTTGTAGTCCGAAATGATCAGCAGCCGGCCAACCGAAATAATAATCAGGCCCAGCGGGGAAAGCAGCAGGGCAACTGCGCGTCGGCTCATTCATCACTCCCGGCCGGGAGCATGGCGAGGCTCACGCGCCCGCGGGTGAGCTGTGCACGCCATAGTTTCCGGCATGAAAAGGACGGCTGGCCGCCACCGCAGTATGACAGGAACCGGGTTACAGGTGGATAACGCCCGTAGCGCCGCCGCGGCCGGGCCGGGGCTCCGCCGCTGACCGCCGCGGGCCAGGCCAGGCGCGCCGTTGCCGTCCCGGTGGCAGAGTGCCGGTCTCACCTGGCAGGCTGTGACCGGTTAGTCCCTCACCCAATGGTGGTGCCCTCCTTGACTGAGTATGACTTCATCATCGTCGGCGGTGGCAGTGCTGGCAGTGCCCTGGCCAACCGGCTGTCCGCCGATCCCGGTAACCGGGTGCTGGTCCTGGAGGCGGGCCGGCCGGACTACCCGTGGGACGTGTACATCCACATGCCGGCCGCGCTGACCTTCCCCATCGGCAACAAGTTCTACGACTGGGGCTATGAGTCCGAGCCCGAGCCGGACCTGGGCGGCCGCCGCGTCTACCACGCCCGGGGCAAGGTGCTCGGCGGGTCGAGCAGCATCAACGGGATGATCTTCCAGCGCGGCAACCCGATGGACTACGAGCGCTGGGCCGCCGACCCCGGGATGGCGGACTGGGACTACGCGCACTGCCTGCCCTACTTCAAGAAGATGGAGACCTGCCTGGCCGGGGCGGATGAGTACCGCGGCGGCAGCGGCCCGCTGGTCCTGGAGCGCGGGCCCGCCACCGGCTCGCTGTTCCAGGCGTTCTTCACCGCGGTGCAGCAGGCCGGGTACCCGCTGACCGCGGACGTCAACGGCTACCAGCAGGAAGGCTTCGCCGCCTTCGACCGCAACATCCACCGCGGCCGCCGGCTCAGCGCCGCCCGCGCCTACCTGCACCCGGTGCTGAAGCGGAGGAATCTCGAGGTCACCACCCGGGCCTACGCCACCAGGATCCTGTTCGAGGGCACCCGCGCGGTCGGCGTCGAGTACCGGCAGGGCGGCACCCCACAGCGCCGGGGGCCGTCCCGGCTGGTCCGGGGGGGCGAGATCATCCTGTGCGGCGGGGCCATCAACACCCCGCAGCTGCTCCAGCTGTCCGGGGTGGGCAGCGCCGGGTTCCTCCGCGACCTGGGCATCCACGTGGTCGCCGATCTGCCCGGGGTGGGTGAGAACCTGCAGGACCACCTCGAGGTCTACGTGCAGTACGGGTCCAAGCTGCCAGTGTCGGTGGCCCCGGCGCTGAAGTACCGCAACCGGCCCCTGGTCGGTGCCAGGTGGCTGTTCCTGCGGTCCGGCCCCGGCGCCACCAACCACTTCGAGGGCGGCGGGTTCATCCGCAGCAACGACGAGGTGGCCTACCCGAACCTGATGTACCACTTCCTGCCCATCGCCATCCGCTACGACGGCTCACAGCCGGCCGGCGGCCACGGCTACCAGGTGCACGTGGGCCCGATGTACTCTGACTCGCGCGGCACGGTCAAGATCGTCTCCCGGGACCCGGACGAGCACCCGGCGCTGCGGTTCAACTACCTGTCCACCCCCACCGACCGGCGGGAATGGGCCGAGGCCATCCGGGTCACCCGGACCATCCTGAACCAGTCCGCGTTCGACGAGTACAACGCGGGTGAGCTGTCCCCGGGGCCGTCGGTGTCCACCGACGAGGAGATCCTGGACTGGGTCCGCCGGGACGCGGAAACCGCGCTGCACCCGTCGTGCACCGCGAAGATGGGCGCGGGCGCGGACGCCGTCACCGACCCGGGCAGCATGCGGGTGCACGGCCTGGACGGGCTGCGCATCGTGGACGCCTCGGTCATGCCGTACATCACCAACGGCAACATCTACGCCCCAGTGATGATGACCGCGGAGAAGGCGGCCGACCTGATCCTCGGCAACACCCCGCTGCCGCCCGAGCGCGTGCCGTTCTACCGGCACCAGCCGCAGCACACATGACCGACCCCCGGGACCCGCGTGGGCTGCGGGGGGACGCGCCGCTGCTGGATGCCTGGCTGACGTTCACCGCGCAGGCCCAGGACGGGCGGCTCACCCCGATGAGCGTGCCCGGGCACAAGCAGCGCACCGACCTCACCGGCGCGGTCACCGCGGGCGACGCGCCGCTGTACGGCGGGCTGGACAGCATCAAGCACGCGGATCTGCTGCTCCAGGAGGGGGAGCGCCGCGCGGCCCAGCTGTGGGGCGCGGACTGGTGCCGGTTCTCGGTGGCTGGCTCGACGCACGGCAACCAGGCCCTGTCGCTGGCCGCCGGGCAGCCCGGGCAGCAGATCGTGGTCACCCGGCTGCTGCACCGCTCGCTGCTGCTCGGCCTGGTCCTGGCCGGGCTGGAGCCGGTGTGGGTGCTGCCCGAGGTGGACCCGGCCACCGGGCTGCCCGGCCCGGTCCCGGTCAGCGCGGTCCGCGACGCGCTGGCCCGCCACCCGGCGGCCTGCGCGGTGTTCCTCGGTGATCCCTCGTATGTCGGCACCACCGGCGACCTGGCCGGGCACGCCGCCGCCGCGCACGCGGCCGGGGTGCCGCTGATCGTCGACGCGGCCTGGGCCGCGCACCTCGGCTTCCACCCAGACCTGCCGCCGCACGCGCTGGCCGCGGGTGCCGATGCCATGGTGACCAGCGCGCACAAGGCGCTGCCCGCCTACACCCAGGCCGCGCTGGTACTGGCCCGCACCGGGCGGCTGGATGCCGCGCGGCTGGACCGGGCGTTCGAGGCCACGCACACCACCAGCCCGGCCGGCGCGATCATGGCCAGCACCGACGCGGCCCGGGCGCTGCTGGCCCGCGACGGCAAGGAGCTGTGTGCCCGGCTGCTCCGCACGGTGACCGCGGCCCGGCGGCGGCTGCGCGAAGTCCCCGGCCTGGACGTGCTGGACGGTCCGGGGGTCGAGCCGGCCAAGCTGACCGTGCTGCTGGCCGGCACCGGCGCGCACGGCATCGCGGTCGAAGCCGACCTGGTCGCGGCGGGAATGCCGGTGGAGAGCGCGGACCGGGACACGATCATCCCGATCGTGACCCTGGCCGACGACGAGGCCCACGTGGCCCGGTTCACCGAGACCCTCATCCGGATCATCGAGCAGCACCGGGGCACGCCCCGGCTGCCGGTCCCGGCGGCCGCCTGGACCGTGGTGCCCGAGATGGCCCTGCCACCGCGGGAAGCCTTCTTTTCCCCGAACGAAACTCTCGCCGCGACTGCCGCTGTCGGCCGGGTGAGTGCGGAGCTGGTGGCGCCGTACCCGCCGGGCGTCCCGGTGCTCGCGCCGGGCGAGGTGATCACCGCGGCGGCGCTGGACGCGCTGCGCGCGGCGCAGGCCGACGGCGGCCGGATCGCCTACGCCGCCGACCCCACCCTGGCCACCCTCCAGGTCATCACCCGCCCCTGACCCGGACTCCGCCCCCCGGCCGCCCCCTGACCCCGCCCCAGCCGTCCGCCGGCTCGGAGCCCCGGGCCCCACTGGACGGCTGCCCCTTGCCCGCCCAGCCGTCCGCCGTCCCGGAGCCCCGGGCCCCACCGGACGGCTGCCCCTGGCCCGCCCAGCCGTCCGCCGTCCCGGAGCACCCGAGCCCCACTGGCCCCACTGACCCAGCAGGCCCGCTGGCCCGTACACCCTCCACATCACTGCGGTGCCTTTGGTCAGTGCGGTGCGTTGGGGGCGTCCCAGCACCCACGGTGTACCGCGCTGATGGGATTCCGCCGGGCGACCTGATGAGAGCGGTGGGTTGTGCCCTTCCGGCGGGCAGAAAGTCACCGCACTGATGGGTTTGGCCCATTGTGGGCGGGGGTGTCGCGGGCTTACGTTTTGGCGATGGATCCTCGACGGCGCGGTTTCGCCTGGCTGACCCATCCCTTCGCGTGCGCGGCGACGGCCGGGGTGGCCGTGGCGGCCTTGCTCAGCCCCACCGCGGCGGTGGCCGCAGCCAGCGGGTCGGCGGTGCAGAAGATCTGTCACGCCCCCAGCCCCCGGTCGGTGCTGGCTACCGGCTCGCACCGGAAGGCGGCCGCCGGGCCGGCCGCGGCCATCCGGGTCGATCAGGTCGGCTACCCGGCCGGGTCGGCCAAGGTGGCCGAGATCATGACCAAGGCCAAGCCGCCCGCGGGCGGGCTGCGCTGGGTGGTGGTCCGGGCCGGGTCCTGCCAGGTGGCCGCGTCCGGGGTGACCGGCCGCAGCCTCGGCTCGTGGAGCAAGCGCTACGGCTGGGTGCTGGCCGCGCGGTTCTCCGGGCTGCACGCCCCGGGTCACTACCGGGTCGGCCTGCTCAACGACCCGTCGGCCGCTTCGCCATGGTTCCAGGTCGGCCCGGCCGCGCAGCTCTATGCCCGGCCGCTGGCCAACGCGCTGTACTTCTACCAGAACGAGCGGGACGGTCCCGACTTCATCCGCACCGCGCTGCGCACCGCGCCTGGTCACCTCAACGACGCCAGCGCGATGACCTACCGCACCCCGCCGGTCGATGACAACGGCAACTTCAAGGGCAGCCTGGCCAAGTACGCCACCGGCGTACGGATCAACGCGACCGGCGGCTGGTTCGACGCCGGCGACTACCTGCACTTCGTCGAGACCACCAGCTACACCGAGGCCATGCTGCTGCAGGGCGTGGCGGCGTTCCCCCGGCAGATGGGCGCCGGTTCCGGCGCCGACTTCACCGGGGAGGTCAAGTTCGGCCTGGACTTCCTGCAGCACATGTGGCACCAGAAGACCCGGACGCTGTACTACGAGGTGGGCACCGGCGAGGCGAACAGCACCTACTTCGGCGATCATGACATCTGGCGGCTGCCCCAGGCCGATGACCACTACAAGGGCACCAACCCGCGCTATATCTACATCCGGCACCCGCCGGTGTTCCGGGCAGGCAAGCCGGGCGCGAAGATCAGCCCGAACCTGGCCGGCCGGCTGGCCGCCGACTTCGCCCTGTGCTACCAGGTGCTGCACCGCACCGACCCGGGGTACGCCGATGGCTGCCTGCGCTCCGCGGAGACCATCTACGCGCTGGCCGACCCGCACTGGAAGGGCCACCTGATGACGGCCATCCCGTGGGACTTCTACCCGGAGACCAGCTGGCGCGACGACATGATGCTGGGCGCCACCGAACTGGCCCGCGCGCTGCAGCAGGCCGGCCACTCAGGCCTGCCGGCCGGGCTGCCGGTCCGCTCCTCCGCGACCTACCTGCGCGGCGCCGCGGCCTGGGCCAAGGCGTGGATCCACAGCAAGCAGGCGCTGTCCGACACGCTGAACCTGTACGACGTGAGCGCGCTGGCCGACTACGAGCTGACGCTGGCCATCCGGGCCCAGCACGTGCCCGGGCTGGCGGTGACCCCGGCTCAGCTGCTGGGCAACCTGCGCGGGCAGATCGAGGAGGGCATCCACATCGCGGGCAAGGACCCGTTCCGCTTCGGCTTCGCCTGGGATCAGTGGGACACCACCACGCACGGCGCCGGGCTGACCGTGATGGCCGACGAGTACGACGCGCTGGCCGGCCAGCCGGTCTACGCGGGCTGGGCCCAGCGCTGGCTCGATGACATCCTCGGCAGCAACGCCTGGGGCGTGTCGCTGATCGTCGGGGACGGCAGTGTGTTCCCGGACTGCATGCAGCACCAGATCACCAACCTGGTCGGCTCGCACGACGGCCGGGAGCCGGTGCTGGCCGGGGCGGCGGTCGAGGGCCCCAACTCGTTCGCCGCGACCGGGACCGTGCCCAACATGCAGCCCTGCAGCGCGAACGGCCCGGGCAACGTCAGGTACGCCGCCTACAACGGGCACAAAGCGGTGTTCCAGGACAACGTGCAGTCCTACTCCACCGTGGAACCCGCCATCGACCTCACCGCGGCCACCCCCCTCGCCTTCGCCTGGCAGGACCAAATCAGCCGGTAGAGGTGAGGTAGCGTGGCGGCGTGATGGGGGACGAGGACGGCAGCCGCCCCCGGCGGCGGGTGGGCGTGCTGATCACGGTGGCCGCGCTGGTCTACGCGGCCGACGTGATCAGCAAGGTGGTCGTGGTAGCCACGCTCACCGAGAACAAGCCGGTGAACGTGGTCGGTTCGCTGCTGCGGCTGGATTACCTGCGCAACCCAGGAGCCGCGTTCTCGCTCGGCGCGGGCGGATACACGGTGCTGTTCACGCTGGTCGCGGTGGCCGTGATCGTCGCCATCGTGCGGATGGCCCGCACGCTGGCCAGCACGCCCTGGGCGGTGGCGATCGGCCTGCTGCTCGGCGGGGCACTGGGCAACCTCACCGACCGGCTCGCGCGCGGCCCGGGACCGCTGCGTGGCTGGGTGGTCGACTTCCTCCAGTTGCCGCACTGGCCGGTGTTCAACCTGGCCGACTCGGCGATCTGCTGCGGCGGCGCGCTGATCGTGCTGCTCACGCTCATCGGCCTGCGCCCCGACGGCCGCCGGGAACGCGGGCGCCGCAGCGGGCAGGCCGACGCCGGCGCGCAGCAGGCAAGCGGACCGCAGCGGGCAAGCTGACCGCAGCGGGCAAGCTGACCGGGCCGAACCAGCCTGCTGGGCCGCCCCAGCCGCCCGGGGTTACCCGCCCAGCCGGGGGGCCGGGTAGAGGATCGTCTTGGGCTCGGTGAACGACTCCATCGCGAACCGGCCGCCGACCCGCCCGCGCCCGCTGACCGAGCCGGCCCGGCCGCCGAACGGCAGGTGTGACTCCCACAGGTTGGTGGAGGAGTTGATGTTCACCCAGCCGGCCCGGGCCTGCTCGGCGAAGGCCAGGCCGCGCTCCAGATCGGCGGTGAACACCGCCGCGGTCAGGCCGAACGGCGCCGAGTTCGTCAGCTCCAGCGCCTCAGCCGCCGAGGCCACCTCGATGATCGGCACCACCGGGCCGAACGTCTCCTCGGTGGCGATCTCCATGTCCAGGCTCACCCCGTCCAGCACGGTGGGCTCGGCGTACAGCGAGGTCGGGAAGCCGCCCGCGCGCCGCCCGCCGGTGAGCAGCTTGGCCCCCCGGCTCACCGCGTCGGCCACGTGCCGGTCGAATTTTCCCGCGGTCGCCTCGTTATTCAGCGGGCCCATCGTGGTCTGCGGGTCGAACGGGTCGCCCAGCCGGACCTGCTGCTGGGTGGCGGCCGCCACCCGATCGGCGAACTCGGCGCGCACCGCGGCGTGCACCAGGAACCGCTCGCCCGCCGTGCAGCTCTGGCCCGCGCACAGGTACGCCGCTTCCAGCGCCGCTTCGGCGGCCAGGTCGAGGTCGGCGTCGTCCAGGATCACCATCGGGCCGTTGCCGCCCAGCTCCAGCAGCTGTGTCTTGCCCGCGGCCCGCGCGGCGACCAGCCCGCCGGTGGCCACCGACCCGATAAAGCCGATCCCGGCCACCCCGGGGTGGCCGGCCAGCGCGTCCCCGGCCACCGGCCCGGGACCGGGCACGAAGCTGAACACCCCGGCTGGGACCCCGGCCGCATCGATGATCTCGGTCAGCACCGCGCAGCACGCGCTGGTGGTCGGGGCGGGTACCCAGATCACCGCGTTGCCGGCCGCCAGGGCGGGCGCGAACAGCTCCGCGCCCATGGTGTAGGGCCAGTTCCACGGGCTGATCACGCCGACCACGCCGAGCGGGACCCGGGCGGTGATCACCCGGCGGTCGGCGGAGATGGACGGCGGGAACGCGCCGTCCATCCGCCGCGCGTCCGCGGCCGCCATCCGGAAGTACTCGGCCAGCTCGTCGACCTCGTCATACGCCTCGGCCAGCGGCTTGCCCTGATCCAGGGTGAGCACCCGGGCCAGGTCCTCGCGGCGGCCCAGGACCGCGACCGCGATCCGCTCGCACCACGCGGCCCGGTCGAACGCGGACTGCGCGGCCCAGCCGGGCTGGGCCGCGGCCGCCGCACGGACCGCGTCGTCCACGTCCGCCGGGTCCGCGGTGGCCACCGAGGCGAAATCCTGGCCGGTGGCCGGGCTGGTGGCGCTGACGGCGGGTGTCCGCCCCGGCCGCCATTCGCCCCCGATGAACAGCAGGTACTCGTCCATGCCTTGGTATCCCTCCGTTGTGCGCGGCGCGTCAGCACGCGGCGCAGAGCCGGCCGAGCTCGTCCAGCTTGTCCGGGGGCATCCGGTAGGCCGGCCCGGAGATGGACAGCGCCGCCACGCAATCGCCGGCCGGGCCGGACACCGGGGCGGCCACGGCGACCAGGCCCTCTTCCAGCTCGGCGACAGCCGTGGCGTAACCGTTCCGGCGGACCCGGGCCAGGTCGGCCTGCAGCGCCTCGTCCGTGGTGATCGTGTGCTCGGTGTAGCGCTCCAGGCTGCCCGGGCCGGGCAGCGGGATGGCGCCGAAGGCGAGCAGCACCTTGCCGTTGGCCACCGCGTGCGGCCTGGTGCGGCGGCCGATCCAGCCGCCCGAGCAGCTCAGGATGAACGTGCTCGGTACCTCGGCCACGTTCAGGATCTCGGTCCCGGCCGGGATGGCCAGGTTGATCGTCTCCCCGGTCAGCTGGGACAGCTTCTCCATGGCCGGCTGCAGCCGGCTCACGATGTCGGCGCTGTGCAGCGCGAGCGCGCCCAGCCGGATGATCTCCACGCCGAGCCGGTACCGCTTGCCGGAGCGGGCCAGGAAACCGGTCCGTTCCAGCGTGGCCGCCAGCCGCGAGGCAGTTGACTTGTGCACGCCCAGGGAACCGGCGATTTCTGTCACACTGAGTTCCGGGCGGCCGTCTTCAAAAGTCGCGAGCAGCGCCAGCACCCGCTCGGCTGACTGATAGGTTGCGGTACCCGCAACCGCATTCGCGCTCATGCAACCCAGAATGACCAATTTGCCGGTTGTGCGTCAACTGCCATGAGTGCTGCGCGTGGCATACTCCTAACCGAGTTGCGCAGAATGCAGGGGCCCGCGGCGCAGGCGGGCGCCTCCGACGAATGAGAGCAGGCCCGTCATGGCCGAAACCGCTGATGAGCTGACCGTCGGGTCCGTGCACGATCCACTTCCCGAGGCGCTCGGGCTGGCCCGCGCGGCCGCCGACGCGGGCCTGGGCCTGAAGCTCCTCGGCGGGCTGGCCGTGCGGGTGCTCTGCCCGGAGTTCCCGCCCCGGCTGCGGCGTGATCAGGACATGGACTTCGCCTGCCTGAGCAAAGGACGCAAGGATGTGGCCGCCTGGCTGGCCGACAACAGCTGCGAGCCGGACCGGCGGTTCAACAACCTCAACGGTGACCGGCAGATGTACTTCACCACCCCGTCCGGGCGGGCCATGGACGTGATGGTGAACCAGCTGACCATGTGCCACACCCTGGACTTCCGGCCCTCGTACGGGCGGCTGCCGCTCACTGTCGACTCGGTCGACGTGCTGCTGTCCAAGCTGCAGATCGTCGAGCTCAACGAGAAGGACGCGCGGGACATCTTCCACCTGCTATCCGGCCTGCCGGTCGGTACCGGCGCCCCGCCGGCCATCGACACTGACCGGTTCAGCAAGGTGCTGGGGGCGGACTGGGGCTGGTGGCGGACGGTCACCGGCAGCCTGGCCAAGCTCCCCGGTCTGCTGGCCGACAAGCCCGGGCTGGTGCCACCGCAGGCCTCCTACGACCCGCTGGCCCAGGCCCGGCAGCTGCTGGACATCGCCGAAGCCGCACCGAAGACCATGAAGTGGAAGCTGCGCGCCAACGTGGGTGACCGGGTCCGCTGGTACGAACTGCCGGAGGAAGTCGACCGCTGACCAGCCCGGTCCGGTCCTGGCCCGCCTGGCCCAGGGCACGATCCGGCTATGGGCTATTAATTCGCTCTGCGTGGCTTGACGCCGGTTTCGGCCGGATGCTAGACGTTGCACAGGGCGCACTGGCGTTGCACACGGCGCCGGGAAATCTCGTGTGCGCGGAAAAAAGCAAACGAGCGCGGCACGGTCGGGTGCGCGAGGAGGGCGTGGTGATCTCGTGAGAGTCTTCTTCGCCACTGATATTCACGGCAGCGAGGTCTGCTGGCGGAAGTTCCTGAACGCAGCCGCCTTCTACAAGGCCGATCTGGTGGTCCTGGGCGGCGACGTCACCGGCAAGGTGATGGTGCCGATCGTCGAGCGGGGCGGGTACTGGCAGGCCACCGTGCGCGGCGAGGCGATCCGGATGGAGACCAGGGCCGAGCTCGAAGAGGTAGAGAAGAAGATCCGCAACGCCGGGCACTACCCGGCCCTGGTCAGCCCCGATGAGCTGCAGGCCCTGAACGCCGAAGAGGGGGCGGTGGACCGCCGGTTCAACACCGAGATGACCCGCTCCCTGGACCGCTGGCTGGACATGGCCGACACCAAGCTGGGCGGCGGCGACATCCCGTGCATCCTCAACGGCGGGAACGACGACATCTGGGAGATCGACGACATCATCGAGGCCTCGCCGAACGTCACCTTCGGCGAGGCCAAGTCCCTCGACCTCGACGGCTTCCACATGGTCTCGATGGGCTGGACCAACCCGACGCCGTGGAACACATTCCGTGAGGCTCCCGAGGAGCAGCTCAAGGAAAAGATAGACGCGGTCGTCAGCCAGATCCCGGACATGGAGCGGGCGATCTTCAATTTCCACGCCCCGCCCTACGGGACCGGCCTGGACGAGGCGCCCGCGCTGGATGAGACGCTGCGGCCCACGCACGGCGGTGCGGTGATGAAGCCGGTGGGGTCGACCGCGGTGCGCGATGCGATCAACAGCTACCAGCCGATGCTCTCGGTGCATGGTCACATCCACGAGAGCCGCGGCATCAAGCGGATGGGCCGGACTCTGGCCATCAATCCGGGCAGCGTTTACGGGGACGGCGTCTTGCAGGGCGCGGTACTCGAACTGAACGCAAAGAAGGGGAAGGTCACTAAGTACCTTCTGGTGAATGGCTGATTCCCACCGGCAAGCGAGGGGGGGCGCAATAGGCTTGCCTAGCCACCCAAAAGCCCCCCAACCGGGAGATGAGCATGGCAACTGAAGCGATTGGCGGCGAGACGCCAACACTCTTCCTCCGCAAAGCCACCGGCCTGGTCCGTGGCTGGTCCGTCCGGGACTCGATCATCTATGCGTGCCTGGCCACCAACTTCGTCACCCTAGGAATCTACGAGTTCACTTTCGCCGGGCCGGCCTTCCCCAAGGGCCAGTTCATCACGGCCGTCCTGATCTCGGGTGTCTGGGTGTCGTTCCTGGTGATCGCGTATGCCGGGCTCATCGTGACGATTCCGCGGGCGGGTGGTGACTACGTCTGGCAGAGCCGGATCCTGGGCAGCGGCCTCGGTTTCGTGATGGCCGCCACCGGGTGGTGGTTCATCCTGTGGCTGTGGGCGCCCATCTACGGGAACATCCTCTCGGTCCAGCTGTTCCAGCCGCTCTGGGCCACCCTGAAATGGACCTGGCCGGCTGGCGGCGCCGCGTGGTTCGGCACCAACAACGGGATCTTCATCGTCACGCTCATCACGATCGCGATCGCCGGTGTGCTGGTGTCGCTCGGCATGGCGGGCTACGCCCGGATCCAGCGGTGGTGCTTCATCGGCGGCATGATCGGGTTCGCGGTCGTCGTGGTCCTGCTCCTGTTCAGCTCGCACGCCAGCTTTGTGAGTTCGTTCAACCTCGAGGGCCAGAGGCTGTTCGGCGTGCATAACGCCTATGCCGCGACGAACGTCGCCGCCGCGAAGGCCGGGTACACCACGTCGCCGTTCGGCTTCGGCCCGCTCGGGCCGACGATGCTGCTCGTGCCTGCCTTCATGTTCTTCCTCCTGTGGCCGAACTGGGGGAGCACGCTCTACGGCGAGATCCGCGGGGCCAGTGACTTCCGGCGGGTGTTCACCGGCATGTTCGCGGGCCTGTGGCTGACAGTCATCCTCACGGTCATCTTCCTGCTGCTGATCGCCAAGACCGTGGGCTGGGGCTTCTACCAGAACCTCAACTCGCTGGACTACAACCTGACGCCGCAGTTCGGCATCTGGCCCTACCCGTTCATGTTCGCGGGCTGGCTGGTGCATAACACGGCGTTCCAGGTCATCCTGATCCTGGTGCTGAGCCTGTGGTTCTTCGCCTGGGTCGGCACGCTGTTCCTGTCCTCGACCCGGGTGATCTTCGCGGCCGCGTTCGACCGGGTGCTGCCCGACCGGGCGGCCGAGGTCTCCGAGCGGCGGAAGGTGCCGGTCTATTCGCTGATCCTGATGCTGCTCCCGGCGGCGGGCCTGGCCGCGATCTACGCCTACTCGACCACGTTCCGGTCCTACACGCTGGACGCCACCCTGGTCATCGCGGTGACCTACCTATTCAGCGCGATAGCCGTGGTGCTGCTGCCGTTCGTCAAGCCGGACCTGTGGCGCGCCTCGCCGGCCAGCCGGATCAAGATCCTCGGGGTGCCGATCGTCCCGGTCGCCGGGGTCGTCACGATCGGGCTGCTCGTCTTCAACCTCTACGAGTGGCTCAGTAACGACAACTACTTCGTGAACAGTCACGACTCACTCATTTACATGGGCGCCATGTACGTGCTGGCGATCGTGATCTACGTCGTGGCCCGGATCGTGCGCGGCAGGCAGGGCATCGACCTGAAACTGATCAACAAGGAGATCCCGGTCGAGTAGCGCAGGCCGGGTACGGCTGCATTCGGCCCCGCCGCCCGAGTTTGCCGGGCGGCGGGGCCGAGGCAACTCTCGCCTCGCACCCGGGGCGGGACGACAGGATTGGCGGATCAGCGGCATGACACAGACACCGGCCCGGGCCAGCGCGGTCATCATCGGCGCGGGCATCGTGGGCAACAGCCTGGCCTGCCATCTGGCCCGCCTCGGCTGGCGCGACCTGGTGCTGGTGGACAAGGGGCCGATGCCGAACCCGGGCGGCTCGACCGGGCACGCCTCCAACTTCATCTTCCCCATCGAGTACTCGAAGATGATGATGGAGCTCACCCAGGACAGCACCGAGCAGTACCAGGCGCTGGGGGTGTTCACCCAGAGCGGCGGGATCGAGGTGGCCCGGACCCCGGCCCGGATGGCCGAACTGCGGCGGCGCTGCACCGCCGCCACCGCGTGGGGCATCCCGGCGCAGGTCATCTCGCCGGCCGAGGTCCGCAAGCTGGTGCCCTACCTGGACGAGTCGGTGATCCTGGGCGGCGCGCACTTCCCCACCGTGGGCGTGGTCGACTCGCTGCGGGCCGGCACGCTGATGCGTGAGGAGGCCGAGCAATCCGGCGCGCTGCACCTGCTGGCCGGGGCCGAGGTGCTCGGCATTGACACGGTGCCCGGCCCGCGCGGCCGGCCGCAGATCGCCGCGGTGCGCACCACCGGCGGCGACATCGAGACCAGCAGCTGCGTGATCTGCTGCGGCGTGTGGAGCCCGCGGATCGCCCGGATGGCCGGGGCCCGGCTGCCGCTGACCCCGATCGTGCACCAGATGATCAGCGTCGGCCCGATCCCGCTGTTCGCCGGCACCAGCGGGGAGATCGCCTACCCGATCGTGCGCGACGTGGACACCAACATGTACGAGCGGCAGCACGGCGGCGACATGGAGGTGGGCTCGTACGCGCACCGCCCGATCATCGTCACCCCGGACGAGATCCCGTCGATCGAGGAATCGGCGCTGTCCCCGACCGAGCTGCCGTTCACCGCGGACGACTTCGACCCGCAGCTGGCCGAGGCGCTGGAGCTCATGCCCGAGCTGCTCGGCGACGAGCGGGTCGGCATCAGGTACGCGATCAACGGCCTGATCTCGATGACCCCGGACGGCCACCCGCTGCTCGGCGAGACCCCCGAGGTGGCCGGCCTGTGGTCGGCCGCGGCCAGCTGGATCAAGGAGGGCCCCGGAGTCGGCCGCGCGGTGGCCGAGTGGATGTCCGGCCAGGTCCCGGGGATCGACGTGTTCGAGGCGGACGTGGCCCGGTTCTACCCGGCCCAGCAGACCGTGACCCACGTGGTGAACCGGGCCCGCGAGGGCTTCAACAAGATGTACGGCATCGTGCACCCGGCCGAGCAGTGGGAGTCCGGCCGGCCGGTCCGGCTCAGCCCGGTCTACCAGCGTGAGCGCGACCTGGGCGCGGTGTTCTTCGAGACGGCCGGGTGGGAGCGGCCGCACTGGTACGCCTCGAACGAGCCGCTGCTGGAGCGCTACGCGGGCCGGCTCATGCCCCGCGAGGCCGAGTGGGATGCCCGCTGGTGGTCGCCGGTCATCAACGCCGAGCACCTGGCCATGCGGGACGCGTGCGGGCTGGTCGACCTGTCCGCGTTCGCCATCTTCGACATCACCGGGCCCGGTGCGCTGGACGCGGTCCAGTCGGTGGCCGTCGCCCAGCTCGACGTGCGTCCCGGCCGGGTGGTGTACACCTCGCTGCTGGACGAGCGGGGCGGTTTCGTGGGCGACCTGACCATCATGCGGCTGGGTGATCAGCGGTTCCGGGTGGTCACCGGCGGTGCCACCGGCATGTCCGACAAGAAGTGGTTCACCGGCCACCTGCCGGTCGAGGGCACCGCCGCGCTGGCCGACCTCACCTCGGCCCAGGCCACGCTGGGACTGTGGGGCCCGCGGGCCCGAGACGTGCTCCAGTCAGTCACGGCGGACGACATGAGCCACGACGGGTTTGCGTTCGGTACCTGCCGTGACATAGAGGTCGCAGGCATTACCGTGCTCGCGTCGCGCATTTCCTACGTGGGCGAGCTGGGCTGGGAGCTGCACGTGCCGATGGAGCAGGGCGCCCGGCTGTGGGACGCGCTGTGGGACGCGGGCCGCCCGCACGGGCTGGTCCCGGTGGGCATCGGCGTGTACGGGACCACCGGGCGGCTGGAAAAGGGGTACCGGGCCTTCGGCGCCGAGCTGACCGCCGACTACACGCTGGTCGAGGCGGGGATGACCCGCCCCCGGGTGAAGGCGCAGCCGTTCGTGGGCAAGGACGCCTACCTGGCCCAGCGGGCCGAGCCGCCCGCCGCCGTGCTGTGCACGCTGACCGTGGACGACCACCGGCCGGACGGCGGCGAGGCCCGGTACATGCTGGGCGGTGAGCCGGTGCTGTCCGCGGCCGGGGAGCGGCTGGTTGACGCCAAGGGCCGGCCGTCCTACGTGACCAGTGCGGGCTCCGGGCCGTCGGCCGGCAAGCATTTGCTGCTGGCCTACCTGCCGCCCGCCGAAGCGGTCGAGGGGAACCGGCTGCAGGTCGAGTGCTTCGGCACGGCGTACCCGGTCACTGTGGCGGTGGCCGGGTCCGCGCCGCTGTTCGACCCGGACAACGCGCGGGTGCGGAGCTGACCGGGATGGAGATCGGGGTCTGCGTCAAGCGGGTGCCACAGGTCGGCGGCCGGATCGTGGTCACACCGGACGGGCAGGACGTGGACACGAGGATGTCCGGGTTCGCGATCAGCCCGCACGAGGAATGCGCGGTCGAAGAGGCGGTCCAGCTCACCGAGCGGCTCGGTGGCCGCGTGTCGGTGCTCACCCTCGGGCCGCCGGAAGCGGCCGAGCAGCTGCGCGACGCGCTGGCCCTGGGCGCTCACCGGGCCGTGCTGCTGGAATCCGGCGGGCGGGAGTGGGGGCCGATCGGCACCGCGGGAGCCATCGCCGCCGAGGCCCGCCGCCAGGCCGCTACCGGTAGCGGCTATGACCTGCTGCTGATGGGCAACGAGGCCGCCGACACCGGCGACTACCAGGTGGGGGTGCGGGTCGCGCACGCGCTCGGCTGGCCGTGCGTGACCGGGATCAAGCACCTGGAGATCGACGGCGGCCAGGCCCGGGCCCGCCGCGACAACCCGGCGGGCGCGGAGACCTTCCAGGTCACGCTGCCCGCGGTGATCAGCGTGAAAGAGGGCATCAACCTGCCCAGGTACCCGTCGCTGCCCGGGCGGCTGCGGGCCAAGCGGGCGGCCATCGAGCAGTATGAGCCGCAGTGGCAGCCCGAGGGCCTGCGCAAGCAGGCGCTCCGGGTCCCGGAGGACACCCATCAGCAGGCCACGGTGCTGGGCACCGGCGCCGACGCGGTGCCCGCGCTGGTCGCCCTGCTCGACGAGCTGGGGATCCTGCGATGAGCGTGCTGTGCCTCGTCGAACTGGACGCGGCCGGGCCCACTGACAGCTCGCTGCGCGCGCTGACCTTCGCCCGCGGGCTGGCCGGCCCGGCGGCCGGCGGCCCTGGCCTGATCGCGGTGCTGTTCGGCCCGGCCGACCGGGTGCCCGCCGCCCAGCTGGGCCGGTTTGGCGTCACCGAGGCGCAGGTCATCGAGCCGGAGGCGGTGGACGGGTACGCGCCGCAGGCCTGGGCGCGGACCCTGGAGGGCCTGGCCAGCATGGTGCTCGCGGGCGCGGTGGTCGCGGCCGGCACCGACCGTGGTCACGAGGTGCTGGCCCACCTGGGCGCGCTGACCGGCCAGCCGATGGCCGCGAACTGCCTGTCGGCCGCACCCGCCGCGGACGGCGGGTTCACGGTGGCCCGGCAGCGGTGGGCCGGGCTGCTGATCGAGGACGCCGTGCTGGACGGTTTGCCCGCCCTGTTCACCGTGGCCACCGACGCGGTACCGCCGGCCGAGGTGGACGCACCGGCCGAGCCCGCCGTGCACGTGCACGAGCCGGACCTGGCCCCGGCCGACCTGGCTGTCCGGGCCGAGATCTCGGCGGGCGCGGACGGCGGGGTGTCGCTGGCCACCGCCCGGGTGGTGGTCGGCGGCGGGCGCGGGGTCGGCGGGCCGGACGGCTTCGCGCCGCTGGAGGAACTGGCCAGCCTGCTCGGCGGGGTGGTCGGGGTGTCCCGGGTGGTCACCAGCCAGGGCTGGCGGCCGCACACCCAGCAGGTCGGCCAGACCGGCACCAAGATCACCCCGGAGCTGTACCTGGCCTGCGGGATCAGCGGGGCGATCCAGCATATGGCGGGCTGCGCGAGCGCCAAGCACATCGTGGCGGTGAACACCGACCCGGGCGCGCCGATCGTGTCCCGGGCCGACTACGCCGTCATCGGCGACCTGGCCGAGGTCATCCCGGCTCTCATAGCCGCCCTCAAGGAGCGCGGCTAAACCGGCGGCCGGAGGGCTCCCGGGGTCGTCCCCCCGGGCTAACTAGGTGCGGTTGGCGGCGTCCAGGTTTTCGCGGACCGCCTGGGTCAGCGGGTGATCCGGGCCGAGGGCCTGCTCGCAGTCGGCCAGCGTGCGCTCGAACACCTTGACCGCATCGGTCAGCCGGAGCGCCGCGTGGTAGGCCGAGCCCAGGTTGGCCCGTGACGTCAGCGTGGCCTCGTGGACCGGGCCGAGCACCCGGTCACAATCGGCCAGCGTCTGCTCGTACAGCGGCAGCGCGTCCTTGAGCCGGCCCGCCGAGTGGTAGGCGTTGGCCAGGTTGCCGCGGGCGGTGATCGTGTCGTGGTCGTCGCCGCCCTGGGCCATCTCCCGGTCGGCCAGGGTCCGCTCGTACACCGGGACCGCGTCCTTGACCCGGCGCGC
>Ga0207693_10001419_pt1 | contig 21244 bp, 16 predicted proteins | sample LARL81metaG_FD_184347 | JGI IMG/M metagenome (GOLD analysis project Ga0207693, IMG submission 184347) | Corn, switchgrass and miscanthus rhizosphere microbial communities from Kellogg Biological Station, Michigan, USA - LAR L8-1 metaG... | ecosystem: Host-associated > Plants > Roots >... | reverse complement strand
GCCGATGCCATTCTCAACAGCATTGGCCGGTTCGCTTCCCGCACTAGGGCTGCACATGGCCCAAACAATATGTCAGAAATCAATGACTCAGTAGACTAGAATCCGCGCCGCCTGCAACGTTTATCCTGTAACGACTTCGTTGCGAGAATCAATACATACGCAATCCCTATTCTGCATTTTTGATTAGCCTGATTTCCACAGCCCGACTTCCAGCCCCGAGGTTTATCCAGAGCCAACATTACGGAGATCGTCATTTTTTGGAACATTCGAAAAGCAGGTGACGGCAGTTTCGGGGATTTGGGTGGATGGACAGACCGAATAGGTTTTTTGGATTCAACGATGTTTCCCGCCCATCAGTTAATTGGGATGACCAAGGTAACCATGCGGTGGACAGGGGCTGTAATAACATCCGTAAGAATACGCTTAAAGTAAACAACGTAGGACAATGGCGACGCATTACGACACTCTAGATATAGCGAGAGAAGCAAGCGCGGAGCAGATCAAACGCTCTTATCGTAGACTTGTGAAACTTTATCACCCGGACAATTTTCCCAGCGGGTCAGCGAAACACGCAGAATCTGAGAGGCGAATACGAGACATCAATGAAGCCTATTCGGTGCTTTCCAGACCGTCCAACCGAGCCAGCTACGACGCAACACTCAGGAAGCGGGTTTGTTACTCGGAAGTGGATCCAGAGCACTGTGCCGGGTGCGGAAAGCCAACAGGCTACTGGGACACAGTAAAACGAGGGAGGCGTTGCCACGCGTGCGTTGGAACAACCCTATGACAAGGCCAGTCGCACAGGTCTTGGGAAAATCGGCCTGAGTCCTAAATTACTCGCGCAAGAGTCATGCAGGTTCGACATAAGCAAATTGATAGTTCAGTTCTTGCCGAGTGGCAGGCCTTGCGGCCTACCAATCCACGCCGGCACACCATTACTTCCGCAAGATTGCCACTTATGCGGTTGCCCTCCTAATCCCAGCCGCGACTGGCTCGCCGGCGCACCGGGACCTTTGACGGAGGAGGAGCAGGAGGTTGAATGCTCACTGTGGCAGAACAAATTTACGGAAGAGGCCCGGCAAGTTTTTATAGCGGACCAAGCGTCGGTTGCAGCAGTATTGAAGACTTATCACAGGAGCAATCATGCAAACTTGCGTAGGTAAAACAAAGACCGGAACCGCCTGCCGGGCCCCCGCGGGTTCGGGAGGGCTGTGTTATTTCCATGCCAATCCAGATCGCGCCCGAACCCTCGGCCAGGTGGGCGGAAGGAAAAATCGACGAGTGGAAGTTGATTTGCAGATCCCCCGATAACGCGACAGCTGCTGATCTTCGCAACCTTACCCTACATGCCATACGGCGGTTGCTGTCCGGCGAAATGCGTGCCAGGGAGGCCGCAACCCTGGCGCAACTCTGCACTTCAGTGTACCGCATGATGCCGGCCGCCGATCTCGAAGCACGCGTCGCCTTGCTCGAGCAACTTGTATAGGCAGAGAGCGCCCCGCCTCTGGACCGTGATCCCAGTGGGGCGCCTAGTAACGGAACTGAAGTGGTCGAGGCCAATGTCCAGTTTGAACCGGAAGCGCAGCCGAGCCTGTCCGCGGTCGATGCCGGCGAGCCCTCGCGAATCGAGGAACAGTGCACAAACCATGGATCCGGCGAAGCTTAAGAGCCATAGCAGCTATGGACCAGCGGGAACCAATCACTTGACCGCTTTGATGGCTTAAAGCCGTGTGGCAAATAAAGCCTGTCCATTCTCCTCGTCGGTTTTGGAAGAAGATGGGCGGACGCGGCGAGTTACCGAGGAAGAATTAGAAATCATTTTCGACTGCAGCTCTTTTTTGTTATGCGGCGAATATCGTCGTCCGTACCCGGGCACTTCTTGCTTGTATCTTGTGACCGGTTTGCGTCTCTGGGCTCAGAAGGCCGGAGAGAATGCAGTGCGCACGAGAAGGTCAATGAGAAACGTTGGCTCAGTGTCGCTTACGAGCGCGTCGATTGACGAACATTCCACCCAGACTGAAGCCAAGAAGCGCCCCCAGCATTGCCGCTGTAAGCATCGTGCCGGGAGACGGGTTTCCAGTCCCACGGGACAATAGGGCGGCGGTGTAGGCGAGGGAGAGGGTCCAAAAGACTAGGCGGACGTACATAACAACACCTCGCGATAGATTTTCTCACGAATGCAACCAAAAGAGATGATTATCCGCAACATAATATTGCTATTAGCCGTTCTCCCCTTATCTCTGGTCGCGGATTCGCTCGCTTATATCCGACACCTTTTCGGCAATGCCCTCGCGAGTTTCCTCGCCACTCGCGGGAGCGATGAGAACACCAATGCCCACGCCGATCCCGACACCGATCAGCAGGGCAACGGCGGTACCGAGCAAGTGAGAGTCTTCTTCACCACGAAGTACGTCGGTAGCACGGCCGACACGGTCGGACGCGGTGTCATAAGTATCGCGAACTCTGTCCTTCACGTCATCCAGGTTATCGGGCAGCCGATCGCGCAGGGAGTCGATGAGTTGAAGGCCTGTGTCGAGCAAAAAGTTGACCAGCGGTTGTCGCGTTCTAGATCTCACGGACGTCTCCTAAATGTTAAAGTTCCAGGTTTGAAGATGCAAAGTCAGCCCCAGGTGTTGGTCGTTACATCGAAGTTACCGCGATTCGACCTCACAAGCAACAAGTCAGATTGGGGACTACTCTGATGGACTCAGTCATTGCGGCACGCAATCCGAAGGCTTCACTTGCAATTCTTTGGGCAGGACTGACCTGCGGAGTCCTGGACATCACGGCTGCGATCGTCGTGTATGGCTTTTTCGGACTTCCGCCAACCCGGTTGCTACAGGGGATCGCCGCTGGATTGCTTGGAGCACGAGCTTTCGAAGGCGGTTTGGGGGCTGCTTTACTGGGGCTTTTCTGCCACTTTTTTATCGCATTTTGCGCCGCCGCGGTCTACTTTGCCGCAAGCCGCCAGTTTTCTTTTCTGATAAACCGAGCTTTTCTCTGCGGAGCACTGTATGGCATCGCCGTCTACTTTTTCATGAATCGCATTGTTGTGCCACTTTCCGCCGCCAGGAAATATCCATTTTCACTAAAGATGATGCTCATTGGCGTGGCCATACATATTTTTTGCGTGGGTTTACCGATCGCGATCGTGACGCGACGGTACTCGACTTCACCACGGGTTGCTAGGTAGCGGAAAGCCGATCGACCAGCGTTGTCAAGCCTCATCGAGTAATCAGCGGCATCGCCTTTTACGGCAGGGTTTTTTTCAGAAGTGCGATTTGGCCGCCGTGGTACACGGCGTGCTGGATCACGCTTTGAAAGAGGCGATAAAATTTGTACGGTCTGCCGGGGACGATTTCTTCGAGACGCGAATCGCTGAATTTCTCAATTGTCTCAGCCAGCGCCAGGTGACTCGTGAACAGTGACGTCCTATCTTGTTTCCAAGCCTGATCGTCGTTTTTTACGATGGCCGGAAAATCCTGTTCCTGGGGCATTTGCGGCCAGCCGGGTATGGGAATCCCTCGCACTGCTCCGGAAGAGAATTGACACCAAGCTTCCAAATGACGGACCAACTCCCAAATTGAGTGAGCAGAAGGAATCGGACGAGAAAGAGCCTGCTCACACTTGATTCCTTCGAGAATCGTTCGCATTGAGTCCCCGTACCAGGCTTCTCCTTCGAAGGTGGACACCAATTGTTCGGAAATGTGCTTACACAAATGGTTCATGATGATATTTTGGCGCAAGTGGCAAATTCATGTTTGCGGACTATTGCGGGGTGCGGATAGTGTCGATAAGCTTTCGCCGCTCAGATTGCCGATGTGCGCGAAATCTTCCACCACTTCAACGGACGGGGAGATCACCCTATAAACACGTAAGGCATCAAGGAAGGCGGTGATGCCAGGTCTCACCGACCACTCAATCTCGAGAAATGGTGAACAAGACAAACGTACCGGATAGTGTCTGTAAAGAGTCGATGTGTATCCATACCAGCTTTTTTTTCCTGGTGGCGGGTCTTGCGAACTCATCAGCGAGAGCCGTCGACAGTGACGTCAAATCGCCCGCCAGTTCAAGCTCCACCAAATGGCGAGTTTGCTCTGTCGTGCCCTCCTGGTCTAGGACTCGGCCGCGCTCGCGGCCGGAGCGGGCTGAGTTAATATCCCGATAGGGAATAGTGACGACCGTGACCTCGTGGTCGGTCATGGAATAGTTGAGATAGGACCGAAACTGGATTAGCAAGTCATCCGACCTCATTCTGAGCAACCAGTTCGAGGGCCTTAAACGGGCCAGCAAAAACCTTCGCATCAGGAGGACGCCGAGAAAAAGAATTCCTGCGATGTAGCACCCAATGTATCGCGGAAAATGAAATCGTTCTCTCCAATCAATTAGCAGCAAGGTAGCGCCGAGGGTGGCTACGGCCAGAAACGCGAGAACGGCGAGCGCGGGTGAGTAACGGAATACGCGATCTGCAGGAGATAGTTCGTCTTCGTTGGACCGAAGTAATCGCATCGATCAATCAGGGCGCTGGCTTACATGAGTTTAGGAGGTGGCTCCGAAAGATTCACCGAAGTATAGTCGCTCACCTTGCCGCAACAAGGACAAGTGACTTTAAGGTTTTGTCCGGCCATCTCTGAAAGAAACATTTTAAAGGCTGCTCCACAATGCTCGCAGGTCAACTCAAGTTTCTGGTCAGTCATATGAAGTCACTGAAGAGATATTGGTATTATTCACCGATCGTCGTTTTGGCCGATGTTCCGTGCGTTATGGCCGCGATCGGCGGTTCTTGCTGCTTTACTATTTTGCGCGTTGCAAGTCAGGTTGGGCAACCCGAATATCCCGGTTAAAAGAACCAGGGACGCGATGCAGTTTCGATAGGAGCCATTGATAAATGGAAGACAAAGCAAAAGTAACTCGCAGAAGGTTCGCGAGTATAGGCACGGGAGCGCTGGCAGCCGTTGGTATGTTGTCGAGAGCAGAGGGCCAGCAAGGCAAAGTTCCCCGATCATCCGATCATCACCTGCCGAACGAACAGGAACCAGGATCGAAGAACGCACCGCTAGAAGCGGAGAATCCAAGTTCCGCATGGGCGGTAGAGACTGACAGTGGAACTGTCAAGCCATTCAAGTATTCCTTCTCTCTGGCCCGCAAGCGCATTGAGAGCGGAGGATGGACGCGCCAGGTCACGGCGCGCGAGCTGCCGATTTCAACCACCATTGCCGGCGTAGAGATGCGGTTGACTGCCGGTGGTGTGCGCGAATTGCATTGGCATGTTACCGCTGAGTGGTCCATCATGCTTTACGGCAACGCCCGCATCACGGCTGTTGATCGCGATGGCAAGAGCTTTGTGAGCGATGTCAGCGAAGGCGATTTGTGGCTTTTCCCTCCCGGCATTCCTCATTCCATTCAAGGCCTCGGCCCAGACGGCTGCAAGTTTCTGCTGGTCTTCAACGATGGGAATTTTGACGAATTTCAGACATTCCTGATCACTGATTGGCTCGCTCATACGCCCAAGGAAGTTCTGGCTAAGAACTTTAGTGTGCCTGCCACCACATTCGACAATGTTCCTAAGAAAGAGCTTTTTATCTTCCAGACCGATCTGCCGGGCGACTTGCAACAAGAGCAAAACGAAGCCGCGGAAGGGACCGGCACAGTTCCTCAAGGCTTTCACTTCAAGGCAAACCAGATAAAACCGACCAAAGCGACGAGGGGGGGAGAGGTCAAAATCATCGACTCCAAAATGTTTCCTGTGACGCCGATTGCCGCCGCCATCGTCAGATTAAAGCCAGGCGGACTGCGAGAATTACACTGGCATCCAAATCAGGACGAATGGCAGTACTACATCAGTGGCAAGGGTCGGATGACGGTTTTTGAAGCCGGGACCCGTGCCCGCACGATGGATTTTGAAGAGGGAGACATAGGATATGTTCTGCAATCGACTCCGCACTACGTTGAAAATACCGGCGACACGGACCTGGTATTCCTCGAAATATTCAGGAGCGATCATTATGAAGACATTTCTCTGGCCGAATGGATGGCGCATACCCCTCATTTGCTGGTAAATCAGCATTTGGGGGTGGGCCGGCCCATGCTCGACGCGATCCCAAAAAAGAAGACGGTAATCACTCCAATTTGAGCGGCTTCGACGGGAAGCACTTTTCTGTCGAATGCTGGAGGTGTAATCAGAACACCTCCAGCACGGACGTAGAGGGTTAGTGGTGCCGGTCGGCGTCGTACGAAGCAATCCGGTCGAAGGGGACATCTGCGGGAATATGGTTTCTTGCCATGATGTCCTGCATTCGACTGGCATCGCGATCGATGTCATCGCGATCATTTTTCCGTGTGTCCTCCAGCCAGTCTGAATAGCATCTGTCGAACTCTCGCTGATCGTCGTCGGATAATCTTCGGCGCCAAGACCGATCGTCGCTGTTCCGGTAGATATCAGTTGAGTTGGCAGCAGCGCTGGCGATCTGTTCGAACGGTACATCCGGAGGAATGTTGTTTCTGGACATAATGGCTTGCATGTGGCCGGCATCCCGGTTGATATCATCGCGGTCGTTTGCGCGGTTATCTTCCACCCAGCGCGCGTAGTACCCGTCGAAGTCGCGCTGATCGGTCATAGAAAGACGATTTCGCCACGTGCCACTGGCGGAATAAGAGTCACGATTACTCTCACCGGAGTAGCCACTACTGGCAATTTGATCGAAGGGCACGTTCGCAGGAATGTTCTTCTTTGCCATTATTTCCTGCATGTGTCGCACATCTTTGCCGATGTCGTCGCGGTCATTCTTCCGCGTGTCGTTGACCCATTTCGTATAGTACTTATCGAAATCTCGCTGCTCGTCCGCGGATAAACGTCCCTGATAAACAGGAGCTTGATACGCGTCGCCCGTGCTCGCAATACGTTCAAACGGGACGTCCGCCGGTATGCCGTTGCGGCTCATGATTTCTTGCATATGGCTAACGTCTTTCGCGATGTCATCCCGATCATTCTTGCGAGTATCATTGACCCACTTCGAGTAATACTTGTCGAATTCGCGCTGATCATTTGGAGACAGACGCTCCTGACTCAGTGCGAAGGTCGAGAACACAAGCACACCCAGGAAAATTGCTAATGCACATGAGAAAGTCTTCATTGGCACGCCTCCTCGACAAGATCCTGTGGCGGGTCTGGTCAAGTGTGAGACGGCAACATCGCAGATTCGGTTGGCTGTCGCCGTGAACTCCAACGGGACCAAATAGCTCATATTCACTCGCGGCTAACTGGCTTGTTTTTGTAGCAAAAATTGCTGGTCTAAGAGAAAGATGGGCGTTAAATACAGGATTTCCAGAGTCCCGGACCGGACAAATCTATGAGATTGTCGGGGAAATAATGTACGGAACTACTTGACTTAATCAGCCCAGACGCTTCCGCGCGTTGGCCGAAGGTTTAGAAGCAAGGGCGATCACTACCGCCATCCCCCGTTTTGCGGCCTTTCCGTGATACGGCCGTTCCTGCTTCGCTCATGACGTTCGAATCTACGCGAACGTGCTAGACCCTTAAACGTTCCAACATTCACCTTTGTGACCTGTCGATCCGTCGCCAATTCGGGCAAAGATGCAGGAGTGCGTTTTCCTTCGGCTTAAGAGACGAAGTCAATCTCATGATGCCGGACTGAGCGCGCCCCCAAATCCCCCGACCGTGCGCTAGCACGGCGCAAGAAGGCGGCATCATGAAACGCCCTTATCTTCCCTGGCGAGCCGGTTATTGCAGGCTGGTTGCGTTGAGCGTCTTGTTTTATTCGGCCTTGGCTGTTGGACAGCTTGCAGTAAACCCCTCGAGCATAAGTTTCGCCAGCATACCCACAGGCACCAGTACGAGTCAGTCGCTGATTCTGCGCAACTCGGGAAGCTCAAGCATCAGGATTTCCCAAGCCACACTGACGGGGACAGGATTCAGCCAGGCCACTCCGTCTTTGCCCTTCACTCTGAGCGCAGGTCAAAGCACCAGCTTCAAAATTACATTCGCCTCCCGGAGCAGCGGCATTTTCAGTGGCGCTCTCTCGGTAAGTTGGGCAACTTTGCAGCACGGCAACAAGAGAAATCGAACCTCGACAAACAACACAATGGTGTCGTTGAGTGCCGCGGCGGCGACGGTGACGCTGACGCCGTCGACGAGTTCTCCCCAACCGGCTCCGGGTCAACTAGTTGCGAGTCCGGGCAGTGTTTCCTTTGGGAGCGTCCAGGTAGGAAAGGTGCAAAATCTCACGGCGGTCATTACGAATGCCGGAGGTTCGAGCGTCGCGTTGTCGCAGGCCATGGCGACGGGAACCGGATTCAGCATCAGCGGGTTGACTGCGCCGACAACATTGGCTGTGGGCGAGAGCATGACCTTCAACGTCGCATTTGCTCCGACGTCAGCGGGCAATGTGACAGGAACGGTCTCTGTAAGTTCCGACGCCGCCAACTCTACACTGGCGATTGGACTCGTGGGAGCAGGCGTGGCGCAGGGCCAGTTGACAGCCACGCCGGCCACGGCTGATTTTGGAGCTGTAACAGTCGGTACCAGCAAGAGTCAGTCGGGGACGCTGACGGCAAGCGGGTCGAGCGTCTCGATTTCGTCGATCAATCTGAGCAGCACTGAATTTTCGCTCAGCGGGATCACCTTGCCCCTGACTCTAGCAGCCGGGCAAAGCGTACCTTTCACGTTGACCTTTAAACCGCAAGCTTCCGGCAGCGTTTCAGCAACCGGCACCTTCGCCAGCAACGCCTCAAACGTGGCTTTCGAGAACTTGACTGGTACAGGAACCGCTCCGCCCCAGCACGTGGTGGAGCTTACCTGGAGCGATGTTTCTACGGTAGTGGGATACAACGTCTACCGAGGTGCCCAACTCGCGGGCCCATACACAAAAATCAATTCGTCGTTGAACGCGACCACGGCTTATAGCGACAATAGTGTCCAAGCCGGCCAGACTTACTATTATGTTACGACGGCGGTGAACGCTTCTGGGACTGAGAGCGCCTACTCAACCTCAGTTACGGCGGTAGTCCCAACTCCATAGAAGAGACTGATCCTTCATTGCTCGGCGTGACAGGTTGAGTCTCCTCTGTCGTCGATGAGCCTTAGAGCATACCGTTGGTTTCAATTTCGAGGATGGCGAGCGCTCTCTCCAGTTTGCTGATGGCTTGTCCGATTTCCGGATGTTGGTCAACTTTTCCCTGAATCGACTTCAGCAATTTGTGAGCTCCCGATACATGCTCGGTTGCCTGTCGTGAACTCGAACCGGTTTTGGACTGTTCTTGTTCTTCCATTCCATTTGCCTTTCCCGCAGTTTATTGCGCTTCGTCTCGTGGGTTATCGGAGGGGGCACCGGTGTTCAGCGAACCTGACTCTGAGATGCTCTTGCGCGCCGGAAGCACTCTTCAGATACGTGAGCGGTACTTTAAACTCCTGATTACAGACGGTACAAAGAGCGATGGCGGGGATCGTCCCAAGCCATTTGCTCACGCGAAGATTGCGCCCCGTCATGCAGACAGTTTCTCACAAGGCTGAAGCATCGCGAAGTCAGATGAGTCAAGTTCGCCTGCCATAAAGGGTTATCGTGCCGACCTTTGACTTAGGCTGGATCTAACGCGCTGCCAGCGCACTTTGCGAAGGTTTGGGTTTGTCCTCAATCCCGGTGATCTCGCGCCGTTTATCGAAGGCGCCATCTGGAATCAGAACGGCAACCCAGGGTGTCTTCGACGAGACCACACGCACGTGCCAGACAGCTTCATGAACGCCGGATGTCAAATCTATTTCCTGTTTTTCCCTTTCGCGCAAAACAAGATTATCGCTCCGCATGGTGAATGAATGGCGCCCAGATCCTTCGGCGGAGATTCTCAAAACTACTTCATCATGACCTGCATCTTGAGAAGTGACTTTGAAATCGATGACATGGTCAGGCCGAAGGTCAACGTCATAGCTTTCGCCCGGCAGGACGGTCAAGCTCGTGTGCGCCTGACCTTGCCGTGCATCGTAGCGGCCTTCCGGTAGATGAATGTTGAACTCGCTGCTCATGGGAGTTGGAATTGCGGTCGTCACCTCCCCGCTTTTCTGTTCGCGAAATTCGATTGGGTCATGGCTTGCGGGGTCTGCCCAGCCACGAACCGCGGCGGGAACGCTGATGTCCTGCATAAGCCAAATCCACTGGCCGACGGGGGCGGTCCACACTTCTTTGTATGTCCAGCAGATTTGTGTGGGCCAATAAGGTGCGTCGGCAAAGCCTTTGGTTTCGATACCGACCGGCAGGGCGCCTACCATCTGGCCGGATCGCACGCTGTAGAGTGGAGTCCAGTCGTAGCCTTCGCCATACATCAGGCTGGTAGAGAAAGGATTGCGGCCGACCAACCATTGCGCTTGTTTCTCAGCTAGATCCTCGGCCTGCAAATCGCTACGCAAATGTCCCGCGGCTGAGAGAGCCTTGGCCTCTGAAAGCAGAACGCTGGAGTTTCCACGGAAATCGAACCACACAGGAAATCGGCGCAGATAGTATTCGCCGCCCAGGGGCAACCCGCCCCGCACTTCTTCTACAAAGGCGTCGCGATCGGCGGCTCGAAGCGGAGTCCAGTTCTTGGATTCAGGAAGCAACCGGGACTCGCTTTCGCGATATACCGCAGCCGGCAAAACCGAATATGGAGCATCGGCAGTAGAAGCTGGCTTGAGGTAATACTCCGAATGCAAGACGACTGCTGAATACCACTTCATCCATTTGTCGTGGTCCGGGAACGCTTCGCACAGAAGTACCAGGGCCATGACGGGTTCCTGCTCCTGGCCAATGTGGAAACGGTGAAAGAGATTTTCTCGTTTCGGACTGGTGTAAAAGTAACCGGTCAGCGGAATCGTCCAGGGTTGCAGAGTGCGCTCCTGGGAGGCAAGAACTTGATCTCCCAGGGCGATTGCTTCTTGAGCATAACGGTCATCCCCTGTGTCTCGATAAAGTTCGACCGACGCAACTACGCCGAAAGAAATACGTTCGAGTTCGTCTTGCGCGCCGTAAACTTCAGCGAGTGGCGCCGCCGCTTTCAGTCCTTCTACTGCATATTTCCAATCTTCTTCCGCGATCACCAGGCTCCGGTTCGCCAATTCAGGGTCTCTGTCTTTCAACACGCGCGCCGCTAGGGCCTCCACTCCACTAACGCGGAAGTTCCACTCAGGATCGTTGACCGCCTGACCAAAGCGATCATCGGCCGTGCCCATGATGCCGTCGGTCCAGTAACTGACGAGTTGGCCAGTGCTTCGATATCCGTCACCAAATCGGGTTTTTAGGACCCAATTCAAGCCCCATCGCGCTTCTTCGAGCAGACGATTGGTGAGAACCGGGTCGCCACCTTGCCGCTTCAGGCTGTCTGCAAGCGACAGTAGCGCATAGACCATCGCTGGTGTGTGTCCGGTTGCACTGAGATCGCCCGCGTCGTGATATCCACCGTTGACGATGATTCGTTTGTCATTATGATTGGTGTAGATGTCCTGATGACACCGACCGTGAAGGCCGGGAATTTCGATTCCGCACCGCTCGCTATACATGAAATTGATGGCCTTCCAAATACTGTCTCGCCAAGGCTCATATCCAATCTGGAAGGAACGGGTTAGAGTGTCGCCCGCCTTTATTACGTAAGAACCGGGGCTGCGAATTTCAGAAAAGTCCAGCACCTGATATTTGCCCAGCAGAGTCGTCGTTTGCTCAACTGGCTTGGTGAGAACGGAGAGGCCGGAATGCTGGTCGATCACTTCAAACTGACTGGCTGATAAATCGCTGGCGATAGCCGATTTTGAAGAACCGGTCGAATATCCGCTGTGGCTGAAAGCAATCTTTCCAGGTGACACATTCCAGCCTTCGACGTGATCGGCTACCACATTCTGTAATTCCAGCTGATCGATGTCGAGGATTGTCTGGTCGCCGGGGTCGGGAATTTTTTTCGGAAGACTATAAGAAAAATCGAGCGCAGTTACATGATCGCGGTCGAGTGGGGCAATTTCCCACACGACGTGGTTCCACGCGTGATTGTTGAGTGTGATCGACTCGTGACGTCCCTCGTTGTAGCGGTCCGGCAGCTTGTGTGAACCGTCATTGTGAAGCGTCAGCGAACATGAGATCGAAGGCGCACCGATTACGTCCGGATAGACCCACAACGAGATGCGGTTGTAGCGGCTCCAGTCTTCGCCCGGGAACTTCCTGGAGGCAACCAGATCCTCCCACTCGCCACTGCCGTCAACCTGCGCGATGTTGGTGGTGGAACGGATGTGCAGTGAATGTTTCCCGTCCTTGGCGCGAACATCAGTAAGCGTCATCTCACCCGCGCCCGCGAAGGACCACGGAGAGAGGTCTTCCATGCTGTCTAACACCCGGGAATCGAGGACTTTTTTGTTTAGCCAGCGGAATTCAGCACCATCTTCGTATCTTGCCTGCATGGGCATGGCAGGGGCGTGTTCCTGCGAGAAAGCAAAAGGGCCGGGGCCGTAGATACTCAGGATAAAAATGATGCCAAACTCAGCTTTCCGCACCCATCTCTGTAAGATCAATCTTTTTTTCATGGCGAGTCATGCCTTTATAGTGCTGAGAGACAAACCGCGCTCAGCGTCAATTGTGCAAATGGAAGGTTCAGGGCGCGTTGTGTAAGAAAATGAAAATAATATCTTAAGATTCAGCATCACATGATACAGCCAGTCGGTGGAATGAGGCGCTCTTGGCCTTGTCACATAGAGCGACCGTCGCTCCGTTCCTGTGGCGTTTGAAGAAATAGTTTAATGTCTTGTCTTTGTGCTTAAACACAACCCATGCCAAAAGACCTGCCGTGGATACTCGGATTGAGCGCTTCTCATAATGGTGCCGCGTGCTTGTTGAAGGGCGATGAGATCTTTGTCGCGATTCAGGAAGAACGTCTCAGCCGAGTCAAGCGCCAATGGATTCTTGGCGGGTCGCAATCACTGGCTGCAACGTACTGTCTCAACTTCGCGGGAATACAGCCATATGATCTAGCAGCAATCGCACTTTCTGTCACTGGAAGTTCCAGAGATCCTGAGCACAACTTGCAATCAAATCCGGTTGTGAAGTCGAGCGGGAAGCGCACTCGGGTGTTCACGGTTCCTCATCACTATGCTCACGCCGTCAGCGTTTTTGCCACTTCGGGGTTCAGGGATTCAGCGATTCTGGTGGTCGATGGTGTGGGGTCACCAGTCGAGGATCTATTTGAGGAAGAGAGGAAGGTACTAACCAAACGCATCGAGCGTGGATCGGAGATGATTTCACTCTATTCGGCGTCGGGAACGTCGCTCGTTCCTTTGGAAAAGCATCCAGTGGAAGATGGGGCTTGGCTGACCAGTCGAGCCGCCGGTATGCCAGGATTTGGAAGCCTGGGAGGAATGTATTCCGCGGTTGCCGAGCAGATTTTCGGTAACGCGATGGAGGCGGGTAAAGTGATGGGCTTGGCACCTTATGGGGATCCGGAGATACCGGTCGAAGACTTCTTCGAAATCAGGAACGGAACGATCAACTTTCAGAACGCCTTGCCCGAACGATTCAAGCAGAAGGATCGCTGGCCACTGCGCCAGGAAGAGTACACAAATCTCTCCGCATCCGTGCAGAAGGCTTTGGAGGAGGCTTTGCTCTTTCTAGTGAAACGCTTGAGGAAGCTTCAGTCCAGTTCGAATCTTTGCTATGCGGGCGGGGTTGCTCTTAACAGCGTGGCGAACGAGAGGATCATCCGGCATTCCGGTTTTCAGGAAGTGCATATCACACCCGCGGCAGAGGACAGCGGTGCCGCCGTCGGAGCCGCATATTATGCGCTGTGGCAGGTCACGGGAAGTAATTCACGAAGAAAGATGGTGCACGATGCTTGTGGCCAACCTTACTGGTCGGCAGCGATTTCGGCTGCTGTTGACGGTGCCGTGGGGAAGGGAATTCGATATGTGTCTTCGACCGATTCGATCTCCGATGCAGTCGATTTGCTGAGCCAGGGCAAGGTCATCGGATGGTTCGATGGACGTTCCGAACTCGGACCGCGGGCCTTGGGACAAAGGAGCATACTTTGCGATCCGCGACGTCTCTCCTATAAAGACGTGCTGAATCACAGAGTTAAAAAGCGCGAGTCGTTTCGGCCGTTTGCTCCCGCAATTCTTCGCGATGAGGTTGCGAACTGGTTTGAGTTGGACGGTACGAGCGAAGAGAGCCGGTTCATGCTACGGGTTTGCAGCTTCAAGCCGGAGAAAAAGGCATTGGTTCCCGCCGTCGTGCATGTCGATGGGACCGGCAGGCTTCAGACTCTGAGCAAGGAGGCCAATGGAAAGTTTTATGAGGTAGCAAAAAGTTTCTACCGGAAAACCGGAGTTCCAATTCTTTTGAACACGTCCTTCAACGCAGCAGGGGAGCCTATCGTCGAAACGCCGGCTGATGCGATTGCATGTCTTTTGGGGACAGAACTGGATTGTTGCGTTTTTGAAGATCGAATTGTGTTCAAGAATGTCAAGTGGTGAATCCGCGAGAGTCAGATCCACTTCAAAGGGATAGGGCCGTTCACCCACGAGATCAGCACAAATTTCTCTCCACTGATTACAGGTTCTGCGCAATGGTAAAAACGTGAAGGAAAGATGACCGCCTTTCCCACCTCAGGAACCACGGAATAATTGAGCGACGGGAAGGACGTGTGTCCGCCTTCGAAATCGTCGTTCAGATAGCAGACTAAGGTAAAGTAGCGGTAGAGCATGTCAGAGCCTGCATCCTGATGTGGAATGTAATGTCCGCCAGGCGGGTACCGAAGAAGTTGGGTTCCCGAGTGATCGTGAAGATCGATGCCAAAGACCGATCGGATCAGGGGCTTGATGGTTTCGTTGATCTTCTGATCAAAATTGGCGTACAGCGAGCGCCTCTCGTCTGAATTGAAAATCCTCGCAAGACGAGTCTCTGGTTGTTCCGTGGTGACGAACTCTGCGGGCGCGGTTGCAAAGCGGACTTGAGCGGTCGACCAGGCATCGAGATGTTTAACTCGCTCAACCATGGACCTGCAGGATTTGAGATCGTATAGCGAGATCGAGAATATGTCGCGGGACTCTTCCGTGTAATGCGAATCCTTTTTCGATTTACGCGCCACGAGCTTTCATCCGATAGAAAAATCTCAACATTAGTCACCAGTTGGTAGTTCTGACGCCGGCGATGTAGAGGGTCTCAACATGAGGAACCATTAAGGCACACCAATCGATTCGGTACTGGTTTCTCCGACGGCATGGCGGCTTCAGTTTTGTCTGCTAGCCTGCTTTGGTCTTGCGACCCTTGTTCTGAGCTCGAGCAGCCTTTGGCTCTTTCTTTGCGTTCGCCCGTGAAAACACAATGCCCTGCGGAGGCTGCGGCCGTGATGGCTTGGGCGGAGGCGGCTGCGGCGCGGGTGGTTGGGACGGCTGCGGCGGAGGAGGCTGGGGCGGCTGCGGCGGAGGCGGCTGCGGTGGTTGTGGCGGAGGGGGTTGGGGCGGTTGCGTTGATCCGAAATGCCCTGGCTCGTCCGTTACGCCGTAATCTGGCCGTTCTCCGGGAAGCTCCTGCGGAATGGCAAAGACTATAGAAGAAAGAAGTTCATCGCTCAGATTCTCGCCAAGTTCGCGAAATACTCTGGAAAGCGCGGCCAGGCACTCCAAGCGCAGCCGGTTATTTATCTGGAATCTGAGACGGAGATTACTGATATCTCGCAGGGACTGTTGGGTGGTCATGGCTGAGTCTTCTTTCTTCGAAAAGAGGCGACGGCATTTCGGCTGACTAATAAAGGCGTGCGCCGATACCCAGTCGCAAGGATGGCCAATTTATACAAAAGCCCGTCACATTGCAAGTTTGAGCGGTTCCGCAACCTTAGTCCGGTATTTTTTCCAGGTAGAGACTGGTAATCGAACGGGTAAGGCCATACACGTAATATTTCCCGTCGGGAGTCAGCAGAACTGTCTGGAATTCACGAATCCCGGCAGGCTCGGCGGGACTTAGTTCTTTCCACAATTCTCTGCGGCCAGTGGAGAGATCCAACCGGGAAATGGTGACTGGTATATCACCGTTGTCGACGACATAAAGAAAACGGTCATCACCACTGAAGCGAAGGATCTTATCTTCGCGCTTCAGACCTGTGATTGCACGGGGAGAGCCTCCGTTTACGGGGTAAAGAAGCTTATTGTGATCGGCATCCCCCGCAATCAGGGATCGGCCGTCGGAGGAAATCAGAGTGCCGGTAACTCCTTCAGGAGTGACTGGAATTGGTGTTCCGCTAGTGATGTCCTGCACGTAACTGCGCAGGGCGTGGCCGTGCTCACGGCCTATGAATACGATTTTGCTTCCATCCGGAAGCCAACTGGCGCCGAGGCCGAATTCTTCAATTCCGTTGGTGGGCAGTTTTTGAGTTTCGCCTGCGCCAGTCGGAAGCAGGACGATTTGCGCAGGGTTTGCCAGAATCGAGATGACCCATTTACCGTCCGGGGACAAAGCCCATCCGCTGCCCTCTCCCAGCCGAACGGCAGCTGGGCTGCCTGTCTTGCGAAGGTAAACGCTGTAATTCTTGCCGCTCTTCTCGCCGAAGTGAGTGAAGATCAGGGTTTGTCCGTCGGGAGATAGATCTCGAATTGCGCCCCAATCAAGCCATGAAAGATCATGCTCCTTCGTTACTCCTGGATAAAGACCAAAGAATTCGGAAGATTCATTGCCGCCGGAGAGAAGCACCCTTCCATCGCTGGCAATGTCATAGAGGATCAGGTTTGCAGGTGCAGTAGAAATGATTCGCAGTTTTCCGGAGAGCGAAACCGCATAAAGAGAGTTGGCCCCACCGGTTGTGTTGGCGGTGAACCAAACCTCCTGCCCGCCGGGGGACCAAGCGAGCCCCTCTTCGCCCGCCCATTCGGTCGATAAGACCGAGCGCTTTCCTTGAAGATCGACTACCGAAACCCAACCGCGGTTGTCACCTGGAACCGGATGTTCAAGAAATGCGATTTTGTCGCCCTTAGGCGATACCCGCGCATCGCTGACCCAACCGGATGGTTGATAAAGCAATTTCCCCGGTGGAAACTCAAGGCGATTTTGTCCGCCGACCTGACGGATGACTGCTAAATCCGTGCCATTCGGCGCCCAGTCGGCCTGCTGCACGTTATCCAGCAATTCGCGTGGGGCTCCTCCAAGGATAGGTACCTGCGCCAGTGTGCCGAGGCTGAGATGATGGCTGAGATAAGTTCGTTTCACCAGAATCGCCATCGCTCCAGAAGGAGAAATGGCCAGGATTTGAGCATCTTCGAGACCGGTGGGCCGGGACTCGAGTCCTTGGGGGCTCGTAGTGAAAATACTCATCGGTAACCCATTCCATGACGCACTATAGAGAATGGTCTGTGCATCCGGCGCAAAACGCGCCGACCAAACCGTGCCGCGCAGGAAGGTAAGCCGCTGGTAAATGGGCGGTGAACTTGCTCTGGGTTGCGCAAGCAGGAATGCGATTGCCATCGCCGTCAGCAGGATGGCCGCGCCTAAAGCCATCCATGTTCTCTTCTTCTTCTTCTTCTTCTTTATGACTAATGGCGGAGTGGATGACGTTTCATACTTGAGACCCGACAATTCTTCCAGGTCAAAGGCCAGATCATTTGTGGATTGATAACGTCTTTCCGGAGTTTTTTCCAGACAGTGACGCACGACGCGTCGAATTGGAATTGGTAAAGTGTTTTCGGTTTCGGAAAGCTCAGGAGGCTCGTCTCTCAGTATGGCACTCAGCGTGTCCGCGGAAGTGCTGCCGCGGAAAGCTTGCTTTCCGCAAAACATTTCGAACAGGATCGCGCCAAAGCTGAAGATATCGCTTCGATAATCCACCGGGGCGTTGCGAATCTGTTCCGGGGACATATACCCGACCGTCCCAAGCAGCATGCCCGACCTGGTCTCCAGTGTTACGGCATCGCTCGATGAGCCCGGGTGGCGGATTCCCGGGGAACTGTCAGGCTGGGTCAACTTAGCGAGGCCGAAGTCCAGAATCTTTATTCTGCCGTCTTTGGTGACGAAAACATTATCCGGCTTCAGATCGCGGTGAAGGATCCCTTTGGAGTGAGCCACGCTTAATCCGTGAGCAATCTGCGTGGCGTAATTGATGGCCTCGCGCCGCGGCAAAAGTCCGGAGAACAGCTTGTTTCTGAGAGACACACCTTCGAGCAATTCCGAGACAATATAAGGAGACCCTTCCTGAGCGCCAACGTCGTAGATAGCGAGAATGTTGGAGTGATTCAGGGCAGCGGCCGCGCGCGCCTCACGCTCGAAGCGCATCAGCCGTTCTTCATCGCGGGCGAAGGCAGTGGGAAGAATCTTAATGGCAACGTCGCGTTGCAGGCGCGCATCGCGCGCACGGTACACTTCACCCATTCCGCCCGCACCGAGCGGTGACAGGATTTCATACGGCCCGAGTTTCGAGCCAGAGGTCAGGGCCATTGTGAACTGTGATTATATCGCCTGGCGTTCCTTCTCTTTAAGCAGGACACCGGAAGTTTAGGAGCTAATTGTTACCCTAAAAGAGAAGGCAACTGTCTTCCCTTCAAAAGTTAAACTTCAGGGCGAGCTGCATTAGCCGTGGAGGCTGGGCCTCTAGAATCTGATTGAACGTGGGTGAGTTCATGTCGCTATCGGGAATGTGGAAATTGGTGTGGTTCAGGATGTTGAAAAATTCTGCCCGGAACTGAAGCTGTTTTGATTCCGCCAAACGAATGTTCTTGAACAAGGAGAAGTCCCAATCCGTGTATCCAGGCCCCTGGGCGATATTACGGCCGGCAGTGCCGAATTGCTGGACTGGCGAGTTGGGGTCCTGGGTAATTCGCTGGAAGGCATTTGGATTCAGCCAGTTGTTGGTAGTTTTCGGACCGTCGTTGGGATCAGCGACAACGTTCGGCCGGTTGGAGAAGAACCCACTGATCTCCGGGGCCGAGCCCTGCACCGAAAAATCGTTGCCGTCGAAGACAGTGAACGGAGTGCCGGTCATGGCGGTCACAATTCCGTTGACTTGCCAGTTACCAAGAATCTGCTGATACCAGCCGTGGGGCTCTCGCCACCAAGGGAGACTCCATTGATAGCTCAACACGAACCGGTGACGCGCGTCGAACAGGGAACGGCCACGTTCCGCATTTATGTCGAAGGGGTTCTGCGCAAGGTCATTCTCACCGGCCAGAGGTTTTGACGCCGATCCGGTTAAATTGAACGAAGAGGAGTCATCAATGGATTTGGAGTACGTGTAGGAGGCCAAGAACGCAATTCCGTGGCTGAAACGCTTCCTCAGGCTGGTTTCTAAGGCGTTGTACGAGGAGTTGGCGATGCCGGAAATCAAACCCGTCGAAGAATAAACGCAACTGTTGGGAGGATCGGCTAGGGTGCATCCAGAATGGATCCTCCGTTGATCTGCATTGCTTGATGTGGAGATGGGGTCGCCGCTGCTGTCCACGCCCGGAATGTAAATGGCCGGGTTGGCCTCAATAAAGCGCGGCAGCTTGGTTCCCTTAGTTCCGACATAGCCGATTTCGAAGAGCAAATCCGCTCCGAAAGACCTCTGAACGTTCAGGTCCCAGTCCTGCGTGTAGGGCAGCGGCAAGCTTGCCGCAAGCGTCAAGTTGGTCAGCGGGGTGGAGAATTGTCCGGTGATGGGAGGTGCGCCATTAAACGGATCTGCAAAATTTGGCGTGCTTACTTGCGGCGTCTGCAGGAATGGTGGCGCGCTGATTGGGGACTGCAAGGGACCGCCCTGTCCGGTGTAGTAGGGCTCGTAGAAAATTCCATATGCGGAGGTGACCAGCCATTTTGCACTGCCGGTTGGAGCCCAAGCCACCCCGACACGCGGTGCGAACCCTTTCTTGAAGGTGGGGATCAAGCCTGCGGGTACGCCCTTGTCTCCAGGGTAGAGCAAGCCGTTGGGAGCATCCGGCATGACGGTGGATTGTCGCCCTGGAATCCAGAGCGTTTGCCGGTTCCTGATTTCGGTATACGGGAATGGCAGGTCATAACGTAAGCCCAGGTTCAAGGTCAGGCGCGATGTGGCCTTGAATGTGTCTTGAACGTAAGAGTTCACCGCATTTCCCCGGATGCTGCGTTCGAAATCACCCAAGCCTTGGAGAAAGACGACCGGCTGCCCGAAAAGAAAACTCGCAAACGCATCGGGTACAACCGGAAATCCTGCAAAAACAAAGAAACCGTTGGTCGCGATGCCTTGGAGCGCATTGACCTGGAGGCGCTGATATCCGCCCCCGAATTTGAACTCGTGACGGCTATGCACCCAGCTCAGCGCTCCCGAGTAGTCAAACGCATTCTCATAGGTGTCGCGCGGTCCGGTAATGGGATTGCCGATGGTGGTGTAACCCGCCACTTGAATAGAGGGAGGACCTACAGCCAGGTTCAAGCTGGGTTTGTACTGGAATCCAAGCTCGGCCGGGGTGATGGGATTGATATGTTCGCCGAAGAGAAATTTATTTCTCAGGTAGGAGAAGCGGAAGACGCCGATCATGCTGGGAGAGAAAGTATGCGTCTGCTGGGCCACAAAGTTTTGTGCCCTCTGGTCCTGGCCGACAGGAAAGCCTGGCACGCTCGCTCCAGAAGTCGGGATGGGATTGAATTGCGTTCCGTCGATGATCGCGTAGCGGAAATTGAGGATGTCAGATGGCGTAAGGTAATGATCTATCTTCACGCCTCCCTGGTTCGAGTCCTGGCGGACGACTTGTGTCGAAGTGAAGACATTCGGTCCGTTGTTGGGGAACGGAATAAATTGCAAAAGGTTTTGCGTCACGGGATTGGTTTGCGTAGCCACTGGGTACTGGTTGTTGGGATAAGGCTGGTTTAGAAAGACATTAAAGAGCTGATGATCGGGATTGTTACAAAATCCTCCACTGAAGCCCTCCGGGCAAATCGCGGAAAAATCGCCTTGCCTCTCAGCCAGTGATGGCACCGTCGATGAATCAGTTTCGCCTTGGCGATTCCGGAAACCTTCAAAATATGCGAAGAAGAAAGTCTTATCTTTGCGGATAGGGCCGCCGAAGGTGCCTCCGAATTGGTTCTGTTTCAAAGGTTCGGTTTTGGCGGCAAAATAGTTCGTGGCGTCAAAAACGTCGTTGCGCAGGAACTCCCAAAGTGCACCGTGGAACCGGTTGGAGCCCGATCGAGTGATGATGTTGGTGGTCGAACCCAGGCTCTGTCCGAACTCGGCGCTGGCATTGTGGGTGAGGATTCTGAACTCGGTAATAGCATCTACCGGTGGCTTCAGGACA
>Ga0207693_10001417_pt1 | contig 21251 bp, 11 predicted proteins | sample LARL81metaG_FD_184347 | JGI IMG/M metagenome (GOLD analysis project Ga0207693, IMG submission 184347) | Corn, switchgrass and miscanthus rhizosphere microbial communities from Kellogg Biological Station, Michigan, USA - LAR L8-1 metaG... | ecosystem: Host-associated > Plants > Roots >... | reverse complement strand
ACGCGCGCCGCGCGGGAAAGTAACAAGCGGCAAATGCGGCGGCAGCGAGCAACACCGTGACGCCGCTGAAAATCAACGGGTCGCTCGGATTCACTCCGTAAAGAAGGGTGCTGGCCAGTCGGGTGGAACTAAAAGCTGCAATTAAACCGATGACCAAACCGATTGCCGCCAGTAACATGCCCTGACGCAAGACCAACCGAAGCACCTCGTTGCCTTGCGCGCCCAGCGCCATGCGAATCCCTAGTTCGCGCGTTCGCTGACTCACCGAGTACGCCATCACTCCGTAAACCCCGACCGAGGCCAACACGAGCGCGAGCAATCCCAAACTGCCGAGCAAAATCGCGCCCATCCACGATGGCCAAAGCGCAAAGGCGAGGTGCTGCGTCACGGTCTTTTCGTAGGTGATGGAGATATGGTTATCGACGTTGCGCACGATCCGATGGACTTCGGGCACCATCGGTCCGGGCGCGCCGGCAGTGTGGACGAAAATAGTGATCCCGCCATCAGGCGCCTCGTGAAATGGAGTGTAAAGCATCGGGGTTGGCGTTTCTCCAAGCGTCACCGCTTTGACATCGCGCGCGACACCGATGACTTCGAAGGATCCTTCGCGGTTGTAATAGCGGAAGCGCCGGCCGACCGCGTCTTCGCCAGGCCAAAATGTTTTCGCCATTGTCTCGCTAATAACTGCAACCTTGGCGGCATTTTCGCCCGCGTCGTGTTCGGTAAAATTCCGTCCCCGCAAAATGGGAATGCCCATGGTCTCGAAATAACCCGGAGTGACGGCACTGATGTTCGCGATTTTGCGATTGCTTTGCGCATTCTCATCGCGGCCTTCGGCCACAATGGTCCGGCCTTCACCACCGAAACCGAGAGGCACGAACTGTCCCAGATCAGCGCTGCGCAGCTGCGGATCGCGTCGCACCTGTTCGACAATGTCGCGCGCGATTTGGCCGCCGCGCTTCTGATCGTAACCCGCCAGCGCGGGATCGATACTAACGATTGCTAGATTTTGTGTGCGAAATCCGGGATCGATTTGCTGCGCGCGGTGGAACGATTTCAAAAACAGCGCCGAGCCGATGAGAAGCAAAAGCGAAACCGCGATTTGCGCGATGACAAGAAGATTTCGCAAGTTCCAGCGATGAAAGCCACCCTCGGCGACTGCGCGTTCACGTAAACCCTGGGTCAAATCCCCACGCGTCGTTTGCAACGCCGGCGCGAGTCCGAAAATGATTCCGCTAACAAGGGTGATCAGCATCGCAGAAATCACGACGCGCCAATCCGGCTTCGGATCAAAGGAAAGCGGCACGGGGGTCGCGGGCAAAAGCGAGACCAACACATCGCCCAGGCAGTAAGCGAGTATAATCCCACCAATCCCGCCAATGGAGGCGAGCAAGACACTTTCCGTAAGCAATTGGCGGATCACCCGACCGCGACCGGCACCGAGCGCCACACGGATCGCCATCTCGCGTTGCCGCGTGGTCCCTCGCGCCAGGAGAAGATTGGCCACATTAGCGCAGGCAATGAGTAGGATGCTTCCAGCGGCAACGAGAAGCAGCAGTGAAATATTTTGTGCCGTGTTCTCATTTCCCGGCCCACCGAATCCCTGCGATTTTGCCTTTTCGGCCGAGACGAGAACGAGCGACCGCTCCTTGTTCACGTCCGGATAAGCTTGCTCGAGTTGATGCGCGACGGTCTTCATCTGCGCCTGCGCACTCGAAATCGAAACGCCAGGCTTTAGTCGCGCAGCAATACTGAGAAAGAGGGCACGGCGATTCTCGAACCATTCGTCACCGGTAGGCCGAACCCAGTTGTGCATCGCCAGCGGCACCCAAAATTCCGGTGCCACGCCCGTATCGATACCGGTATATGCCGGCGGCGCCACTCCGATCACGGTGAACGCACGGTTATTCAACGTAATCGTATCGCCAATGATGTTTTTGTCGCCGCCGAGTTTTTTCCAAAACTTGTAACTAAGAACGGCAACGGGATGCCCGTTTGGCGCGGTATCTTCCTCCGGGAGAAATGCGCGCCCGAGAAATGGCCGCAATTCCAGAAGGTCAAAGTAATTTCCGCTGACCATCTGGCCGAGGACATTGGAAGTCTCGCCGCCACGAGTCATCCCTACGACAGCAAAGCCGTAACCGGCCATTCCGGTGAAGACGCTGTTCTGTTTCCGGTAATCGAGAAAATTGAGGTACGAATTCGAATTGCGCCCGGTAAAATGAGTATCGGTGGTGAAGACTTGAAGCACTCGATCCGAGTGTCCAATGGGAAGCGGGCGAAGCAGCAGCGCGTTAACGATTCCGAGGATGGTAGTGTTGACTCCGATCCCAAGGGCGATCGCGACAAAGGCGACGGCGAGAAATCCCGGGCTCCTGATTAACGCACGGGCGGCGTAGCGTAGATCGCGCCAGATCACCAGATCACCTCCGAGATGTGGATGTTCCCGTCGTCCGCACGAAAATTCAGCTTGGTCGCAGGGGCATCCCCGATGACTTCGTTAATTTCAGAAACATCGCTTTGCTTCCGACTTTGCGCGAAATCGCTCCAAACCTTCCCCTCCTTCGCAACGGCATGCAGTTGAAAACTCGCGCCCGGGGGAATACGTGCAAGGGCGTTGCCATCTGCGATCGCCGCATCGATCGAGAATGGGCGCGTCTCCGACCAATCAAAAAAAACATTCAAGGTGCCCTGCTTGACGTGAATGGTTTGATCACAAAAACAGTTCTGGGTGACGAGTTGGCCGGTGCCGAGATTGGCGGTGATTGACGAACCACGCATCCCTTTAATCACAAGCTCACCATGCGGCAATTCGACGTGAGCGATCCGGGCCGTTTGCGGCAGATTGATGCTGTATTCCACTGTCCCTGAGCGATCCATAAAATGGTGGCGGGGTTCCGGTGGCGAGGTGGTTTCGATGTTGATGGCGTCGGGGCGTGCATCGATGCGTATCGCGATCGCGTTCAGCCGTTCGGGCGAAAATGCCTTCTTCGTCGCGGAAATCGTCACCTCGCGACTATCGGTCCCGAAGATTTCAACGATTCCGTCGATCGCGCGCAATGAAAACGTGCCAGACGGATCAAGCGGAAAACTTTTTTCAACGACATCCTCGAGCACCTCACCAGCCGAGAGCGAACTGGCCACGAATGCGCTGACAAGCGCGAAGGTGAGGATTTTATTCATAACGACGTCTTCTTTTTCATTCGGCGCGTAATGCCTGAACCGGATCAACCAACGCGGCGCGTCTCGCCGGCACCAGACAAGCGATGAAAGCAGTCAGTGCGAGAAGCACAGTGGCACCGGCGAGCAACGCTGGGTTGTGCGCAGAAACCTGATACAGCTGCGCGGCAATCAATCGGCCAAGAGCAAATGTCGCAATAATGCCAATCGCCAGTCCGGATAAGACCGGTTTCATTCCCTGGTGCAAAATGAGGCGCAGCACATCGCGTGTTTGCGCGCCCAGGGCCATGCGCACACCAATTTCGCCGGTGCGTTGCGCAACCGTGTAAGCAACGGCGCCGTAAATCCCGATGCTCGCGAGCAGGAGCGCGACTCCCGCGAAAATCCCGAGCAGCCACATCATCAGCCGTGCCTGGCCAACCGCCTGCGCCACCACCGTTGACATTGATTGCGGCAGAGCAATGGCTAATCCGGGATCGACGGTGGCGAGGGCGGACCGCACGGATTTCGTCACCGCATCGACACTCAGATGGCTCCGTACCGCGATGCTGAGAAACGAAAAATTCTCCTGTCCCCAGGGACGATACAATTCCACATCGTCCGAGTCGGTAACCTTGCGCGAGCGCACATTGCCGACGACACCGACAATCTCCGCCGGAGTGCTGGCACTGCTAACGAGAAGGGTCTTCCCAATGGGATTATCGTCACCGAAAACCTTTTTCGCTCCGGCCTGGCTGATGAGCACCACATTTTGATGATCCGGCCCGTCGCGCTCATCGAAATTGCGCCCGGCCAGGATCGGGATACCCCACGTCTTGAAGTAATCCGGAGCAATGTTGTGGAATGCTGCGGCTGCGCGCTTGTCGATCGGTAAAATCTCGCCGTCGGGCCGCGTATACAAGGCGTTACTACCCGCGCCGGGAAACAACGGAATATCTGCACTAAGGGTCGCGCTTTCGACGCCAGGAATCGCGCGGACCGCCGCCAGCGCCTGGTTCGCGAATCGATCGCGCGAGCCGAGATCGGGATATTGCGCTTCTGGCAACGTCACAAAACCGATCCAGATACTTTGGTATCGATAGCCGACGTCTTGCAGGCTCAAACGGACAAAACTGGTCATGAGTAAGGCCGCGCCCGCCAGCAAGGTGACAGAAAGCGCGACCTGCGCGCCGATCAAAATCTTGCGGAAGCGCAGTTGCTGGAGGCTGCCGCTCGTTCCGCGCCCACCCTCTTTCAATCCATCAACCAAGTCTGTGCGCGAACTTTGCAGCGCGGGATAAATGCCCATGGCAAGACCGGTCACGATCGACATTGCGATGGTGAAAGCGAGCACCGGAAGCGACAGCTCAACGCGCGCAGCGGGATCGAACGGGAGAAAATTCGCGGCCATTTGGGGGACGAACGGCACGAGCTGCCACGCCAGGAACGCGCCGGCTATTCCAGCGAGCACGCTGACGAGTAGACTTTCGAAAAGAAAAAGCCGGACCACGCTCCTGCGCGACGCGCCAATCGCCATCCGCAACGCGATTTCACGCCGGCGTCCGCTGAACCTAACGAGAAGTAGATTTGCGACATTGCTACATGCAATCAACAGGACGAACGCAACCGCCGCCAGCAAAGTAGCAAATGCCGGCCGCAAATTTCCGGTCACATCGTTGGGCAGCGTCTTGAGTGTCATCGCCGATGAGCTGTCGATCCTGCCCGGATAACGCCCGCGATAACTTTGCTCCAGCGGCGGCATTGCCGCCTGCGCCTGTTCTACAGTCATTCCCGGCTTTAGCCGGCCAATCACCCGGAGAAAACCGATGCCGCGCATAATGCGCTCGTAGGAAATTCCCGGCAGCGTATATGGTTTCGTAGTCCAGATTTCCGCATTGGGCCCGACCCATGAAAACGGCAGATTCGGCAAGACTCCGACAATGGTGTGGGACACGCCATCCAGGGTGATGCTGCGTCCGATCACGTTTGGATCACCGGCCATGCGCGTTCGCCAGAAATTTTCCGTCACCATCGCGACATCGGCAGTTTCTTCTTCCTCCGGCAGAAAGCTCCGGCCACGAATCGGATGCACCCCGAGCACATCGAAATAATTCGGCGTGACCTTGCCGCCGAAGATTTGCACCGCATCACCCAGGCCGGTCAGCGTGAAGGCGAACGGATTTTCCGCGCCGAATTCATCAAAAATCGTCTGGCTCTCCCGGTAATGTTGAAAACGCGGCGCCGAAATCGCGAGTTCGAGAAGATTTCGCTCTCTGGCGTTGGAATACATGCGAACGACACGTGCCGGTTCTTTGAACGGCAAACCGCGCAGAAAAAGGTCGTTGATTAAGCTGAAGATTGCGGTGTTCAGCCCGACTCCGAGGGCAAGCGTAGCGATCGCGATGAGGCTGAAGCCCGGCGACTTCAGCAGCATGCGAAGGGCGTAGCGAAGGTCATTCATAACGCAACGCCACCATCGGATCGACGTTCATGGCGCGGCGAGCTGGCAGATAGCTCGCCGCGCCGATGGCGAGAGCAAGGGTGAGAACGGCGATGAAGGCGAACCCGGGTGTTTTCGCCAACATCCGCAACGCGAATCTGAAATCAGCGATCATATTTCTTCCCGATCATTCCGCTCGCAATGCAATTACCGGATCGACCCGGCCGGCGCGGCGCGCGGGTAACCAGCACGCAATTCCGGCAGCAAGACAAAGCACTATCGCTCCGAAGAACCACGCCAACATGTTGGGCGTCGGAAGACCCGACCATTGACTCCGAACCAGGCGAATGATGCCCCACGTGCCGAATGCACCAACCACGAAACCAAGACTGAGCAAGCTCGCACCCTGCCGGGAAACCAGTTGAATCAGTTGGGCTGCGGTCGCGCCAAGCGCACTTCGGATTCCAAATTCGCGTTCACGTCGCGCCACCTGCAACGAAAGGAGCCCATACAAACCGACAGCGGCGAGGATTAACCCAAGAATTCCGAACAGAGATACCAGCACCAAAATAAAGCGTTCGGTCGTGCGCGAGTCGGCGGAAGCCTGATCGAGAGAAATGATCTGATAGGCAGCGAGTCGGGAATCGGCTCGGGCCAAAGCGCCGCGAATAGCCGCTTCCGTCGGGACGTTGTTGTCGGTCTGCAAAACAAATGTCATTTCGTCCACCAGGGTGGAGGCAATCGCCAGCATCTGCGTTAACGGACGCGCGATCATGCCCACGACTTCGCCGTCGCGCGGATCCGCGATTGCTTTCATGTCACCGACAACACCGACGACAGTGAACCACGGCCGCGGGCCATCGAGCCTTCCCCATTTTACCCGCTTACCGATCGGGTCCTGTCCCGGCCAAAAACGTTGCGCGAAGGCTTTGCTCACAATGCAGACCTGCGGCGAATCCCCCTTGTCACTGTCGGTGAAGTCGCGTCCCTGAAGTAATGGGTGCCCCACCGTTTTGAAGTAACCTGGTGGTATCGTGCGCAGATAAGCGAGATGAAAGCCACGCGGCTCGGGCGGAGGTGCGTCCTCGGGATTACAACTGATCAGGTTGCGCGGCGCCGTCATCGGCGAGGGCTCGCTGGCGGTGGCCGCGGTTACGCCGGGAATTGAACGTAATTCCGAGAGGACGCGTTCGATTCCCTGTTGTCGCGCGGTGGCATTGGGAAAAAGCCGTTCCGAAAAGGTCGCGTAAAACATGACGCGGTGCTCGGTCTCAAAGCCCCACGACTCGTTAACCAGCTTTCGAAAATATTGCGCCGCGGTCAGGCTCGCCATTAACAGCGCCGAGGCCACGGCCAGTTCCACGATCACGAAAGAGCCGAGCAATCGACGAGTGCTTCGATCAAGCGTCGCGCTACGCGAACCGAGATTCATCGTGCCGCGAAGGTCGATGCGTGATGCGTGTATGGCCGGGAGAAAACCAAAGCCGAGCCCGACTAAGAACATCACCGCCGTGGCAAATCCGAACACCGGCCAATCGAGCCGAACCGCGTAATCAAACTCGCGCATAGCACTACCGGTGGCATCGGCGCCTTCCGGGCTCATCGCCACCAGCGCGGGCGTGATCCACGACGCCAGAAAAAGGCCACACAGCGTTCCCAGCATCGCCAGGACCAGACCTTGCATCAGTTGTTGACGCACCAGTCGTCGCCAACTTGCACCCAGCGCGCGACGCAGGGAAAATTCGCCTTCACGTTCGACTACACGGGTGAGAAGCAAGCCGGCGAAATTCGCTGCCGCGATGAGCAGAACGCACAATGCCGCGATTACGATGACAAGAATTTTCGGACGCAAATCCATGACAAAACTTTCGCGCAGGGGCGGCATATAAGCCGCGCGGGCGTTGTTCGGATCCGGACGCGCCTGATTGATGGCCGCGCACATGCGACGAACCGCCTCTCCGGCTTGCGCGATCGTTAACCCTTTTCGCAAACGCCCAACACCGTAAAGGTAGTGATTGGTCCCTTGCGTGGGAGAATTCGCTGGCAGCGCGAGCGGCAACCATAGATTTGCCCGATAGGGATGGCGAAACATTTTGGGCATGACCCCGATAATGGTGTGAACATTGCCGTCGATTGAGATGGTGGTGCCAAGAACGTCCGCGCGGCCGCCCAACTGCTGCCGCCAGAAATCGTCGCTTATAATTACGACGTGCGGCCCGCCCTCGACGTCTTCCTCTGCAGTGAAAGCGCGACCGAGCGCTGGAGGCAATCCGACGACCGAGAAGAAGTTTGCGCTGGTGCGGGCGGCGGCAACGCTACGCGCCGGGTTATTTCCGATTGCGCCAACGGTGACGTTCGTTCCGGTAGCTGAGGCGACGCCTTCAAAAATATCACCACCAAATTCGCGCCACTGTCGGAAAGTTTGTTCGCTGAGATTGAGAGTGCTGCCCCGCGCGCCGTTATCGTCAGTGGCCTCATAGAGACGCACCAGGCGGTTCGCATTTGCAAACGGCAGGGGGCGCAGGAGCGTGCCTTCGACGACCGAAAAAATCGCCGTGTTAGCTCCGATTCCGAGTGCAAGAGTTATGATCGCTACCAGACTAAAGGCCGGCGACTTGATCAACATCCGCGCTGCGTATTTGAAGTCAGCCCACATAAGCTCTCGTCATCCCGAGCGAAGTCGAGGGATCCCGTTGGGTTCCTTTAAGGTTGCATCACGGGATGTCTCGACTCCGCTCGACATGACCATTTAAACGATCCAACCGTCGCGCAGTTGCACGATCCGTTTCCCGTAGGAGGCGTTTTTCTCGGAGTGCGTGACCTGTACGATGGTCATTCCCTCTTCATTTAACTTGCGAAATAGCTCCATGATCTCTTCGCCCTGGCTGGAGTGCAGATTTCCCGTTGGCTCATCGGCAAGCAGAAGCTTGGGTTGGGCGATGATGGCGCGGGCTACGCCAACCAGTTGTTGCTGCCCGCCGGAAAGTTGGCGCGGATACAAGTCTTTTTTGCCGACGATTTGAAACCGATCGAGCGCGTCGCCCACCAGCGCGGTGCGTTCACTCTTACTATAACGCCGGTAGGAGAGCGGAATATCGAGGTTCTCGTAAACGGTCAGATCGTCGAGCAGATGATATTGCTGGAAGACGAAGCCGATCTGTTCGTTTCGCAAGGTAGCGCGCTCTTTCGCCTTGAGATGATGCACCGCTGTCTCGTTAAAAAAATATTCGCCCGTCCATCCGTGGTCGTGCATCCCGAGGATGTGCAGGAGAGTCGATTTGCCGGCGCCCGATGGACCCATCACCGAGACGAAATCCCCTTCCGCGATCTCAAGGTCGATATCGCGCAAAACGTAAAATAATTGCCCGTGTCCGAGCGGATAGCTGCGTTCGAGATTTTTGAGGCGGATCATAATTTCGTTTTCAAAGGGGAGCGCAGTGGAATGCGGATCGTCCGCCGCCCCCGCTTCCTTTTTCGGATGATTTCGTTTCGACGCGATCCAAAGCAATTCGCTCGCGACTTTCCTTGCCACCGCTCTGGAACAGGAACGTCACGGTGATGTGGTTCGAATCGATCAGGCGCAACTCAAGACCGTGCATGTGAGGTGCATCGGCCGATTTCAAGTTGGTTATGTCGACGAACCCAAAGTCGACGGCGCCATGCGCTAAATCGACTCGCCCGGCTTTGAGGCGCGGTTGGTTTTGCGCTCCGCAATAATGCGTCATTCGCAGATCGGCACCGTCGAGATGATAGACGCTCGTCATAATCGGAGCGCCTTCCATAATCAGATTTTCCACCAATGCAGAACCGTTTCCGGTCAGGTAGTAGCTGGCATTCATCGAACCTTTGCCAGTGCGGGCGCCGGTCCATTCAAACGTGCCTTTCCAATTACCTGCGAGCGATTTGAGTTGCCCAAACATGCTCGCGCCGCTGCTCTCCTCACCTTGGCAGATCGGCATCAGGGCGACTGAACCGAAAATCACAAACGCAATTCTACCAAGCGCTCTCTTGTTATGACTAAGCCCGCTGATGCGTTCGAGATTATGGAGACGGATCATAAATTTACTCGGCGCGTAATGCTTGAATCGGGTTGATCTGTGTTGCGCGCCGCGCGGGTAACCAAGTGGCAATGAGCGCGGCGATAGCGAGAACTAATGGAGCAACCGTGAATGCGACCGGATCAAGCGCACCAACTCCGTAAAGAATTCCGCTCAGGATTCTCGCCGTCGCAATCGCAAGCAATAGGCCAATGGCGATTCCACTGACGAGCATGATGGAACCTTCGCGCATGATCATTTTCAAGACCGCTCCAGCCTGAGCACCCAGCGCCATCCGAATCCCGATCTCGCGCGTACGCCGCGCCACCGAATAAGATTTGACTCCGTAAAGACCAACCACCGCCAGACCAAGCGCAAGCGCCCCAAAAATAGAGAACAAGGCCGCGCCCGCGCGAACGAGCCAGAGATCCAAGTTTGAATCGAGATGCTGCGCGAATGTCCGCAGCGAAAGAATCGGGAGCGACGGATCGACATCGCGCACGGTGCGACGGAGCAGGTCCGCGGCGCTGGCTTCATTTCCGGAAGCAAGCGAACGGAAGCGAACAAAAAAAGAAACGTCGCTTTGGAATCCGCGCGCGAATGGCAGGTAAATCGAGCCGGCCGGCTCCTCGAATTCAAAGAGCTGGTGGCGCGTTACCGGCGCGATGCCGACTATTTCGATCGTCTCTTCCTGTTTCTTCTCTCCACCCAAACCGCCGCTTGTTCCAGTGGCGGAACCGGCACCACGCTGGTCTGCCGGTGTATTTCCGCCTGCATATTGAATACGTTGTCCAAGCGCTTCACCGTCCGGCCAAAGTTTTTTCGCCAGGATTTCGTCAATGATCGCGACGTTTGGCCCAGGTTGCGTGGCCTCCGATTCAGAAAACACACGACCGCGGACTGGTAATCCAACGGTTGAAAAATAATTCGCGCCGACGCTATTCCATGACGCCTTAAAAGCGAGGCCGTCGGCGGCGCTCGCAGGCTTGGCGTCCGGTCCGGGATGGAGGCCTGCGCGCTGGACAGTTCTATCTGATGAAATCATTCCGAACGGAACCGTTGACGAGATGCTTGCGTTCTCTACTCCCGGCAGTCCCGCCAGGCGTTCATTTAAAATGCGATAAATTTCCTGTGCGCGATTCGGTTCGTAACCGGCCAGGCTCGCATCGACTTCGAGAAGGAAACTTGCGCCCGGTCTTAACCCCGTGTCGATGGATGCCGCTTTGCCTGCACCCCGAATGAACAAAGCCGCAGCGGTAATCAGCGCGAGCGAGAATGCAATTTGTGTGACGACGAGCGGATTACGCGGCAAAAATTTCCAGTGGCGGCGCACCACATCCTCGCCGGCATGTTCTTTCAGCTCCGTGATCACTGCGTTGCGCGAAATTTTCAGAGCCGGCCCGAGCGCGAACAGGAGCGTGCCGAGCAGGCAAAACCCGAATGTCGCCGCCAAAATTGCGGGGTTTGGTCCGGTCAACCAAACAATGTCGAGCGGCATTAGCTTGCGCATCGAACCAACGAGCAAATCAGACGACCAAAGTCCAAGAACCAGTCCACCGACGCCGCCAAGCAGAGCGAGCACAAAACCTTCGGTCAGGAGCTGGCGCACGATACGCCATCGGCTGCCGCCGAGCGCGAGGCGAATCGCGATTTCCTTGCACCGCGCTGTTCCTCGCGCGAGCAGCATGTTGGCGAGATTAAGGCATGCCACCAGCAGCACCACCGCCGCCATCCCGAGTAGCAGCGGCGCGATCGCCTTTATTTTGCTGTCGGCCCCCGGTCTGTTGCTAACGGTATTGCGGGGTACTCGGTCGGCGATGAAAGTCTGGTCCTTTTGCTCAACCGGATAGGCCTTCTCCAAATTGGCCGCCAACGCTTCGAGCGCAGGTCTGGCCGCGGCCGCCGTCATCCCCGGTTTAAGCCGACCCATGATCCGCAACTGCGTTCCTTTGCGATCGTCAATCGTCGTCTTGTTCTCAGATTCAAAATCGTTCGCGGCTTGATCGTAAACACTGATCGGCAACCAAACTTCCGGCGACAAAACCTGCATCGTGCCGACGAATCCGTTCGGCGCGATTCCAACGATCGTGAACGAGCGGCCATTGATAAATACCTGCGAGCCGAGGACGCTTGGATCGAGATCGTGTTTCTGCCAGTAGCTGTAACTGACAATCGCGACCGGCGCATTGCGGCCGGGCGTTTCCTCTTCCGGTAGAAAGGCACGGCCACGCGCTACCGGAACGCCGAGCACGGAAAAATAGTTCGAACTGACGATGCCGGCGAACGTGCGGCGAGTGTCGCCTTTCTGGCCGATACCGATCAACGCGAGATTGAAACTCAACACGTCGGTAAAGACCGTGTTCTGCTCGCGGACGTCGACATAAGTCGGATAAGAAAACCCGCGAAATTTTTTTGGATCCTTCTTGTCCTGAGAAAAAAGTTGCACCATTTCGTGCGGCTTGGCATAAGCCGGCGGAGCAAAGAAAAGCGTGTTCACCAGGCTGAACACGGCGGTATTCACGCCAATGCCGAGTGCGAGCACCGTTGCCGCTGCGATCGTGAATCCGGGTGTCTTGAACAACTGCCGAAATGCAAATTTGAAATCACCGATCATGTTCATGCGTTGTGGCTGAGGGCGACCATGGGATCGGAACGCGTAGCGCGTTGTGCCGGCAAATAACTAGCGGCGAGAGCGACTAAACCGAGGACAAAGGCAACGAAGAAGAATGTCGGCAGATCGACCGCGCTCACCCGGTAAAGCAAGGCTTGCAGCGCCCGCGTGCTGAAAAGCGCCATCAGTAATCCAATGGCCGTGCCGATCGCGATTAGCTGTAGCGCCCGGCCAATCACCAGGCGCATGACATCGGCGCGCTGCGCCCCCAAGGCCATGCGCACGCCGATCTCGTGCGTGCGTTGCACGACCAGGAACGACATCACCCCGTAAATTCCGACGGTCGCGAGAAGCACAGCGACCGCGGCAAACACTCCGAGCAGGACCACCGACAGCCGCCGCGGCGCGACGGATTCCGCAATAACTGCATCGAAAGTTCGAATGTTTGCCAGCGGCAGGCCCGGGTCGATCGACTGGATTTGGCTGCGGATGGCGGAGGCTAGATTACGTGGATCCTGCGCCCCGCGAACCGCGAAGATCATGGACTTGTACGGGTCCTGCGCGAACGGAACGTACATTTCCGGCTTTGGCTCAACGTCGAGCGCGGCATGTCTGATGTCGCCGACAATGCCCACGATCGTGATCCACTTCGGATCGGGCGACATTCCGCCCATGACGATGCGTTTTCCTACCGCGTCTTCATTAGGCCAGAACTTCCTGGCGAACGTCTGATTGACAATGATCACGAGCGGCGCATCCACATTATCGGCCTCGGTAAAGAACCGTCCTCTTATCAGCGGCGTTCCGATGGCGCGGAAATAACCGGGCGATACTTCGCGTTTTTCTTCGTCGGGATTCGGAGTACTCCGATCATCGGGGCGGCCCTCAATCGCAAACGATGAATCACCATTGGTGCCGGCCAAAGGCAGGACCGTGGTCAGACCGACCGCCTCAATGCCAGGAAGCGTCGCAATCCGCCGTTGCGCTTCATCGCTAAAGCGAACGATCGCCTTGTTGTCGGGATATTGCAGCTTCGGGAGCGAGACCTCCGCCGTCAGAACATGGTGTGAATCGAAACCCGGGTTGACGTTCTGGAGACGAACAAAACTCTTCATGAGCAAGCCGGCGCTGGTGAGGAGAACGAGGGCAAGCGCGACTTCCGCGATGACGAGCGCGTTGCGCAAACGATTGCGACTCTTACCCACAGTCGAACTGCGCCCGCCTTCTTTTAAAGATTCTGTGAGTTCGGGTTTCGCGCTGGCCAAACCTGGAACAAGACCGAAGACAATTCCGGTCCCAACCGAAACCGCGAAGGTGGTTGTGAGAACGCGCAGGTCTAGGTTGACTTCGCGCAAACGCGGCACGGTTTGCGCGCCGATGCTTTTCAGAAGATCAACACCCCAAATCGCGAGCAATATGCCAGCGACTCCACCAAGCAGCGCCAGCATCACGCTTTCGGTCAGCACTTGTCTGAGCAGACGCAAGGGACCGGCACCAAGCGCAACTCGAATGGCCATGTCGCGTTCGTGCGCGGCGGCACGCGCGAGCAACATCGTCGTCAGGTTGGCGCAAGCGATGAGAAGAACTAGCGCGACGGCACCGAGCAAAATGAGCAGCGTCGGGCGCATTCGTGCCACCGCCAATTCCTGCAATGGAAAGACATCACCGCCAAAGCTGTCCCCCCCCGGATAATTGTCTTTATGCTCGATGCGCATCTGGCCGTTAATCGTTTCGATCTCCGCCTGCGCATGCGCCAGCGATATGCCCGGTTTCAGCCGGCCGACGATAGAATAACTACGGTTGTAGCGAATGCTCAACTCTTTGTCCGTAAAGGCGAGCGGCTGCCAGATGTCGGCGCGGCCACCGAATTGGCCGCCGGCGCCAAGATTAAAAAGCTGCAACGGAAAATCGAATCCCGCCGGCATGATCCCGACCACGGTAAAGCCTTTGCCGTCGAGAAGCAGTTTGGTCCCGAGAATTTGCGGGTCGCGGTTAAATTTTCTCTGCCAGAGCCGCTCGCTAATGACGATGACATCGTTGCGCCCAACCTGACATTCAGTCGGTTCAAAAAATCTGCCTTTGATCGGCGTTACTCCGAGTAAAGGAAAAACATTGGCTGTGACCTGAGCGCCGGCAATGCGCTCCGGTTTGTCGCCGCTAACGAGATTGAAATCGACATTACCGAACGCGCCGATCTTCTCGAAGTCTTGGGCGCGACTTTCGTAATCGACGAACTCCGGTGGTGAAACCGGAATCCGCTCGAGGTTCTGCGATTTGAAATGCTGCAACAGCAAAACGAGCTGCTGCGGGGCGCGGTATGGCAAAGGCCGAATGAGCAACGCATTTACCAAACTGAGCACGGCGGTGCTGGCCCCAATGGCCAGCGCCAGGGTGACGACCGCGATCACAACAAAACCCGGGCTCCGCGCCAGTCGCCGAAATGCAAATCGTATTTCGCGGATCATAAGGCTACTCGTAACGGAGCGCTTCGACTGGATCGAGGCGCATGGCAGAGCGCGCGGGAAAATAACAAGCGAGTAAACCGATGATTCCCAGTAACAAGGTGATCGCGCTAAAAGTGGTGGCGTCGCTGGCACCGAGCCCAAAAAGCAAACTCACCAGCAGTCGTGTCGCGCTCCAGCCAGCGAGCAATCCGATCGTCACGCCCAAGAAGGTCAATTTCATGCCATGACCCATGATCAGTTGAAAAACGTGCCTGGGTTGCGCGCCAAGCGCCACGCGCACGCCGATTTCGCTCGTCCGCTGATTGACGGAGTAAGCCATTACGCCGTACAGCCCAATCGATGCGAGCAACAGACCGGATGCTGCCAGCGCTGCCATAAGAACCGCACTGAAGCGTTCGGTCACAAGAACGCCGCTCAGATTTGTATTCATTGTCATGACGTTTGAGACCGGTTGATCCGGGTCGATTGCGCGAATAGCTTCGCGCACCGCCGCGGTCAGAGACGTCGGATCGCCGTTAGCGCGGACGATAAGGTTGACTGGAAAACTATTTTCAACCTGGGCGTAGGGCACATACCAAACCGGACGGTTGATCCGGTAATTGAAGAGATCTTCTTTCACGTTTTTGACTACGCCGACCACCGTCATCCACGGGAAAGTCTGGCCAGCCCGGACACGCTTCAGCCGTTTGCCGAGCGGATCTTGTCCGGGCCACGCTTGACGCGCGAGTTCCTCGCTGATCACAACGACGGGCAAACTGCCGGCACGGTCGTTTTCGTCGATGAATCTCCCGATCATCAAAGTAACGCCCAGCGTTTTCAAGTAGTCCGGACTAACGATGCGATGCGACGTGATGAGGACCTCATTGGGATTGGACGGCACACGGCCCTCGACCTCAAAGCGTGCATCATAAGCAATCTCTCGCTCTAGCGGGATGTTGGTGGTCGTACCGGCCGACACAACCCCGGATAGATTTTTTATTCGCCCGAGCATCTGGTCGTTGAACGTGACGCGCTGCCGATATTCGGAATACTTCGATTCCGGCAAAATCATTTTCAGAGTCAGGAGATTTTTCGCATTGAATCCAAGATCGACATGCTGGAGGCGCTGGAAGCTTTGCACGATCAATCCGCCACACACCAGTAGTGTCATCGCAATTGCGATCTCCGCGACGATCAACGAATTCAACCATTGCCGGCTGGCGGCTCCTCCCGATCGTTGATCGCCTTGTTTAATGCGCGGCATCAATTCGTGGGTGCCAGCACCTTTCAGAGCGGGAAGCAATCCAAAGATCACCCCCGTGAGAACGGATACAACCAAAGCGAAACTCAGAACACGTCCGTCAATCTCGAAATGACGCAGGAACGCGGCAAGAGAGATTCCCTGGATGGGATTGAGTGCAGCCAGCGCGGGTACCAGCCAATACGCCAGAAGCAATCCGCTAATACCGCCAAGCGCGGCCAAAAGCATGCTCTCAGTGAAAAGTTGCCTGACGAGACGCCCGCGACTGGCGCCGAGGGCACGACGAAGTGCAAGTTCGCGTTCGCGCCCGAACCCGCGGGCCAATTGAAGATTCGCAACATTCGCGCAACAAATCAGCAAAAGAAAACAGACGCCGCCCATTAGTGCGAACAAGGCCTTGTGGACACGGCCCTCCAGATCGCCTAGCAGTTGCTGACGCAAGGAAATTACTCTCACGCTCCATCCGCGGCGGAATTCGGGATATTCTCCTTCAAGTTGGCGCGCGATCGCTTTCAATTCGGCGTCCGCCTGCTTTAGAGCGACGTCCGGTTTTAGTCGGGCAGCGATTTCGTAGTTCGACGCCGCCCGTTCTACTAAAGGCAAGCTGTCGATATTAGCTTGAAATGGCAACCAAACTTCAGCAGCGCCGGGAAGATCAAATCCGGGCGGCATTACCCCGACAATATTATAGCTGCGACCTTCGAGTTTCAGGGGTTCGCCGATTATGCCCGCCCTGCCGCCGAAATGTCGTTGCCAGAACTCGTAACCGATCAAGGTGACGGCCGGACCACCCGGCCGATCTTCGTCCGCCGTGAAGGTGCGACCAAGCGCGGGCTTCACTCCAAGTGTCGTTAGGTAAGTCGCCATCACCGTGGCGCCGCGGACGCGTTCGGGGTCGCCATGTCCAGTCAGGTTGAATGAGCGTTGCGCCGCCACGCCGCTGCTAACGAAAGAATGACTTCGATCGCGATACGCGGCGTATTCGATGAGGGATGACCCGAAAGGATCGAAGCCTTCCCGCAATGCAATGCTATAAACCAAGCGGTCGATATCCTCGACCGGCAACGGGCGCAAGAGGAGCGAATTGACCGCGCTAAAAATTGCGGTGTTCGCGCCAATGCTGAGAGCGAGCGCCGCGATCGCGACCAGGGTAAAGGCCGGATTCTTGAGCAGGACTCTAAGAGCAAATCGCAGATCGTTTATCATCTCGCTCCTCTTATTCGTAACGCAGTGCTTCGACCGGATCGAGGTGAGTGGCCGCGCGCGCGGGCAAATAACACGCCAGCAAACCAACAATCAGCAACACCAACGAGACTATGCCGAAGCTCAGCGGATCGTGCACGGAAACGCCCTCCAGATTTCCCTGCAAAAGTTTCGTTAGGAAAAAAGCGAAGACAATCCCGATAGCGAGACCAAGCGCAATCAGACGAATGCCATGGCCGGTAACCAGCCGGAGAACATCGACCGCCTGCGCGCCCAAGGCCATGCGCACACCGATTTCCTGAGTGCGTTGGCGAACAGAATATGCCATCACCCCATACAACCCGATGGCAGCAAGGAACAGGGCCAGTCCGGCAAAAACAGTGAAGAGTGTCCCGAAAAATCGGCGCTCCCAGAACGATTCAGTCATCACCTGATCCATCGTTTTCACCTTGTAGATCGGAATTTCCTTGTTCACCGCCAGGACTGCTCCGCGCGCCAGGTTCGCGAAAGCCGCCGGATCAGTCTTGGTTCGCAGCATTACCGACATGAACGACTCGGGATTTTGATATTGCGCGTCGTAAACGCAGGGAAGCTCGCGCCGCTCAGTCAGACGATCATAGATAACGTTGTGCACAACCCCGACGATCGTGGCCCACTTCAGCGGTTCGCCGAGTTTTTCGAGAAGCGCGAGTTGATGCCCAATTGGATCAGTATTCGGAAACCATTTGCGCGCGCCCGCCTCGTCAATCAACGCCACCCGCTGGCTGTCTTTGTTGTCGCGATCGGTAAAATCGCGTCCGCGTAAGAGGGAAATGTGACTGGTGGCAAGATAGCCCGGTGTGATAGAAATGCCGTGAGCCAGACGCGCATTCTGCAATTGTTGCGGCTCAGGTTCGCCTTCGAGAACGAGGGCGCTCACGCCGATATTTCCCGAAGCCGGAAGCGACCCCGTCGCGCCCGATGATTCCACCCCGGGAATGCTGGCTATTTGTGGCATCAGCGCCGTGAAAAATCGGCCGGCATCTTCCTGTTTGAATTGCGGGGGCGGAAGCCCGACTCGGAAAGTCAAAGTATGTGATGGATCAGCCCCGATGTCGGTGGCCTTGAGTTTGAGAAAACTGCGCAATGTCAATCCCGCGCCCACCAGCAAGACAAGTGCAAGCGCGACTTCCGTGACCACCAGACCATTGCGCACACGCTGGCCTTTGCCGCCGCCAATCCCGCCGCGACCCCCTTCCTTGAGCGCGTCGACCAGTTGCGGGCGCGACGCTTGCAGCGCCGGAAACAATCCAAACAAAACCACCGAGCCCAGACCGAGGGCGAGCGAAAAACTGAAAACCCGCCAGTCGAAATCGAAGCGGATAAAGTACGGCATCTCCACGGGAACTGCGCGAATGACGAGATCGATTCCCCAAACCGCGAGGATTAAACCGAGTGCGCTGCCCACGACTGCGAGCACCAGGCTTTCGGCAAATAGTTGCCGGATAATCGCGCGCCGGCCGGCACCGAGGGCGAGACGAATCCCAATTTCCCGGGCGCGCGAGGCCCCACGCGCGAGCAATAGATTAGCAACGTTCGCGCACGCGATCAGGTGGACAAAAAGCACCGCGCCCATCAGTAAAAGGGTCAAAGTTTTCGCATCGCTCACTGCCTCCTCGCGGAAAAATCTCACCCTTACACTTGCGCCGGTGTTGGTTTGGGGATTATCAGCGGCGATGCGCGCCCCAATCGCTTCCAATTCCGCACGCGCCTGCTCGATCGAGACGCCGCGTTTCATCTTCGCGAAACAGGCAAAGTTAAAATTGCCACGCGCGTTTTCCTTTTCCTCGACTTGCAACGGCATCCACAAATCGGATGCCTCCGGAAAACGCCAACCGTTCGGCATGACCCCGACAATGGTGACGCGCTTTCCGTTTATTGTTACGACGCGATCGATGATATTCGCATCAGAGCCGAAGTGGTTTTTCCAAACCTCGTAGCCGAGTAACGCCACCGGCGCCGCCCCCTTTTGATCTTCGTCGGCACGAAAGATCCGACCCAGAATTGGTTGCACGCCGAGAAACGAAAAGGCGTCTGCGGTAATAAAAGCGCCAAGATAGCGATCGGGTTTTTCGCCTTCGCTCAGGATCATCGTTGCGGCAGTCGTCGTGCCGAAACCTTCGAGAGTCGTCGCCTGCTTTTTGAAATCTAAATAATCCGGGTAAGCAACCCCGTTGTCGTGTTCGCTGCTTACCTTGGGAAAATATTCGCTGACGTAGAGAAGGCGGTTCTGATCCTGAATGTAGGGCCACGGCTTCAGCAGAAGTGCGTTAACCACCGAAAACGTGGTGGTGGACGCACCAATCCCTAACGCGAGCGCCAGGACTGCGATGACCGTAAACGCTGGCGTCTTGACCAGCATCCGCGCGCCGAAACGAATATCGTTCCACATCGCGGAGACCTCCAGCTATGCCGCGATACGATTGTCTTCCACGACGCGGCCGTCGAACAAATGCACGGTGCGATCCGCGTTTTGTGCGAAGCGCTGGTCGTGCGTCACCATGCAAATGGTGGCACCGCCAGCGTGCAATTCCCGTAACAACTCCATCACTGCTTCGCCATTACGCGAATCGAGGTTTCCGGTCGGCTCGTCCGCGAGCAAAATTGCAGGCTTACCAGCAAGAGCGCGCGCCACCGCGACCCGCTGCTGCTGACCACCACTGAGCTGGCTGGGCAAATGCTTGGCGCGATGTCCCATCCCGACACGCTCCAGCGCCTGTGTCACCGCGGCCTTGCGATCGCCCGAGCTCATCCCGCGATACGTCAGCGGCAACTCCACGTTCTCGTAAACCGTGAGATCGCCAATGAGGTTGAAGCTTTGGAAAATGAAACCGATTTCCCGGTTGCGGATACGGGCACGCTCCGGAAACGAAAGGTTTGCGACCTCCGATCCTTTAAGCGAATAACTGCCCCCGCTCGGGGTATCGAGCAACCCCAGAATCGACAGCAATGTGGATTTTCCACAACCCGATGGTCCGGCGATAGAAACATATTCGCCGTTCCGAATATCGAGATGAATACCGGAGAGCGCGTGCGTTTCCACTTCGTCCGTGAGAAACACTTTGGTCACGTCTTCTAAATGAATGAGAGGTTTGGATCCGTTGTTCATGTTCTGTGTTCTGTGTTCTGATTTCTGGTTGCTGATTGCTAACGTGCTCAATTCAATTTGATTCTTTCGTGCGCATCCCATGCGCTGGTATCGGAGAGAATGACCTGGTCGCCCGGTTGCAGGCCGCTCATGATTTCGATGGAATTAACCGAGCTGCGGCCCAGTTTGACCGGCGTTCGCACCGCTTCGCTGCTGCCCGAAACAATCTTGAAAATGCCGACGGTATTGTTTTCCTGACCAAATGCCGGCCGGCCGACATAGATGACATCATCCAGCCGTTCCAGTTCGATCGTACCATCAATCGTTAGATCGGGACGCGCGCCGCGCGGTAACTCGCCGTCAATCGCCGCGTCTACTCTCACCGTTCCCTGTTCCACCGCCGGGTCGACTCGCGTCACATGCCCGGTCACAACTCCGTTGCGGGTGTCAATCGTGGCTTTCTCGCCAATCTGAATGTCCTTGGCCTGAGTCTCGGCGATTTTGATCTCCGCTTTCAACTTCGTCGGGTCAGCCACGCGCGCCAGATTATCTCCGACCTTGACCCGCTGCCCCACATCCACCGGCAGTTGTTGCAAGACGCCATTCATGCCGGCCTTCACATGCGCCGCTTCCACCTGATCGAGTTTTAATTGCGCGGCTGCTTTCACCTGATCGACTTCAGCCTGCTTCGACGCCAGTTGTGGGTCGATGGATTCGCGCGCAAAATTCAGACGCTTTTGTTCAATCGCGTCGCGGTTCGCCAGTTCGGCCGCCTTCACTTGCGCCGTCTTGTATTGCAACTCCGCCACCAGGCCGTTCTTCTTTAACTGTTCGTTCGTCTCACTTTCCATCCGTGCCTGTTCATATTCCGAATGGACCCGCGCAGTGGTTGATTCCTGATCGAGCAAATCGCGTTGCAATTTTGCCTGTAGCGTCGTGAACTCCGCTTCCGCCCCTTTCAATCTCGAT
>Ga0207693_10001416_pt1 | contig 21252 bp, 17 predicted proteins | sample LARL81metaG_FD_184347 | JGI IMG/M metagenome (GOLD analysis project Ga0207693, IMG submission 184347) | Corn, switchgrass and miscanthus rhizosphere microbial communities from Kellogg Biological Station, Michigan, USA - LAR L8-1 metaG... | ecosystem: Host-associated > Plants > Roots >... | reverse complement strand
CGGCCCGAGATGATCAGCAGGTCGGCCTGGCGCGGCGAAGAGCGGAACGCCTCCATCCCGAAGCGCGCGATGTCGTAGCGCGACGAGACGATCGACATCATCTCGATCGCGCAGCAGGCGAGCCCGAACGTGTCCGGCCACATCGACTTTGTCTGCGACCAGGCGATCGCCTTCTCCAGCGTCGTCAGCCCGAGCTGCGACTCGATGTCGCCGAGCTCCTGCTCGAACTCGCTCGGCCCCTTGCCCGGCCAGAGCAGTCGCTCCGACTGCAGGCCGTGCTCGGCCAGGCGGTGCGACTTCGGCCGGTCTACTGCCACTCGAGCGCGCCCTTGCGCCAGACGTAGACGTACGCAATCAGCAGGATCAGCAGGAAGAAGGCGAGCTCCGCGAAGCCGAACCACGCGAGCTGGTGCAGGACGACGCCGAGCGGATACAGGAAGACGATCTCGATGTCGAAGACGATGAAGAGCATCGCCGTCAGGTAGAAGCTGATCGTGAAGCGCTGCCGGCGCAGAGGACCGGTCGAGACGCCGGATTCGAACGGGATCCCGCGTGCGCGTGTGCGGCGCTTCGGACGGGTCGCGAAGACGAAGGACATCACGAGCATCGAGATCGGAATCAGTGCTGCGAACAGCGCGTAGATGAGAAACGGCAGCCAGTTGTCGAGCACGTCTTCTCCTCCCGCCAACCCCCTGGCGGCCGGAACGTATCAAGTCTTGACCGAGTGGCACGAGGTCACCGAAAACCGTGGAGCCGTGAGGGAGACAGGTGTTACAAAGTCCCACGCTCGAAGCGTTCTTTTGGGGCATGGGCGACCTCAGGGGACGCTGCTACGATGCGCCCGTGGCAACCGTTGAGCAGCCGACTCTCGTCACTTTGACCGAGAGTGCAGCGTCGAAGATCCGCGACCTGATGGCCGAGGAGCCCGAGGGCGAGGCCGCGGTCCTGCGGATCGCCGTCCAGGGCGGCGGGTGCTCAGGTTTCCAGTACGCGCTCGGTTTCGACCGCGGCGCCCAGGAGGGCGACAACGAGCTGCACGTGGAAGGTGTCGACGTGGTCGTCGATCCGTTCAGCGCGCCGTACCTCGCGGGCACGGAGATCGACTGGGTCGAGGGCCTGCAGGCAGGGTTCGCGATCAACAATCCGAACGTCTCGGCGTCATGCGGATGTGGCCACTCCTTCCAGGTCGAGGAAGGCGAAGAAGCGCCGGAAGGCGCCGCCGGATGCGGCTCCGGCTGCAGCCACTAGCCCTTCTTTTCTTCGCAAGCCTCCTTTTCTCGGGCTGCGGCTCCGGCAGCACCGGGACGTCGACTCGTTCGACCGCGGCGAAGCGCTCGCCGACGGAGCTGGCGCTAGCTCACGTCCACGCCGAGCAAACGCAGTCGGCACGCGTATCAACGTCAGCGGTGTCCTCGCCCGAAGGTGGTGGCCCGACGACGGTGACGATCTTGCAGGAAGGCCTTGCCGACGACTCAGTTGCGGCGGTCAGGACCGTCCTTCGCTACGAGCCGGACGGCGACGGCTGGCGCCTGGTCTCCTCAGAGCAGACGCAGCGGTGCCGCTCCGGACGGGGCCATCAGGACTTCTCGCCCGCCGACTGCGTCTGAGCAAAACCTGGCGCTAGCATCAGGCGCGTGAGCGACGTCGTCGACATTACGATCCTCGGTGCCGGCCCTTCCGGCCTCGCCGCCGCGTACTACGCGGGCCATCGCGACGCGTCCGTGCGGATCATCGAGAGCCTCGAGCAGATCGGCGGTCAGGTCGCCGCCGTCTATCCGGAGAAGCACGTCTTCGACGTCGCCGGCTATCCGAAGATCCAGGGTCAGGCGCTGGTCGATCTCTGCGCCGAGCAGGGGCTCCAGTACGGCCCCGACGTGCGACTGGGCGAGGAAGTCCAGACGCTCGAGCGCCTGAGCGAGAACGGCGAGGAGCTCCTCTCGGTCACGACGGACAAGGGCGGCCCCTTCCTCAGCCGGGCGCTGATCATCACCGCCGGCCACGGGGCCTTCGAGCCGCGCAAGCTCGGGGTCGACGACATCGACGTCTGGGAAGGCAAGGGCCTCCACTACTTCGTGCGCGAGAAGGATGTTTTCCGCGACCGAACGTGTGTGATCGTCGGCGGCGGCGACAGCGCGCTCGACTGGACGCTCGGCCTTCAGGACACGGCCAGGCATCCGATCGCGCTCGTCCACCGCCGCGACAACTTCCGAGCGCTCGAGACGTCGGTGAACGAGGCCAAGCAACTCGAGACCGAGGGCCGGGTCAAGATCCTCACCCCGTACGAGGTGCGCGAGGTGCACGGCGACGGCCACATCAGCGCCGTCACGGTCGAGAACACGCAAAGCGGCGAGAGCGAGCAGGTCGAGTGCGACGCACTGATCACGTTGCTCGGCTTTCACTCGCATCTTGGCGCGATCGCCGACTGGGGCCTCGAGCTCGAGGGCAAGCGTCAGATCAAGATCGACCCGACGAGCTGCCAGACGAACCTGCCGCGGGTCTACGCCGCCGGCGACGTCGCCGGCTATCCCGGCAAGATCACGCTGATCACGATCGGCATGGGCGAGGCTGCGATCGCCGCCAACAACGCCGTCGCGGCCATCCGCGGCGAGAAGGTTCAGCCCAAGTATTCAACTGACTAGCTAGTCCCTCATTTCAGGGACGGGCGCGGGCGTGAATCCGCCGATTCTGGAAGGGCGATGGAGACGCTGATGATCGAGTGCCTCCGCTGCGGCGACGTCCGCGAGGTTCCCACGTCCGACGGGGCGAAGGTAGAGGCGGGCGAGTGCCACCGCTGCGATTACGTCGGCTGGGCCCTCGTCGCCGATCTGACCGAAAAAATCCGGCGGGTCCTGCGAGACCGACCGCCCGAGCGGCGCCGTCTCTACGCAGCCTTGTGACCTAGACTCAAAGGCGTGTCCACCGAGACGCGGCAAGAGCTCTGGGGAGGCGAGACGCGCAAGGCAGTGGAGAACTTTCCGGTATCCGGAGAACCGATCCCGGCTCCTGTTGCGCGTTGGCTCGGACGGATCAAGGCCGCGGCCGCGCGCGTCAACGCAGAGCTCGGGCTCCTCGACCCTGGCAAGGCTGAGCGGATCGCCGCCGCAGGAGACCGTGTCGCGGCCGGCGAGCTCGACGACCAGTTCCCGATCGACGTCTTCCAGACCGGCTCGGGCACCTCTTCGAACATGAATGCGAACGAGGTGATCGCCGCTCTGGCCGGCGAGGACGTCCATGCAAACGACGACGTCAACATGGGCCAGTCCTCCAACGACGTCTTTCCCTCCGCGGTGCAGCTCGCCGCGATGGACGAGCTGACGAATGACCTGCTGCCCGCGCTTGGCGGGCTGGCCGAGGCACTCGAGGCCAAGGCGCGCGAGTTCGACGACGTCGTCAAGGCGGGGCGTACGCACCTGATGGATGCGGTTCCAGTCACGCTAGGCCAGGAGTTCGGCGGCTATGCGGCGCAGGTCCGGCAGGGGATCTCGCGGCTCGAGGTCGCACTGCACCGGCTCGGGCAGATCCCGCTCGGCGGCACGGCGGTCGGCACCGGCCTGAACACGCATCCCGAGTTTGCGGAGCGGGTGCGCACGCGGCTGACCGAAGAGTCGGGCCTCGAGGTGCTACCGCCCGCCGACCCGTTCGAGGCGCAGGCCGCGCGGGACGCGATCGTCGAGGTCTCCGGCGCGCTCAAGGTGGTCGCCGTGTCCCTGACGAAGATCGCCAACGACCTGCGCTGGATGGGCTCCGGCCCAAGGGCCGGCCTCGCGGAGATCCGCCTGCCGGAGCTGCAGAAAGGGAGCTCGATCATGCCCGGCAAGGTCAACCCGGTCATCCCCGAGGTCGTCACCCAAGTCTCCGCCCAGGTGATCGGCAACGACACGGCGATCACGGTCGGCGGCCTGCAGGGCCACTTCGAGCTGAACGTCTTCGTGCCGCTACTCGCCCGCAACCTGTTGGAGTCGATCAGGTTGCTCGCCGCGGGTTCGCGCCTCCTCAACGTGAAGTGCGTGCAGGGAATCGAGGCGAACCGTGAGCGGGCCGAGCACTACGCGGAGCTGACGCTCTCTGCGGCTACCGCGCTCAACCCGTACATCGGCTACGACAAGGCGACCGAGATCGTCAAAGAGGCCGCCAGCTCAGGACGCCCGCTCCGCGATGTCGCCCGCGACGCCGGCGTCGACGAGGAGACGCTCGATAAAGCCCTCGACTACCGAGCTATGGCGAAACCGCACGACAAGCACTAGCGAACGTCACTTGGATCGAAAGGGCCCGGCGTTGCCGGGCCCTTTCTGTATGCGCTAACAGCCCTGCGCGTATGAACCGAAGCCGGCGTACGGGCCGCCGAGCCCCGTGGTGCGGGGGCCCATGAACGTCAAGCGGCCATCCCATGATGGGCCGACAACGGGCTCGACACCACCGCGGCCGAACCACTGCGCGAAGACTTCGTCCTCGGGGTGGTACTGGCCGTAGTAGTTGTAGCCGTCCTCGGCACCGACAGTGTTGCCGTCGAGGCCGTACCAGATCCCGACGACCGGATCGCCGGTCTCCAGGACGCCGGTGCAGCCGTACTGCGGTGCCGTCGGCGTCTTCCACGGCTGCACCGCATTGTTGACGTACGGGTCGTCCAGCCACTCCGAGACCTCGTGGCTCAGAGCGTGGATGTCAGCCAGACCGCGGACCGGGTTCGGTGCGGTGCGAGTCGGGTTCGTGTAGTCCGACAGAAAGCCCGAGTACGTGCCAGGTGTCGTCCAGGCCGCGTAGATGAACGTCTGCACCGGCTGCTTGCCTTTGCCGTTCGCCGAGCCGGCACCGTGGCCGATCGGCATGCCGGCGCCGTGGTAGCCCAGGATGCAGCAGTTGGTGTAGTTGTTCTGGCCCTGGTACAGCAGGACGTTGTCGGTCAGGAAGATCGGCACCGTCGTGGCGCTGATCTGGAGCGAGCCCAGGAGCTGCTGGAGCCGCGCCGAGAACCAGTTCGCATCGGCGACGCCGGTGATCGTGTCCGTCGCGCCGAGGCCGTTCGCCGCACGCCACGCCCCGACCGGGCGCTGGTACGCGATCCCCTTCGTCGAGGGGACGTCGAGCGTCTGCGTCGGGAACGTCTTGTCGTTGACGAGGTTGACGTGGTAGCCAGAACCGATCTTGCCGAACTGCGCCCGCATGAAGGTGTCTCCGAGCTGGCCGGTGTCGCCACCCAGATCAGACGGGTACACGTTGCTGCTGAAGATCGGCGAGCTGAGCACATCGGCGACGCGCCGACCGCCGTCGAAGGAATGGTTCAGCGGCGGCGCAGTGAACCCGGCGAAGCCAAGGTTGTTCAACGCCGAAGTGTCCTGCCCGGCTGCGACGAAGTTGAGCTTGAGCGGGACGATCACGGTATGTACCGGGGTCGAGCTGTTCGAGCTCGGATTCGCACCGACCATCGTGATTGGGTAGGTGACGTTGTTCGTCGGATCCGTGTACTGGAACGTCCAGTGCGGGATCGTTGTGGCATTGGACAGGAACTGCGGCGCGACGCTGCCGGCCGTCGTGAACTGTGCCGATACGTCGGGCTTTGCTGGAGCGGAGCCGGCGAAGGCGCCACCCGCGGCGAACGCGGCGAGGACTGCGAGTGTGGCGCCCGCGATCAGCCACTTGAGCAAGCGATGAGTCAAGGTCGTCCCCCCTTTGCTTGGTTGGCTTAGAACCTCTCGCCGGCTCGAGCCTCCCTGCCAACCCGGCGAGCGTCGGCGGTTATAGCACGCGAGATATTGAGTTCGCGTTTAGAACCGCCGCCGCTCGCACCTGAGGGATGGAGCCGTAAAGTCGAGCGCGCTCGCTGCCGAAACCTGGATTGCGGTGAAGCGGCTCGTTTTCCTGTTCCTTTGCGTTACGGCATTCTTCGCCGTCGCTCCCGCCTACGGGAAGGCCAAACCGAATCCCTTCCGGATCACGATCGTGCGCTTCGAGAGCGGCACGACGCGCGCGCAGATGCAGGCGGCGATCGCGAACGCTGGCGGCGACGTCGTCACCGATCTGAGTCCCATCGGCGCAATGGCTGTCGTGCCGTTTTCGCACGACTTCGGCACCAGGATCCGCGCCAACGCTCTTGTGGCCGGCTCCTTTGCCGAGTCGAGGTTCGACGCCCCGGTCACCCTCGACGGCAAGGAAGGCAGCGGCCCGGTCGGCTCCCCCGACTTCGGCAAGCCCCACTCGTTCCCCGATCCGTGGCACGACGCTTCCTCGTTCCTCGGCGTCACCAACCCGGAGGGGATTCTCCAGTGGGATGACGCCCGGATGAACGTGGCCGCCGCATGGGCGACGACTCTCGGCGACAGGACAATCAAGGTCGCCGTCCTCGACACCGGCGTCCAGAAATCGCACCGCGAGCTCAAGGACAACATCGCCGACCGGGCGGAGACCTTCGTCCCCTGCGACGCACTCAGACACGAGCTTGGGGAGAAAGCGCTCAAGGATGCCGGCCTCACCGACTGTGGCAAGGACGACCAGGAAGGCCACGGCACCTGGGTCGCCAGCCGGATCGCCGGCGCGTTGAACGGATTCGCCTCGAACGGCGTTGCGCCCCGTGTACAACTCTCGAGCTACAAGGTCCTCGCCTCGGGCTTCGGCGGGATGCCGGACTGGATCCTCTCTGGCCTTCTCACCGCCTGCTCGGACGGGGTCGACCTCGTCAACATGTCGATCACGGGCTATCTCGACCCGAGCGACCCGACCGACGCACAGACCTACCTCCTCTTCAACGACGTCGTCCAATACTGCCGTGCCCGCGGCGTCACGATCTTCGCCGCGGCCGGAAACGAGCATGTGCGCATCGACCGCGTGACGACGACGGTCGGCGGCCGGACGCTGAGCGGTGTCGGTGAGGTCTCGAACGGAACGGACGGGATCGCGACCACGCCCCCGGGCGGGGATTCCGCGGACCGCGACCTGCGCGGGCTGCTCGAGGCGCCAGCTGGAGTCCCGGGCGTCGTCATGGTCTCGGCCACGAACAACGCCAACGGTGCGGCTCCGGCCGCCGATCCTTTCGGGCTCGGTATGCATGTGGGCGCACGCGACCAGCTCGCCTACTACTCGAGCTACGGCTCCCGCGTCGACCTCGCTGCTCCCGGCGGCGCGCGGCGCTTCAACCTCCCCGGCTGGGACGGCGGCGACGGCAATATCCTCTACGGCGGCTGGGGCTCGCTCGGCGCGCTGGCCGAGAACGGCCTCATCTGCCGCGATCCGCTCCAGTCTTCACTCTTCAACTTCGCCTGCTTCAAGGTGGAAGGGGCCGGGTTTGGCTGGCTCCAGGGAACGTCGATGTCAGCTCCGAACGCCCTCGGTGTCGCCGCGCTGGTGCTCTCGGCGAAGCCGGCGCTCCGGCGCGACCCTGGCGATCTCGTTGCCCGTTTGCGGACGACTGCGCAGAAAGCTCTGACGAACTACACAGGTCCGGGCGATCCGGACAACACGAGCCCGACCTATGACGGCCGGCCTTGTGCCACCGGCTATTGCCACCTCGACACATCGGTTTCGATCCCGTTCGCTGAGGCGTATGGGGCCGGGCTTGTCGACGCTGCGGCTGCCGTCGGGCCTTGAGGCCTTTCGCGTAAGAGATAAAACGCGATATCACGCTTGATATCGCGGCCGAGGCCGTTTATAGTCGCCCGGCTTTGCCAGGGGAGACATACCGCTTCCTCTTGCGAATGCCGGAGGAGCTGAGGCGGGGGCTCGCGGACGCGGCCGCTCGATCAGGCCGCAGTCTCAACGCCGAGCTGGTTCATCGGCTCGAGCGCAGCCTTCGCCGATCGCCCCTGCGAGTCGTAGCCGATACGGCGGTGGCGACGGTCACGGTCCTCAAAGGACGGAGGGGGAGAATGCTACGAACGCGATACAGGGTGGTCATCGGAGCCATCGCCATTCCGGCGGCTCTGGTGACAGCCTTGCTGCTCGCTTTTGCGGGCAGTGCAGGCAGTCCAGGAAGCCAGGAGCTGGCTTTGTCCTCGAAGACGGCGGCGGATCCTGATTCGCAGGCAAGCCGTCCAGGCTTGGGGCCGAATAGCGTCGAGGCCTATCTGTCCGCCCAGCGGACATATCCGGCCAACGTCATTCCGCCGGCAATCAGTGCGAATGCGGAAAAGACGTTCGCAAAGATCGCGCGGAAAGACGCAAAGGCCGGAGATCCGAAGGGCCAGGGTCAAAGTTGGGCACAGCTCGGCCCACAGGTGAACGCCACCCAACCGGGTGTCCTCGCCTTTTCGGGCGCGACGAACAACACGGCGAGCCGTACGACGGCGCTTGTGGTCTCGCCGAACTGCGGGAATTCAGGCTGCCGCGTCTGGGCCGGTGTCTCCGGTGGTGGCATCTGGCGAACGGACAACGCTCTGGCGGCGAATCCCGACTGGACCTACCTCAACGACGATCAGCTCGACCAGAACTCGGTCGGCACCCTGGTTCTCGATCCCAACGACCCGACCGGCAACACGCTCTACCTGGGCACCGGCGAGGGCAACCGCTGTTCGTCGGGCTGTGAGGCCGGTGTCGGGGTCTACAGGTCGACAGACGGCGGCGACAAGTGGAAGAAGCTCAACGACGCGTGCGTCGACAATTCCGTCTACTCCTGCGTGAACCCTGGGCAGGACGCCTTCCTCGGCCGCGGGATCAATGCGATCGTGGTCGACCCGAACAACGCCAAGCACATCTTCGTCGGTTCGGCGCAGGCTGTTCGTGGACTCTCGCACGTGATCGGCAACGGCGGTCAAACCCGCCTCGAGCCCGGTGCGAATGCTGCCGGCCTCTACGAGTCGACTGACGGTGGCAAGACCTTCACGATGGTTTGGAACGGAAACGACCCGAACTCGTTCGGCGTCACCGACATCGGGCTCGATCCGCTCCACCCCTCGGTTGTCTACGCAGCGGCGTTCGACCAGGGCGCCTGGCGTCGAGACTCCGGGGCGGCGGCCACCGCGTTCAACCAGGTCTTCGCTCCGCAGTACCCCGGCGGTGGGATCGATCGAACGATGTTTGCCCTCACCGCGTTGGCGAACGGGCATACCCGGATCTACCTGACCGATGGCACCGCCAACGGTGGGACTCAGCCGTCCAACTTCTGGCGCACGGACAACGGCGACCAGCCGGCGGCGGCGCTGCTGGCGTCGCAGGCTGCCGGCTCGACCGCTCCGGCTGGAAATGGCAATCCCTTCCCAGCCACGTACAACGGTTGGCAGGTGTTGACGGCGCCGGTCACTTCGAGTCCGTACTACGCGACGAATAACTTCTGCACGGGTCAGTGCTGGTACGACGAGGACGTCTACACGCCGGCCGGCATGCCGAACACCGTCTACGTGATCGGCTCGTTCCAGTACGGCGAGGTGCCGTGCAACACGAAGGGTGTCGGTTGCGGGAACGGGCGCTCGAACGGCCGCGCGGTTCTCTACTCCAACACCGCCGGCGATCCGGACTCCACCGCGGCCGGAACCGCCGTCAACCGCACGTTCACAGACCTGACCTACGACGGTCAGAACGAGCCTGCGGACTGGTGTGGGCTCGACGGCGCCGAGCTGACGTTCGGTGGCGTCACGGCTCCGTTCCAGTGCCTCTGGGCTCCGAACGGGATTCATCCAGACCAGCACGAGATCGCGATCAACCCGAGTAATCCGACCCAGATCTTCGAAGCCTCGGACGGCGGGCTGATCCGGACGAGCGGGACGTTCAGCGATATCTCTGCCCGCTGCAACTCGAACGAGCGACCGCTACTCGGTGCGGCGAGCCTCGCGAACTGCGCGCGGCTGCTGTCGCGCGTGCCGGGGGTGCTCGATCACGTCGACAAGAACCTCAGCAGCACGCTTCAGTTCATCAACGTGGCGATCAACCCGTCCAGTACGTGTGAAGTCATGGGCGGGACGCAGGACAACGGCACCTGGTCGAATCTGAACAGCTGCAACAACGCGACGTGGCCGCAGGTCATCTACGGCGACGGCGGCAATGCCGGCTACGACTCGTCGAGCGGCAACTGGCGCTTCAACGAATTCACCAGCGGGTTCAGCGACTCGAACTTCCGCAATGGTGAGCCGACGAAGTGGGTCATCACGTCGGCTCCGGTTGTGAACAGCGGCGAGGGCCCGGCGTTCTACTGGCCGCAGATCGCCGATCCGAATCCGGTGAGCTTCGCCGGAAACGTCACGCACCCGATCTACTCGGGAGCGAAGCACGTCTGGCGGACCTGGTCCTTCGGGGCCGGTACTCCTCGGGCCGTTCCGCAGGACACCTCACCGAACATCGCCTTCTACGAGGCGAACTGTCAGGAGTTCACAGTGTCGGGCGCGAACAAGAGCTGCGGCGACTACCAGCCGCTCGGAGGTCCGTACTGTGAGGCTCCGCCGCCTCCGCCCGCGACCCCGACGTTCCCGGCATGCATCAACCAGCCCGGTGACCTGACGGGCACGGTGTACGGCGCAGACCGCACCGGAGGCTCGATCTCCTGGCTCACCCGGGACGGCGCCGATCACGGCACGCTGTGGGCCAGCACCTCGGCCGGGCGCATCTTCGTCACGCACAACGCGGATGCGAGCGACCCGGCGACGGTGACGTGGCACCGGATCGACAACGCGACCTTCCCGACCCGGTTCCCGAGCGGGATCTACGTCGATCCGGCCAACTCGAGCCATGCCTGGGTGTCGTACTCCGGCTACAACGCCGTGACGCCCACGAGGCCAGGCCACGTCTTCAGCGTTAACGAAGGGCCCGCCGCGGTTCCCGGTTCGGGCACCTTCACGAATCTGAACGTGGAGAGCGGCTCGTCCGCCTACCCGACTCCGTTCGGCGACGGCGACCTGCCGGTGAGTGACATCGTCCGTGACGATGCGACGCATACGCTGTATGCGGCGACGGACTTTGGCGTCCTCCGCGGAGACAACGACGGTCTCGGCGGCTGGCACGTCACGACCGGCATGCCTCGCTACGAGGTCATGCACCTCGAGATCCAGCCGTCCAACCGCGTTGGGACGTGCAACGGCCCAGGTGCGTGCCCGCGGGTGCTCTACGCAGCAACCCACTCGCAGGGCATCTGGAAGCTGAACCTGGGTTAGTCGAGGAAGAAGCAACTGCAAACGAAGAGGGGCCGCCTCCGGGCGGCCCCTCTGCTTTCCGACTACGAGTGAGCCCAGAGTACGAGTGCGACGGTCGCCACGACCGCGAGCCCGAGAGCGACGGCAAGCGACACCAGCCAGCCGTGGCCGCCGCTTGACTGCTCCGCCGCGGGCGTCTGTAGCTGTGGGGCGAGCTCGTATCGGTACGAGCTCTTTGTGACGCCCCGGGCGTCGGGGTTCACGAGAAATTGCCGGTACTGCACGGCAAGCGCCGCGGCCAGCAGCCGGTCCACGGCCAGGCGCGTCGTGCTCCGTCCGTCGGCAAGTCGACCTGACCGCGCGAGGTCGAGCCAGCGACGCGCGCCGGGCGGGCGGAGAACGTCTGCCGGCTCGGGCACCACGACCGAGAGCTCGAGCGCCTTCAGCTCGCCGGCTCCGGAGATCCGGACCGGGTTTCGGCCGACGACGATCGCCAGCTTGCGCGGCTGCCGGCCGGCGAACCGAACCGTTCCTCGCACCTGCAGCGGAACCTGAGCGACGACGTGGGCGTCCCGCACCGGACCCTGCGCGTTGACGACCGGGGCGGGAGCCGGCGCGTTCGCTTTCAGCGCCCCTCTCGAGTCATCGAGAGCTCGGGCGACGTCCAGCGCCGATGCGGCCGCGTCTACTGCCGCCGCGGAAGCAGAGGTCGTGTTCATGAACCGGAGCTCCGACCCCTTGACCTCGATTCGCAGTGGCAAGACCGACTCGGCCGCCCGCGCGCGGAGGGTGATCCCTGCGACAAGCACCCGCCGTCCTGGGGAGAAGCCCTGCCAGACGACTGCGCCTGAGCGCAGCCCGGGCTCGGAGCCACTACCGGCGGCTGACCGGACGTCTTCGACCGGCGCCCCGACCACGAACGAGTAGTCGCCCTTGTGAGCGACGACGATCCGGTCGACGTCGACGATCCGAAACGGCTGCCCCGTGGAGTCGATCGAAACGCGCACCGCTTGCGTCGAGGACAGGCGTCCCGGGAACCGTGTCTCGGCCGCAACCGGCGCCGCATGTAGCGGCGGCTCACTGCGGATGGGAAAGAAGGGCGAGGGCAGGACCGCCATCGAAACGGCGGCGTGCCCACTCGCAGTGGCGACGAGAGCGCCGGCGATCGCGGCTAGGAGTGCCCGCCTGAGCCCGATTGCTATTCCGGCCGGATCGTGATCGAGAGGCTCGTCCGGTCCGTGCACGACTGAATCATCTTCGCCTGCCCGGTCGAGCTGCCGCCAATTCTCGACACGGTCACCTGACCTGGTTGATGACGGGAAGCGTGGAGGATAGAGGATCGTCTCTCACGGGTCGAAAGACCATGTCGCGGAACCGGGCGAAGTAGACGTCGTCGTCGACCACGCCTTCGTGGTTGCGTTCGTTGAAGCCGCGCTCGTCGCCGTTGGCGCCGCGGGTGGAGACCTGATTGAGGGCCGTGAGCACTTTTCCCGGATCGGTGCCGCCCGCACGTTGCACCGCGGCGGCCAGCACATTGACGAAGTCGTAGGAGTACATCGCGTAGTCGGGCGGCGCGATCACACGCCGGCCGAGCGATTTCACTCCGACGGCGGTCGCGCCGAAGGCAGCCTCATACGCGGCTTCGAAGGTGCTCCACGGAGCAGGACCGAGCTCTGCGGTCATCCGGCCGGAGGCGAAGGTGAGCCCGTCGACCCAGCTCGGGTGGTCGGCCAGCTGCTGCCGAACGACGGGGTCCTCTCCGGCCGGGGTCGCATAGACGGGGACTCTCCAGCCGGCCGAGCGCGCCGCGGCGATCGTCTTCGCGAGCACCGCGGGGCGGGCCCAGACGAGCAGTGCAGTCGCCCCGGAGCGGCGGGCCTCCAGCGCCTGCGGCGCGAGGTCACCTGCGCTCGACGGAAGCGTGATCCGGGCGGCGACGGCCTTGGGCAGCGTCCGGAAGGCATCGTCCAGGGCGGCCCGCCCCTCCTGGCCGTAGTCGGAATCGTCGGTGAGCAGGCCGATCTTCAGCCCCTTCGGCACGAGGTATTCGGCGAGCCTGAACGCGAGGCCGTGATCCGTCGGCGCGATTCGGAAGACGTTCGGTCGCGTCTCCGGGTTCACGAGTGCGCCTCCGCCCTGATAGGCGATGCAAATCGGTACGTGCTGCTTCTCCGCGAGACGCCAGGTCGCATCGACGCCCGTCCCGTCGGTCAGGATTGCCGTGGCGTGCTCTCGCAGCGCGCGCCGCGCATTCGCAACGGCCCGCGAGGGCGAGAGGGCATTGTCGAGCCTGAGCACGCGCACCTTGTACGTCGTGCCGCCGGTCGTGATCCCGCGTGCGGTCAGCTGGTCAGCGGCCAGCCGAGCGCCGTTCGCGATCGTGTCGCCGATATACGGACTCTGCGAGAACGGGGCGTCGACGACGACCAGGATCGTCCGCTGCTGTTTCGCCGAGCTCGAGCCGCAACCTGCCGCGACGAGGGCTAGGACAGCAAGGGCCGCCACAGTCGCGCGCACGATGGGCGAGTCTAGAGGCGCACGTTTCTCGCGTGGTGCACGACTCGACCCAGCTCGAGCTCGAGGATCTCGTCGGCGACGGCACGCAAGAGCCGGAGGTTGTGCTCGACCAGGAGCATCGCCAGTCCTTCGGCCTTGAGGCGGAGCAGGATCGCTTCGAGGCGGTCGAGGTCTGCAGAGCTCGCGCCGGCCGACGGCTCATCGAGAAGGAGGACGGCCGGATTCGTCGCCAGCGCCGCGGCGATCATCAGCCGCTGCTGTTCGGCGCCCGTGAGCTCGGAGGCAGGCCGGCTTGCGTCTGCGGCCAGGCCGACGCCCTCGAGTGCGGCAAAGGCATGCGCCTCGGCGATCCGGTTCTCGGCGCGGTAGAGCGGGGTCGAGACAAGCGCGCGAACGGCGCCGCCGTGGCGCCGCGTGCGGTTCGTCCCGACGAGCGCGTGCTCGAGCACTGTCAGCTCGCCGAAGTACGAGCGCGTTTGCAGCGTGCGCACGAGGCCGAGCCGGACGCGTAGGGCGGGCGTTGCCGTGGTCACGTCGCGCGACCCCAGCTCGATGCGCCCCTGATCGGGCGGCAGTGCCCCTGAGAGCAGGCGCAGCAGAGTTGTCTTGCCCGAGCCGTTCGGTCCGACGAGCGCGGTGATCGATCCCGGCGCGAGCTCGAGCGAGACGCCGTCGACGGCCGGGACGGCGCCGAAGTGCTTCGCGAGCCCCTCTCCCCGGAGGAGCTCGCGCCGCTTGGGGGCCGACGCGGCCGCCGGCCTTGCGCGACTGCGCCGCCGGGGCAGGAACCGCCGCGCTGCCGTGCTCACCGCAGGAATGAGTGCGCTGCCCCCGGTCGTGAGCACGGCGAGCAAGAGCAAGGCCTCGAGCATGGGCTGAAAGCGCGAGCCCGCCACCCCGGCGAGTGCACCGAGCGCGCGTGCGGCGAGCGCGATCAGGCCGAGGACGACGACGCCCGCGCTCGGTCCGAGTGCTGCAGCCGCACCGCCCACGAGCACCGCGACGAGGAGCTCGAACGAGAGCAGGGGCCCGTAGGCGGTCGGATCGGCGACGATGTCGAGCTGCACGACGAAGCCGCCGGCGAGGCCGCCGACGAATGCTGAGGCGGCGAACGCGCCGACGCGAAGCCTCTCCATCGGCACGCCCAGCGCCGCCGCGGCCCCGCGGTGCTGAGCCGCAGCGGCGAGGTCGAGTCCGAGCGGGCCGCGGCGCAGCGCGACGAGTGCGAGGGCGCAGAGCCCCGTCAGGACCACCGCCAGCTCGTAGTGCACGAGCGGCGTCGGGCTGAAGCCGAACAAGCGGCGCGTCGGGACCACGAGGCCCTGGGCGCCGCCGGAGAGCCAGGGCAACACGCCGAGCGCGAGCGCGACGAGCCACGCCAGCAGCCAGGTTCCCACCGCCACCCGTACCGCGTCCAGGCTGCGGACGGCGAAGCCCGCGGCGGTGCCGAGACCGGCGGCGGCAAGCGCGCCGATGAGCGCGCAGACCTCGGCGGGCAGCTGCGTATGACGGAGGACGTGCGCGGCGGCGAAGGCACCCGTGCCGACGAACGCTCCCTGGGCCAGGGAGGGAACGCCCGCAAGGCCGACGCACAGAGCGAGCCCGGTCGCCGCGAGCGCAAGGTAGGCACCGGACGCGAGCGTGTCGGTGGCGATCAGTCCCCCGAGCACAAGGGGTGCGAGGAGGGCCCCGGCGACGATGACTCCGCCTGCGGTTGCGGTTTCGCTCCAAGTTTCGCGAGCACTCGCGAGTGCCTCGCGCAAGGCGGCGCCGGTGCGGATCGCCGCCACCGCCGGCGTGCTCACTCGGCCGCCTCACGCATCCGCAACGGCCGAAACGCAAGCAATACGATCGCGACGAGCAGCGGGATCAGCTCGCGGTAGGAGGCCAGCCCGGGGAGATGGCCGAGCAGCCCCGTCCCCAGTGCGGCCTCGACGACCCCGAGCGCCAGCCCCGCTGCGAATGCCGTCCAGAGCCCTGCGAAGCGCACCAGGACGGCGGCGACGAGCCCTTTCAGCCCGAGCAGAGCGCCGGTGCCCGTCTCGAACGGCGTGCCCGGAGCCGCGACGACGACGGCGATTGCGGCCATCCCGCCGGCAAGCCCGAAGGCGAGCGCTCGCGTCCGTTCGACGCTAATCCCGACGATCGCGGCGCCGTCGGGGTCGTCGGCTATCGCTCGCAAGCTGCGTCCGAACCAGGTCCGTTGAAGCACCCACGAGGAGATCGCGGCCACGGCGACCGCGACTCCGATCACCGCGAACGAACGCACGTGAATCTGGGCGCCCAGGATCTCGACGAGCCCGTCGTTTCCCACCCGCCGGAACGGAATCGGATCCGGGAAGACGTAGGCGGGACGCGAGAAAGCCGCGTCGAGCACGGCGTGGATCGCGAAGCCGAGCGCCAGCGTCGCCGCCACCCAGCCGATTGCGGAACGGCCGATGTAGGGCTGGACGACAGCGAAGTACCCGGCTGCCCCGACGACCACGCAGGCGACGACGCCGGCGACGATTGCGAGCGCCATCCGGCCGCCGGAAACGGTTTCCTGGGTCAGCGGCTGCGTCCCCGCCGCCACGAACAGGGTTATGAACGCGCCGAGGGCGATCAGGTCGCCTAGCCCGAAATGAGCAATGCCCGTCAAGCGGTAGATCAGCGAGTGGCCGATCGCGATCAAGCCGTAGACGCCGCCGGCGCTCAACCCGGTGAAGACGACCTGGACGGCGAGACTCATCGGCCGCGGATTATGCGGCCGGGAGGGCCGGGCGTCTCAGGAGTAGGTCAGTACGCGACCGCGCCGCGGCCGGTCTCGGCCGCGTGCCGCTGCTCGTCGGCGCGGTAGCTCGAGCGGACGAGCGGACCGGAGAAGACTGAGCCGAATCCCAGCGCCTCGCCCTGCTCTCGGAACCAGCGGAACTCGTCCGGGTGTACCCAGCGGTCGATCCTGGTGTGCTTGGCGCTCGGCTGCAGGTACTGGCCGATCGTGACGACGTCGACGCCGTTTTCGCGCAGGTCGCGCATCGTCTCGACGACCTCGTCGTTCGTCTCCCCCAGCCCGACAATGATTCCGGACTTCGTCAGCACGGGGTAGTCGGCGAGCTCCTTCGCGCGTGCGAGCAGCCAGAGCGCGGTGTCGTAGCTCGCCTTGGCGCCGCGCATGCGCGCGTGGAGACGCCGGACCGTCTCGATGTTGTGGTTGAAGACCTCGGGCCTGGCGCCGAGGACGGTGCGCAGCGCCTGCTCTTCGACGCCCAGGAAGTCGGGTGTCAGCACCTCGACGGAGGCCTCGGGCAGCTTCGCCTTTAGCGCCCGGATCGTCGCTGCGTAGTGGCCCGCGCCCCGGTCGGGGACGTCGTCCCGGTCGACCGAGGTGACGACGACGTGCTTGAGGTTCATCTCCGCCGCGGCCTTTGCCAGCCGAAGCGGCTCCAGCGGGTCCGGCGGATGCTCGGGCTTGCCAGAGTGGACGTAGCAGTAGCGGCAGGCGCGAGTGCACGTGTCGCCGAGGATCTGAAAGGTCGCGGTCCCGCGACCCCAGCACTCGGCGATGTTCGGGCACCGCGCCTCCTCGCAGATCGTGTGCAGCGACTGCCCGTGGATCAGCTTCTCGACGTCGAAGTAGTGCGAATTCGCGCTCGGCGCGCGTACCTTCATCCATTCAGGCCGCCGCGGCCGCTCGGCTACGGGAAGCGACTTCTCCACGGGCACGAGTCTAGTTGTGGCCCCGACCGTGGCGGCAGCTCGAGGGCCAAGTAACAGTCTGTTACAAGGCCTTCCGCTTCGGAGCTGGGGGAGCTATAGGGCTGCCGCCGGACTGACTGGCAGTTCGGGCCGTGGCGAACTTCGTAACAGTCTGTTACTTGGAAACGGCGGCGGGCTGAGCTTGGCGTTCGTGCGCCTGCTTCAGCGGAAATGCGGCGAGGGCATCCCGTGGAAACTCCTCGAAGTCAAGGTCGAAGACCTCTGCAAGCGTGGCGAGTGCGTGCGGCCGGACCTCGTCGACCGCGACTGGTCGCTCGAGCTCGCGTGCCATCGTCGTGAACTGCGCGGCCTCGATTCCGCAGGCGGTGATCCACTCCGTGAACGGCGCCGGGTCGAGGTCGACGTTGAGCGCGTAGCCGTGGGTCGTCACCCACCTGGAGATGTGAATCCCGATCGAGGCGATCTTCCGCGGCGGGCGTTCGATCCAAATCCCAGTCAACCCCTCGATCCGGGTCGCCTCGATCCCGAAGGGCGCCATCGTCCGGATCAACGCTTCTTCGAGGTCACGGCAGTACTTCTTGACGTCTTGCCCGTGACGGGTCAGGTCGAAGATCGGGTAACAGACGAGCTGGCCTGGGCCGTGGTAGGTCGATTTGCCGCCGCGGTCGGTCTCGACGACCTCGACCTCGGCTTCGCTCGGAATGTGCAGCTCATTCGCTTCTGTTCGGCGTCCGAGGGTCACGACCGGAGCATGCTCGACCAGGATCACCGTGTCCGGCAGCGAGCCGTCCCCCACACCCGCTGAGAGCGTTCGCTGAAGCTCCCACGCCTCCCGGTAGCCGGCGACACCGAGTTCGAGGACGTAAGCGCTCCTCACGCGGGCAGCCTAGACAAATAGACTCGCCGCGATTATCGACCAGGAAGGAGCCCCTAGATGCGCTTGTCCTTGATCGCCATCGTGGCGACCGTTGGTGTTTTTGCAGCCGGGTGCGGTGGCGGGGAGAAGAAGTCGGAGGAAAGCGAGCTGAGCAAAGAAGCGCAGGCCGCCTGTACGGGGAAGGCTTTGACGGACGCGCCCAAGCTGCCGGCGAGCTTCCCGCAGATCGAGGAGGACAAGCTCACGTACACAAAGCAGTCGACGCAGGGCCCGACGAATGTGATCGAGGGCTACTTCAACGGTGACGTGAAGGAAGCGCACGACGAGTTCGAGAAGGAGCTCAAGGCAGTCGGCTTCGACATTCTCTTCAACGAGCTCGAGGACCACGACTCCGAGATCTCATGGAAAGGCGAAGGCAGGACCGGGCAGGTCGCGTTGCGCCAAGAGTGCGGCGACGCCGACAAGACGTACGTCCACATCACGAATCGCGCTGCGTAGCGGCTAGTACGCCGCTACCTCCCAGGTCTGCAGCTTCTCGCGCAGGTCGCGCAGGAAGCGGCCGGCCAGGGCGCCGTCGACCAGGCGATGGTCGTACGTCAGCGTCAGGTTCATGATCGGGCGGATCGCGATTACGTCCTCGCCGCGGTCGTCCTGGATCACCCACGGGCGCTTGACGACGGCGTAGGTGCCGAGGATCGCGGCCTGCGGCTGGCTGATCACAGGCGTGCCGTGGAAGGTGCCGTAGCCGCCGGGGTTGGTGATCGTGAACGTCCCGCCCTGGACCTCGTCCGGCGTCAACTTCTTGTCGCGGGCACGTTGCGCGATGTCGGTGACGCCGCGCGCGATCCCGAGCAGGTTCAGGCCCTCGGCGTGCTTGAGCACGGGAACGATCAGGCCCTTGCCGTCGGCGAGCTCGACCGCGAAGCCGAGGTTGACGTAGTTCCGCGTCACTATCTGCTCGCCGCGGATCTCGCCGTTGATCCACGGGTAGTCGCGGAGCGTCTCCACGGTGGCTCGCGCGACGAAGGAGAGGTAGGTCGGGTTGACGCCGTAATCCTTCTCGTACTCGTGCTTCAGCTTCTTACGAATCGCGACGACCCTCGACATGTCGACCTCGATCGCGCTCGTCACGTGTGCGGACGTGTCGAGCGAGCGGCGCATGTGCTCGGCGATGCCTCGGCGCATGGCCGTCATGGGCTCGAATTGCTCGCCGGCCTCGGCGACGACTGGTTGCGGCGGAGGCGGTGCCGGCGTTGGTGGAGGAGGCGCGACTGGCGCCTCGGCCGGCTGGGCGGCGGGAGCCACAGGGGTTGGCGGAGCGGCCGGAGCTGCCGGAGCTGCCGCGGGAGCGCCTTCCTCGATGAAGTTGAGAATGTCCTTCTTGGTCACCCGGCCGCCGCGGCCGGAGCCCTGTACCTGGCCTGGATCGACGCCGTGCTCGGAGGCAATCCGGGCAACGACGGGAGAGACGAAGCTCTTGCCGTCGGTGGCGCCGTCGCTGACCGGTACTGCCGCGGGCGGCTCGGGCTCGGCAGGCCTCGCCTCCTCGACCACCTCAGCAGTCGCAGTCTCGCCTTCAGCGCCTGAGGCGTCTGCGGACTCGGCCGCAGCCTGAGCGGTCGCCGGCTCGGGCGGTGCAGCCTGCGCCTGCCCGTTCGCGCCCGGCGCGCCGCCGATCTGCGCCAGCTTCGTCCCTACCTCGACCGTCTCGCCCTCCTGGACGAGGATCTGCGTCAGCGTTCCCGACGCCGGCGAGGGAACCTCGGTGTCGACCTTGTCGGTCGAGATCTCGAGTAGCGCCTCGTCGGCCTCGACCTGCTCGCCTTCGGACTTCAGCCACTTTGTCACCGTCCCCTCGGAGACGGACACGCCCATCTGGGGCATCACGACGTCGACGGCGGTTTCCGTGGCCACTAATACTCCGCCAAGTCTCGCAGGCCTGCGACTACGTCCTCGACCTGAGGGATGAACGCCTTTTCGAGCTGCGGCGAGAACGGAACGGGTGTATCCGGCGCGGTGATCCGCTTCACCGGCGCGTCGAGGTCCTCGAAGGCCTCCTCGGCGATCGTCGCCGCGATCTCGCCGCCGAAGCCGCCTGTGTGGGTGTCCTCGTGCAGGACGAGCACCTTCGAGGTCTTGCGCGCGGACTCGAATACCGCCTGCTTGTCCCAGGGAACGAGCGTCCGCAGGTCGAGGATCTCGACCGAGACGCCCTCGCTGTCGAGCTGCTGGGCCGCCTCCTCAGCGGTGTAGACCATCGCGCCCCAGGTGATGACGCTGAGGTCGTCGCCCTCTCGGTGCATACGCGCCTTTCCGAACGGCGTCTCGTAGCGCTCGTCCGGTACCTCGGCCTTGATCCGCCGGTAGAGGTGCTTGTGCTCGAAGTAGAGGCACGGGTTCGGATCCTGGATCGCGCTCGCGAGCAGTCCCTTTGCGTCCTCCGGCGTTGCGGGGCAGATCACCTTCAGCCCGGGGATGTGCGCAAACGAGCTCTCCGGGTTCTGCGAGTGGAACGGGCCGCCGGAGAAGCCGCCGCCCGAGGGGAGCCGCACCGTGATCGGCACCGGCGTGCCGGCGCGCCAGCGCTGCTTGGCCGCGACCGTGACGAGCTGATCCCACGCACAGGAGATGAAGTCCGCGAACTGCATCTCGGCGACCGGGCGCATGCCCATGATCGCCGCGCCGGTGCAGCCGCCGACGATCGCGGTCTCAGAGAGCGGCGCGTCAATCACGCGCCAGGCGCCGAACTCCTCCTGGAAGCCGAGCGTGACCTTGAACGCCCCGCCGTAGACGCCGACATCCTCGCCGATCACAAAGACGCGGTTGTCGCGGCGCATCTCCTCGCGGAGGCCGTCGGAGATCGCCTGCAAATACGTCTTTTCAGCCATCTACTTGTGGTGAGGCGTGTCGAGGTCTTCCGGCGTCGCGTAAACGCCGTCGGCGAGCTTGGCCGGATCGGGCAGCGGCGACTCTTCCGCGCGCGAGAGCGCTTCGTTCAGCAGTTTCTTGACCCCTGCGGAGATCTCGTCCTCCTCCTCTTCGGTCAGCTCGGCCTGCTCGTACAGCCACGTTCGGAAGCGCTCGATCGGGTCGTTCTTGGCCCACTCCTCGAACATC
>Ga0207693_10001415_pt1 | contig 21259 bp, 18 predicted proteins | sample LARL81metaG_FD_184347 | JGI IMG/M metagenome (GOLD analysis project Ga0207693, IMG submission 184347) | Corn, switchgrass and miscanthus rhizosphere microbial communities from Kellogg Biological Station, Michigan, USA - LAR L8-1 metaG... | ecosystem: Host-associated > Plants > Roots >... | reverse complement strand
GGCGGCGAGAAGCAGCGGCTCGCGCTCGCGATCGTGCTCGACGACGCGGCCAGCCCGCCCGCGGTCGTGTGCCTCGACGAGCCCACTCGCGGCATGGACCGGACCCACAAGCACGAGCTCGCCCGCATGCTGCGCGAGATCGACGCCGCGGTACTGGTCGCCACCCACGACCCCGAGTTCGTTGCAGAGTTCGCCGACCGCGTCGTGCTGCTCGCCGACGGCGCGCCGATCGCCGACGGGCCAGCCGCCGAGATCCTCTCGGGCGGGACGTACTTCGCGACCGAGAGCGCCAGGATCCTCGGCGGCGCCGGAGGGGCTCTGACCCCCGAACAGGGCATCGGTCTGCTGAGACGCGCCGAGGTGCCGGCATGACCTGGCAAGCGGCGGCGTTCACGATCCTCGCGGTAGGGCTAGCCGCCGGGTTTGCGTGGTATGAGCGCACCAAGCCGGACGCCCGGTTGGTGGCGCTGGTCGGGACGCTGGCCGCATTCGCCGCACTCGGGCGGATCGCTTTCGCGCCGATCCCGAACGTCAAACCGACCACCGACATCGTCTTTATCGCCGGGTTCGCGCTGGGCGGGGCGCCGGGATTCGTCGTCGGCGCCGTGGCTGGCCTGACGTCGAACTTCTTCTTTGGCCAGGGGCCGTGGACGCCATGGCAGATGGCGGCGTGGGGGATGACCGGGGTGATTGGCGCGATTGTGGCGATGCTGACGGGGCGGCGAATCGGGCGCTGGCCGCTGGCGGTGGTTTGCGGCGTGGCCGGATTTGCCTTCACGGCCGTCCAAGACGTGGGCGACTGGGTCACATACAGCGACCACAGCCGCGCTCAGCTCGGCGTGTACGTCGCTAAGGGAGTCGGGTTCGACGCGGTTCACGCACTCGGCTGCGTGGCGTTCGCGCTCGCCTTCGGCCCGGCGCTGATCAGGTCGATCCAGCGGTTCGCCCGGCGCCTGCAGGTCACATGGCTGCCGGCCGGCGGCGGCACCCTCTCGGTCGTCGCGGTGCTGGTCTGCGCGGGGCTGATGGCAGGCGGGATGGGCGCCGCGCCGGCGGCTCGCGCGGCATCCCCTGAGAGTTATCTCGCCGCCGCCCAGAACAGCGACGGGGGCCTGGGCGCGGCGCGGGGAGCGGCGTCGTCGGAGCTGTTCTCCGGATGGGCGGCGCTGGCGTTTGCGGCGCAGGGACGCAATCCACAGGTGGTGCGAAACGGCGGCAAGAGCCTGACCGGCTATATCGCCTCTCAGCTGTCGACGGCCTCCGATGTCGGCTCGGTCGAGCGCACGATCCTTGTGCTGCGCGCCGCCGGGCTGTCCGCCACGTCGTTTGGCGGGCGCGACCTGGTCGCGACGCTGCTGGCACACGTGCGCCGCAACGGCTCGGTCGGCGGACTGGTCAACCTGACCTCGTTTGCGATCCTCGCGCTGCGCGCCGCTGGTCATCCTGTGGCGCCCGCGACGCGATCGTGGCTGTTGCGCCAGCAGGACTCCGACGGCGGCTACAACTTCGCCACCGCCGGCGCCACCAGCGACGTCGACGACACAGGCGCGGCGCTGGAGGCGCTGGGCAGCTCGGCCCCCGCCAGGAGCTTGCATCGCGCGGTTGCGTTCATCCGCTCGCAGCAGAACCGCGACGGCGGGTTCCCTTCCCAGCCCGGCGACGACTCGAACGCTCAGTCCACCGCCTGGGCCGTCCAGGGCCTGCTCGCGGCGGGCATCACTCCTGGCACGCTTCACCGTCGCGGCTCGCCGTCGCCGCTTCAGTACCTGCAATCGCTGATCGCCGCCGACGGGCACGTTCGGTACTCGCGCTCGAGCGACCAGACGCCCGTGTGGGTGACCGCACAGGCGGTGATGGCACTCGCCGGAAAGGCGCTGCCACTGGGTCCGGTCGCACTGCCTCGCGCCCCGAGCCCGTCGCCGAATCGGACACATGCCCAGGGAGGTGGGGGGCCGGCGGCCGCACCCGCGTCGCCGACGCCAGAGCGAAGGCCCGCGCACCTGAGCTCTCACGGCTACACCGTCCGCCCGGTCGCCGTCGTCGATCGGGTTGCGCCGGCCGGGTGGAGGCTCGCCGTCGGCCCGCTGACGGTCGTGGCGGCTGTGATCAGTGCCCTGGGGCTGAGCCCCAAGGCTTGACGCCGTTGGCGGGCGGCTTGTGTAGCCTCTCGCGCCGGTGCAGATCGGAGTTCCCAGGGAGACGGCCGAAGGCGAACGTCGCGTGGCGTTGGTCCCCGAAGTCGTGGCCAAGCTCAAGGGCCAGGGCCTCGATGTGGTCGTCGAGCGCGGCGCGGGCGCCGGTGCCCTGATCCCCGACGAGCACTACGAGCAGGCCGAGGCCCGCATGGTCGATGACGCCGGCGCTGTGTACGAGTCAGACGTGGTCGTCAAGGTCGCCCCGCCCAGCGCTGAAGAGGTCGAGCGGCTGCACTCCGACGGAGTGCTGATCGGCTTTCTGGCGCCGCTGACGGCCGGCGAGACGATCAAGGCGATCGCGCAGACGGGCGCGACGAGCTTTGCGATGGAGTCCGTGCCGCGGATCAGCCGCGCGCAGTCGATGGACGCGCTCTCCAGCCAGGCGAACATCGCCGGTTATCGCGGCGCGCTGATCGGCGCGCAGGAGATGGGCCGCTTTTACCCGATGCTGATGACCGCGGCGGGAACCATCCGCCCCGCGACCGTGCTGGTGCTCGGCGCCGGCGTCGCGGGGCTGCAGGCAATCGCGACGGCGCGGCGGCTTGGCGCGGTGGTTCAGGGGTTCGACGTCCGCGCGGCGGTCAAGGAGCAGGTCGAGTCGCTGGGCGCCAAGTTCCTCGAGTTCGACCTCGGCGGCGACCTCGAGGGGACCGGCGGCTACGCCAAGGAGCTCACGCCCGAGCAGCAGGCAAAGCAGCAGGAGCTGATGGCCGAGGCGATCGGCAAGACCGACGTGGTGATCACGACGGCGGCGGTGCCCGGTCGGCGCGCGCCGATCCTGGTCACCGAGCAGGCGGTGAAGCTGATGAAGCCGGGCTCGGTGATCGTCGACCTGGCCGCGGAGACCGGCGGCAATTGCGAGCTGTCCGAGCCGGGCAAGACCGTCTTGCGCCACGACGTCAAGATCATCGCCCCGCTGAACGTGCCCTCGACCATGGCCGAGCACGCGTCGCAGTTGTACGCGCGCAACATCGAGTCCCTGCTGGGTCTGATGATCAACGAGGGCGAGGTCAAGCTTGACTTCGACGATGAGGTGATCGCCGGAGCCTGCATCACGCGGGGCGGGGAGATCGTCAACGAAGGCGCGAAGGCCGCGGCCGGCGCCGCCCAGTAGCCCTAGGAGGTAAGCGTGACCCTAGTTACCGAGATTGCGATCCTCGTCCTTGCCGCGTTCGTCGGCTTCGAGGTGATCTCGAAGGTGCCCAACACGCTGCACACGCCGTTGATGTCGGGCACCAACGCGATTCACGGGATCGTGGTGCTCGGCGGGCTGCTGCTGATGCACGAAGCGAACGGCGTGCTCGAGCACTTCCTGCTGGTGGTCGCGATTGCGTTCGGGACGATCAATGTCGTCGGAGGGTTCCTGGTGACCGATCGGATGCTGGGGATGTTCAAGCGCAAAGAGGTGCCGAAGCCCGAGGAGATCGAGGCCTCCGAGGGAGACGCGAAGTGATCGCACCCGCCGTGTTTCTGCAGCGAGCGAACTTCATCGACTCGCTCTACATCGTCGCGTTCTCGCTGTTCATCTACGGCATGAGCGGCCTGACCGGTCCGAGGACGGCGGTTCGCGGCAACAAGATCGCCGCCGCGGGAATGGCAGTCGCGGTGGTCGCGACCCTGCTGACGCCGCACGTCCTCAGCGGTGGCTCGACGCCATGGCTGATGGCGCTTGGGGTCGCGATCGGGGTCGCAGTTGGTGTTCCGGCCGCTCGCAGGGTGCAGATGACCCAGATGCCACAGATGGTGGCGCTGTTCAACGGCGTCGGCGGCGGCGCGGTCGCGATCATCGCGTGGGTCGAGTATCGCCATCACTTCGCTCCGGGGTACTTCCCGCTGAAGAGCGAGATCCCGACGTTGTTCGCGGCGATTGTGGGATCGGTCTCGTTCTGGGGCTCGAACATCGCGTTCGGGAAGCTCCAGGAGATCCTCCCGGGCAGGCCGATCAAGCTGCCCGGGCAGACGATCATCAACGGGGTGCTGTTCGCGATCTGCGTGGTCTCAGCGATCGTGCTCGCGACCGGCACGCACTCGCAGGCCCTGTTCATCGTCGGGATCCTGCTCGCGGCCGCGCTGCTCGGGAACATGGTGGTGCTGCCGATCGGCGGCGCCGACATGCCGGTTGTGATCTCGCTGCTGAACGCATTCACCGGCCTGTCCGCCGCGGCCACCGGAATCGCGCTCAACAACACCGCGCTGATCGTCGCCGGCATGATCGTCGGCGCCTCGGGAACCATCCTCACCAACTTGATGGCCAAGGCGATGAACCGGTCCGTGCCGGCGATCGTCGCGGGCGGATTCGGCGGCGCCGTGGCGGCACCGACGGCCGGCGACATCGACCGCGGGCCGGTGCGCTCCACGTCTCCGCAGGATGTCGCGATCCAGCTCTCCTACGCCCGGCAGATCGTGATCGCGCCCGGCTACGGGATGGCCGTCGCTCAGGCTCAGCACGCCGTTCGCGAGCTCGAGCGCGCGCTAGAGGCTCGCGGGGTCGAGGTCAAGTACGCGATCCACCCGGTCGCCGGGCGGATGCCGGGCCACATGAACGTGCTGCTCGCCGAGGCCGACGTCCCGTATGACCTGCTTCGTGAGATGGACGACATCAACCCGGAGTTCTCGCGGACCGACGTGACGCTCGTGATCGGCGCCAACGACGTCACCAACCCCGCCGCCAAGAACGAGCCGGGCTCTCCGATCTACGGGATGCCGATCCTCGAGGTCGATAAGTCGGGTGCGGTGGTCGTGCTCAAGCGCTCGATGGCATCGGGGTTCGCTGGCATCGACAACCCGCTGTTCTACGACGCCAAGACCTCGCTCCTGTTCGGCGACGCCAAGCAGTCTGTGAGCGAGATCACAGCAGAGGTCCAGGCCTTGTAGCTCAATCAAGAGCGCGTGCGGATATGTTTCGCCGCGTTTATCGAAAGAGACTGAGGAGCCATGGATCCCAATCGCCTCAAGGCAATACCGCTGTTCTCGCACCTCTCCGACGAGGAGGCAAAGCGGCTCTCGGCGTTCGCCACCGAGACGAGCGCCGCCGAGGGCCAGATCCTGATGAAGCAGGGGGACTACGCGGTCGAGCTGATCGCGATCGAGGAGGGCACCGCCGACATCATCCAGGACGGCAAGAAGATCGCCTCGCTTGGGCCGGGCGACCTGATCGGCGAGATGGCGCTGTTTAACCACGAGCCGCGCAACGCGGACGCGATCGCGACGTCGCCGATGCGCCTGCTCAAGCTGACCCACTGGGAGATCCGCCGGATGTCCGATGAGACCGTCGAGCGGATCAGGGAGGTCGTCGACCAACGCGCTCAGGCGGGGGTCAGCGACCCGAGCAACTAGCCCCCGAGGTTGACAGGCGTTCAATTTCGGGATTAGCGCTGTGAGCACTCGGGCAGGTTTGCCGTATGCGACCACGCGCGAAGCTGCTGCGGGCGGTTCTTGCGGCGATATGGCTGGCGGCGATCGTCCCGGTTGCCAGTGCATCGGCCAAACAGGCCGTGACCGTTGGCCGTGGCGGCGCGGTCGTGTCCGACAGCACAACCGCCACCGATGCGGGCCTGAAGGTCCTGCGTCGCGGCGGGAGCGCCGCTGACGCGGCCGTCGCGGTTGCCTCGACGCTCGGCGTCACCGATCCACTCGTGGCCGGAATTGGCGGTGGCGGGTACTTCGTCTATTACGACGCGCAGACCCATCGCGTGTACACGATCGACGGACGCGAGACGACGCCCGCGGGCGACGGGCCGGACATGTTCATCGATCCAGCGACGGGCAAGCCGCTCGCGTTCCCGACGGCGGTGACCAGCGGCCTGTCGGTCGGCGTCCCCGGGACGTTGATGACCTGGCGTCAGGCGCTTGACCGGTGGGGCCGGTTCTCGCTTGCGACCGACCTGCGGCCGGCCGAACGCGCTGCGCGTGCCGGGTTCACGCTCGACCCGGCGGTCTCGGAGGAGATCCGCGAGAACGCGGGACGCTTCGCGCAGTTCAGCTCTACCAAAGCGCTGTTCTTGCCGGACGGGGCCGTCCCGGCGGGCGGCACTCGCCTGCGTAACCCGGACCTCGCGCGGACTTACCAGCAGATCGGGCGTGAGGGCGTCGGCGCGTTGTACGGCGGCCCGATCGGCGCCGACGTGGTGCAGACCGTGCATCACCTCCCGCTCGCGCCGGGTGCGACGCTCACCCCGCGCCCTGGGCCGATGGCGCTGTCGGACCTCGCCGGCTACTCAGCGCCGTTCGTGGCGCCGACACACGTCAACTATCGCGGCTACGACGTCTACTCGATGGCGCCTTCTTCGAGCGGCGGGACCACGGTCGGCGAGTCACTGAACATCCTGAGCAACTTCAACCTCTCGCGCGAGACGCGCGTGCAGGCGCTACACCACTATCTCGAGGCGACGCGGCTGGCGTTCGCAGACCGCAACCGCTACATCGGCGACTCCCGGTTCGTCAACGTGCCTCTGGCCCAGCTGCTGTCGCCGTCATTCGGCCGCCAGCGAGCGTGCCTGATCAACCCCAATCAGGCACTGACCAGCCCGGTCGCGCCCGGCGATCCGTTTGCGGGCGACCAAGGATGCACGCCGCAGCAGCCCACCGACGCCGGCCCGGCCGACCACGGGACCCACACGAACCACTTCGTCGTGGCCGACAGCCGCGGCGACGTCGTCTCCTACACGAACACAATCGAGCAGCTCGGCGGGAGTGGGATGGTCGTCCCCGGGCGCGGCTTCCTGCTCAACAACGAGCTCACCGACTTCGACTTCACCCCACTGCAGTCGGGCGTCCCGGATCCCAACCTGCCCGCCGCCGGCAAGCGACCGCGGTCCAGCATGTCGCCGACGATTGTGCTGCGGCACGGGCACCCATTCATGGCCGTCGGCGCGGCGGGCGGCGCGACGATCATCACGACGGTTCTCGGGATTTTGGTGAACCGGATCGACTTCGGCATGACGCTCCCGGAAGCGATCGCCGCACCGCGGGCATCGCAGCGCAACTCGGCGACGACCCAGGCAGAGCCGGCATTCCTGGACCTGCCGACGACGCCGGGGCTTGAGGCGCTCGGCCAGAAGTTCGCCGTAACCGACACGTCGCCGCTCGATCCGACGATCAAGATTCCGCCGACGATTGGCGTGGCTACCGGTCTGGAAGTGCTCGGTGACGGGAAGGTCCTGGCGGCTGGCGAGCCATCGCGTCGGGGCGGGAGCGCCGCGGGCGTCGTCAGCCCGACTCGCTGACCCGGCTCGAATTCCTTCACGGTGAATGGGATCTGGCACGACCGGTCCAATTCATCTGATAACTTGCCGCTCGCCGAATCCCCGGATCGCCACGCCGGGGAACGGGGAACCCAAATATTCGGGGCGAGTCCCGCGGTGATCCGCGGGAAGCGCTGGTTGTAAGCGCGAGCCCGTCAGCTAACCCCGCAGGCGCTAGGCACTGGTTTGGAAGGCCGCTGCCGCGGAGGAGATAGGTTGCGCCCAATTCGCGTGTTGATCGTCGTGCTCCTGATGAGTGCGGTCGGTTCGGGCGCGGCGCAAGCAGGGAGCACAGGCGGCGGCGCGCTGGTGCCGCCGGCCGGTCAGCATGGAATCGTGTCCAACCCGACGTCCCCGACCGTGTTCACGCGCACGCTGCGTCGAAACGACCGGGGCTCCGACGTCAAGACGCTGCAGACCTGGCTCACCGACGTCGGATACTCGGTGCCCGCCACCGGATTCTTTGGGTCGATGACCAAGGCGGCCGTCAAGCGGTTCCAGCGCGCCCATGGCCTGCGGCCCGCGAGCGGGACGGTCGGTCGCAGGACCGCCGGCGCGCTGCTCGCACAGGTTCGCAAGATCACGACCGCCGACCCGCCCGCAGCCGTCGGCGTGCCGGCCGACGCCACCGGCAGCTGGGTGTTCCCGCTGACGCCGGTCTCGCGGGTGCTCACGCCCAGCCACTGGACCCGTGACCAGGGAATCGACATCGGCACCGTCAACAACGCCTGCGGCCCGGACGTCGTCGAGGTCGCGATGACCTCCGGAACGATCGTGCAGGAAGGGATCTCGGGCTTCGGCCCCTACGCGCCGATCATCAAGGTCGACAGCGGGCCCTACCAGGGCCGCTACATCTACTACGGGCACGCCGCCCCGGCGCTCGTACCCGTTGGCACGCACGTCACCGCCGGACAGCCGATCGCCGAGGTCGGCTGCGGCGACGTGGGCATCTCCTCGGCCCCGCACATCGAGATCGGCATCAGCGACATCGGCGGGCCGCCGTGTTGCCCGGGCTACCAGGAGACCTCGCCGCAGATGTACGACATGGTGCTGGGGCTCTACAAGAAAGCCGGCGGCTAGGCTGGCGCGGTGCTCAGCCGCGGCCGCGCGATCGACATACTCACTCAGGAGCGATTCGACGTAGTCGTGATCGGCGGCGGGATCACGGGCGCTGGCGTGGCTCTCGACGCGGCCTCGCGCGGATACAGCGTTGCGCTCATCGAGAAGGCCGACTTCGCATCGGGGACGAGCAGCCGGTCGTCGAAGCTCATCCACGGCGGGCTGCGCTACCTGCAGCAGTTCGACCTCGGACTGGTCCGCGAGGCGCTGCTCGAGCGCCAGCTGATGGTCAAGCTAGCTCCGCACCTGGTCACGCCGCTCGAGATGGTGGTTGCTGCGTTCGGCGGCGGTCGTCCCGACCGGCTTGTAGGGATCGGACTGAACATGTACGACGTGATGGCCACGCCCGGGCTGCGTGGCCGTCGTGCCGCGCGCCGTGCCGCCGAGAACGGCGAGGGCGACTGGAGCCCGGCGCGCCATCGGCTGATCTCCGGCGAGGAGGCGGTCGAGCTGCTGCCGGCGCTTGCGAGCAGGGAGCCGACCGGTGGCTATCTGTTCTACGACTGCCAGACCGACGACGCCCGGCTCGTCCTGACCGTGCTCGGCGAGGCCGAACGGTTCGGCGCGATCTGCGCCAACCGGCTCGAGGTCGTCGGCTTGGTAAGCGACGACGGCGATGGCGATGGCGGCGTACGCGTGTGTGACGCCGAGAGCGGCACCGAGCTCGTGGTGCGCGCCGACAACGTGATCAACGCGACCGGGGTGTGGGCGGACCGTGTTTGCCCCGACGAGCTTCATTCAGAAGCGGAGCTGCCGACGATCATTCCCAGCCGCGGCACGCATGTGACCGTCAGCACTGCTGATCTGCCGTTGCGCGCCGGAGCGATCGTCCCAGCCGGCAACGATCGCTCGATCTTCGCGCTGCCCTGGCTCGGCGCCAGCCTGCTGGGCACGACCGACAGCACCTACGAGGGCGACATCGACCACGTCCGTCCCGCCGCGGCCGACATCGACTACCTGCTGCAGGCAACCAACTCGTTCTTCGGCACCAACTTGGGACCCAGCGACCTGACTGGCGCGTACGCGGGGGTCAGGCCGCTGATCTCCTCGGGCGACGCCCGCAGGTCGGTGGACATCTCACGCAAGGCGGAGCTGTACGAGACGTCAAGCGGGCTGATCACGATCACCGGCGGCAAGCTGACGACGTGGCGGCGCATGGCCAAGCTCGCCGTCGACCGTCTGGTCGAGCGCGACGGTCGCGAGGCTCCCTGTCGGACCCACGAGATCCCGCTCGGCGAGCCGGTCGATCCCGACACCTTGCCTCGGGTGGACGGAGTACCGGAGCAGTCGTACGCGGCGATGGCCGCGCGCTACGGCCACGCGGCCCACGATCTGCTGGCGCTCGCCGGCACGCGCACCGAGTTGGCGGCACCGATCGTGGCGGGCCATCCCGACCTACTCGCCGAGGCTCCGTTCTCGGCGTCGCGCGAACAGGCGCTGAGCGTCGGCGACGTGCTGCTGCGACGAACCAGGCTGGGCCTCGTGGCCGCGCGCGCGATCCGCGAGTCGGGCGGCGGGGTGCCGCTGCTCGTGGCGCGCGCGATGGGCGCAGAGCTCGGCTGGGACGAGCCCCGGGTCGCGACGGAGGCGAGGCGCTTCGACGAGGAGGCGCGGGCGGAGTACGTACCGGGCGACGAGTAACCTCGCGGGCGATGGACGAGGTGTATGAGTACTGCGTGAGGATGCTCGGCGCAGGGGCGCTCGCGATCCACGCTTCTCACGAAGCGTTTGTGACCGGTGGAGCGGACCGGATCGACCGTATGACCGGCGCCGTGCAGGCTTGCCGCTCACGCGCGGAGGAGGCGGCGGCTTCGGAGGGCGCTGGGATCGGCCCTGGGTCCGGGACGCTGGCCGACTCGGTGGCACGGGAGGTTGCGGATGCCAACGCGCATCTCCCGGCCGATCAGCGCGAGGCACTGGCGCTGCGCGATCTCGTCGGGCTGTCGCATCAGCAGATCGCGACCGTGCTCCAGATCAGCCCGTACGCCGCCGGCATGCTCGTCGCGCGTGCGCGGCTAGCACTACGCGCCCAGCGGCGGGCGACTGACGAAGAGCCCGACGACTCGTGTGACGACCGCGAGCGCGCGCTGACGTTGATGGTTCGTCGCCAGGATCGTGAGCCGATCGTCGAGGAGGACGAGGACTGGCTGCTCTCGCACCTAGGCTCGTGTCAGCCGTGCCTGCGAGTTCACGCGGCGATGCTCGAAGCGTCGGTCAGCTACCGAGCGTGGCGTACGCCGGACCCGGCGGCAACTCGTCCCGGGGGGCGCCGCCAGTCGGGAGCCGAGTCCGAGGACATCGTCGGCGACGCGGTGCCGTGACCGACTCGGGACTTGCGCTTCGCACCACGCGCGGGACGGTCGAGTTGGGAGGGCGGCCGTGGCTGATGGGCATCGTCAACGCGACGCCCGACTCCTTCTCGGACACGGGTGGGCACCGGACGCTGGACGACCGCGTGGCGCTGGCTGCATCGCTGCTGGGAGCCGGCGCGGACGTGATCGACATCGGAGGTGAGTCGGGCGTTACCAACCGCCCGCCGGTCAGCCCCGAGGAGGAGATCGATCGCGTCGTGCCGCTGATCGAGCGCGTCGCCGGCGACCTGGGCGCGCTGGTGTCGGTCGACACGTACAAGCCGCCGGTGGCGCGCGCGGCGATCGGCGCCGGGGCGGCCATCGTCAACGACGTCAGCGGCCTGCGCGATCCCGAGCTCGCCGACGTCTGCGCCGAAACCGGCGCCGGACTCGTGCTGATGCACACACGCGCGGCGCCCAAGCAGAAGCTCCTCGATCCTGGGCTTGACGGGCGCATCGTCGAGGACGTGCATGAGTTCCTGGCCGACCGGATCGCCGTTGCTGTTGACCGGGGCGTCGTGGTCGAGCAGCTGATTCTCGATCCCGGTCCCGACTTCGGCAAGACGCCGTGGCAGACCGTGCAGGTGCTGCGGGCACTCGGCGGCCTGCGCTCGTTCGGTCGCCCATTGTTGCTCGCGGTTTCGCGCAAGGACTTCGTCGGGGCGATCACGAGCCGACCTCCGCGCGAACGGCTGGGCGGCACGCTGGCCGCCGTCGCGCACGGCGTCGCCGCGGGCGCGGACATTTTGCGCGTCCACGACCTCGAGGAGGTCGCCGACTTCCTGGCCGTGGACGCGGTGTTGGCGGGTAGGGCGGAGATCGACTCGTCGGCGACGCTGGTCGAGGAACTGCGCCGCCATCCTCGCTAGATTGGTGCTGCATCGCCGGTCGCTGGCCCAACGCGACCGGAGCCCACCGATCCAGCCACAGGAGGCCCACCATGTCGATCGTCGACCGTGCCGCGCTTGAGTCCAGTCCCCTCGCCGACCTGCACGCGATGGCGTCGGAGCTGTCGATCGACAGCTACCGCCGTCTGCGCAAGGCCGAGCTGATCGACGCGATCCTGTCCCGGCAGGAGGGGACGGAGGCGTCGGCCGCGTCGCCGAGCGATGAGCCCGAGGAGCAGGACGACCGGCCCGAAGAGCTCCCCGACGCCGAGGAACTCGCCGAAGCGGTTGCCGACGAGCTCAAGGACGACGACTCCGCAGGCAAGCGCCGCCGGCGCGGCCGTCGTGGCGGTCGCGGCCGTGGAGCGGGCCGCGAGGAGGAGGCGGGCGAGGACAGCGCCGCCGAGCCGAGCGCCGATGGCGAAGAACGTGAGGAGCGTGACGAGCGAGCGTCGGCCGAGGAGGCGACCGAAGGCGTGGTGGAGCTTGTCCCGAACGGCTCGGGGTTCGTGCGCGTGAACCCTGGCGAACAGTCAGACGACGACGTCTACATCTCGGCGGCCCAGGTCAAGCGCTGCGAGCTGCTGTCCGGAGACCGCGTGAGCGGACCTCGCCGGCCGCCGCGGCGATCCGAGAAGTTTGCCTCGATGATCCGGATCGACACGATCAACGGTCGGCCGGCCGAGGAGGTCGCGGACTCCGCGAGGTTCGACGACCTGCCGGCCGCGTTCCCGTCAGAGCTGCTCCCGCTCGGCGCCGAGGACCCGACCATGGCCGCGATCGAGCTGGTCGCGCCGATCGGAAAGGGCTCGCGCGTGACGATCACCGGCGAACGCGCGACCGGAAAGACCGAGGCGCTTCGCCGGCTCGTGTTCTCGCTCGTGGGGCAGGAGGATCTGCACCTGCTGCTGGTGCTCATCGGCGTGCGGCCGGAGGAGATCTCCGACTGGGAGGCGGGACCGCTGAAGCCCGCCGCGGCCCTGAACTTCGCGGCCTCGGCCGACGCCCAGAGCCAGGCGCTTGAGCCCGTCATCGACCAGGCCCGCCGCTGGGCCGCCCGCGGGTCACACGCGGTCGTCCTGATCGACACGCTCGACGGCCTGCACCCGCAGGCCGCGCGCAAGGCGCTGGCGAGTGCGCGGCGGATGCTCGGCGGCGGCACGTTGACCGTGATCGCCACGGCGAGCGCTGCGGTCGGCGGCGAGACCACCGTGATCGCGCTGGACGCGTCGAAGGCTCGCGCGGGCAGCTTCCCGGCGGTCGATATCGGGGGCAGCGCGACGATGCGGCCCGAGCTGCTCGTCGGCGAGGAGGGCGCCGAGGCGCTCGCGCGGACGCGGGCGCAGGCGCTGGGCGGCTAGCGTCGTTGGGCCGCGCTCGCCGCTAGGTCGGCGCGAGCCGCGCCTGGGCGACCGCCGGTGGGCCGCTTCCCGCGCTGGCACGGCTCGAAGCCGACCCGGGGAACGGCCGAGCTGATGCCAAATCCAGCGCGTCGCGCCGCGACCCTGAGGGTTCGCTGCATCGTGCGTCTTATGCACGCTCTTTCCAGCGAACCCCGACCAGCCGGAGAGCGTCTGCTGGCTTTGCACGGCTGCCCGAAGCGACCACCTCGGCCGCTACCGTTGAAATTGCGCCGATGCCAGACACAGCAACCGATCTCGAGGCCCTCCTCTCCGGCCTGAACGACCCACAGCGGGAAGCCGTCACCTACGGCGAGGGGCCGCTGTTGATCCTCGCCGGGGCCGGCTCGGGCAAGACCCGGGTGCTGACCCACCGGATCGCCTATCTGGTGGCGACGGGCGCCGCCAAGGCCAACGAGGTCCTGGCGATCACGTTCACCAACAAGGCGGCGGGGGAGATGCGCGAGCGCGCCGAGTTGCTCGTCGGTCCCCGCATCCGCGCGATGTGGGTCATGACCTTCCACGCCGCGTGCGCCCGGATGCTCCGCGCCAACGCCGACCGCCTGGGATACACGCGCCAGTTCACGATCTACGATCAGGCCGATTCGCGGCGGCTGGTCAAGCGCTGCCTCGACGAACTCGGGATCGACCCCAAGCGCTTCACGCCCGCCGGCATCCAGTCCCAGATCTCCGACGCCAAGAACAAGCTGCGCGACGCCGAGGGCTACGGCCACATGGTCGGCTCGTTCTTCGAGCAGACCGTCGCCGACGTCTACCGCCTCTACGAGCGCGAGCTGCATCGCATGAACGCGATGGACTTCGACGACCTCCTCGTCCGCGCTGTCAACGTCCTCGAGATGTTCCCCGAGGTCCGCGACCGCTACGCCAACGGCTTTCGCCACGTCCTCGTCGACGAGTACCAGGACACCAACCACGCCCAGTACCGCTGGCTGCAGCTGCTGGCCGAGGAGCACCGCAACCTGATGGTGGTCGGCGACGATGCGCAGTCAATCTATGGGTTCAGAGGCGCCGACATCCGCAACATCCTCGAGTTCGAGGATGCGTTCCCGGACGCTCACGTGGTGCGCCTGGAGCAGAACTACCGCTCGACGCAGACGATCCTCGACGCGGCCAACGCGGTGATCGCCAACAACCGCGGCCAGAAGCCCAAGTCGCTGTGGACCGACCTCGGCCAGGGAGACCCGATCAAGATCCGGGAGCTCGAGGACGAGCACGCCGAGGCGCGACTGGTTACGGGCGAGGTTCAGCGGATCGTCGACGAGGGCGCGTCGCGCGCGGAGATCGCGGTCTTCTACCGGACCAACGCGCAGTCGCGGGTGCTAGAGGACACGCTCGTGCGGGCGGAGATTCCATACCAGGTGATCGGCGGCACGAAGTTCTATGAGCGCGCGGAGATCAAGGACGCGATCGCATATCTGACGGTGATGATCAACCCGCAGGACGTGGGCGCGTTCACGCGGATCGTCAATGCGCCGCGCCGCGGAATCGGGGCGACGTCGGTGTCGCGGCTGCTCGCGTTCGCCAACACGACGGGCACGTCGATCTGGGATGCCGCCTCCGAGCCCGAGCAGGTCCCGAGCCTTGGCGCCCCCGCGATCAAGGCGCTGCGCCGGTTCATGTCCACGATGCACGTGCTGCGCGAGCGCGCCGAGTCCGATGCGCCGATCAGCCAGCTGCTGTCAGAGCTGCTGCGCGAGACCGGATACCTGGAGGCACTGGAGGCCGAGCGTACGATCGAGGCCCAGGGGAGGATCGAGAACCTCGAGGAGCTCGTCAACGTCGCCGCCGAATACGACGCGGCCGACGCCGAGGACCGCTCGCTGGGAGCGTTCCTGCAGCAGATCGCGCTGATCGCCGACGCCGATACGCGCGCCGAGGACGAGGGCCTCGTCACGCTGATGACGCTGCACAACGCCAAGGGCCTGGAGTACCCAATCGTGTTCATGATCGGCTGCGAAGAGGGCGTGTTCCCGCACTCGCGCGCGATCGACGAGGGCGGGCTGGAGGAGGAGCGGCGGCTCTGCTACGTCGGGATCACACGCGCCGAGCGCGATCTGTATCTGACGTTTGCGCGCACCCGGACCGTGTTCGGCCAGCGCAGCTACGGCATCGCCAGCCGCTTCATCTCTGAGATCCCGGTCGCGCTGACCGACCGCGACCAGCAGCCGCAGGCCTACCGGGGCATCCGCCCCCGAGCCACGACCTGGAACCAGTCCGAGGCGCAGGCAGCGTCCCCGCAGGTCGCATTCCGCATCGGCGACGACGTCACCCATCCCAAGTTCGGCGAGGGCGTTGTGACCGGCGTCGAGCCGGGCGGCATCGTCGTGATCCACTTCGGCAGGGACGGCACGGACCGCAAGCTGGTCGCCGACCTGGCGCCGATCAGCAAGCGCTCATGACCCGTAGCGTTGGGTCGTGCCGTTGACGACGATGGTTGAGGCACCGACCGCGGAGACCGCCGAGCCGGCGCGCCGCCTGAGGCTCCGCCAGGGGGCGCTCATCAGCGCCGTCAGCGCGCTGGTCCTGCTGATCGTGATGTTCGCGACCAAGTGGTACGGCGTCGACGAGATCCCCGGGCGCGTGGCGACGCGCACGCAGGTGACGCACGCCGCCAACGCATGGCACGCGCTCTCGATCGTTCGGTGGCTGATGCTTGCCACGATCATCGTTGCGGTTGGCACCGTGCTGCTGCACGGCAGCCAGCGCTCCCACGGCTCCAAGACCAACACTGGGCCGCTGGTCGCGGTGCTCGGATCGATCACGGCGGCGGTGGTGATCTACCGCGTGCTGATCGACCTGCCATCCGCCGGCTCGGTGGTCGACCAGAAATTCGGGGCGATCGTCGGCGTGATCGCGGTGATCGGGATCGCCGTTGGCGGTTACGAGTCGATGCTAGAGGAGCGGGAGCGCGCAAAGCGCGGTCTGCACAGCTCCAGGCCGCCCAAGCAGACGGCGTCGCGGCAGCCCGAGCGGTAGGTTCCGCCGATGGGTTTTCAGCGGTCGAGGCTGCGCCGGAGCGAGATCGTGGCGGGCGTCGCCGCGGTGGCGCTGCTCCTGTCGATGTTCTTGCTGCCCTGGTACGGATACAAGGGCGACCTCGCGCCGCTGGCGGCCAGGCTCGGAGTCGCAACCTCCGCCGACGCCTGGAACTCGTTGTCCGCCACGCGCTGGCTGATGCTGCTGACGATCGCTGCGGCGCTGGCGCTGGTCTACCTGCAGGGGACGCGGGGGTCGCCGGCGCTGCCGGCGACGTTCAGCCTGTTCACGTGGCTGCTCGGCGGGCTTACCGCGCTGGTCCTCATCTATCGCGTGCTGATCAACGTGCCGGGTCCCAACGACGTCGTCAGCCGTGACGTCGGCGGGTATATCGGGCTGCTTGCGACCCTGGTAATCGCGGGCGCCGGCTACCGGTCGCTGCGACACGAGGGGATCGCGGCCCAGGACGCGCCCGAGGAGATTCCGACGATCCATTTCGACCAGGCTGAGGTGGGGACGCCCTCCTGAGTCGACGTTCCTAGAATGGGGTCGCGATGCTCGACCGCGATCAGGTACTGCACGTGGCGCGCCTGGCGCGCCTGGAGCTGAACGACGCAGAGGTCGAGCGCATGGCCTCGGAGCTGTCGCATGTGCTCGACCACATCGAGAAGATCGGCGAGCTCGACCTCGAGGGGGTGCCACCGACGTCGCACGTCGTGGACGTCACCAACGCGCTGCGGCAGGACGTCCCAGTGCCTTCGTTCCCGCGCGACGTGATCCTCGCGGCGGCACCAGAGCCGCTGGAGGGCGGATTCGGCGTTCCCAGCCCGGGCGCGTCGCCCGAGTGACCGAGATCCTTGAGCTGACGGCCGCCGCCGCGGCCGAGCGCGTGCGCGCGGGGGAACTCGACCCGGCCGAGTTGTTCGACGCTTACCGAGAGCGCGCGGCAGCCGAGGAGCTCAACGCGTTCACGTGGGTCGCCGACGGGCCTCCCGCCAACGGCGACTACTCAAGCGCGCCGCTGGGCGGCGTCCCGCTGGCCGTCAAGGACCTGTTCTGCACCGAGGGGGTGCCGAGCCAGGCCGGCTCGAAGATCCTCGAGGGCTACCGCCCGCCGTACACAGCGACCGTGGTCAGAAAGCTCGCCCAGGCGGGCGCGCCGCTGCTGGGTAAGACCAACCAGGACGAGTTCGCGATGGGCTCCTCAAACGAGAACTCCGGCTTCGGCCCGGTGCTCAACCCGTGGGATCGCACCCGTGTTCCCGGCGGCTCCTCGGGCGGCAGCGCGGCGGCCGTCGCGGCCGGCCTGGCCCCGTGGGCGATCGGCACCGACACGGGCGGCTCGATTCGCCAGCCCGCGGCGCTGTGCGGCATCGTCGGCCTCAAGCCCACCTACGGAGCGTGCTCGCGCTACGGGATGATCGCCTTCGCCTCCTCGCTGGACCAGGCGGGCCCGCTGACGCGCGACGTCACCGACGCGGCGCTGCTGTTCTCGCGGATGGTGGGTCGCGATCACTGCGACTCCACCTCGCTGGAGTTCCCGGGCGAGCTGACGCTGCCTAAGGCGCAGGACCTCAAGGGCATCCGGCTTGGCGTGCCCGAGGAGCTGACGGGCGACACCGGCGGCGTCGAGCCGGGCGTCCGCGAGAGCTTCGAGGCGACCCTGAAGCTCGCCGAAGGGCTGGGGGCGACGATCGAGCCCTGCCAGCTCCCGCACGCGCCGCACGCCCTATCGGCCTACTACCTGATCGCCCCCGCCGAGGCATCGGCGAACCTCGCCCGCTTCGACGGCGTCCGCTACGGGCTTCGCGTCGACGGCGACAAGGATCTGCTGACGATGTACGCGCACACCCGCGCGGCCGGGTTCGGCCCCGAGGTCAAGCGCCGGATCATGCTCGGCACGTATGCGCTGTCGAGCGGCTACTACGACGCCTACTACGGGACCGCTCAGAAGGTGCGCACGAAGATCTCGGAAGACTTCCGCGCCGCGTTCGAACGCTTCGATTTCGTGGTCACCCCGACGAGTCCGTGGACGGCGTTCGAGTTGGGTGCCAAGACCGACGATCCGCTGGCCATGTACCTCAACGACTTCTGCACGGTGCCGATGCCGCTCGCCGGGATCCCCGCGATCTCGATCCCGTCGGGCCTGAGCGACGATCTCCCGGTCGGATTCCAGCTCGCGGGCCCGGCGTTCTCAGAGCAGCGCCTGCTAGACGCGGCGTACGCGCTCGAGCGGGCGATCGGCTTCGACGGGAGCTCGGCGCGCCGATGACCTCCGGACCGACAGTGGCGGGCGTCGAGTACGAGCCTGTTATCGGGCTCGAGATCCACGTCCAGCTCAAGACCGTCACCAAGATGTTCTGTGGCTGCGAGCTGTCGTTCGGCGACGAGCCCAACAGTCACTGCTGCGCGGTCTGCCTGGGTCTGCCCGGGGCGCTGCCGGTGGTCAACGAGCGCGCGATCCACTTCGGGCTGATGATCGGCCTGGCGTTCGGCTGCGAGATCGCCGACCGCTCGCTGTTTCATCGAAAGAACTACTTCTATCCCGACTCGCCGAAGGGCTACCAGATCTCCCAGTACGACGTCCCGCTGTGTCTCGGCGGCCAGGTTGGTGACGTGCGCATCCACCGCGTGCACCTCGAGGAGGACGCCGCCAAGCTCAACCACATCGGCGCCAGCGGCCGCATCCACGGTGCCGATCGCAGCTGGGTCGACTTCAACCGTTGCGGGACGCCCCTGGTGGAGATCGTGACCGAGCCCGACCTGCGTTCGTCGGAGCACGCGCGCGATTGGCTGCGTCTGCTGCGATCGACCCTGCGCGTGTTGGGCGTGTCCGACGTCAACATGGAGGAGGGGTCGCTTCGCTGCGACGCAAACGTGTCGGTGCGCCCGGCCGGGTCCGCCGACTACGGCACGAAGACCGAGCTCAAGAACATGAACTCGTTCAGGTTCCTCGAGCGCGGCGTGCGTGCCGAGATCGACCGCCAGATCGGGATCCTGAACGCCGGCGAGGCGGTCGTCCAGGAGACGCTCCACTTCGATCCGACGTCCGGCAATATCACCGCGCTGCGCTCCAAGGAGGAAGCGCACGACTACCGCTACTTCCCCGAGCCCGACCTCGTCCCGCTGCTGGCGACCGAGACGATGATCGCCGCCGCTCGCGCCGATCTGCCGGAGCTCCCGGCCGACCGGGCACAGCGCTTCGAACGCGACCTCGGGCTGAGCGCCGAGAGCGCGCGGCTGCTCGGGTTCCGGACCGAGCTCGGCGACTACTTTGAGCGGGCGCTCGCCGCTGACGGCGACGATCCGGTCGCGCTGGCGAACTGGATACCGCCGCTGATCGAGCGGATCGGCTCAGACCAGGATCCGGCGGACTCGAAGGTCTCGCCCGAGAGCCTCGCCACGCTCGCCGCGATGGTCGGCGCCAAGGAGGTCAGCCGGGACGCGGCGAGGGACGTCCTGACAAAGATGGTCGAGGACGGGGGCGATCCACGCGAAATCGTCGCGCGCGAGGGATTGGGCGCGCTCAGCGGCGAGGACGACGGGCTGGCAGCCCTGGTCGACGCAGCGATCGCGAGCGACCCCGACGCCGCCGAGCAGGTCCGCGACGGAAACCGGCGCGCGATCGGGCCGCTGGTCGGCTACGTGATGCGAGAGAGCAAGGGGCGCGCGGACGGCGGTGAGGTCACGCGCCTGCTCATGGAGCGTCTGCAGGCAAGCTGACGCCAAACCTGCAGACTCCCCTGATCGTCTGAAACCTCGACTCAGTCGAGGCGGCGAGACAGCCGGCGAACGACAAATCCCGCGGCCAAAAGCGTTCCTCCGCCCGCGACCAGCAGGACCACGTCGAGTCCTGTGAACGGGAGTGACCCCGTGCTCGTGGAGGTGGTGTTCGACACCGACGAGCAAAGCTGTGGGTTATATGCCTGGCAGGTGGAGTTGCCTTGCGCCAGCGCTGTGGCCGGCAAAGCCAGCGCGATCAAGATCGCCCCCAACAATGTGATGCGTCTCATGCGTCCCTTCCGTTGACCTAGATATCCGCACCCCTGTTACAGACCAGAGTCTGTCTGTCCCAACACAGCATGGTAGCTGAAGGTTCGGTAGCAAGCAGCAGGTTTTGTAGCCCTGACCCACCGACAGCAAACCGTGCAATCTCTGTTTGCAGGTTAGAGGCTTGGCCGGTCGGACGGAAGATGGACATTCGTTCGGGTCCTCCCGTACCCACCGGGGGACCTCAGCGGATCTGTCGATCCCGACGAGATGCGCAAGCAGACTGCCATCGTCGCCACGGTCGTGGCCGTGGCCACGGCGATCGCGCCCAGCGCGATGGCAGCCGCGAGCAACCAAAGTCACCACAAGCCGCTGGATGGGAAGCCGCTGCACTGCGATCTGTTCGCCTCGCCTACGGGATCCGATTCGTCGGGCGACGGTCGCCTCGGCTCGCCGTTTGCGTCGCTAAACAAGCTGGATTCGAACCTGCGGCCGGGCGAGACTGGCTGCCTGCGCGCAGGCTCCTACGGCAGCAGTGGCACCTGGCATCAGATCGACACCGACGGCACGAAGCGCGGTCAGATCACGATCACGGCATATCCCGGCGAGAACGCCACCGTCCGCGGATACGTCGACATCGAGGGGTCCTACACGACCATCTCGCACCTGAGCATCGACGGCTCGAACACGTACTACAAGCAGGTTCGCGAAGGGACAAGCTGCCGGGCGCCGGTATCCCAGCCGCTGATGATCGCCGGGCGTAACGACGTGCTCGAGTACGACAACTACTACCAGGGGGTCGCGCGACTGCGCGGAAACGGGATCGGGATCGGCTTCTGGGGCGACGCCGACAACACGATCATCCGTTACAGCAAGATCCATGACGTCGGGCAGTGCGAGGCGTATGACCACCTGATCTACCTGTCGCACGGCAACAACGTCCAGATCTACGACAACTGGCTCTACGACGACCCGCACGGCCGCGGCGTCCAGCTGTATCCGGCTCCGACCAACGCGCGTGTGTTCGACAATGTGATCGACCACGCGGGCGAGGGTTTCGTCGTCGGCAACGAGCTC
>Ga0207693_10001414_pt1 | contig 21264 bp, 21 predicted proteins | sample LARL81metaG_FD_184347 | JGI IMG/M metagenome (GOLD analysis project Ga0207693, IMG submission 184347) | Corn, switchgrass and miscanthus rhizosphere microbial communities from Kellogg Biological Station, Michigan, USA - LAR L8-1 metaG... | ecosystem: Host-associated > Plants > Roots >... | reverse complement strand
TCGGATTCTCGGGGGAATTGCCCTGGGATTGCATGATCATGCCGAGGCCGTCCTGGGTGTCGGAGAGCAGGCTCACCCGGCCCTTCAATGCCGGATCCCACAGATCATCAATGGTCTTGATGTCGCGACCTGTAGCGGCCTTGTTATATGCCAGCCCAACCATGCCGGTCATATAGGGCGCCGTCACCTTGCGACCCGGATCCACCTTTGAATCCAGCAGATCTTGGCGAAGGTTCTTCCGGTTCGGAACGCCTGAATCACTGATCTCGTTGAGCCAGCCGAGCCGATGAATGCGCGCTGCCATGAATTGCGTGGGCACCGCCAGGTCGGCGCCGATGTCCTGCTTGCGTGACAGCGGTTCCTTCACCTTGGCGAACCACTGCTCGTTGTCGTTGAAGTCTTCCTTGTAGTCCACGGTGAGGCCCGACGCCTTCTGGAAATCGGCGACGAAGCCGTCGGCCATGTACAGCGGCCAGTTCGAGATCCGCAACGTGCCGCTGGCGGGTCCCTCTTGCGTCGATGTGGTGCCGGTGGCGGACTTGTTGCCCGAGCTACACGCGGCAAGGAAGGATCCACCGAAAGCCACCGCCGCGGCGGCCGCGGCGCCTCCGCCGATGAAGCGCCGGCGCGAAGTCCGGTTCGCCGCAAAGCGGGAGAGAAGCCGAGGGTCGATTTCGTTGGTCATGGCGGCTGTGCCTTTCGTGGGTTTCCGAAGGGAGGGAACGAACTACGGCCAACGGTTACGAGTCGTCGAGCATCTCCTCGAGATCCTCGGTGGTCGGGATGTCGGCGGCCGGCAGCACCAGCGACGCGTCGGGGGCCCAGCAGACGTGGACCTCGTCGCCCGGTCGCAGCATCGGCAGATCCTGCTCCGGGCCGACATGCGCCACGATCGTCGAGTCGTCCGCAGCGGCCAGCGATAGCCGCACCACCGGACCCTGGAACGTCAGATCGCTCACTGTCGCGCGCACCGTCGCGACATCGCCCGTCGGCGCGTCCATCGAGACCCTTACCCGTTCCGGCCGCACCATCAGCGTCGCCTGACCACCCGGCTCGATCGTGGTCTCGCCGGGGCGGGCCTTCAACGTCGTTCCGAGCACCTCGACTTCTACGAGGTCCCGGTTGGTGCGGCCCGTCTGGCGTCCGGACCACAGGTTGGCCTGCCCGATGAAGCTGGCCACGAACACCGTCGAGGGGCGGTCATAGATCTCGGTGGGGGTGCCGATCTGATCGACGTTGCCGGCGTTCATCACGGCGATCCGATCGCTCATCGTCAGCGCTTCCTCCTGGTCGTGGGTCACGTAGATGAACGTGATCCCGACCTCGCGCTGGATGCGCTTGAGCTCGAATTGCATGACCTGGCGCAGCTTGAGGTCCAGGGCGCCGAGCGGTTCGTCGAGCAGGAGGGCGCTGGGATAGTTGACCAACGCCCGTGCCAGCGCGACGCGCTGCTGCTGTCCGCCGGAGAGCTGGGCGGGTTTACGCTCGGCGAAGTCGGTCAGGCGAACGATCTCCAGGAGCTCGTCGACCCGCTTACGGACCTCTGCCTTGTCCTTCTTCTGGCTGCGGGGCCCGTACGCGACGTTGTCCCACACCGTCATGTGCGGAAACAGGGCGTAGTGCTGAAACACCGTGTTGACGTTGCGCTTGTGCGGTGGCACGCGGGACACGTCGGCGCCTTCGAGCCGGATCGCACCCTCGGTGGGTGTCTCGAATCCGGCGATCATCCGCAGCGTCGTCGTCTTGCCGCAGCCGGACGGGCCAAGCATCGAGAAGAACTCGCCCGATGCGATGGAGAAGTCGGCTTCCGACACTGCGACATAGTCGCCGAAGCGCTTCGTGACATGGTCGATCTCGATGACGGGGCCGCCCTTGGCGCGGGTGGCCCTGTCGGATCCCGCCGCTTGCTCGACGGGAGTGGTGGGTGTGCGGGTCAGGGCGGATCCTCCTCATGAGACAGCCTCGAAGGCTGTGGATAAACCATCGCGGATCAGACGGTCCTTCGCAAGCGATTCCGCAACGAATTTACATTTCTACAATGGAATCCTTCGTCCATCGCTGTCAAGACAGCGAGAATCCGCGGAATCGGGCGTAATCAACTACCGCCTGGCCATCGCAGTGGGCCGGGTGTGACTTCAGAGCGCGCCTACTCATTTTCGCAGCCAGGCCGGTGACAGTCGGTGGAAACCGGCGACGTCGTTTACCCGACCTGTACCGGCGGGTAGTGCTGTGAGATGGCAAAGGTTGACGTCGCGGTGTCGTCGGATCTGAATCCCGATCGGGCCTGGGCGCTCGCCTCTGATCTGCGTCGCTTCGACGACTGGCTGACGATCTTCGGCGGTTGGCGCAGCGAGGTTCCGTCCTACGTCGAGGTCGGTACGTGTGTGTCGTCGCTGATCAAGGTCAAGGGGTTCCGCAACACCATTCACTGGCGGGTCACGCGATACGACGAGCCGAAGACGATCGAGTTGGTCGGACGGGGTCGCCCGGGAATCTGCATCGCGCTGCGGCTGTGTGTGAAGGACAACAAACCGGGATCGACCTTCCAGGTCATCGCCGAACTGACGGGCGGGCTGTTGAACACCCGGGTCGGAAACCTCGTCGCGAAGGTGCTCGAGTCCGACGTCCGCAAGTCGGTGTCCAGGCTGGCTCAGCTTCGTTAACCCCACTCGTGATTCATGGCACGAGATTCGTATCGCGCCTCGACGGATTCGGTAGCTGCCCTCCGCGGGCGCGAGAACGCGATCAGCACCATCGCCAGCGCCGCCGTGACGGCGCCGCCCACGAAGATGGCGATGAAGCTGCTCTCCATCGGCAAGCGGGTGCCGGGGATGGTGCGGCCGAGCAGGACCGCGACCAGTGCCGCGGCCGTTGAGCTTCCGACGGTCCGTGCGATCGCGTTCATGCTCGTGGCCACTCCCGTCTCACCGGCGTCGACCTCCGCGACCACCAACGCGGGCAGCGCGCCGTAACCCAGGCTGATGTAGGCGTTGGCCAGGATGCTGGCCGCGATGATCTGCCACGGCGCATGGTGAGCCAGCGCGATGAATAGGAAGCCCACGATGCCCGCGACCGCGGCGATCGCGAGGACCGGTCGGGCACCGAAGCGGTCGATTAAGCGGCCGCTGACCAAGGCCACCAGGAAGCCGGTGATCGCTCCCGGCAACAGGTAGACGACGCTGGCTTGCAACACCGTCGCCCCGAAGCCGTATCCCGCTGCGCCGTGGGGGATTTGGACAAACTGGGTCAGCCCCAAGAATGCGAAGTACAGTCCCATGCCGACGAACACGGTGGCGAGGTTGGTGAGCATGATCGGTCGCCGGGTCAGCATCTCAATGGATACCAGCGGCTGTTTCGTGCGGCGCTCCCAGAACCACCACGCACCGAGGACCACCAGGCCGCACGCCGCACAGCCCAGGGTCGCAAGGGACGTCCAGCCCCACGACTTGCCCTGCGTGATCGCCAACAGCGCTGCCGACAGGCCTACGGCCAACCCGGCGGCCCCGAGCCAGTCGATGGTTCCCGTCGAGCTGCGGGGCCGCGCGGGCACGATGAGGACCACGATCGCGATGACGACGAGCGTGAACCCCGTCGTCAGCCAGAAGACGCGGTGATAGCCGGCGTTGCCACTCATCAGCAGGCCCACCACGACGAGTCCGGTCCCGCCGCCGAAGCCCAACGTCCCCGACAGCACCGACATCGCCGACACCATCCGGTCCTCGGTCAACTCCTCGCGCAGGATCGCGACGCCGATCGGGTACAGCGCGAACGATGCTGCCTGCAATACCCTGGCGATGATCAGCAGCGCCAGCGACGAGGTGGTGGCGGCAAGAACCGAGCCGAGCAGCACGACGGCGAGCACGACCAACAGCACGTGCTTCTTGCTGTGCAGGTCGGCCAGCCGGCCGATCAGCGGGGTGGCAGCGGCCGCTGCGAGAAGATTCGCGGTGACCGCCCAGCTGGCCGCGACCGTCGACGCGTTCAGCTGATGGGCGATGATGCCGAGCACCGGAACGACGGCGGTCTGCAGCACGGCGACGGTCAGGACCACCACGGACAGGCCGGCGACCAACAACCCGGGTCGTACTTTGCCGCCGAGGCCGGACCGCGTCGCTTCGGTCTCGACCACGGCCCGCTCCGCTCGTTAGCTCATCTCCGGTTCTTTCGATTATGTCCGTTGGCCCAAAAGCGCCAACAGCCGCTCATGCGGAAGCGCCGGCGAGCGGTGCCCGTCGCGGCCGACCATGTCGTCGTTGACGACCAGCGCGTTGAGCACCGCCTCCTCGACGGCCTGCACGGCCGCGGTGTAGAGATCGTCCATGCGGCCCCACGGCACGAATGTGAGCGTGCCGTACTCGTCGTCACTGACTGGCCCGACGGGAAACGCACTCGCAAGGCCGGGCACATCCGCGGTGGAGAAGGCCAGGAAGATGTCGCCGGAGAAGTGGCTGCCCGCCGTGCCGGTTCGGGCCAGGCCCAAGGGAACGCGCCGTGCCAAAGCCTTGCACTGGCCCGGCAGCAGCGGTGCGTCGGTGGCCACGATCGCGATGACCGAGCCGGCGCCGGGCGGTGGCTTGAGCCCGAGGTCGACCTCGAACCAATCGTTGGCCAGCGGGTTGTCGTCGAGCAACTCGGGGCCGACACGTCTTCCGGCAACGGTCAATTCGATACGGGAGCCGAAGTTCGCCTGCACGAACACTCCAACCGTGAAGGTCCGTTGCCCGTAGCTGACTTGCCTGGACGCGGTACCGTTGCCGCCTTTGAATTCGTAGCAGGTCATCCCGGTTCCGCCGCCGACCGATCCCTCGGCCACCGGACCACCGGTCGCCGCGTCGAGGGCCGCCTCGACATGTTCGGGTCGGACGTGGCCGCCGTTGATGTCGTTGAGATAGCCGTCCCAGGTCTCTGCGCAGACTGGCAGCAGCCACTGCCGGGCGAGCCGTGGATTGTCCCGGTTGACCCAGCCGACGACGCCGGTGTGGCAGGCGCCGATCGCGTGCGTATTCGACAGCACGACAGGAAGATTGAACGATCCGGCCTCGTCGATCCAGGTGGTGCCGGTCATCTCGCCGTTGCCATTGAGCGAGTACCAGCCCGCGGCGCACGGCCGGCCGATCCCTTCGCGGCCGCGCGGCAGAATCGCGGTGACGCCGGTACGCACCGAAGTCCCGCCGATCAACGTCGTCACGCCGACCTCGACGCCGCCGACGTCGGTGATCGCGTTGAGCGGTCCTGGCTCGCCGGGCAAGGTGATACCGAGGCCGCGCGCCCGTGGCCTGCCATCGCTGCTGTGGGTCATGGTCACCCGACAATCCTGCCAACACTCGTGATCGAATGGACGAATGAGCGCGCTGACTGAACCGACCTTCGCCGGTCACCGACCTACCGGTGCCGGGGATTTGTCCGTCGAGACGCACGGCATCGCGCCCATCGCAGAGGATCAGCGGTACGGTTCGCCCGCCCGGCTGTTCACGGTGTGGTTTGCTCCGCAGGTCAACATGACCGGGGTCTTCACCGGTGCGCTGGCGATCGTGCTCGGGCTCGGCTTCTGGCTCGGTCTGCTGGCGATGGTGATCGGCACGGTTCTCGGCTCGCTCACGGTCGGATACCTGTCGACGTGGGGTCCGCGGACCGGCACGGGCCAGTTGCCCAACTCCCGGATGGCGTTTGGCGGCGGCGTCGTGTTGCCCGCAGTTCTGCAATGGCTGGGCACGATCGCGTGGGACGCGCTTGTCGGACTGTTCGGTGGGGAAGCGCTTTCGGTGTTGCTCGGCGTCCCGTTTTGGCTCGGGGTGCTGATCGTGCTGGCTCTGCAGGGCGCGGCGGGCTTTTTCGGCTACGAGGTCATCCACCGGATGCAGGCGGTGTTGACCGTGGTGTTGTTCGTGACGTTCGTGGTGTTCGCGGTGAAACTCGTTGGGGGACATGAGATCGTCACGCCGGCCAGTGTCCACGGCGCGGACCTCGCCGGCGCGTTTGTCCTCGAGGTGACCATCGCGTTCAGCCTGGCGGTGTCGTGGGCCAGCTATGCCGCCGACTTCAGCCGCTACCTGCCTGCGGACTCGTCGCGGGCGCGGGTGTTCGGGTTCACGTTTGCCGGAATTGTTTTGGCGTACATCTTCATTCAGGGCATCGGCATCGCGGCAGGGAATGTGGTCTCCGAGCAGACGGCGGAGGGCGTGCGATCGGTGATGGGCGGAGGTCTGCTTGGCGGGCTGGCGCTGCTCATCATCGCGCTGGCGTCGATTGGCTCGGGTGTGATGAACGACTACAGCGGCTCGCTGGCGCTGCAGACGATCGGGGTGCGGGTGCGGCGGCCGGTGTCGGCCGTGATCGTGACGCTCCTGGCCTTTCCGCTCATCCTCTGGCTACACGCCGCCGACACCGCGAGCCGCTTCCAGAATGTGCTGCTGTTGGTGAGCTACTGGATCCCGGCGTTTGTCTCGGTCGTGGTCATCGATTGGCTGCTGCGTATCCGGGGCCGCGCGACCATCAACCCGGCCGAGGAGCCGACCGAGCGCCGCGACGCGGCCGCAGCGGTGATCGTGTTCGTGCTCGCCTACGCCGCGGCGATTCCGTTCATGAACACGTCGCTGATCGAGGGTCCGGTCGCGCGGGCGTGGCACGGCGCAGACGTCGCGTACTTCGTCAATCTGGTGGTGGCTGCGGTGCTGTATTGCGGGTATCGACTGGTTCGCTCGTCATCTCGGTCGTCGTAGTGATGAAGTCGTCGATCAGATCGACCACGTCAGTGGGGCGCTCGACGTGCGGAAAGTGGCCGACGCCCGCGAGCACCTCAAGCCGGCTTCCCGGTCGCGCAGCCTGTGCAGCGTAGGCGTGGTCGACCGGAATGATCTGGTCTTTGTCGCCCCAGATTGCCATGGTCGGCAGCTCAGACGTCAGATGCAGCCGATTCAGCGCGCTGACCGCCTGCCCGCGGTAGTCGACTACTGAGCGCAGCGTGCGCAGGAACGCTTGCCGCGTCTGCGAGTCTGAGAATGACGAGTATGCGCTCCAGATCTCCGCACCGCGGGGGGACTGAATGCCTGCCGCAGATAGCCACGAACGCAGCTTGTTGCCGACATTGAGGACTGGTTTTGGTGCGATCACCGGCAGGATCAATTCGGCTCCCGGCGCCGACAGCAACCGCAGCGTCCATCCGACATCGGGACCTAGACCCCCGCTGCTGATGAGCACGAGCCGTTGGCAGTAGTCCGGGTGTTGGTACACGAACTGCATGGCCACCCCGCCACCAAGCGACTGGCCGACGATCGTCGCGCGCGTGACCCCCAGTTCATCGAGCAGGTCGCGCAGCCATACCGCGAACGCACCAAGCGAATAGTCGCCTCGAGGCTTGTCCGACTGTCCGTGGCCGAGCAGGTCCGGTGCGATCACGCGATACTTCTTGGCCAGCTGTGGGATGACCGCCCGCCAGGTTTCTGAACTTCCGGCCATACCGTGGATCAGCAGCAACGTCTCACCGCTGCCCGCATCCCGATAGGCGACGCGGTCACCGTGCAGTTCCAGATACTTGAGTTCGTTCATATGGACCGGTTCCCCCTGTGACGTCGTCCGAATCATGTTAGTTCCGCCCGTCCAGACGGGACAGGTAGAGCCAGGTCGGTCGATAGCCGCGCCGTTCGTAGAGGCGGATGGCGTCGGTGTTACCGGGAAGCGCACCCAGGACCAGATCTTTGACGCCGATGTCACGCAGGTGCCGCTCGAGTCGGCCGAGCAGTTCGGAGCCCAGCCCGCCACCACGGTATGGCGGTAGCACACTGAGGGATTCGATCTCGCCGATCCGTGGCCCAGTTGCCCAGGTGTCCGGAATCCAGCTGTCGTCCACCGGCATGACGTGGGCAAGGCCGTAGCCCACGGCCGCCTCGCCGACGAACGCGAGCAGCAGCAGGGTGTCGGGCTTGGCGAGCAAGTCCTCATACAACCCGCGTCGCACCCGCCAGGTCTCGTCGTCGCTGACATACGGCGCCAGTTGCGGCATGGTTTCGGCGTGCCGGTGATGGACCGCCACCCACAGCGGGCCGACAAGATTCAAGTCCGCCGCGCTGCCGGTGCGCACGTGCCATTCGGTCATCACGCCACGCTAGATGTGCTTCACCCCGTCTGCCACCGCGCGCAGTTTGTCCGGGTTGGCCACGTTGTGGACGGTGACGATGCGACCGTCGGCGTCAAGGTCGACGGTCAGGGTTGCGATCACGCGTCCGCCGCCGGTCAACACGATGCCCGGCCCGCCGTTGATGTCGACGACTTCGGCTGCCATGTCGGCGATTTCGACGCCTTCGTACGGACGTTGGCTCGCACCGGCGATCCACCGTGCGACGTTGTCGATGCCGATGATCGGGCGCATCGCCTGGCGGACCTTGCCGCCGCCGTCGGTCCACAGCGTGACCTCCGGCGCGAGGAGTTCCATCAATTCGTTGATGTCGCCGCCCGTGATGGCGGCGAAGAATCGCTCGGTGGCTTCGCGCTTCTTGACGCGGTCGGTCTCGAACCGGGGGCGGCGCGCCTGGACGTGTTCGCGAGCGCGGTGGGCGGCTTGCCGCACCGCGGATTCGGACCTGTCGACGGCTTCACCGATCTCGGCGTAACTGAAGTCGAAGACCTCCTTGAGCACGAACACGGCCCGCTCTAAGGGGCTTAGGGTCTCGAGCACTACGAGCATCGCCATCGACACCGATTCGGCGGTTGCGACGTCGTCGGCGGCGTCGGCCTGGGTGAGGATCGGCTCAGGAAGCCACGGTCCGACGTAGGTTTCGCGCTGGTGCCGCGTCGAGCGAAGCCGCTCCATCGACAGGTTCGACACGATGCGCGCGAGGTAGGCCTTCGGGTCTGAGACCTGTGAGCGGTCGTCCGCCGACCACTTGAACCAGGCGTCCTGGACGACGTCTTCGGCGTCCGCGGCGGAGCCGAGGATCCGGTAGGCGATCGAGAACAACAGGTTCCTGTGATCGGCGAACGTCTGATGGTCGGGGTTCATCGCGGACGTGGGGAGCGAGAAGTATCACGCGTCGACCGGCCGCCGCGCCGCCAGGTCGCCGCTCCCAGTGCGGGCAGCACCTTGAGCAGACGGTATGTGGTCCACGGGCTGGAGCTCACCGTCTCTTTGTACGCGACCGCAAAGCGGCCGGCCAAGTAGAACCGTCCGGGGCTGTCGTCGGCGTGGGTGAACTGGATGACGCCGTCGTGGCGTCCCAGGCTGACCGGCTGATGGACGTAGCCGAAGCGGAACTTCTTGGGCTGCTTGCCTTTCAGCTCGCGCACGATGGAGGCCGCCGCGTGCAGCGCGGTCGGAATGCCGCTCTGGCAGGTGCCGTGCATCACGCCGTAGCCCTGCCGGATTGCGGCCGCGTCGCCGATCGCGTAGACGTTCGGGTGCGTTACCGACCGCAGCGATTCGTCGGTGACGATACGGCCGCGGTCGTCGACTTCGAGACCGGCAGCAGCCGCGATCGGGGATACCCGCACACCGGTCGTCCACAGCACGGCCTGCGCATCGACGACCTCGCCGTCGTCGAGGGCGACACCGTCGGACATCACCTTGACGATCTCGACTCCGGCATGCACCCGCACACCGAGCCGACCGAGGCCCGCGTGCAGCCGGGCCCGCGCGCTGGCGCCCATCATCGATCCGGGCACCTGACGGCTCAGCAGGACGACATCGAGTTCGGGATGCTGCTCGGCGATCTCGGCCGCGGACTCCACTCCGGTAAGCCCACCGCCGGCAACCACGACGATGCCGTCGGCGAGGCGGTCGAGGTGGCCGGCGAGCAGGGTCGCGTCCTGTGCGCTGTTCAGGGTGTAGGCGAATTCGTCAACTCCAGAGACCGTCTCGGTGTCGGCGACACTGCCCAGTGCGTAGATAAGCGTGTCGTAGCGCAGCGCGTAAGCATCGTCGATGCGGACGGATTGCGCATCGGTGTCGATGCCGGTCACCCAGCCCTTGACGAAGTCCACGCCGGTACCCTCGAGCTGATCGGGGATCTGCAGGTCGGCCAGGGACTCGCCGGAGGCGGTTTGGTGCAGCCGCAGTCGCTCGGTGAACCGGGTCTGGGGGTTGACCAGGGTGATGTGGACGTCGTCGCGAGTTTTCAGGCGGCCTACCAGCCCCACCGTGGCGGCCATGCCGGTGTATCCGGCGCCGAGAATCAAGATCTCGTTCATCGTTCTGCTTTCGTTTCGGCGGTTGATACACAGCAGACGCAAGCAGGGCCGCGATTCGTGACATCGACTTGCGGGTAAATAACGCCATGCGTCCAAAGACACTGGTCAGCACCGTTGGAGCGGTTGTCGTCGCGGCAGGAGTCGGTGGGCTGGCAAGCCGCCCCGCTGAGTCGGCCTGGTACGCCGGGTTGAAGAAGCCGGGCTTTCAGCCGCCCCGACAGGCGTTTCCGATCGTGTGGCCGATTCTCTACGCGGACATCGCCGCCGTATCGGCGTCCACGCTCGACCACCTGCGCGAAAAGGACCGCGGGCAGGCTCGCACGTACGCCGCACTGCTTGCCGCCAACCTCGTGCTGAACGCCGGGTGGACATGGCTGTTTTTCACTCGTCGCCAGCTCGGCACATCGGCACTGGCGGCAGCGGCGTTGACGGCGAGCAGTGCGGATCTCACTCGGCGCGCCATCGCCGCGCGCGGTTCTTCCGGTGCCGTCCTCGGGCTGTATCCGGCGTGGTGCGCGTTTGCGACGCTGTTGTCGACCCGCATCTGGCAACTCAATCGCGACGATTGAGTACGCCGAGGAGACCGCGGTGGCGATGACGAAGCAGTCACACAAAGACGAAGACGAAGACGAAGAAGGCCGTCAACGTTTCGCCGACCGCGTTCTGCTATTCCTCGAGGACGCGGTCTACTGGGCCATTTCGGCCGTGCTCGTCGTCGGATCGGTCGCTCTGCTCGTCGCCCAGTTCAACACTTTGCTGCGCCTGAAGGAGGCTCCGGCCAAGGTCGTCATGCTCGAGGTCCTAGACGGGCTGCTGCTGATCTTCATCTTCGTCGAGTTGCTCTATGCCGTGCGGTCGTGCCTGCGCTCTCACGAGATCGTCGCGGAGCCGTTTCTCATCGTCGGGATCCTGGCAGGCATCAAGGAGATCGTGGTGCTGTCGGTGGAGGCCGCCACGTTGTTGGACAAGGGGCCCGATTTTGCGCGCGCGGTCGTCGAGATCGGTGTGTTGGGCGCAGTGGTGTTGGTTCTGGCGTTGGCCGCATTCGTGCTGCGCGAGCGCCGTCGCGACACCGCCGACGCGGGCGAGGAGGCGGCGCAGGAACAGGGTCCAGGTTCCGGGTAATCGTGCACACCTCAGGCCCATCACCTGCGATTATGGGGGTGCGACCCCCGTTGCGCGGATTGGTCGCGGCGGCTCGCGTGGGAGGGGCGGAACGATGGCCCGAATGTCCTTTGCGTACATCCTCTCGGTGCTGGTGATTGCGGCCGCGGCATGTTCGGGCGGCGAGCGCGCTGCAACGACGACCACGTCGGTTGCGCACAACGGGGGCACGCAGCGTGCGACGGTTGCACTCATCACCCATCAGGCACCCGGCGACACGTTCTGGGATCTGGTCCGCCGAGGCGCCGAAGCCGCGGCCACGAAGGACGACCTCGATCTGCAGTACTCCCATGACCCGGACGCGGCGGCCCAGGCCAATCTCGTGCGGTCTGCGGTCAGCGGAAAGGTCGCAGGGATCGCCGTCACACTCGCCGACCCTGCTGTCATGGCGCCGGCCGTGCAGACTGCAGTCGCCGTGGGAATCCCTGTCGTAGCAGTGAATTCCGGGATAGCCGACTGGAAATCACTGGGGGTGATGGAGTACTTCGGACAGGACGAGACGATCGCAGGTCAGGCCGCGGGCGAACGCTTCACCCATGAAGGCGCGCAGAACACACTGTGTGTGATTCACGAGCCGGGCCACGTCGGACTCGAGGCGCGATGTGATGGACTGGCAAGGGGATTCAAGGGCAAGACGCAGAAGCTCTATGTCGACGGCGTGGACAAAAAGACCGTCAAGGCCGCAGTGATCGCAAAGCTGCAACAGGACTTCAGCATCGACCGCATCCTCACCCTCGGTGCGCCAATCGCGTTGGCTGCGCTGGAGGCGGTCGCCGAAGCGAACAGCTACGCCAGGGTGGCCACGTTCGACAGCAACGCAGGCGTCGTCGACGCGATCAAGAACGGACTGATCGAATGGGCCATCGATCAACAGCCGTTTCTGCAGGGCTATCTGGCGGTCGATTCACTGTGGCTGTACTTGACCAACAAGAACGTGATCGGTGGCGGCCAGCCGACATTGACCGGACCGTCGTTCGTCGACCAGACCAACATCAACTCGGTGGCTGACCTCGCCGAGGCCGGCACACGGTGATCCGCCATGACGGTCATCTTCCTTACCGGCGACGTGATGACGGGCCGTGCGATAGATCAACTACTGCCGCACCCGGGCGATCCGACGCTGCGCGAATCCGTTGTGTCCGATGCGCGAACCTACATACGGCTTGCCGAGCAGACGAACGGCCCCATTCCGGCACCGATCGACTTCACGTGGCCGTGGGGTGAAGCGCTCGAGATCGTCGACCAGTTCGCGCCCGACGTCCGACTGCTCAATCTGGAAACCAGCATCACCGACGGCGGCGAGTTCGCACGGGGCAAGGCGGTGCACTATCGGATGCATCCGGACAACGTCGGATGCTTGACCGCGATCCGGCCTGACGTCTGCGCGCTGGCCAATAACCATATTCTCGATTTCGGGTATCAGGGGCTGATCGACACCCTCCGAACGCTCGACGATGCCGGATTAGACAGCGCCGGTGCGGGATTGGACGAGAATAGCGCCGAGCGCCCGGCTGTGGTCGGACGTGTCGTGATCGCGGCCTGCGGCATGGGATCCAGTGGAATTCCGCACGGGTGGGCGGCGACGGGGGGTCGCCCCGGTGTCGCATACGTGCCCGACATGTCCGATCGCAGCGCCAGCATGGTCGCCGGCCGGGCATTGGCCTTGAAAGGCCATGGCGACATTGCGGTGGTGTCCGTGCACTGGGGCTCAAATTGGGGGTACGACGTCGACTCCGCGCAGATCCGGTTCGCGCACAGGCTGATTGACGCCGGTATCGATGTGGTGCACGGGCATTCGTCGCATCATCCCCGGCCGATTGAGGTATACCGCGGCAGACTGATTCTGTACGGGTGCGGGGACACGATCGACGACTACGAAGGCATCTCTACGTTCGAGGCATTCCGGCACGAATTGCGGCTGCTGTACTTCGCGTCGATCGACAGCCAGTCGGGCAGCGTCTTGCGCATGGTGCCGATGCGGATGCGGAGGATGCGGCTCGAACGCGCGCCCGATCGGGACGCCGAGTGGTTGCGCGCGACCATGGCGGAGATGAGCCGACGATTCGGAACCCGCGTCGAGAGCGCGCCCGACGGGGTGTTGACGGTCAACGCGGCCTAGCTACATCGAGGACCGCCGTCGCGAGCCGCGGTCGGCCAACCCCCACATGAACGCTTCGTTCTCCTTGAGGCGACTGCGCAGCCAGTGCCCGGTGCACCGCGAGGCGCTCCCGGAAGAAGTCCTTCGATTCGATCTCGCTCATCGGAGACTCCTCTTGACCTAGTCGATTGTAAAGGAGGTAGCTTTACGAATGGAAAGTAATGTACCTTACGATCGTAAAGCTGAATCGGACCTATTGAGGAGCTGGCGATGACGACAGCGGCGCTGGGGACTACCGACACCCGGACGCGACTGATTGAGGCCGCGATCGACTTGTTCACCCAGCACAGCTTCGCGGGCACGTCGCTGCAGATGATCGCCGACGAGCTGGGGCTCACCAAAGCCGCCATCTATCACCATTTCCGGACCCGCGAGCAACTGCTCGCCGCGGTCATCGAGCCGATGCTCGACGAGCTGCGAACCGTCGTCGAATCAGCAGAGACAAAACGCACGCCGCACGCCAGGGCGGAGCACATGCTCAGCGGTTACGCGGCGCTGGCGGTGCGAAACCGGGGGCTTGTGGCGGTGCTTGCCACCGATCCCAGCGTCGCGACGGTGCTCACCGATCGTGCCGAATGGGGCAAATTGATCATGCGGCAGCTGGCGCTGCTGGCTGATGTTGATCCGGGACCGGCCGGCGAGGTCAAGGCGGCCATGGTGTTCGCCGGGATGGCCGGCGCGGCAGGACCGACATGGGGCAACCTCGATGATGACGCGCTGCGTGAGCATCTAGTGGACGCCGGCCGTCGCATCTTGGGTCTGCGGACCCCTCGACGCGCGATGTAGATCTCCAATCATCGAACGACTCAACAGTTCTCGGGAAGGAAATCTGTTATGAAAACGGCTGTCGTCACTGGGGGCGGCTCAGGCATCGGACGCGCGGTCGCGGATCGGCTGCGGGCGGACGGCTATCACGTCGCCACGATCGACACGAACCCATCCGACGACGAGTTTGCGCAGAGGGCGGATGTGACGGACCGAGCGCAGGTCGACGCTGCACTGTCGGCGATCCGCGCACAGTTGGGGCCGGTGACGGTCCTGGTCAATGCGGCCGGCCTGGACGGGTTCAAGCGGTTCACCGACATCACCTACGACGAGTGGCAGAAAGTGATCGACGTGAATCTGAACGGCGTTTTCCACTGTATTCAGGCGGTGCTGCCCGACATGGTTGACGCCGGGTGGGGACGCATCGTGAACATCTCGTCGTCGAGCACCCATTCCGGCACGCCGCATATGTCGCACTATGTGGCCGCGAAGTCGGCGGTGAACGGCTTGACCAAGTCGCTGGCGCTGGAGTACGGACCCGCTGGCATCACGGTCAACGCGGTGCCGCCGGGCTTCATCGACACGCCGATGCTGCGTGGTGCAGAAGCCCGCGGCAGGATCCGTGACGTTCAGGCGACCATCGATGCGACCCCGGTCCGACGCATGGGTAAGCCCGAAGACATCGCTGCCGCATGCGCTTTCCTGATCTCCGATCAGGCCGGCTACATCACCGGCCAGATTCTGGGCGTCAACGGCGGGCGCAACACCTAGGCGATTGGCCGCTGTGCAACGATGGTCGGATGCCGACTGAACCTGCGCATTTCGCGATGACCGAGGGTGGTGCGTTCATGCCTTCCCCGTTTGCGCAGAGTCATTGGGGCGACGATCATCTCAACGGACCGGCTGTCGTGGGCTTGGCCGCGCGGGCACTCGAAAACCGTTGCGGATCTGAAGACTTCGTGCCGGCTCGGTTCACTGCAGACTTGTTCAGGGCGGCACGTCACGTCCCGACGACGATCGACGTCCGAGTGGTCCGTGTCGGACGACGCGTGCGCAGTGCGGAATGCGACGTGGTACAGGACGGCCGCACGGTGACGCGCGCCACGCTTGTGCAGTACCGGCGCTCGTCGGCGCCGCCCGGCCGTCAATGGACTGCACCGATCTCACTGGTGCAACCGCCACCGCCAGAGGACTCGATCCTTCCGTTCGTCGGTAGCGATGACGTGGGTTGGACACGATCACCGGCGGCGCATCAGAACGACTCCCGCAAGCGCTTCTACAATGACGGCATCAAAGTGCTTGCAGGAGAGAAGAACTCCCCGTTCGTCCGGGCTGTCATGATTGCCGAGGCGACGAGCCTGGTGACCAACCTCGGTACACAGGGCATCGGTTATATCAATGGGGACCTGACAGCGGCGTTCTCTCGGTTACCCGTTGACGACTGGATCGGCATACAGGCGGACTCGCACTGGGCATCAGACGGAATTTCCGTCGGCACGGCGACACTGTTCGACCGACAGGGTGCCTTCGGATCTGGAATGGTCACCGCCGTAGCCAATCCTGCAGCGCAGATCGACTTTTCGAGCGAGTCAATTCCGCTGAAGGGTCTCAACTACGAATAGCGCGATGGAGGTCACCATGGGCCCCAGCGCTTGCGGCGGCCATCCCCTGGGGTGACGGAGGTGTTGGCGTAGGGCGAATCGCGCGTGCGACGTACGATCTCGCATGTGACCAGCGCACCCGACGAAGCACAGCGCCTGCGCGATCTGAAGCTGCTGCGCCGCGTCCGCGACAGGATGGACCGCGACTATGCGCAGCCGCTCGACGTCGAGGCCCTCGCTCGCGGGGTGAACATGTCCGCCGGGCACCTGTCCCGCCAGTTCAAGCTCGCGTACGGCGAGTCGCCGTACTCCTATCTGATGACGCGGCGCATTGAACGCGCGATGGCGCTGCTGCGTGGGGGCGACCAGTCTGTCACTGACGTCTGTTTCGCCGTCGGATGCGCGTCGTTGGGCACCTTCAGCACTCGCTTCACCGAGCTGGTCGGGATGCCCCCCAGCACGTATCGCGAAAAGACGGCTCACGTGACGGAGGGGATGCCGTCGTGCGTGGAGAAACAGGTGACCAAACCGATCAGGAATCGAGAAGCGCCCGTCACCCAGCTACACCTAACGTGAGCCACATGGACATCAACATTCACTCGAGCTTCCTCCCGCACGAAGATCCGGAAGAATCCCTGGCGTTCTACCGCGACACTCTCGGCTTCGATGTCCGCCTGGACGTCGGAGGCGGCAAGATGCGCTGGATCACGGTCGGACCGCCGAACCAGACCGACACCAATATCGTCCTGTACCCGCCGGACGCCACTCCGGGCCTCACCGACGACGAGCGCCGCGTCATCCACGAGATGATGGCCAAGGGCACGTACGGCACGCTCCTGCTGGCCACCAAGGACCTCGACGGCACCTTCGAGAAACTGCAGGCCGGCGACGTCGAGATCGTCCAGGAACCGACCGAGCAGCCGTACGGGGTTCGCGACTGTGCCCTGCGCGATCCCGCGGGCAACATGGTCCGGATCCAGGAGCTGCGCTGAGACTGCAAGCAGAAAGCGACCGGACCATGGCAAAAACCGACTCTCCCTCTCAGCTGATCGACGCAAGGATCAAGGAGCTCTCTGATTGGCGGGGCGACACGCTTGCTCGGATACGAAAGCTCATCAAGCGGGCGGATCCCGACGTGGTCGAGGAATGGAAATGGCGAGGGGTGCCCACGTGGTACCACGACGGAATGATCTGCACTGGTGAGACATACGCCGACAAGGTCAAAGTGACCTTCGCCAAGGGTGCCTCCTTGGACGATCCGAAAGGGCTGTTCAACTCCAGCCTTGACGGCAACACTCGCCGTGCCATCGACTTCCACGAGGGCGACACGATCGATGAAAAGGCGTTCATGGCGCTCGTTCGCGCCGCGGTTGACCTGAATAGCCGATGAGTCGGGCCACGAGGAAGGACACGCGGTCGCCTGCGCAGCACGCTGCCGACAGCCATGATCTGATCCGCGTACACGGCGCGCGCGAGAACAACCTCAAGGACGTCAGTATCGAGATCCCGAAGCGCCGGTTGACTGTGTTCACCGGCGTCTCGGGCTCGGGCAAGAGTTCTCTGGTGTTCGACACGATCGCCGCGGAGTCGCAACGGCTGATCAACGAGACCTACAGCGCGTTCGTGCAGGGCTTCATGCCGACGTTGGCGCGGCCCGACGTCGACGTCCTGGACGGGCTGACCACCGCGATCATCGTCGGCCAGGAGCGGATGGGTGCCGACCCGCGCTCCACGGTCGGCACCGCCACCGACGCCAACGCCATGTTGCGCATCGTGTTCAGCCGACTTGGGAAACCGCACATCGGCTCTCCTCAGGCCTTTTCCTTCAATGTCGCCTCGATAAGTGGAGCGGGTGCGGTCACGCTCGAGCGGGGCGGACAGACGGTGAAGGAACGTCGCAGCTTTTCGATCACCGGCGGCATGTGTCCGCGCTGCGAGGGCCGGGGCGCGGTCAACGACATCGACCTGACTGCGTTGTACGACGACAGCAAGTCGCTCAACGAGGGCGCGCTGACCATTCCCGGCTACAGCATGGACGGCTGGTACGGCCGCATCTTCCGCGGTTGTGGCTTCTTCGACCCGGACAAGCCGATCCGCAAGTACACGAAGAAGGAACTGGACGCGCTGCTCTACAAGGAGCCCACCAAGATCAAGGTCGAAGGCGTCAACCTGACGTATGCGGGGCTGATCCCGACGGTCCAGAAATCGATGTTGTCCAAGGACATCGACGCGATGCAACCGCACATCCGCGCTTTCGTGGAGCGGGCGGTCACCTTCACCACCTGTCCCGAGTGTGGCGGCACCCGCCTGTCCGAACCGGCCCGGGCGTCGAAAATCAAACGGATCAGCATCGCGGATGCCTGCGCGATGCAGATCAGCGACCTCGCCGAATGGGTCAAGGGTCTTGAGGAGCCTTCCGTCGCACCCCTGCTGGCGGCGCTGCAGCACAGCCTCGACTCGTTCGTCGAGATCGGGCTTGGCTACCTGTCTCTCGACCGTCCGTCGGGCACGCTGTCGGGCGGCGAGGCGCAGCGGGTGAAGATGGTCCGTCACCTCGGATCCTCGCTCACCGACGTCAGCTATGTCTTCGACGAGCCGACGATCGGTATGCATCCCCACGACATCCAGCGGATGAACGACCTGCTGCTGCAGCTGCGGGACAAGGGCAACACCGTGCTCGTCGTCGAGCACAAGCCCGAGGCGATCGCCATCGCCGACCATGTCGTCGACCTCGGCCCCGGAGCCGGCGCCGCTGGTGGCGAGGTGGTTTTCGAGGGCACCATAGATGGGCTGCGAGAGAGCGGCACTCTCACCGGCCGGCATCTCGATGACCGGGCAACACTGAAGAAGACCGTGCGGAAACCCAACGGAGCGTTGGAAATCCGTGGTGCCAGCACCCACAACCTGCAAAATGTCGACGTCGACATCCCGCTCGCTGTGCTGGTCGTTGTCACCGGCGTCGCGGGCTCGGGCAAGAGCTCGCTGATCCACGGGTCGGTGGCCCGGCGCGACGGAGTGGTGGCTATCGACCAGACGCCGATTCGGGGCTCGCGACGGAGCAATCCCGCGACGTACACCGGACTGCTCGAGCCGATACGCAAGGCGTTCGCAAAGGAGAACGGCGTGAAACCGGCGTTGTTCAGTGCGAACTCCGAGGGTGCCTGCCCGAACTGCAACGGCGCGGGCGTCATCTACACCGACCTGGCGATGATGGCCGGCGTGGCCACTCCGTGTGACGTGTGCGAGGGAAAGCGGTTCGAGGCATCGGTGCTCGAGTACAAGCTTGGCGGCCGCGACATCAGTGAGGTGCTCGCGATGCCGGTAACCGAGGCCCTGGCGTTCTTCGGCGACGGTTACGCGAAAGTTCCTGCCGCACATAAGATTCTCGACCGGCTGGCCGACGTCGGGCTCGGCTACGTGTCCCTCGGCCAGCCGCTCACCACGCTGTCCGGCGGCGAGCGGCAGCGGCTCAAGATGGCCGCACAGTTAGGCGACAAAGGCGCCGAAAAAGGAGGGGTCTACATCCTCGGCGAGCCGACCAGCGGCTTGTACCTCGCCGACGTTGAACAACTGCTCGGACTGCTCGACCGGCTCGTCGACTCGGGTAAGTCTGTGATCGTCATCGAGCACCACCAGGCCGTCATGGCGCACGCCGATTGGATCGTCGACCTCGGTCCAGGCGCCGGCCACGACGGCGGCCGGATCGTCTTCGAGGGCACACCGGCCGACCTCGTCGCCGACCGCGAGACCCTGACCGGCGAGCACCTCGCGGACTACGTCGCCTGAACTGACGGCGTCGCGTCGACATCCGTTCGAAACTCGTCTTTCTGATGCATAGATCGGCGACAATTCTCGCGGGGCCATTGACTGCGGCGACGAAATGGAGTGGCCGGTGTTGCGAGGGGGCGTTTTCATCGGCGTCGACCGCACGAAAGGCGGGATGCCGACGCTGCGCGCCGCCGCATCCAGCGCGCAGAAAATGTATGACTGGGCGATCGCCCCCACCTATGGAGCGATGGAGCCGCAGTACGTTCGGCTGATCTCCGATGCCAACGGCGCCGTCGTCACGGTTGAACAGATCAAAACCGCTGTGCGCGAGGTGATAGCGCAAGGCGTCGATCAGCTCATCCTGTACTTCTCGGGACACGGCATGATCATCAACAACCTCGAGACGTGGCTGTTGAGCGACGCACCCGACAATGGTGACGCTGCGATCAGCGTTACAAGGAGTGCTCAAGCCGCGCGGTTCGGCGTGACTCCCCATGTGGTGATCGTCTCCGACGCGTGCAGGACACCGGCACAAGAGCTTCAGACACAGTCGGTCAACGGCGCGTCGGCGTTCCCGAACAATCCCACTGAGGCACCCGAGAAGCGTGTCGACGTTTTCTATGCCACGGCCCCCGGCCGGGCGGCGCTTGAATTGAACACCACTGATTCTCAAGGCATTTACACCGAGGTCTTGCATGAGGCGCTGACCGGCGCGGCACCCGACGTGCTCGAGGCGGGAGAAAGCGGGGACGCTGCGCGGTATATCTGGTCGGGCCCGCTGGGTGAATACTTGGAAACCGCGGTGGCAGAGCGGCTGATCGCTCTTAATATCGACAGAGATCAAACGCCGAAGTTCGATGTGCAGTACGGCAAGAAGAACCTCCGCTGGCTGGCGCGTTTACTCGTTGCGACGCCTCGCGCGGGTGTGCCTCGGTCGCCGTTGGAGCGGAAGTTCGGGGCACCGGATACACCCCAACCGAGGCGTAGTCGGGGCGTCTCGGCGCTTGATAAGGCCGTCACCGTCAACCAGGTGGCAGAAGGCCTCGTGAAGGCGATCGCCAACGAGCCCGATACTCCATTCGACCTACAGCTCGCGCGGGCCAAGCGAGCACCGGCCCCGGGCACGAAGCGCTTCGTGGACGCAGTGAAGGCTCTGGCGCAACCGTTTTCGCGGTCAGGGGCTCCCGAAGAGATGATTAGGGTGCGGGGCGCGCACGTCCTCGCCGCAACGTCTTCCGACGGCGATGTGTACGTCGACGATTCGCAACGAGTTCGGCGGGAGTCGGTTGACGGACGGCGTCCTGCAAATGTGTTGGTGGAGTTCGACAACAACACAGTGGCGTTGATGCCTGTGCTGCCCGATTACATCACTGACATCACTGCGCATGACCGCGAAATAGTCGCGGTCTCGTTCGAAAGCGTGTCCGGACAGTCGAACAAGCTCGATGAGATCCGCCAGGTGCGCGCGGTGGTCGCGGCATCTGTGCGGCGAGGGCGTTTCCGATTGGCCGACAACGGGCTTGATATGGCGCGCAACCTTCAGGTGCTCAAGGGCGAGGATCCCGCGCTGGCCGTGTATGCCGCCTACTCCTACTACGAGATGCAGGCACACGACCGAACGCGACAGAT
>Ga0207693_10001413_pt1 | contig 21296 bp, 26 predicted proteins | sample LARL81metaG_FD_184347 | JGI IMG/M metagenome (GOLD analysis project Ga0207693, IMG submission 184347) | Corn, switchgrass and miscanthus rhizosphere microbial communities from Kellogg Biological Station, Michigan, USA - LAR L8-1 metaG... | ecosystem: Host-associated > Plants > Roots >... | reverse complement strand
TGCGGCGTCCACCAGCTCTGCACGCCCTCGACGGTGGCGATCGCGTCGAAGACGCGCTCGCGCGGCGCCCGGAACCGGAAGCGGCGGGCGTAATCGCCCGGAGTTGCGTCAAGCATCGTTTTTCTTCTCCTCTCGTTCTGCCTCGCGCTTGAGTGCGCTGAGGCGCTCGTCCCAGAACTCCTCCAGGAACTCCTTCAGCTCGGCGAGCCCTTCCGGGCGGGCCCGGTAGAGCCGCCTCGTGCCGTTGCGTCGCTCGCTCACGAGCCCCGCCTCCTTGAGGACGTTCAGATGCTGAGAGACAGCCGGCCTCGTGATCTCGAAGTGGCCGGCAATCTCGCCCGCCGAGAGCTCGCCGTCGCGCACGAGCGTCAGGATCTGGCGTCGGCGCGGGGCGGCGATTGCCTTCACTGCGGCTTCCATGGTCGGTAGTTAAGCAAACGCTAACGTAAGACGCAACTTAAATTTGCCTACAGCTCCGTGCTCGCGTAGGTTCCGCGCGTGCGCGATGGCAAGGTTCCTTTTCGGTTCGGTGACGAGACGGCCGAGACGTGGTACCGGATCGACGGCGAGCTGCGCCCCGACGACCCCGACGCTCCGGCCCCGCTCGTCACTCTGCACGGCGGTCCCGGAGCGACGCACGATTACCTCTTGGCGCTCACCGATCTCGCCGGCGAACGCGCGGTCGTCTTCTACGACCAGATCGGTAACGGCCGCAGCACACACTACGAGGGGCGCAACGGCGACTTCTGGACAGTCGATCTCTTCGTCCGCGAGCTCCACAACCTCGTCGACGCGCTCGGGATCGCGGGCCGCCACCACGTGCTTGGCTCTTCGTGGGGCGGCTTCCTTGCCCAGGAGTATGCGTTCACCCACCCGCCGGGGCTGCGGTCATTGGTGCTCACCGACACCGCTGCCTCGTTCCCGGACTTCGTCACCGAGGCGAACCGGCTTCGCGGCGAGCTTCCGCCTGACGTCGAGGCGACGCTCAAACGGCACGAGGACGCGGGGACGACGGACGACCCGGGATACGAGGAAGCCTGCATGGTCTTCTACCAGCGCCACCTTTGTCGCCTCGATCCGTTCCCGCCGGAGCTGGTCGAGAGCTTCGGATGGATTGCGCGTGACCCGACCGTCTACCACACGATGAACGGACCGAGCGAGTTCCATGTGATCGGCTCGATCAGGGACTGGCAGTCGAGAGACCGCCTCGGCGAGATCGACGTGCCGACGCTGCTGACCTCGGGTCGCTACGACGAAGCAACGCCTGCGCTGCAGGAAACGCTGCGCGACGGGATCCCGAACAGCGAGTGGGTGTTGTTCGAGGAGTCCTCACACACGCCGTTTGTCGAAGAGCGCGAGCGGTACATGCAGGTCGTCGGCGCATGGCTCGCGCGACACGACTAACGAGTGCCGTCCCTACAGGGCCCGGCGCGCGCGCCGCGTCACGTATGCGATCGCCAGCGCGAGCAGCGGCAGCACGATCTCGAGTGCGTACAGCGTCAGCAGGCCGTACAGCAGCAACATCGGTCCCCTCATCCCGATCTGAGAATCGCAGGTTGATATCAGTCTGGCTATAGGCCAAAAGGCCTAATTTGCAGCCGGACCTTCGCCTAGGCAGCTCGCGGGCGACCTCCTAGAGTGTTTGACTTTTTCTACTGCTCCCGGCGATGCGAGGCGGCGAGCTCAGGCAGCGCCGACTCGTCGATCGCGTCCACCGGGACCACCGCGACGCGAACCGGCGTCTTGGCCAAGACGGTCGCCGTGCGCTTGCCGCCCTCGAGCACCGCACGCTCCCCGAGCAGGGCGCCGGGCCCGACCTCGGCGACCGGTTCGCCGTTGACCTCGATGTCGACGATCCCGTCGAGCAGCAGGAAGAGTTCCTCACCCGGCTCGCCTTCCCGCATCAGCGTCTCGCCCTGCTTGACAGTGCGCCGCTCGAGCTTCTTGCCCTCGCGCATGATCGAGGCCGACAGCTCACGCTCGAGGTCGGACTCGACCGCCGTCGTCAGCGCCGGCGAATCCTCCTCGCCCCAGGGCGTGTTCTTGCCGTGGGAGGTCCTGTACCACTCGCCGAAGTCGATCGTCCCGGACTTCTCGACCAACTTGCCGGCGTCGTCGTAGAGCCAATGGCGCGGGAACGGACTCGCGCCCTCGAGCGAGTGGTCGCTCGTGCCCTCGGCGTTGATCGTCAATCCGAGCGTCGTCCACGCCGAGGCGGACTTGACCCGGAAGAACGGCTTCCCTTTGACGCGCCTCGGCGCCGGCAGTCCCATGTGCCCGCCGGCCGACTGCTTGAATTTGACCCAGCCGTCGCCGACCTCGGGCTCCGCCTGGAGCAGCGGGTACTGGACCGCTGCAAACGCGAGCTCGCGCTGCCCGAGCTTGATCCGGGTGACGCCGATGTGGCCGCCGCCGGAATAGCCGTAGAGCGACGGCTTGCCGTCCTCGAACTCGACCCACGCGCGCAGTTCGTTCGCCTCGCGGAAGGCGTCCGCCTGGCGAAGCGCCTCGAGGTCCTCCAGCTGGTCGGGCGGCGGGTCGTCGTAGTGGGCGACCCCCATCTCGAACGGGAGCTTCGGCATGCCCGAGATCGCCTCGGACGGAATCCAGGTGATCGATGTGACGGACTTCTCGATGCGCATCGGTGAACCCCTCTCTGCCTGCAGACGTCGTTGCAGGCCAAAGCTAAACCTGTGGGCCCTCCGGGTCTAGTCCGGGGCGACCGCGGGTCAGTCGGACGACGCGGTTCGGCGCCCGCGCACGACCGCCAACGCGCCGGCGGCCGCGGCAAGCGCTACCGCGATCAACGACTTGTTCGGCTTGCCGCCCTCGACCGACGGAGTCGCGTCGCGCGCCTTCTTCTTACCCACGGCCTTTGCGACCTTCCAGATCGCCCAGCCCATGACTGCGTTTCGCCTGTTGATCACACTCATGAAAATTCCGGTACCCACACTACGCGAGCACTAACCTCAAAGGAAAGGTCCGGGGCCGGCGGGCGGGCGCGGCCCCGGAATGGGACGAGGGCACATCCCGCTTCGTCAGAAGCCGGCCGGCCGGAAAACTTGCAACGAGATCGGCACGGCGACCAGCCTTAGGCTCCGGAGCACCGCGCGCTGCTCTCGCTGAAGGCGTGCGAGGCTCGCGCAGCCGTCGCAGCTGCGGAGATGTTGGCGCAGGCGCCGGCGTTCTCGCCAGGACAGTCTCCCATCGAGGTCGCGCGAGATCGCCCGCCCTGCAGGGATGCAGTGCGCCGCAGGCCCCATTGATCTAGAAGATGCTGATTTGCGGGTTTTCTTCCTAGCCTTTAGTGCAGTTTCGGCGGGACCGTCGGGACCGTGACCGTCGCGGACGTGACAGGGGTCGTCACGGTCACGGCAGGCGGGACGGTCGGTACGGTCGGCACTGCCGTCACCGTCGGCACTGCGGGCACCGTCGGCACTCCGGGTACCGTCGGCACCGCGGCCACAACGCCGCCGACACTGTCCGTCGGCGAGGTCGAGGCCGCCGAAATGGCTGACGTCCCGCCCACGAGCTGAGCGGCCTCGGGGACGCCGCCGACCTCTGAGGGGTCGTTGGCGGGCGGGCCGCTGAGCGCGCCTCCTCCCGAGACGGCCCGCAACGGGTGCCCGAAGGCCGAGCCGTTCACAGAGCGCCTCCCAGACTCCGGCCCGCGTAGGACGTTTGGGGCAAAGAGCCGTTCCTGACCTTGGAGCTGCTGGAGGCGTGACGTCGGCGGGTCAGGCGTAGCGACAGCGCTGACCGCCTTGAAACCCAAGCCCCCGACGACGACGCTCGTTGCGACAAGCGCAGCGGCTTTGAGTACCAGCTGCGAGCCAAGAGCGGTTCCGCCGGACGCGAGTAGGCTCCCGCCGCCGCCGCCCACGAAGGACCCGAGCGAACTCGGCACCGGGGCAACGCTGAGCGCGCCCGCGAGCGCCTTCCGCCGCTCACGGAGATTGCCGCGGGCGCGGAAGAGTAGGGCCTCGACCGCCGGCACGGTGACGCCGAGCACCTCGGCGATCTCGGCGTAGCTGCGGTCCTCGACCTCCCGCATCACGATCGCGGCGCGCTGGTTGAACGGCAGCTTGGCGAGCGCGGTCAGGACCTCGTCGAGCGACGGCCGCTCGCCGTCGAGCGCGACCGGCTCGGGGGCCCGCTCGAGCGGGACCTCCTGCGGCCGGCGGCTCGACTGGCGCCAACGCATCCGGCAGACGTTGTGCGCGATCTTGATCAGCCAGTTGTGGGCCTTCCGCGGCCGCTCGCCGCGCTTGAAAGCCCCGTACGCGTTCAGGAAGGTCTGCTGGGTGACGTCCTCGGCATCCGCGGAGTTGCCCAGCACGGCGAGCGCGTACTGGTAGACCTCGGCGACGTGCTCCTGGTAGAAAATCTCGAAGGCAGCGTCGACCGCTTCCTTGCGGCGCCGTGCCCTCGGCGCGAGTTTCAGAGACAGATTTTCACGGCGCCCGCCCCGCGCCGCACTGGCTGTCTCCATGGTTGGCTAACGCCCCACCCGCAAACGCGGATACGGCGGGTTTACAAACGCGCTACGCAGTCGCCTTGGCCCGCTTGCGAATCGGGATGTGGATCGGGCGGCCAAGGGCAACCAGGCCCGCTTCCTTGATCGCCTCCGACAGCGTCGGATGCGCAGCCATGCCGTCCGCGACGGTCTCCACCGTCGCCTCGGCGTCGATCGCGACCACGCCCGCTTCGACGAGGTCGGTCACGTGCGGGCCCACCATCACCAGCCCCAGCAGCTCGCCGTAGCGGGTTTCGTGGATCGACTTCACCCAACCCACGGTTTCGTTCTGCATCACGGCACGCGCATTCGCGACCCACGGGAAAGTGCCGGTGGCGACGTCGTCGCCGTACTGCTCGCGCGCCGCCGCCTCGGTCAGGCCGACGCCGGCGATCTCAGGATCGGTGTAGATCGGGCGGGGGACGGCCCGGTTGTCGACGATGGCGTCGTGCCCGAGGGCGTTTTCGGCGGCGACCTCTCCTTCGCGGAAGGCGGTGTGCGCGAGTTGCCAGTAGCCGGCGCAGTCGCCGACTGCGTAGATGTGCCCGAGAGTCGTCCGGCGGTGCTCGTCCGCGGCGATTCCTTCGCGCCGCTCGAACTCGACGCCGATTTGCTCGAGGCCGAGGTCCTCGACGTTGGGACCGCGGCCGACGGAGACGAGCATCAGGTCGCACTCGACCGTCTCTCCCTCGCCGAAGTGGACGGTCAGGCCGCTCTCGGAGTCCTCGACCTTCGTGCACTGCTTCTGAAGGTGAAGCTCGATCCCCCGCTTGCCGAACTGCTTGGCCAGCTCGAGCGAGGCGTCGTCGTCCTCGGCAGGAATCAGCTTCGGCAGCATCTCGATGATCGTGATCTGGGAACCGAAGCGGCTGAAGATCGAGGCGAACTCGCAGCCGATGATGCCGCCGCCGAGGATGACCAGGCGTTTCGGCACCTCGGTCTGCGCGAGCAGCCCCTCGGAGTCGACACAGCGCGGCGAATGGATGCCCTCGATCGGGGGCCAGAGCGGCGAGGAGCCGGTCGCGATGATCGCCGACTTGAAGCTGACGTCCTCCCCACCCTCGACCGCGATCCTGTTCGCGTCCTTGAAACGGCCCGCCCCCTTGACCCACTCCACGCCGTTCGCCTTGAAGAGAATGGCGACGCCGCTGGTCATCTGGTCGACGACCTGCGACTTCCACTCGTTGGCTGTCGCGAAATCGAGGTTCGGCGCCCCGACCTCGACGCCGAGCTTGGCGAAGGTGTGCTCGGCCTCTTTGATCGCGAAGGCGGTCTGCACCCACGCCTTGGTCGGAATGCAGCCGATGCGCAGGCAGGTACCGCCGAGCTCAGGCTCTTTCTCGATGCAAACGGTCTTGGCGCCGAGCTGCGCCGCTCGGATCGCGGCGGTGTAGCCACCGGGGCCGCCGCCGAGGACTGCGACGTCGCATTCCATTCGCGTGATCCTACTTACGGTGTGGGTTTTGAGAGCGCAGCTCTCATGACGACCGCGCCGTCGTCCTCCCGCACCTGCTGGAAGCCGTAGCGCTCGTACAGGTGGCGCGCCGGGTTGTCCCTCGCGACGCTGAGGCTGATTGCCTCGAAGCCGTCCTTGCGCGCGCAGTCGAGCAGCCCGCTGAGCAGCTCGTGGCCGTAGCCGCGGCCGCGGCGGCTGGGGACGACCGCGATCGCGAGCTCAGGCGTCTGCTCGTCGATGAAGCCGAAGCCGGGGTCCTCCTGCGTGAACAGCCGGTACCAGGCCGCCCCAACCGGAACGAACTCGTCGAAGACGATCAGCGAGCGGTCGCCCGGGCGGCCCCAGCCGTTCACGTAGCGGGTCAGCGGCGGCTCCTCCTCGCCGACCGGCGTCCGCCAGTAGAAGGCGTGGCGCAGCATGTCGCGGAGAAAAGGGACGTCGCGCGCGCCGCCTCGCCTGATCACGGTGCGAGTTTACGGCTGCGGCAGCCCAAGCTCGCGCGCAGCCCACGGGAGCGCGACCTCGGCCTGTCGGAGCTGGAACTCCCGGACCCGCGGGGCTGTGGCAGGCGGCGCCAGGCCGGCGTGACCGGCGAAGTAGCCGGCCACCAGGGCCGCCAAGCCTTGGCTGTCGGGCACGAGCTCCCACGGATCCGGCCCGCCTTCAAGCTTCAGGCTTGGCAGCCAGGCCACGATGTCGAGCAGCGGATTGCCGACCTGCGCCAGGTTCCAGTCGACGAGGATCGCGCGCCCGTCTCGCAGGCAGAGGTTGTCGCTGCGCACGTCGAAGTGCAGGAAAGCCGCTCCCTCGAGAGGGCAGGTGCGGCCGGTTTCCAGCAAGGTCGGAAGGGCCTGCTCGATCCACGCGGGCGAGCAGAGCCCGGTCGAGAGGAGTGGCCCGGCGTCCTCGGCGACGAGCTCCCAGCCGTTCAGCCATTCGCGCTCGTCGGAGATCCGGGGCAGCCCGTCCGGCGGCCGCGTCTCGTGGAGCTCGTCCAGGGCGAGGCAGACCGCTTCTATGTGCTCGGCCGCCCAGGGGGGCGGCCAGTGCGCATCGCTCAGGTCGGCGATCGCGAGCAGCGTCTCGTCGCCGTCATGCCAGCCGACGAGCTCTGGGATGAATGGGGCCTCGATACTGGTGTAGACGCGGTGCTCTTGGCGTAGCCACTCGGCGGCGTTGTCGTCGAGCGCAACCTTGACGAACGTGCGCCGTCCGTCCGCGAGTTCGACGCACCAGTGCGAAGAGTTCGTCCCATAGCCGCCGCTGCGAACGCGCCGGCGCTTGACGGGGGCAGCGCCGAGGGCAGCTGCGAGCTCAGCTACCGGAAACTTCTTCGGCAAGCTGGATGCGATTGCCGTCCGGGTCGTAGACATCGAGCAGTCGCATCGCACCGTGCAGCTCGAACACCGTGCCGACCTCGATCCCCGCGGCACGGAGGCGCTCGGCCTCGGCCTTGATATCCGCGACGTCGACGGTCGCGACACCTGACCCTTCCTGCGGTTCGCCTTCGGCGATCGCGATCTCCATCTCGCCGCGCATGAGTCTCGCCCAGCGGCCTTCCTCGTCGAAGTACGTCTCCGCGAAGCCGAGCTTGTCGGTGTAGAAGGCGCGGCCGGCCTCGAGGTTGCGCACGTGGTACCAGACCTGAACCGGGTTCACAGCATCAGGCCGGGCTCCTCCAGGAAGGCCTTGACCGTCCGGAGGAAGTCCGCCGCGGTCGCGCCGTCCAGCGCGCGATGGTCACACGTCAGCGTCATCGTCATCAGCGGGCGGGCTTCGAACCCGGTCTCGGTCGGCACGGCCTTGGGCTCGATCGCGCCGACCGCGAGAATCGCCGCCTGCGGCGGGTTGAGAACGGCGACGAACTGCTCGACGCCGAACATGCCGAGGTTCGAGATCGTGAACGTGCCGCCGTCGAGATCTTCCTGACGCAGCTTGTTGGCGCGCGCGCGCGTGACGATGTCCGCGCGGGCAGCGGCGAGCTCGGCGATCGTCCGGCGTTCGGCCTGGTGGATGACCGGGACGACGAGTCCGGCGTCGATCGCAACGGCGATGCCGACGTTCGCGCTCGGGTGGAGCTCGATCGCGTCCTCGGCCCAGAGGGCATTGACGGCTCGGTGTCGCATCAGCGCCGCGGCGCAGGCCTTGGTCAGGATGTCCGTCACGGTCGGCCTCGGTTCGCCTTCCTTCGTCTGCTCGGCCAGGCGGTCGTGGAGGCCTTGCGCACGAGTCATGTCGGCCGACATCGCGATCTGGAACACCGGCGCCTGCCACGCCTCGGTCAGCCTGCGGGCGATCGTGCGGCGGATCGGCGTCAGTGGAACGCGCTCTACCTCGCCGGTCGGGGCGGGGACGGTCGTGGTGGCGGTCGCCGGCGCCCCGGCGGGCACCGGCGCCGGGCCCGCGGCGGCGCGCTCGACGTCCTCGGCGACGACACGGCCTTCGGGACCGGTGCCTTTGAGCGAGCCGAGCTCGATCCCTCGCTCGCGCGCGATTCGGCGCGCAAGCGGCGAGGCCTTGATGCGAGCTCCGGCGCCGTTGCCCTGCTCGATCTGACGGGTGTCGGCGACCTGCTCGGCCGCAGTGACTTCTCGCGCGCGCTCGCGCTCGGGCTCACGTGCGGGCCCCGGTGAGCCTTCTTCTTGCGCCGTTTCGGCGACCTGCGGTGTCGGCGCGGCGCCGATCGCGGACACGTCCTCGCCCTGCTCGCCGATCACGGCGATCGTCGTGCCGACGTCGGCCTCGCCCTCGGCGACCGTGATCTTGAGCAGGACGCCGGAGGCCTCGGCCTCGACCTCCTGGGTGACCTTGTCGGTGTCGAGCTCGTAGAGGGGCTCGCCCTTCTCGACCTTGTCGCCCTCGGCCTTGAGCCACTTGACGATCGTCCCGGACTCCATGCCCTGGCCGAGGCGGGGGAGCTTGACCTCGTCAGCCACGCGAGCTCCCGGCCATTTCAGGGACAGTCCTCGGACGCGGACTGTCCCTATAGACGTTACGAATCACGCTGCACCGTCCGTTGAATCGCCTCCAAGACGTCCTTGGCATGCGGGACGACGTACTCCTCCATCACCGGCGCGAAAGGCAAAGGCGCGAACTTCGCGCCGACCCGCTCGATCGGCGCGTCGAGCCAGTCGAAGGCCTGGTGCTGGACGACGGCCGCGACCTCGGCGCCGAAGCCCATCCGCGTCACCGCCTCGTGGGCGACGACGCAGCGGTTCGTCTTCTTGACCGAGGCGACGATCGCGTTCTCGTCGAGTGGCTGCAGCGTCCGGGGATCGAGGACCTCGACCGAAACCCCCAGCTGCTCGGCCTCATCGGCGGCGGCGAGCGCCTCGTGCACGAGCCGGCCGGTCGCGACGACCGTGACGTCGTCGCCTTGGCGGTGCACCCGCGCCTGGCCGATCGGGATCGGCTCGATCTCCTCGGTCACCTCCTCCTTCAACCCGTAGAGCGTCCGATGCTCGAAGAAGACGACGGGGTTGTCGTCGTAGATCGCGGACCAGAGCAGCCCGCGCACGTCCGATGGAGTCGATGCGAAGACGACCTTTAGCCCCGGCACGCCCACGAACCAAGCCTCGACCTGCTGGGCGTGCTGGGCGCCCGGCGACCAGCCTGCGCCTCCCTGCGTTCGGATCGTCAGCGGAACCTTGAGCTGGCCGCCCGACATGTACCGGTGCTTCGCCGCCTGGTTGACGATCTGCTCCATCGAGATCGTCAGGAAGTCCTCGTACATGACCTCGACGACCGGGCGCATCCCCTGCATAGCGGCGCCGATTCCTGAGCCGACGATCGCCATCTCGGAGATCGGCGTGTTGCGCACGCGCTCGGGGCCGAACTCGTCCAGCATCCCCTGGGTGACGCCCATCGACCCGCCCATCTCGGCGATGTCCTCGCCCATGATGAAGACGTCCTCGTCGTTCCGCATCGCCTGGGAGAGCGCGTCTCGGACGGCCTCGCGGTAGGAAAGCTCAGGCATTTCGGACCTGTCCCAATGATGTAGATGTAGGTGTACATCTACTCAGGCGCAGGTGTACACCTACGCCGCCTGCCGAGAAGAAAACGTCAGGCATAGACGTTCTTGAGCGCGTCCTCCGGCTTCGGGTCGGTACCGGCCTTCGCGAACTCAACCGAGGCGTCGACGAGGTCCTGAACCTCGCGGTCGAGCGTCTCGAACTCTGCATCCGAGAGCCCGAGCTTGTCCCGCAGGAGCTCGATCGGATCGGCGGTCTCCTGGAGCCGGTGCAGCTCGTCCTTGTCGCGATAGACCTGAGGGTCGCCGATGTAGTGGCCGACGAGGCGCTGCGTCTCGCAGAGCAGAAAGACGGGGCCTTTGCCGTCGCGCGCGTGCTTGAGCGCGCGAGCGGCGACCTTGTTCACGTCCTCGACGTCCTGACCGTCGACCTTCATCGACTTCATTCCGAAAGCCTCGGCGCGCTTGCTGAGGTCGCGGATCGGCGAATGCTGGCTCTCGGGCGTCGATTCTGCCCAGTGGTTGTCCTCGCAGACGAAGACGGCGGGAACGCCCCAGAGCTGTGCCAGGTTGAGCGACTCGTGGAAGGTGCCGATGTTCGTCGCCCCGTCGCCGAAGAAGGCGACCGCGACCCGCGGCTCGCCGCGGAACTTGAAGGCGAGCGCGGCGCCGACGATCGCGGGCAGGCCGCCGCCGACGACGGCGTTTGCGCCGAGATTCCCGCGCTCGACGTCGTAGAGGTGCATCGAACCGCCATAGCCGTGCGAGCAGCCCTCGAGCTTCCCGTAGAGCTCCGCCATCAGCTCGTTAGGGTGCGTGCCCTTCGCGAGCGTGTGCCCGTGCGCCCGGTGCGTCGAGGCGATCACGTCGCCGTCGGCGAGCGCGCGGCAAACGCCGACGGCAACCGCCTCTTGGCCGATCGCGACGTGCAGGAACCCCGGCAGCTCGCCGGCTCGGAAGCGCTCCTCCACCTTTTCCTCGAAGCGCCGGATCAGGAGCATCTCCCGCAAAAACTCGCGCAACGTCTCTTCGGAGACCCCGCGACGCTGCTCGACTTTCGCCACGGGCGTGATAGTACGCTCCGCGCAATGTTCCTCGTCGAGCAGTTTCGCCGCATTTCGAGCAGCCTTCCGGACGACTGGGAGTCAGTCCGTCTCCGTCTGATCGTCGACGACGAGCGCGACGCCTCGCGGGCCGCCGCGCTGCTCGGGCCGACCAATCCGGGACGCCGCGGCAAGGTGATCAACTTCTCGACTTCGCGCCTCGGCGGCGGGGTCGGGCCCGACCGGATGCGCGCCTTGCTGCGAGGGGTCAACGCCGCCGGGATCCAGGGGGAACTCGAGCTCGTCGGGGTCGAAGAAGCTCCGGCTCCCGCGCTCACGGACAGCGCGAGCACCTCCCTCGCCGACGCCTGGGACGAAGCGTTGACGACGCTGCCGCCCGACTGGAGCGACCTCTACGCGGAGATCGAGCTGTTCTCGACCGACTACATCGAGCCCGGAGCGCTCCGGCTCAGTCCGCTGAACCCGACACGGCCCGATGCCCGCCCGCTCTTCCGCTTTCGCGGTGCGCGCAAGTTCGGCTACGGCGGCTCGCCAGAGATGATCCGCCGCTGCCTCCAGCGGCTCGACGAGAGCGCGATGGAGGGCGAGCTGCGGATCCTGAACGTGATCTCCGACTCGAACCCGGCGAAGACGCAAGGCCCGGTCTGGTACGCCGGCGGAAAGGTGATCTAGTCGAGCATCGCCGCGCCGAGCTCGGCCGCAACCGATTTCGCCTCGGCCGGACCGTTCGTGATCACGAGGCAGGTGTCGTCGCCGGCGAGCGTGCCGATCACCTTCGCGTGCTCGATGCGATCGAGCGCCCGGGCGATCGCCGGCGCTGAGCCGAGCTCCGACTGCACGACGACGATGTTCTGCGCCTGGACGGCCCGGCGGCCGAACTGCGCCAGGACCGCCTTGAGGGACTCACGCGGGTCACTGCGGCTCCCTCGCTCAGGCAAGACGTAGCGCGGCCGCCCCAGCACGTCGCGCGTCTTCTCGAGCCCGAGCTCGCGGATGTCCCGCGAGATCGTCGCCTGCGTGACCTCGCAGCCGGCGCTCCTGAGCGCTCCCTGGAGCTCGTGCTGGCTCCCCACACGCCGCCGACCGACTACGCTGGCGATCAAGCGTTGGCGCTCGCGCTTCGGGAGTTGCCGAAGCTGTTGCATAAGGCGAGAATAACTATCCAGGTTTCAAGCGACTGAAGGCGAGGCAAGCACCAAACCATGCTCCGCAAGCTGATCTGGTCGGGCCTCTACGCAGGGCTCGCCGCAGGCTCCACCTTCGTGGCGCGGCGGGCCGCGTCGGGGATCTGGCGGCTCGCAACCGGCGAAGCGCCGCCCGAGAAACGATGAGCAAGGCCGACCTCCTGGTGGAACGAGGCGCCGATCGACTCGAAGGCCTCTCGCGCAAAGCCGCAGCGAAGGGCGGCTTCGCCGCGAAGTTCGCCGATGAGCTCGCCGACGACGCCGCCTTCCTCCGCAGACTGAAGCCGAGCCTGATCAAGGCGCGCGCAAAGGGCCGGGCGCCGATCGCCCGCGCTTCGGACCGGGAGCCGGAGGCGCCGAGCGCGCCCCAGATCACCGCACCGCGGCGCAAGCCGAAGGCGAAGAAACGTCGCCGAAGCGGGGGACCGAATCCGTTCCTCGTCGCGGGCGTCGCGCTCGCCGCCGGCATCGCGATCGCAAAAGTGATCGACTGGAGGGGACATGCCCACCCGCGAGACTGAGGTCAACGCCGGCGTTGGGCCGGCCGCGAAGCAGGTAGCCGAGCACGCGAGCAGCCTCGCCCGGCTCGAGCTCGAGCTGGCGCTGCTCGAGGTCAAGAAGAAGGTTTCCCAGCTCGGGATCGGGATCGGGCTTGGAGCCGGCGCGGTCTTGTTCACCGTCTTCGCGCTTGGCTTCGCCTTCGCCGCGCTCGCGGCGGGGTTGGCGACGACGATGCCGTGGTGGGCGGCGCTACTGGTCACGACAGTGATCCTGCTGGGGCTCACCGCGCTGCTCGGCTTCCTCGCGAAGATGATGATCGACAAGGCGACGCCTCCGATGCCGGAGCAGGCGATCGAAGAAGCGAGGCTGACGACGGAGGCCTTGAAGAGCGATGGCCGTTAACAACGGACGAACGGCGGAGCAGGTCCGCCGCGACATCGAGCTCGAGCGTGAGCAGCTCGCCGGCGCGGTCGAGGAACTCCGCGGCGGGATCGCCGAGGTCACGGACATCAAGAGCAAGCTCAGCTCTAATCTGCCGCTCGTCGCGGCCGCAGCGCTTGGGGCGGGCTTTTTCGCCGCGGGCGGAGTCGGCGCGACGATGAGGTTGCTTGCACGCCGTGGGCGGGAAGGGACGACGAAGGCAAAAGTCGGCCCCTTCTCCCTTGTCGACCGCGACGACTGACACCACCACCCCTCCCCGCACCGGCTCGCCGCCTGGTAGCCCGGTAAGGCTGAGCGGACGCGAGTGGCTCGACGCCTTCAAACAGGCCGGCAAGCGGTTTCTCGCCGACGACTGCACGGGGCTCGCGCAGCAGGTCGCGTTCAGCGCCCTGCTCGCGTTCCTGCCGACCGTGATCCTCCTGATCGGCCTGCTCGGCTTGTTCGGAACCGGCGCCTTCAACTCGCTCGAGCACTTCGTCGCGTCAGTCGCCCCACACAGCGTGATCGACATCATCGACCTCGCAGAGAAGGACGCGGCCCACAACAAGTCCGGCTCCGCGATCGCGTTCGTCTTCGGCATCGTCGTGGCCCTGTGGGCCGCGAGCGGCGCGATGGGCGCCGTCGTCAAAGCCGTCAACCGCGCCTACGACCGGGTCGAGACGCGGCCGTTCTGGAAGGTGCGGGCGATTGCGATCGTGCTCGTCTTCGCGACCGGGCTCGTCAACGTCGGCACCTTCCTGCTGATCGTGTTCGGCGGCTCCCTCGGTGACGCGATCGCCCGCCGCACGCCCCTCGGCGGCAACTTCATGGTCTTCTGGAACATCGCCCGCTGGCCGATCGCTTTCGTCGCGGTCTTGCTCTTCTTCTCGCTCATCTACTACCTCGCGCCGAATCAGGAGCCAAGGAGTTGGCGCTGGGTGACGCCCGGAGCGCTCATCGGTTCGGTCGCCTGGCTGGTGTTCTCCGGGCTCTTTGCGCTCTACACGAGCTACTCGAGCTCGTACGATCGGACGTACGGCGTACTGGCCGGCGGGATCGTGCTGCTGCTCTGGCTCTACTACTCGGCGTGGGCGATCCTCTACGGCGCGGAACTGAATGCACAGCTCGACCGGCAAGCGGACATCCACGCGGCCGGCGGGCCGCATGCGGGGCTGACGGAGCCCGCGAAGCGGGTGCGCTAGGAGGCTGCGACCACTCGGAAGCTGCCGTGCAGGCGCTTGTGTGCGTCCGAGCGGAACGTGCCCGTACCGGCCCGGAAGGAGAGCTTCCAGGTCACGGTCGTGCGGGACTTCACGCTGGTCTTCTTGTTGATCCCCGGAGCCGTCAGGTGGAAATTGTCCAACGTCGAACGGTCTTTGACGGTCACGTTGTACCGCCCCGCGGTCAGCTGCTTGACGCGCGACCCGCCGGCGGTCTTGAGCGAGATCGTGCTCTTCGGCCCGACCTGCGCGACGAGCTTCTTCGGGGGCGGCGGCGTCGTGACCGTGCCGGCGGTGAACGAGCCCTTCAGCGTCGGATGAAAGTCGCACATGTACGTGTACGTGCCGTTCGTGATCGTGATGGTCCAGGTGGCTTCCTCGGGGTTGTCGATCGACGTCGCCTGGTTGACGCCGGGGCCGAAGAGGTGAAAGTTGTGGACGGTCGCGTAGTCGTGCACGGTGACGGTGTAGGTCCCCGGGTCGAGGTGTTTGACCAGTGCCCCGGTCGAATCTTTGAGGGCGATCACGAAGTTGTTGCCCGAGGTCGGCGTACCGACGGTTGCGACCAGCTCGTTTGAGGCCGCTCCGTGAGCGCCGATCGAGCTCGGGACGATCAGGCCGACCGCTGCCAGCGCGGCGACGAGGAACATGCGGACATGGCTCACGAAATCTCCCCTTTTTGGCGTGCCGAGTCGAAGACGTTGACGTCGTTCTCCATACGGGACGCAAAGACGAGTGGTTTGTTTGCGGAATAGACTCACCGCGTGCGACTGGGCGGGAACCAGAAGATCGACCTGATCCGCAGGGTTCCGCTGTTCGCGCGCTGCTCCAAGCCGGAGTTGAAGGAGATCGCGATGCTGGCGGACGAGATCGACCTTCGCGCGGGCAAGGAGCTGACGCGCCAGGGAGCGCTAGGTCGGGAGTTCTTCGTCCTGCTCGAGGGGACGGCCGATGTGAAAAAGGACAACCGGAAGGTGAACACGCTCGGGCCGGGCGACTTCTTCGGCGAGATCGCGCTCGTCTCACGCGAGCCGAGGACGGCGACCGTGATCTCGACCTCGCCGGTCCGCGCGCTCGTGATCACCGACCGCTCTTTCAGGCGCCTGCTCGACGACGCACCGCGCGTCCAGACCAAGGTGATGGAGGCGATGGCGGAACGCCTCGCCCCTGACACGCTCTAGCTCGGATCGCAGTCCTCGATTCCGGCGCTCGTTTCTTCTGAACCGGGTCAAGACGGCCGTACCGGCAAAGGCGGCACGGCCTCCAAACGGCATCGCAAGCGATGCCTAGCCGCTGCGGAGCACAGCGCCGAACCGCTCGGCCAGCGCGTCGGTGATCTTCTGGCGCAGCGCCGCGGCGTCTTCGTCCGAGAGCGTCCGCTCCGGGGACTGGAAGGCGACGCTGAAGGCGATCGACTTCTTTCCTTCGCCGGCCTGCTCGCCGCGGTAGACGTCGAAGATCTTCACCTCGCGCAGCTCGGGGCCGGCCGCCTCGCGCGCGGCGCTGACGACCTCGCCGGCCTCGACCTGCTCTGGGACGACGAACGCGAGATCCTGCCGAACCGCCGGGTAGGTGATCACGTCCTCGTAGGTGACCGGCTCGCGCGATTCCGCGAACAGCGACCCGAGGTCGAGCTCGAGCGCCCCCCACTCGCCGGCGAGGACTCGCGGATTCAGCTCGCCGAGGATGCCCGCCTGGGCCCGGGCGGTCTTGGCGGGATGCAAGAGCGGGTGCTCCGCGCGCTCGAATCGCGGCTCGGCCTTGAGCGCCTCGTAGAGCGCCTCGACGACGCCTTTCGCTCGCGCGAAACCGCCCTCTGCGATAGCGGCGAGGTGCAGTCGCTCTGTCGGAAGCTCGCCGTTCGAGAGGTAGACGCGGGCGATCTCGAAGAGCGCGATCCCGCCGGCTCCGGCGTCCACGTTCCTCCGGGCCACATCGACGAGGCTCGGCAGCAGCGACGTACGGAGCGCGGTCAGTTCGACGGCGATCGGCTCCGGCAGCTTCCAGAGCGTCTCGTCCTCGGGAACGAGCGAGGGCGTGTAGACCTCCGTGAAGCCGAGCCCGACGAGCGCTTCCTCGACCCGGCGGCGCAGCTGCTGCTCCCGCGTCAGCGAGCCGAACATCGCGCGGCGGACCGGCAACGTGAACGGCACGTCTTCGAGCCTGAAGCGGGCAATCTCCTCGACCACGTCGATCTCGCGGGTGACATCCCTCGCCCGCCACGTCGGCGCGACGACGCTGCCGTCTTCGCGGTCGAAGCCGAGCCGGCCGAGCAGGGAGTACTGGTCCTCCGCCGGCGTCTCGATCCCGATCACCTCATCGGCCCGCTCGGGTCGGTAGCGGATGACAGGACGCTTGGGCAGGCCTTCGTGGACGTCGGCGTGGGCGGTCCACTCGGCCCCGGCGAGGTCTCGCAGGAGCTGCGTCGCCAGCTCAGCGGCGGGCGCGGCGAGGTACGGGTCGACGCCCTTCTCCCATCGGTTCGAGCCCTCCGTTCGCAGCCGCAGGCGCTCGGAAGTCTTGAAGATCGTGAACGGCTCGAAATTGGCGGCCTCGAGCAAGACCTTCGTCGTGTTCTCGCCGATCTCGGTCTCCTCGCCGCCCATGATCCCGGCGAGCGCGGTCGCGCGCTCGGCGTCTGCGATCAGGAGATCGTCGGGCTCCAGCCGCCGCTCGACGCCGTCGAGCGTGCGCAGCGTCTCGTTCGGCCGCGCCCGCCGAACGACGATCTTGCCGCCGGTCAGCGTCTCGAAGTCGAACGCGTGTAGCGGGTTCCCGAGCGCGAGCATCACGTAGTTCGTGATGTCGACCACGTTCGAGATCGGCCGCATCCCGGCCGCCAGCAGGCGGGCCTTGAGCCAGAGCGGTGAGGGCCCGATGCTGACGTTCTCGAACAGGCGGCCGATGTAGCGAGGGCAGCCCGCGAAGTCCTCGACCTCGATCTCGACCTGCCGGTTCGGGACTGGGCCGGGGTCAGACCACGGACCCGGCGCCAAGGGCGACGCCTGCAGCGCCGCGACCTCGCGAGCGACGCCGTAGATCGCGAGCAGGTCGGGGCGGTTGCCGGTCGGCTCGAGCACCAGCACGTCCTCGACGAGCGGCAGTACCTCGGCCAGCGGCGTGCCGGGTTCGGGTCCCTCCGCGAGCACCATGATCCCGGCGTGGTCAGGACCGAGCTCGACCTCGTCCTCGGCGAGGATCATTCCGTCCGAGAGCTCGCCGCGGACCTCGCGGCGCTCGAGCTCGAGCCCGCCGGGCAGGACGGCGCCGGGCAGGGCTACTGCAACCGTCGCGCCCGGGCCGAAGTTCCAGGCGCCGCAGACGATCTGACGCGGCTCGCCTTCCCCGACGTCGACGCGGCAGAGCTGGAGCCGGTCGGCGTTCGGGTGCTTCTCGGCTTCGAGAACCCGGCCGACGCGAAAGCGCTCCAGGTTGCCGTCCCCGTCCGGGACGCCGACCCGTTCGATCCCTTCGACCTCGGCGCTCGCGATCGAGATCTTCTCGGCCAGCTCGTCCAGTGGCAGCTCGATCGGGACGTATTCGCGCAGCCAGCTCAGCGGCACCCGCATCAGAACTGCCTCAGCACTCGGAGGTCGCCGTCCCAGAGCAGCCGGATGTCCGGGATGTCGTGGCGGAGCTGGGCCGCCCGCTCGAGACCGCAGCCGAAGGCGAATCCGGACCAGCGCTCCGGGTCGACGCCGACGTTCTCGAACACCCGCGGGTCGACCACGCCGGCCCCGCCCATCTCGAGCCAACCGCTGTACTTGCAGGTTCGGCAGCCCACGCCGCCGCAGATACCGCACGAGACATCGGGCTCGATCGACGGCTCCGTGAACGGGAAGAAGTGCGTGCGGAAGCGGACGCGGCGGTCGGGCCCGAAGAGGGCGCGCATCACGTGCAGCAGCGTCCCCTTCAGGTCGGCGAGCGTGATCCCCTCGTCGACAGCGAGGCCCTCGAACTGGTGGAAGATCGGATAACGCGTGGCCGTGATCGCGTCCCGCCGGTAGACGCGGCCGATCGAGACCATGTAGATCGGCGGCTCCTTCTCCTCCAGGATGTGGATCTGCGATGGCGACGTCTCCGTGCGCAGGACGTGGGTCTCGTCGAAGTAGAAGGTGTCCCGCGGCGAGCGCGACGAATGCGTCGGCGCGAAGGCGAGCTTGTCGAAGTTGTACTCGACGGTCTCGACCTCTCGGTCGTCACGGATCTCGTAGCCGAGGCCGAGAAACGAGTCCTCGACGATCCGGCGGACCTGCGTGATCGGGTGAAGGTGGCCGACCGGCAGCTGCTCGCCCGGCAGCGTGACATCCACGACCTCGTCGCGCAGGCGGCGGTCGAGCGCTTCGTCCTCGAGCAGCTGTTCGCGTTCGGCGACCGCGGCCTCGAGGCGCTCGCGGATGCCGTTGAGGAGCATCCCGCTTTCGCGGTCCCGGACGCCGCGCAACGCCTGGACGAGGTCGCTCTTGCGGCCCAGGTAGCGGACGCGCGCGTCGTCGAGCTCGCCTGGACCGCTTGCGGCGGCGACCGCGGCGCTCGCCTCGCGCTCGTACGCCTCCCAGTCCACGGCGGCGACTGTAACTTCGTTTTCGGTCAAGAGTCCTCCTCGTTCGTCGGTGCCGGACGGTCAGGCCCCGGCTCGGAACGAGAAGTCAGGCGATGCGGGCCAGGCTCCCGGTTCCGTTCCGGGGCCTGATAAAGAGGGTCTGCGCGATCGCCTTCACGGTTGAAAGCATAACGGCATGAGCCGTTACGACGCGATCGCGCGCCTCTACGACCCGTGGAGCGTGAGCGTGACCGAGGACGTTCCGTTCTACGTGGACGAGGCGCGGCGCGTCTCGCCTGGGCCGGTGGTCGAGCTCGGGGTCGGGACAGGAAGGATCGCGGTTCCGATCGCTGTGGAAGGAATCCGCGTGATCGGGGTCGACTCCTCGGCGGGGATGCTCGAGGTCGCCCGGGAGCGGGCCGAGAGCGCCGGGGTCGCGGATCTCGTCGAACTTCGCCTGGGCGACTTGCGGGCTCCGCCGGTCACGGAACGTGTGGAGCTCGTGATCTGCCCGTTCCGGTCGTACCTGCATCTGCGGACCGACGAGGAACGGCTCCGCGCTTTGCGTGCAGCCCGCGACCTGCTCGTCCCGGGTGGCCGTTTGGTCTTCGACGTCTTCGCGCCGGGCGCGGACGACATCGCCGAGACGGACGGGCGCTGGCTCGAACGGGAGCCGGAGATCTTCGAGCGCGCCGACTGGGACACGGAAGCGCGGACGCTGACCCTGTCGGTGCGCGGCCCAACCGGGCAGGCGACGCTCGCGCTCGCGTGGCTCTCGACCGACGAGTGGCGCGCGCTGCTGGAGCGCGCCGGCTTCGAGGTGGAGGCGCTCTACGGCTGGTTCGATCGCCGTCCCTTCCGCGGCGGCGAGGACATGGTCTGGATCGCCAGGCGATAGGGCCCGGACTGGCACCCGCAGGGTGCCTGTCCCTAAAACCGTCCTAGGGCCGATGCGGCTACAGGGACAGTCCCCGTTCGGGGACAGTCCCTTCGACTAGACGAGCGTCACGTCGTCGCCGACGGCGACCTCGCCGCTCTCGACCACTCGCGCCAGCATGCCCCGCTTGCCTTGCAGCTCGGCTCGGAGGCCGTCGCGCAGCTCATCCATCCGGTGACACGGGTCGCAGACCATCGTGATCTCGAACTGCGCTCCGCCGACGCGGACGCGCTGGCCGACCGGCCACTGCTCGACGTCCGTCCCTTCGACCGTGATGTTCTCGCGGATCGCACCGGGCTCGACGTTCACCGAGTCGAGATGCTCCTTCGAAACGAAGAGGACCTCGCGCTTCGGCGGGTTCGCGTGGGCGCAGCCCTCCAGGCCCTGGCCCTCGATTGCGTGCCGTCGTTCGTGGGAGTCGGAGCGGCCGCTCTTCCGCGCAGGTGAGGTGAAGACGCCGACGACGCTTGCCATCAACCGGCGAGTCTAGTCAGAGCGGCGGCGGTTCCATTCGTAGAGCGCGATCGCTCCCGCCGCGGCGACGTTGAGCGATTCCGCCGGCCCCGCAGTCGGAATCGTCGCCACCACGTCGCACCGAGCCAGCACCTCTTCGGGCAGCCCTTCCCGCTCCGCGCCGACGACGAAGATCGCGGCATCGACGAACTCGAGCTCTCCGAGCGGCTTTCCGCCGTGCGCGACCAGTCCGATCCTCTGCCCCGCCGCCTCACCAAGCGGCACCCGAAAGACGGCGCCCGCGGAAGCCCGCAACGCCTTCGGCCCGGTCGGATCAGCGCACCCCGCCGAGAGCTCGACCGAAGCGCCGAACGCGTCCGCGGTCCGAATCAGCGTCCCCACATTTCCCGGGTCGCCGACCCGCCAGAGCGACAACGCGACAGGCCGCTGCTCGAAAACAGGCAGATCCGCGCGCCGGAAGACGCCGATCACGCGCGCCGGATGCGGCAGCGTCGAGACCTGAGCGAGCAGCTCGGGCGCCACCGTCTCCCCCGCGACGAGCAGCTCGACCGGCTCGACACCCGCCTCGAGCGCAGCGTCGACGAGATCCTCACCCTCGGCGACGAAAAGTCCGAGCTTGTCGCGCCAGCGGCGCGAATGCAGCTTGCGGACGAGCTTCAACGTCTCGTTACGAGGCGACGTGATCACCGGCGCCGCCAACGGGAGAGACGTCAGCTCGCGAGGGCCGACTTCGCCTGCTCGGCGATTGCGGCGAAGGCTTCCGGATCGGACACGGCCAGATCGGCCAGCACCTTCCGGTCCAACGCAATCTCCGCCTTCCGGCAGCCGGCGATGAACTGGTTGTACGAGAGCCCGTTCTGCCTGGCCGCGGCATTGATCCGCAGGATCCAGAGCCGCCGGAACTCGCGCTTGCGATTCTTCCGATCCCGGTACGCGTACGCAAGCGAGTGCTCGACCTGCTCCTTCGCCTGGCGGTAGCTCGAGTGCTTGAGGCCCCAGTAGCCCTTGGCT
>Ga0207693_10001412_pt1 | contig 21305 bp, 16 predicted proteins | sample LARL81metaG_FD_184347 | JGI IMG/M metagenome (GOLD analysis project Ga0207693, IMG submission 184347) | Corn, switchgrass and miscanthus rhizosphere microbial communities from Kellogg Biological Station, Michigan, USA - LAR L8-1 metaG... | ecosystem: Host-associated > Plants > Roots >... | reverse complement strand
GGCTCTCGCCCCAGACCGGGTCGGGTTTGGCGACGACCGCCGCTTCCATGATTTGCGGATGGCGGTAGAGGACGTCCTCGATTTCGAGCGACGAAATGTTCTCGCCTCCCGAAATGATGATGTCTTTGCAGCGGTCTTTGATCTCGACATACCCGTCGGGATGCCTGACGGCGAGGTCGCCGGTGTGAAACCAGCCGTGCTCGAAGGCTGTTTCGGTCGCCGCCGGGTTTTTCAGATAACCCTTCATCACCGTGTTGCTGCGCAAGACCAGTTCGCCTAGCGTGTTGCCGTCCGCCGCAACATCGGCCATCGTTTGCGGGTCGACGACGCGCTGGCGCTCGAGGGTCAGGTAATTGACCCCTTGCCGGGCCATGCGGGCTGCACGCTCTGACAGCGGTAGGCCGGCCCATTCCTGCTGCCACGCGCAGACTGTCGAGGGACCATAGCTTTCGGTCAGGCCATAAAGATGGGTGACCCGAAAACCCATTCGCTCCATCGCCTCGATAACTGCCGAGGGCGGGGCCGCACCGCCGGTCGCGACCTCGACGACATGATCGAAGCGCCGCTTCGCGGTGTCGGGCGCGTGCACGAGCATGTTCAAGACGATCGGAGCCCCGCAGAGATGCGTGACCCGGTGCTCCGCGATCGCCTCGAATATCGCTGCGGGTTCGACGCGGCGCAAACAGACATGAGTGCCGGCCATTGCCGTCACCGCCCAGGTGTGGGTCCAGCCGTTGCAGTGAAACATCGGCAAGGTCCACAGATAGACTGAGGCGCGGTCGAGCCCCAAGGTGACCGCATTGCCGATCGCATTCAGAAAAGCACCGCGATGGTGGAACACGACGCCCTTTGGATTGCCGGTCGTGCCGGACGTGTAGTTCAGCGCGATCGGCTCCCATTCGTCTTCCGGGCCGGCCCAGGCTGCCGCGGGATCGCCTTCGGCGAGGAAATCCTCGTACTCCGTCCCGCCGAGCGAGGCGCCGGTGCCGTCATCTATTTCGACAAGGGGCATTGGACCGGTCAGCTCGTTCAGCGCCTCTTTGACGATCGACGAGAATTCGCGGTCGGCAATCAGCAGCTTGGCTTGCCCGTGCGCCAGGATGAAGGCAATCGAGCGCGCGTCGAGACGGTAATTCAACGCGTTGAGGACCGCGCCCGCCATCGGTACGCCGTAATGCGCTTCGAGCAATGCCGGCACGTTCGGCGCCATGACAGCCACCGTATCGCCTGGCCTTATCCCGCGGCGTCGCAAGGCATCGGCAAATTGGCGGCAGCGGTGATAGAGGCTGAGGTAGGTGAGCCGAGTGGCATTGTGGACCACCGCGAGCTTGTCGGGATAGACGCGAGCTGCGCGCGACAGGAATCCCGAGGGGCTCAGTGCGGCGAAATTCGCCGCGTTCCGCGCAAGGTGCGGTGCATCGTGGAGATCTTGACCCTTCGAGGATTCGACCGATGACACTTTAACCCTCTTTGCAGGCGGAGCATTCTCTCGGCATCCTCACGGGACGTCACGCCAAGGTCAAGCGGCGGAAGGGAACCATGCACATCGACATCGTCGCTGACGTGACCTGCCCGTGGTGCTTTATCGGCAAGCGCCGGCTCGAGCGCGCACTGGCGCTCCGCCCGGACCTGACGGCGACCCTGTCGTGGCGTGCCTTTGAGCTCAATCCGGATCTGCCGAGCGACGGGATCTCGCGCGAGCTCTATATTTCGACGAGATTTGGCAATTCCCGTCCGGCCGAACGGCTCTATGCGGCGGTCTCTGCCGCGGGCCGCGCCGAGGGCATCGAATTCGTCTTCGAGCGGATCCGGCGCACCCCCAACACCCTGCGCGCTCATCGACTGATCCACCTTGCCGGCGTCAAAGGCGCCGCCGACCGCGTCGTTGAAACCCTGTTCCGAGCCTATTTCCTCAAAGGTTTGGACATCGGCGACATCGACACCTTGGCTAAGCTCGCGACACGAGCCGGTCTCGATCAGGAGGAAACGCACCGATACCTGATGGGAGACGATGGTACCCTTGAGGTGCGCGCGGAAGAGCATCGCGCGCGGCGCCTCGGCATTCATGCCGTGCCGTATTTTGTTCTCGAACGCGGCTATGCAATCTCTGGCGCTCAGGAGCCCGAAATGTTTCTGCCGATGTTCGATATCGCCGCCGGTATTGTCGACCCGGTAGTGGCGGGGGCCCGACGCCTTTGATCATCGCATGCGCCAGGGCAACAACCGGCGGCGCGATTTCCGTCGTTCCCGTTTGGCGCGGAAGCTCGCCGCCGCCATGACGAGCCCGATATGATCGGCGCCCACAAGCGACGACACCTCGACATCGTTGAGGCCGGCAGTGCGCGCGGTCTTGGAAGGCATTCGTAGAAATTCCGCAAGAGCCGCCTCGTCGGTGTAAAGCCGGGCGAGGAATTCTTCCAAAGCCGGCGAGCTCATGCCGCGGCCTCCCGGCCGGCCGCCAAGGCTGCTCGGGCGATGTCGAGCTGCTCGAGAAGCCGGGCAATCGGCGGAAAGCGCCCATCCCTCTCGATGATGACGGTCAGCGGCTGAGGGGCGAGACGGCCGAGCTCGCGCAGTAGTGCGAACACTTCCGGCGGCACGTCGTGCAGATGATCGTCGAGCAGTCGACGGGCGCCGTACGGCCCGTCGATCCAACGCCCGCCGCTCAAATGCACAGCCGTCACCCGCTCCAGCGGCAATCGGCGCAGAAACGTGTGAGGGTCGTCGCCGAAATTGACGGCATTGGCATAAAGATTATGGAGGTCGAGCAATAACCCTACGCCGGCCCCGCAGACGATGCGTTCTATCCACTCTGCCTCGTCGAGTTGACTCGCCGGCGGTGCGACCAGAGTGGCGATGTTTTCGACGAGCGGTGCGCAGCCGACAATTCGTGCCGCGCGGTCGAGGTTTCGGCAGGCTCCCTCGATCGATGCCTCGCTGCGCGGCGGCGCAGCGAGATGGCCGATCTCGATGCCCCCGCCGCGGACAAAGGCCAGGTGCTCCGACCAGCTCTCGGCGCCGGTCGCCTCGAGCAGCCGCGCTACGCGGTCGAGCCGCCCGGGGGCGACAGAGACCGTCGAGGCCAGGCCGAGCGAAACGCCGTGCAATACCATGCTGACCTGGGCTGCCAATGTCCGCAGTGCGCGCAAATCTCGGCGCGGGGCATCGAAATAATCGTCGGCGATGACCTCGATCAGATCGATGCGGTCGAGATGCGCAAGTATCGCGGCAGCGAGCTCGGGGCGCCAGCCGAGCCCGAAGCGGTCGCGGTGCTCAACTGCTGCCGCACCCGCCACAGCCGCCTCCGCCTCCACCTCCGCAACCCGATCCGCACGATGACCCGCATCCGTCTCCCGAGCTTGCTGCCTTCTTGTAGACTCGCAGGAAATCGACGAAACCGGTGGCCGGCAGTGCCGATATGCCGAACACCGCCGCCAATAGCATGGCATCGCTGGTCATTGCCCCCGGGCGGATGGTTGCGGCCCGCTGGCGAAGCGCCCTGAAGAGCCGCCGCAGATCTTTCACCATCCTGTTGCCGAGGTGAGTGCGGGGGCGGCGGACGAGACGCCAGACCGCCCACAATCCAATCACCACGAGGATGACGAGAAATACGACATTGTATCGGCCACGGCCGAGGGCGATGACGATCTTGCCCAGAGCGACGCCCAACAGAAGCGCGGCGGCGACGGCGAGCCAGCGATATCGCCGTGCTCGCATTGCCGCATCGGGCATCAGTTGCAGGCGCTCCAACCGCGCCCGATAGGGTGCGCAGGCGCGTTCGACTGCAGGATCGACGAGGACGGCGGTGGCCCGCGTACCGGATTGAGCGCAGCGCGCCAGAATGGCCCGTTCGATGGGTTCCCGAACAGAGGATTGCGCGCTGCTCAGATTGACGAGGTTGTCGCCGCTTACTGCGAGGAGGCCGCGATCGGTAAGCGACAGTACGGCAATGCGTGCAGCCTCCGGCGTCCCGCCGCGCAGCCAGGCGATCTGGTAGGGATCGCTCAGCGGCAGAGCCCGTGGGACTCCGCCTTCCGCTTCGTCGATGACGAGCTTCAATGTGATTATCACGATCAGTGCGACGCCAATATAAAATATTAGAAATGATTGGCCGCTCAGATCGAACGGGTTCATTTACGCTAGCTGTTCTGCGCGCTCTGCAAGTCGCGTCGCGAGCTCGATCGCGCCTGTGAGTGTAGCCGCAGCGCCGATTGCCGGGACGCTACCGCTCTCGCGCGCCTCGGTGATTGCGGCGAGGGCGGCCGAGCTTCCGGTCTCCTCCGTGATCTGCCGCAATGCATCGCGCGGCGCTATCCTCGCTCCCGACTCGAGCCACAGCAATACTGCCGCACTGGCCCGCAACGGCCCCACGGCATCGGCGGCCGCCCTCGCCAATTGCTCGTCATAGGCAGACGACAGAGCGTATCGCTCACGCAGCCGCAGTTGCAGATTGACGAGCACCTGCAGCACGCGGCGCAAAGCCGCTTCTCGCGAGACCGTGAGCCCGACAAAAGGATCGGGTCCATAAAGCACCTCGTGCCGCGCTATGATATCGGCGAATTTCACCGCGAAGGCATCCTTCGCGACGCCGATCTCGCTTTCGAGGATGAACATCGCCGACAGGCGGATCGCGGCATGGGCGAACCGGTAGGTTTCGCCGATGGCTTCGAGTTTCTTCGGGTCGAGGCGGCGCAGCACGAGGACGATGTTGACATCGGAGGTCGCTCGCAGGCGCCCTTCCGCAGCCGAGCCGAACAGCACCACCGAGAGGAGATCGTCGGTAAACGCCTGCTGTGCCGCCGCGGTGAATTCGCCCAACGTCGTGCGCACAGCCTCCGGCAGCCGAGCGGAAACGGCCGCCATTTGGCAGCCGCGGTGCGCTTAAATCGCGAAGCCGTAGAGCCGGGCAGCGTTGGCGCGGGTGATCTTGAAGCGGTCTTCGGGGCTGGCGTCCTTGAAGTCGCGCGCGACGACTTCCTGCGAATGCGGCCAGGTCGAGGCCTGGTGCGGGTAGTCCGAGGACCACATCAACTTGTCGACACCGATGAAGTGGCGGTTGGCGACGCCGACATAATCGTCAATGTAGGTCGCCCACATCTGGCGCTGGAAGTACTCTCTGGGTTTCAGGCTCAGGTTCCAGCCCGCCGCATAGCGATTGCGCTCGAAGGTTCGGTCCATGCGCTGAAAATAGTAGGGCAGCCAGCCGATATTGTTTTCCGCCGAGACGATCTGCAGTTCCGGAAACCGCTCGAGCACCCCCGAGAAGATCAGCACGCTAAACGAGCGCTCGACCTCGTGCGGCAGCACCGTCCCCCGCATGTAGCGGTCGCTGAAATCCCACTGGCTCTCCCATCCCATGCCAGTGATGGCATGGAGGCTGACGGGCATGCGCAACTCTTGCGCCGCACCCCAGAACGGATCGTACATATCCGAGCTGTACGGCCGGTCCGTCGGCGGCGAGCACCAGATCATCGCCCCCTTGAGTCCCATCTTTGCACAGCGCTCGAGCTCACGGGCGCCCGCCACGGGGTCGTAAAGCGAGATCATCGGTAACCCGACCATGCGCTTCGGGGCGTGGCTGCAATATTCGGCGAGCCAGTCGTTGTAGACGCGGAAGCAGTCCGCTTGCAGCCCCGCATCCTTGATCCAGAAGATGCGGAAGCCGAGGGTCGTGTAGAGAACGTCCGCTTCGACCCCGTCGAGCTCGTTGTCCTTCAGCCGCTCAGCCGGGTCCCAGCCGCCTGGGCGGGCATCCGCGTAGGTCGCCTTGGTCAAAAACTCGGCCAATTCCTCGGGGCTCTTGCCGGCGCCGAGCCCGATCCCGATCGGGTGCGGCGCATAACCCTCGTAGAGGAAGTACGCGCCTTCCTTGCCGGGCGGATTGAGCATCAGCCGAGGCGCCCTCTCCCGATACTGCTTGTCGACCCGTGTCGCCCACAAATCGGGCGGCTCGCTGACGTGAGAATCCGCAGAAATCAGCTGGTAATCCGCCATACGACAGCCTCCTCCCAGAGAACCGTGATCAGCCGCGCTTTTCGACCGGTACGTAGCGACGTTGTGCAGAGCCGGTGAACAGCTGGCGCGGACGCATGAGTTTGGAATCGGGATCTGCGATCATCTCGGTCCATTGGGCGACCCAACCGACCGTGCGTGCGATCGCGAACAGAACGGTAAACATCGAGGTAGGAAATCCCATCGCTCTCAGAATAATTCCTGAATAGAAATCGACGTTTGGGTACAGTTTCCGTTTTATAAAATAATCATCGCTGAGAGCGATCTTTTCGAGCTCCATCGCCAGATCGAGCAGCGGCTCGTTCTTAATTCCGAGCACGTCCAGCACTTCGTGACAGCTATCGCGCAGAACGTGCGCTCGCGGATCGTAGTTCTTGTAAACGCGGTGGCCAAAACCGAACAGCAATTCGTGATCATTCTTGTCTTTGACGTGGTCGAGAAATTCTTTGATATGAGATTTGTCGCCGATCCGGCCGAGCATCTTGAGGACCGCCTCGTTGGCGCCGCCATGCGCGGGACCCCAGAGGGAGGCAATTCCGGCGGCGATGCAGGCAAACGGGTTGGCTCCGCTCGATCCGGCGTTGCGTACCGTCGCCGTCGAGGCGTTCTGCTCGTGATCGGCATGCAAAATGAAGATCCGATCCATCGCTCGCGCGAGGACCGGGTTCACCTCGTAGTCCTCGCAAGGAACCGCCCACGTCATGTGTAGGAAATTCTCGGCGTAGCTCAGCGAGTTATTCGGATAAATGAAAGGCTGCCCGACCGAATATTTGAATGCCATCGCCGCGATTGTCGGCATCTTGGCGATCAGGCGGTAGGAGGCGACCATCCGCTGGTATGGGTCGTGTATGTCGGTCGAGTCATGGTAGAAAGCCGAAAGAGCGCCGACCACTCCGCACATCACCGCCATCGGGTGCGCGTCGCGCCGAAAGCCCCGGAAGAAAGTGGAGAGCTGCTCGTGCACCATCGTGTGATGGGTAATATCGTAAACGAACTTCGCCCTCTCCTTCTCGGTCGGCAACTCGCCATAGAGCAACAGATAGGCGACTTCCATGAAGTCACTTTTGTTGGCAAGGTCCTCGATCGGGTAACCGCGATACAGCAGTACCCCCTCGTCGCCGTCGATATAGGTGATGTTCGAGCGACAGGCCGCCGTCGCCATGAAGCCCGGATCGTAGGTGAAATGCCCGGTCTGCGCATAAAGCTTGCGAATATCGATGACGCGCGGACCGATCGATCCGCCAATCACCGGAAGATCGATCGACTTTCCGGTTTCATTGTCGGTGAGCGTCACCGTTCCGGTGACCATGTTGTTGCCGTCCATCGATCCACCTCTTTGCTAGGCCTGCTGGCGGTTGCCTGATGCAGTGCAAAAATAGGCCTCTTGCCCGTGCTTGGCAAACGCCCGCATCAGTCCGCCGATCGGGCCGCGTCGTCGATCCGTCCCAGGCTCTCCTCTCGCCCCAAAACCTCCATCACCACAAAGATTCCGGGGGAGGCGAGGGAGCCGGTCAGAGCGGCGCGCAATGGCTGAGCGACCGCGCCGAGCTTTCTTCCTTTCTTCTCGGCGAACGCGCGCACCTCATGCTCGAGCCGTTTGGTCTGCCATTCGGCGCCGCTAAGCCTCTCGAGCAAATCGGCCAACAGCTGCCGCGCATCGGGAGTGAGCAGCTTCGCGGCCTTTTCGTCTGGCCGGATCGGCCTCGGCGCGACCAGGAAACGGGCATTCGCGGCGAGCTCGACCAGAGTCTTCGGCCGCAACTTCAACTCCGGCATTGCCTGGCGCAGCCGCTCGACGTCGGCGTCGGCAAGCGGCTTTCCGAGAGCTTGTTCAAGCTTCGGAGAGATTAGCGCGACGAGACGATCGTCTGCAGCGGCGCGGATATAGTGGCCGTTCAGACTATCGAGCTTGGCGAAATCGAACCGGGCGGGGGCGCGGCCGACGCCTTCGATGTCGAACCATGCGATTGCCTGCTCGGTCGAGATGATCTCATCGTCGCCATGACTCCAACCGAGGCGAAGCAGATAGTTGCGCAACGCCTCCGGCAGGTAGCCGAGCTCGCGATAGGCCTCGATGCCGAGCGCGCCATGCCGTTTTGACAATTTTGCGCCGTCCCCACCGAGGATCATCGGCACATGGGCGAATTCCGGAACCGTCCAGCCAAGCGCCTCATAGATCTGCTGCTGCCGAAAAGCATTGTTGAGATGGTCGTCACCGCGGATCACATGGGTAATCCCCATGTCGTGATCATCGACGACGACCGACAGGTTATAGGTCGGCGTGCCGTCGGCTCGGAGGATGATCAGATCATCGAGCTCGCTATTGGCGACCGTCACCTCCCCCTGGACAAGGTCGCGAATCGTCGTCGAACCCTGCTGCGGCGCCCTCAGCCTGATCGCCGGCGGCACGTCGCGCGGTGCTTCGGACGGATCGCGATCGCGCCAGGTCCCGTCATAGCGAACCGAGCGCTTTTCGGCCCGCGCCCGCTCGCGCATTGCCTCGAGTTCTGCCGGCGTGCAGTAGCAATAATAGGCTCGCCCCGCGGCGAGCAGCTGCCGCGCGATGGCGGCGTGGCGTGGCGCGCGTTCGAATTGGTGGACGATGCCGCCGTCCCAGGCGAGGCCCAGCCAGTCGAGCCCGTCGATGATCGCCGCGACCGCCTCCGGGGTCGAGCGCAGGCGATCCGTGTCCTCGATGCGCAACAGGAACTTGCCGCCGTGATGTCGCGCGAAAAGCCAGTTGAACAGCGCGGTGCGTGCCCCACCGATGTGCAGAAACCCGGTCGGGGAGGGGGCGAAACGAACGACGACACTCATCTCGGCTCGGGGCGCTGCATGCAGATCGTGCGTGCATCGAGACTTGCCCTAACTGGCTCTCCCCAGCATGAGACTCTCCTCATCCTGAGGAAGCTGCGAAGCAGCTGTCTCGAAGGACGCACCGTGCTCCTCCAACAACCCGCCATATCCCGAGGATGGGGTCGCGTGACGGCGATATCAACGCTCGGGCAGAGGGTGGTCGCGGAACATTTCGCGCAGCCGGGTCTTCATGATTTTGCCGGTCGCGGTGTGCGGCAGTTCGTCGAGCACCACCACGTCGTCGGGCAGCATCCAGCGCGGGAAGCGCTCCCGGAGGAATGCGAGGAGGCGATCGCAGTGCGGCCGGCAGTTGGGCCGTGGCGTCACGATCAGCAGCGGCCGCTCGGCCCAGCGTGGGTGCGGGACCGCGATGACCGCGGCTTCCCCGACATCGGGATGCGCGATGGCGGCGTTTTCGAGATCGATCGAGCTGATCCACTCACCGCCGGATTTGATGACGTCCTTGCGCCGATCCATGATCTGCATGTAGCCGTCAGGGTCGATCGTCGCGACATCGCCGGTTCGGAACCAGCCGTCCTTGTCGATCGCTGCGGCGCTCGCCTCGGAATCTTCGAAATAGCTGGCGACTATCCACGGGCCGCGCACCAGCAACTCGCCCATCGATTTGCCGTCATGAGGCTGGGGCTGCCCGGCATCGTCGACCACCTTCATCTCGACCCCGAAAACCGGCCGGCCCTGTTTGGCCTTTATGTTCATCTGCGCCTCCGGATCGAGGCCGAGATGCTTCGCCTTCAGCGCCGCCGTCGTGCCGAGCGGGCTCATTTCGGTCATGCCCCAGCCCTGGCGCAGAAGAATTCCTCGGCCTTCGAAGGCCTCGATCAGGGAGGGGGGCACCGCCGAGCCGCCGGACAGGATCCAGCGCAACGACGAGCAGCGTGCGCCGCTGACGGCGAGATACGTCTCAAAACCGATCCAGACCGTCGGCACACCGAGGCTCACGGTCACGCCCTCGGCTTCGAACAGCTCGTAAAGGCTCTGCCCGTCGAGCCGCGGCCCGGGCAGCACCAGTTTTGCCCCGTTCATCGCGGCTGCGTAGGCGATTCCCCAGCCGCAGGCGTGAAACAGCGGCACTACCGGGCAGACCGTGTCGCGCGCCGACAACGGGATCGCGTCGGGCAGCGAGATGCCAAAGGCATGCAGCACGGTGGAGCGATGGCTGTAGAGGGCGCCTTTGGGGTTGCCGGTGGTTCCGGAGGTGTAGCAAAGGGCGGCGGCGGTCCGTTCATCGAACTCCGGCCACTCGAAATCCTCGTCCTCCGCCGCAATCAGCGCCTCATAGCAGAGCGGGTACGGCAGGCTTGTCGCCGGCGCGGCGACCTCTTCGGCCATCCATATGATCCGGCAGTCGGCGGGCAGATGCGGCGCCAGCCGCTCGATCAGCGGGGCAAAGCACGTATCGACAAAAAGCAACCGGTCCGCGGCGTGATTGACTATGTAGAGGATCTGCTCATCGAAGAGCCGAGGGTTGATCGTGTGGCAGACCGCGCCGATGCCCGAGATCCCGTAATAAAGCTCGAAATGGCGAAACGTGTTCCAGGCGAGTGTTCCGACGCGGTCGCCGAGCCCGATCCCGAGCCGCCGCAAGGCCCGCGCAAGCCTCCTGGATCGGCGCTCGGCATCGCCATAGGTGTAGCGGTGGATCGCCCCTTCGACAGTGCGCGAGACGATTTCCGTGTCGCGATGATAGAGAGCCGCATGTTTGATGATCGCCGAGATCAGGAGCGGCCGCTCCGACATCAACCCCTGCATCGCCTCCTCCCCAACGCCATCCTCACCGTTATTGCCGGCCAATTTCATGGACGCTCGATTTTTGTTCCCCTGTGACCGGGTTTGCAAGTCCGGCCACGAGGGCCGAGCGAAAGGACACTGACCTATGCCCGTCGAGCTTGCTGCTTCCGAATACGGCGCAGGGCCGCCGGTGGCTATCTTGCACGGGCTGTTCGGCTCCGGCCGCAATTGGCGGTCGGTTGGCCAGCACCTCGCAGCGCGCCACCGCGTTCTGGCATTCGACTTGCGCAATCACGGCGCCTCGCCCTGGGCAGACGGAATGTCCTACGGTGAAATGGTCGAGGATTTGAGGGCATCGCTACGCGCCCACGACATCGAACATGCGGCCCTCTTAGGGCATAGCATGGGCGGCAAGGTCGCGATGCTGACGGCCTTGCTCCACCCCGGGGAGGTCGATCGATTGGTGGTCGTGGATATTGCCCCCGCCGTCAATCCGCCGGGCCTGCTCGCCTATATCCGCGCGATGCGAGCGGTCGACCTAGCCGGGGTGGCGCGGCGGGCCGAGGTCGATGTCCGGCTCGCAATGGCGATTCCCGACCCGGCGGAGCGCGCTTTCTTGTTGCAAAATTTGATGATCGGCGAAGGCGCCGCGCATTGGCGCCTGAACCTCGAGGCGATAGAGCGCGAATTTCCGCATATTGTAGGGTTCCCCGACTTACCGGCGAGCACCGCTTATTCGGGGCCGACATTATTCGTCGGCGGAGCCCGCTCCAATTACATCCAACCTGCGCACGAACCCGTTATCCGGCGTCTCTTCCCGCAAACCCGGATCTTGCACATCAAAGGCGCCGGGCATTGGGTCCACGCCGAGCAGCCGCAGGCCTTTGTGCAGACGGTCGCCCCTTTCCTATCCGGCGACGACTAGCGCTACGCGAGATCACCGCGCTATGCTTTGGCGGCCTTGCGAATGCTCCCGGCGCGACTTATATCGAGCTGCATATTAACAAATTCTTCTTGGAGTTGCGCTCGGTGGACGAATGGCAATCAGCGGACGAGCGAAATACTCGAGAAAAGATCACCCGAGCTCGTCAAGCAGCCGAAGAGCTCTTTAAGCCGGCGCAGCACAACGCCGAAGTGAAATCGCCTCCATCGGCATCGAGCGACGGTACGGCGACCGAGCAGCTGCCGCGGCGTCAGCCGCGCATCTTCACGGTCGCGCCACGGCTCCCGGTGACCTCGGAGGTCGAAGCTCCAACGGCGGCACCGCAAATACCGCGAAAGGGCATTGCGAGGCGCTCCACCGCCACCGTGCCTCCTGCACAAATCGGCCGGGTGCGTGCATTGGCAACTTACGGCATGACGCCTCGGCAGGTGGCCGACCTTTATGGGGTCACGACGGACGAAATCGATCGCATCCTCAAAGCGCGTGTTTAGGTCAGTATATCCCGGTAATGCCGTATTGCCGCTGCGGTAACGAATTTCCCGAGGCGCGGGCGCGGCTCGGTTTCGACTGCTGTCTCGAATGCGGCGCTGCAGAAGCCGCGGCGGAGACCGCCCGCCGCGCCTACATGATTGCTCCGATCAGCCACAAATCAGGCTACACCTATCTGGGGCCAGATCGCGCAGCGCAGCGCCAGCGTCTGCTTGAAGGCTCGGCGAAAACCCCGCCGGTGAAGATCGACACCAAAACCGTCGGCCGCGCCGCCCGGCCGCGACAAACGGCGCGCAAGCGCTACGAATTTGCCGGCTGGGAGTTCAAGCCTGACGAGCAGGGCGTGCGGCAGAAGCGGGCAATTCTCCGAGAAATCCCCTCCGACTGAGCCGCGAACGTCCTTTCCGATCGCGGCAAGAGTGCCTTGCCGACCAGCACGCCGTCGCCGTAGGCTAGCAGCGATCGGGGGAAGCGCGGTGAACGCTCAGATTAGCCTCTCACGCCGCCAAGCTCTGGCAATGGCTGTTGCAACCGGAGGAATCGCTATGTCCGTTGGTCGTGCCTCGTCACAATCCTCGACGCGGATCGAGCAATTGGCTCCCGAGTTGGAGCGTATCATCTCTCCGTCCGAGCCGATCAAGCATCTCGCCGATGGGTTCGGCGGTGCTTTGGGTCCGGCCGAAGGACCGGTGTGGTGGAAGGAGAGCCATTACCTGCTGTTCAGTGACATTCACAACAACAGGCGGATGAAATATGAACCCGGCACGGCCGTCTCGGTGTTCCAGGAGCCGACCAACCGTGCCAATGGGCTGACCCGCGACCTGCAGGGCCGGCTGTTGGCCTGCGAGCATGACTCGCGGCGGGTCACGCGGCAGGAACTTGACGGCAGCACGACCGTTATCGCCAACAGCTTCCAGGGGCGGCAGCTAAACCGACCCAATGACGTCGTCGTCAAGTCTGACGGCTGTATCTACTTCACCGATCCTTGGACCAGCCCGGCCGCTCCCGAGCAGTGGGATCTGACCTTTTCCGGCGTCTATCGTGTAACACCCGATCTCGGCACGATGAGCCTCTTGATTGGGGACTTCATAGTGCCCAACGGCCTGGCCTTCTCGCCCGACGAGAAGGTGCTGTACATCAACGACTCGCGGCGGGGCCATATCCGGGCGTTCGATCTCGCGCCCAACGGCACGCTAGCCAAGCAGACCGACCGCGTCTTTGCCGATTTGCGCGGCGACGAACCCGGCGTCCCCGATGGGATGAAGGTCGATGTCGAGGGCAACGTGTATTGCGGTGGCGCCGGCGGGATATGGATCACGGATCCGAAAGGCAAGAAACTGGGCCGCATCGTTCACGGCGCTCCTGCCACTACCAACCTGGCCTTCGGCGGCGACGACTGGAGGACGCTGTACTTCACCAGCCGCAATCATCTTGGCTCCGTCAATGTAAAGATCCCTGGTTTGCCCGTACCAGCGCAGAAACAGTCATAGCCTTGCGGGTGATCCGGCTCGGCTGAGCCACAGTCCGGAAGTTGCTTTCACCTCAGCCCTCTTTTCGCGAATGGGCTGGTGGGTAGGCTGGAGCATGCGGTCGGGCGGGAGTTGCATCGATGGGCGGGCCACCCCATCATCCATTCGCGAATTGATGCGAGGGAGCCCTCATGGTTCAGATCGCCGAACTCGACACGGAAACAATCGAAGCGACGCTCAATTATTTTGCGAATACCGGCTCTATGCCGGTCACATTGGTCGGCGCGCCCGGCACAACAGATACGCGAACCGGCGGTGGTGATTCCGACCCTCACCGCGTCTCTCTACGCAATGGCCGGCCCTACGCCGACCGCTTCACCCTGGAGCGTAACGGTTTTCGCTTTTTGCATCACGACACCAAGGTCGCCGATTTCTACGATGAGGACGAGATCCGCCAAGTCTACTACCCGGAGATGGAAGCGCTGGTGAAAGCGGAGAGCGGCGCCCTGCGCGTTGTTGTCTTCGATCACACCTTGCGCACGCCGGACCAAGACCTGCGCGAGGCCGCGAAGATCCGCGAGGTCGTGCGTCGCGTGCACAATGACTATACCGAATGGTCTGCGCCGAGGCGGGTGCGCGACTTGTTGCCGGACGAAGCCGACGAACTGCTGCAGCGCCGCTTTGCGATCGTGCAGGTGTGGCGGCCAATCCGCCATCCCGTCGAGTGCTGGCCCCTGGCGATCGCCGACGCACAGAGCCTCTCGGCCGATGACATGGTGGTGACCGAGCGCCGGTATCAGGACCGGATCGGGCAGACCTCCGCAATCACCTACAACCCGGCGCACCGCTGGTATTGGTTTCCGCACATGCGCCCCGACGAGGCGCTGGTCTTCAAGGTATTCGACTCGCTGAAGGACGGCCGCGCCCGGTTCACCGCTCACACTGCCTTCGACGACCCGACCACACCGCCGCACGCCCGGCCGCGCGAGAGCATCGAAATCCGCACCCTCGCCTTCTTTTAAGGCAACCAGTGTACCTCGGCACCCAGATCAGGCCGCGGGATGATTCCGACTACAAGGTCTGGGCCCAGCTCGGCATCCGACATGTCTGCGTCGACCCGCCCGGCAACCCGCATCATTGGAGCCTGGATGTCCTGAAGCGGCATCGCGAGCATGTCGAGTCATTCGGCCTCTTACTCGACATGGTGCAATTGCCGCTATCTTCCCGGCCGATCGAGGAAGCGGAAAGTCCCCACATCCTGGTGGGGAAGGATCCCGAGCGGCAGCGCGAAATCGACAGCATTTGCGGGCTGATCGAGCGGCTAGCCGCCGCCGGCATCCCCGCCGCAAAATACAATCTCTGCATCATCGGCATCCCGCGCACCGAGCGCGAGCCGGGGCGCGGCGGCTCACGCAACGCCGCCTTCCGCTGGAGCCGCGCCGACCAGAGCGCGCCGCCGACCCGGGCCGGAATTGTCTCTGAGGAGGAAAACTGGCAGCGGATCGAACACTTCCTCGCCGCTATCGTGCCGGTCGCCACCGCCGCAAAGGTGCGTCTCGCGTGCCATCCCCACGACCCCTACACGCCGCCAGGCTATCGCGGCGTGACACGCGTGCTCGGCACTGTCGAGGGGCTGAAGCGCTTTGTGCAAACGCACGAGAGCCCCTATCACGGGCTCAATTTCTGCCAGGGCACTGTCGCCGAGATGCTCGACGACCCGGCTCGCGAGATTTTCGACGTGATCCGCTGGTTCGGCGAGCGCGGCAAAATCTTCAACGTGCATTTCCGCAACATTAAGGGGAAGAAGCTCGACTTCATGGAGGCGTTCCCGGACGAAGGCGATATGGACATGCCGCGCTCGCTCGCCGCCTACCGCGATGCCGGCTACCAATACATGCTGATGCCGGACCACGTGCCGCAGATCGACGGCCGCGACCCCTCCGGCGTCGCCTTCGCCTATTGCTACGGTTATATCCAGGCGCTCATCGATGCGCTGGGGTCGCCGGCTGACTGCTCCCACGATCGACTGAGTTCGTACGGCCATACTCCCCCGTTGCATTTGCCGACCCTCGAACCGTAGGCCTGGGACGCGTCCGGGCAAGGGGGAGCGGCGGCACCGCCGCCTCCGTGCCATTATGCCACAGGAATTGAGGACAAAGACGCCCCGCACATTTCGGATCGAGGAGGCCGCGGTCGGGGTCGCTAAGCGATTGATACGGAAATTAACCTAGCGTTAAAGCGATTCGCGTCCTCGCCAATCTTGTGCATATTATGGCGTTCGCGCCGTCTTGCGTCGGGCGGCGCACCGTCAAACTTGCGTCAACAGGATTAGGTGAAGAGCATACGCGATGGAATTGCCTGAGAGACAGGGCCTCTACGACCCGCGCAACGAGCATGATTCGTGCGGCATCGGTTTCGTCGCCAACATCCGGGGGCGAAAATCGCACGATATCATCGCGCGCGGCTTGCAGATCCTGGTCAATCTCGACCATCGCGGCGCGGTCGGCGCCGACCCGCTGGTCGGCGACGGGGCCGGCTGCCTGATCCAGATGCCCGATGCTTTGCTGCGCGACTGGGCGACGCGGCAGGGCTTGGCGCTCCCGGAGCTCGGGCATTACGGCGTCGCGATGTGTTTTCTGCCGTGGGACGAGCGGGCGCGCGCCATCGCGATCGAACATGTCGAGGGGTATGTCAAGGCCGAGGGACAGACCTTGATCGGCTGGCGCGATGTGCCGACCGACAAGACCGGGCTCGGGGCAACCGTCGTCGAGACCATGCCCTGGATCAGCCAGGCCATCGTCGCCCGGAGCCCGGATATCGCCGACCAGGATGCCTTCGAGCGCAAGATCCTGACGATCCGCAAGCAGGCCCTCAATACCGTGGCGGCACTCGCCGAGTACCACGGCGTGCCGGCGTTGCGGGACCTATACATGCCGTCCTTCTCGACCCGCACCCTTGTGTACAAGGGCCTGCTGCTTGCCCCGCAGGTCGGCAGCTTCTACGAGGATCTGCGCAACCCGCTGACGGTCTCGGCGCTCGCCCTCGTGCATCAGCGGTTTTCGACCAACACTTTCCCGTCCTGGCGGCTCGCGCACCCCTACCGGTTTCTGTGCCACAACGGCGAGATCAACACGGTGCGCGGCAACGTCAATTGGATGGCAGCGCGCCGGCAAGCGATGACTTCCGAGCTTTTGGGCCCAGACCTCGCCAAGATGGTGCCGCTGATCGGTCCGGGCCAATCCGACACCGCCTGCATCGACAACGCCCTCGAGCTGCTCGTCATCGGCGGCGGCTACTCGCTCGCGCATGCGATGATGATGCTGATCCCTGAGGCCTGGGCCGGCAACCCTCTGATGGACCCGCAGCGGCGGGCATTCTATGAGTATCACGCCGCGCTGATGGAGCCGTGGGACGGACCGGCGGCGATCGCCTTCACCGACGGGCGTCAGATCGGCGCCACCCTCGACCGCAACGGCCTGCGGCCTGCGCGCTACATCGTCACCGACGACGACCATCTGATCATGGCGTCGGAGGCCGGGGTTTTGCCGGTCCCGGAGGAAAAGATCGTCCGCAAGTGGCGGCTCCAGCCGGGCAAAATGCTGCTGATCGACTTCGAAGAGGGCCGCATCGTCGACGATGACGAGATCAAGCGCAAACTGGCCGCCGAGCATCCTTATGCGGCCTGGCTCGAAGCGACCCAGTTCAACTTGTCGGACTTGCCCGATCTGGCGGAGGAGCATCGAGAGGAGTTCGCTCGGGCTACCGTACCGACGCGGCCGAATGACCCGACGACGCAGCTCAACCAGCAACAGGCTTTCGGCTACACGCAGGAGGACATCCAGTTCTTCCTCGAGCCGATGGCACGCGACGCGGACGACCCGGTGGGTTCGATGGGCACGGATACGCCGATCGCCGCGCTGTCGAGCAAGCCCAAGCTGCTATACAATTACTTCAAGCAGAACTTCGCGCAGGTCACCAATCCGCCGATCGACCCGATCCGCGAGCAACTGGTGATGTCGCTGGTCTCGATGATCGGCCCGCGGCCGAACCTATTGGGACACGAGGCCGGCTCGCATTACCGGCTGGAAGTAACGCAGCCGATCCTGACCGACGGCGACCTGAAGAAAATCCACGCAATCGAAAAGCTCGTCGGCGCCTTCCGAACCGATACGCTCGATGCGACCTGGCCCGCTGCGGAAGGCGCAGACGGTATGGCGCCGGCGCTCGACCGGCTCTGCCACGAGGCGACCGAGGCGGTGCTGGCGGGCCACAACATCCTGATCCTGTCCGACCGCGCGATCTCGGCCGAGCGAGTGCCGATCCCGGCTCTGCTGGCGACATCTGCTGTGCACCATCACCTGATCCGGCAGGGTCTGCGCACCTCGACCGGCATCGTCGTCGAGACCGGCGAGGCACGTGAGGTGCATCATTTCTGCGCGCTTGCGGGTTACGGTGCCGAGGCAGTCAACCCCTATCTCGCTTTTGCCACCCTCGAGGAGATCCGCGTCGATGACGAGCTGCCGCTGAGCGCTGAGCAGGTGCAGAAGAACTATATCAAGGCGGTTGGCAAAGGAATCCTCAAAGTCATCTCCAAAATGGGGATCTCTACCTACCAGTCATATTGCGGAGCGCAAATCTTCGATGCCGTTGGGCTTGCCAGCGATTTCGTAGAGAAATATTTCACCGGAACCGCGACGACGATCGAAGGTGTGGGGCTGCGGGAGATCGCACAGGAAGCGGTGGCGCGGCACCAGAACGCCTATGGCGACAACCCGCTCTACCAGGACATGCTCGATCTCGGCGGCGATTACGCCTTTCGCCTGCGCGGCGAGGACCATGCCTGGACGCCGCAATCGGTCGCCAAACTGCAGCATGCGGTGCGCGGCAACTCGCTGGCTGAATACGGGGCCTTTGCGGCGACGATCAACGACCAGAGCGAACGTCACCTGACGATCCGCGGGCTGATGTCTTTCAAATTCGCCGGTGAGCCGGTGCCGCTCGACGAAATCGAGCCGGCGAGTGAGATCGTCAAGCGCTTTGCGACCGGCGCGATGAGCTTCGGCTCGATCAGCCGAGAGGCGCACACGACACTCGCGATTGCAATGAACCGCATCGGCGGTAAGTCCAACACCGGCGAGGGCGGCGAGGAGGCGCAACGCTTCAAGCCGCTGCCCAACGGCGATTCGATGCGCTCGGCGATCAAGCAGGTCGCCTCCGGCCGCTTCGGCGTCACGACCGAATACCTCGTCAATGCCGACGACCTGCAGATCAAGATGGCGCAGGGCGCCAAGCCCGGCGAAGGCGGTCAATTGCCGGGTCGCAAGGTCGACAAGATCATTGCTGGGGTGCGCTACTCAACCCCAGGGGTTGGCCTCATCTCACCCCCGCCGCATCACGACATCTACTCGATCGAGGATCTGGCGCAGCTGATCCACGATCTAAAGAACGCCAATCCGCGGGCGCGTATTTCAGTAAAGCTCGTCTCGGAAGTCGGCGTCGGCACCGTCGCGGCCGGGGTCAGCAAGGCACGCTCCGACCATGTTACAATCGCGGGCTTCGAAGGCGGAACCGGCGCCAGTCCATTGACGTCATTGACGCATGCCGGTTCGCCCTGGGAGATCGGGCTTGCCGAGACGCAGCAGACATTGGTGCGCAACGGGCTGCGCGGCCGCATCGCGGTACAGGTCGATGGCGGATTGCGCACGGGCCGCGATGTCGTCATCGGCGCCATGCTCGGCGCCGATGAATTCGGCTTTGCAACCGCGCCACTAATCGCCGCCGGCTGCATCATGATGCGCAAGTGCCACCTGAACACTTGCCCGGTGGGCATCGCGACGCAGGACCCAGTATTGCGCAAGCGCTTCACCGGCCAGCCCGAGCACGTCATCAATTACTTCTTCTTTGTCGCTGAGGAAGTGCGCAAGCTGATGGCGAAACTCGGCTTCCGCTCGTTCAACGAGATGGTGGGCCGCGTCGACAAGCTCGACATGGTGCGGGCAATCGACCACTGGAAGGCCAAGGGCATCGACCTCACACGGTTGCTGTATCAGGAGCCAGCGAAGGCCGGGGTCGCGATCTACAATTGCGAGCGGCAGCAGCACCATCTCGACAAGGCGCTCGACAACGAGTTGATCGCCGAGGCACAGGCGGCGCTCGAGCGGCGTGAGCCGGTGCGCATCGAGCACCCGATCCGCAACGTCCATCGCACGGTCGGCGCGATGTTGTCGGGCGAGGTCGCGCGCCGCTATGGTCATGCCGGTCTGCCGCAGGACACTATCTGGGCGACCTTCCGCGGCAATGCCGGGCAAAGCTTCGGCGCTTTCCTCGCGCATGGCGTTACGCTCGAACTTTACGGCGATGCCAATGACTACACCGGCAAGGGCCTGTCAGGCGGGCGGCTGATCGTGCGCCAGCCGCCCGCGGCGCGGCGCGAGCCGACGGAGAACATCATTATCGGCAACACCGTGCTCTACGGCGCGATCGCCGGCGAAGCATATTTCCAAGGTGTCGCGGGTGAACGCTTCGCAGTACGTAATTCGGGCGCGGTCGCTGTTGTCGAGGGCACGGGCGACCATGGCTGCGAATACATGACCGGCGGGGTGATCGTCGTGATCGGCGATACCGGCCGCAACTTCGCCGCCGGCATGTCGGGCGGAATCGCGTATGTCTGGGACCCGAGAGCCCGCTTCGCCAGCCTATGCAATCAGAGTGAAGTCGAGCTCGAACCTATCCTAGCGGTCGAGGACGACACCGATGCCGCGCCCGACGACCGGCCGCTGCAGCGCGCGTCGGGCGTCCATGACAACGGCATGGGCAATCCCTTGCGCTTCGATGCCGCGAGGCTGCGGATCTTGCTCGAGCGCCACCACCTGTTCACCGGCAGCGCCCGGGCACGCTCCTTGCTCGAAGATTGGGACAATACGATCGCGTCTTTTGTGAAGATCACGCCAAGGGATTACCGCCGCGCTCTTCTCGAGCTGCAGGCCGAGCACCAAGCCGCCCGCATCGAGGCCGCCGAATGATTCCCCCCACCCTAACCGTCCCCAGCGCGCGGGGGACGGAATGGGAGGGTACATACCCGTCCGCGGCCGAGGGGCCGACTCGTGGGTAAGCCGACCGGCTTTCTCGAGATCGAGCGTCGCGATCGCCCCTATGAGAAGCCGGAGACCCGCAGCAGGAGCTGGAAGGAATTCGTCAAGGCGCTGCCCGATGGCGAGAACCGCAAACAGGCGGCGCGCTGCATGGATTGCGGAATCCCGTTCTGCCATGACGGCTGCCCAGTCAACAACCTGATCCCGGATTGGAATAACCTCGTCTACCGCGACCAGTGGCGCGCTGCGCTCAAGACATTGCATTCCACCAACAATTTCCCTGAATTCACCGGCCGCATTTGCCCGGCGCCGTGCGAAGCCGCCTGCACGCTCAACATCGACGACAACCCGGTTACGATAAAGACGATCGAATGCGCGATTGTTGATCGCGGCTGGCGGGAGGGCTGGATCGAGCCGGTCGTGCCGGCGCGCCTCACCGGCAAGCGCGTTGCCGTGGTCGGCTCGGGTCCGGCCGGGCTCGCTTGCGCGCAGCAACTGGCGCGTGCCGGACACTCAGCAACCGTGTTCGAGAAGGCCGACCGCATTGGCGGCCTGCTGCGGTACGGCATCCCAGACTTCAAGATGGAGAAATGGCTGATCGACCGCCGTGTCGCCCAGATGCAGGCCGAGCGGGTCACTTTCCGCACCGAGGTCGAGGTCGGCGTCGATCTGCTGATCGCATCACTGATGGATGAG
>Ga0207693_10001411_pt1 | contig 21313 bp, 19 predicted proteins | sample LARL81metaG_FD_184347 | JGI IMG/M metagenome (GOLD analysis project Ga0207693, IMG submission 184347) | Corn, switchgrass and miscanthus rhizosphere microbial communities from Kellogg Biological Station, Michigan, USA - LAR L8-1 metaG... | ecosystem: Host-associated > Plants > Roots >... | reverse complement strand
TTCAACATGAACGAGCGCCACCTCTCGCCGGACGCGTCCACGGTCTACGAGGCGCTCGAAGACGCGGGGCTCGTCGCGGGCGCGGTGAACATCACGTGCTATCGCGGCCGGCAGCGCTACCTCCCGACGGTGCCGGGCCTCCACCGCGCCGTCCACGGCCCGCGCCGCTTCTTCTTCTACGGCCTCTTCGAGTCGGACCGCACGGGAGCCCCCTTCGCCGTTCGCAGTCGTCGCGCCGGCTCGGTCGACGCGTATGCCTCGGCGGTCGGGCGTTGGCTCGTCACGCGGGACGGCTTCGACTTCCTCGCGTACTACCTCTCGGGTTACGACTTCGCCTCGCATGCGGCCGGCCCGCACGGCGAGGCGGCCGAGCGGGCGCTCGAGCAGGCGGACGCGGCGATCCGCGTGCTCCTCGACGCAGCGGGCGGACCGGATCAGTTCCTCGAGCGCTACGCCGTGATTCTTCTCTCGGACCACGGTCAGACGCCGGTCGAGCACGCGGTGCGCCTGGAGGAGAAGTTCGCGGATCTCGAAGGGCAGGTCGCCGTGGCCGCCTCGAATCGCGCCGGACAGGTCTACCTCCTCCCCGGTGCGCACGTCGACCCAGCCGAGCTCGCCCGGCGGCTGGACGGCTTCCCGGCGGTCGACGTCACCCTGCGCCGGGAAGGGGAGGAGATCGTCGCTCGTCGCGACGGCGCGGACGGCTCTGTCGAGAAGCTGGAGCATCCGGATGTCGTGTGGCGCGCGCGCTCGGCGCTCGCGAACCCGAACGCCGGGGAGCTGCTCGTGTCGGCGGCGGAGGGCTGGGAGCTCACCGACCTCGGCGGCCGTCATCACGTGGGCGGCGGCAGCCACGGCTCGCTCGTCGCCGGCGACTCGCTCGTGCCGGTCGTGACCGTCGGGCTCAAAGCAGAGCTGCACCGGATCACGGACGTGGCGCCGGCAGTGCTCGCGCACTTCGGCGTCGCGGTGCCGGAGTCGATGGAGGCGCTCGCCGGTGTCGGCTGACGAGCGGGCGCAGATGGTCGGGTGGCAGCTGCGCCGGCGCGGCATCGAGGACGAGCGCGTGCTCGCGGCGATGGGACGCGTGCCCCGGGAGCTATTCGTCACGCCCGAGCTGCAGGGGTTGGCCTACTCGGACGCCGCGCTGCCGATCGGCGGCGAGCAGACGATCTCGCAGCCGTACATGGTGGCGCTCATCTGCGAGCAACTCGCGCTGCACGGCAGCGAGCGTGTGCTCGACGTCGGCACCGGTTCCGGCTACCAGGCCGCGGTGCTGGCCGAGCTCGCGGGCGAGGTGCACACGATCGAGCGGATCCCTCAGCTCGCCGAGGCAGCGCGCGCCCACCTCGCCGCGGCCGGCTACGAGGACCGCGTCCACCTCCACATCGGCGACGGCACCCGCGGTCTCCCCGAGCGCGCGCCGTTCGCCGCGATCGCCGTCGCAGCCGCCACGCTGGAGGTGCCGCCGGCGCTCTACGACCAGCTCGAGCCGCGCGGCCGTCTCGTCGTCCCGGTGGGCGGCTCGGACGGGCAGTGGCTCGAGGTCGTGGTGCGCACCCCCGAGGGCCCGGCTGTGCTCCGCACCGTTCCCTGCCGCTTCGTTCCGCTCGTGGCGGGGCACTAGGCTGGAGGCGATGGGGTCGAGGTCAGCCACTGAGCTGCTGCAACTTCCGGTGCGGCTCAACGGGATCCGCCTCGGCCGGCCGGTCGACCTGCTGCTCGATCCCGCCGAGTGGCGCGCGCTCGGCTTCGTCGTCCTCTGCGGCGACGGGAGCAGCCGCTTCCTCGTCTTCGCCGCCGCCGATCTCCGGGAGGACGCTATCGACGTCTCGTCGGCGCTCCTGCTGCTCGACGACGTCGAGTTCTACCGCGACCGCTCGCGATCCCTGCGCGACCTGCTCGGTGCCGAACTGTGCGACCTCCTCGTCACTCGCGGCGGCAGCGTCGAAGCACTCGTCGTGGAGCGGGACGGAGTCGTGCAACAGATCGAGCCGGCCGACATGCTCACGGCCTGAGCTACCCTCGCGGGCGACCGTGGGACGCCCGGCCGCCACTCTCCAGCCCGCCCGGCCGCGCCTGGTCGCGTCGCTTCTCTCCGTGCGGAACTGGCAGCAGCTCGGCAAGTTCTGCGTCGTCGGCGCGGTCGGCTATCTCATCAACCTCGCCGTCTACGACGCGCTGCTGCACGCCGGGCTCCACTATCTCGTCGCCGCCACCTGCTCGTTCCTGGTCGCCGTGACGAGCAACTACACGTGGAACCGGCTCTGGACGTTCCGCGAGCACCGCGGCCATGTGGGCGTCCAGGGGATGCGCTTCCTCGTCGTCTCGCTCGTCGCGCTGGCGGCGAACCTCCTCGTGCTTCACGTGCTGATCGCGAACGCCGGGCTCGACAAGCTCCTCGCGCAGGCGATCGCGATCGTGCTGGTGACGCCGCTCAACTTCGTCGGGAACAAGCTCTGGTCGTTCCGCCGGCGGAAGCACTGATTAGCCTTCGCGCCGTGAGGGGTCTCCTGACCGCTGTCCTCGCCGCGCTCGCCGTCGCCTTCCTCGCTCCCACGGCGTTGGCCTCGACGGGCACGACCTCGACCGGTCCGGTCTTCGACGGGAAAGGCCGTCTGGTCCAGACGCCGCTCGCGCCGCCGCAGCCGCGTGCGCAACTCACGCGGAAGCAGGCATTCGAGGCGTTCGAGCGCTATCCGAAGGTCGCGTCGTGGCTCTCCCGCTATCCGCACTCCGGTCGCAGTCACGAGGCGACGTACGACTCCAAGAGCAACGAGTGGACGGTCAAGATCTGGTGGGGGAACGCCGGCGAGATCGCCCAGGGCACCGTGGTGGATGCGACCGGGGCCGTGACGGAGGCGTGGACGGGTCCGCAGGTGGCGTGGGGGATGGCGCGCGGCTCGCCGGGGGCGTTCGGCGGCACCGCGATCAACAACCCGTGGGTCTGGGGAGCGTTCTGCCTGATCTTCCTCGTCGGGCTCGGCGACTGGCGAAGGCCGTTCTCCCTGCGCAATCTCGACCTGCTCTTCCTCCTCTCACCGACCGCTTCGCTCTGGTACTTCAACCACGGCGACGTGTTCACGGCGGTGCCGCTCTTCTATCCGCTGCTCATCTGGGTGGTGCTGCGCGGGACGTGGATCGGCATCCGCAACCGCGGCACTCCCGGCGCGCCACGCTGGCCGGTCTGGGCGCTTCTCGGCGCCACGATCTTCCTGGCCGGCTTCCGCGTCGGGCTCAACGTCGAGCGCTCGAACGTGATCGACGTCGGCTATTCCGGCGTGATCGGGGCCGAGCGGATCGTCCACGGCACGGCGCCGTGGGGCAACTTCCCCGTCGAGCACACGAAGAAGTCCTGCGGCCCGGCGGATTCCTCGGGCGAGATCCGTGACTGGATCCAGACGAATGGCCGCTGTGAGAGCGCGAACCCGGAGGGAGACACGTACGGGCCGGTCGCGTACGAGTCGTACATCCCCGGCTACGCGATCCTGGGCTGGACCGGGAAGTGGGACGACCTGCCGGCCGCGCACTTCACCTCGATCGCATTCGATCTGCTGACGCTGCTCGGCCTTTTCCTCGTCGGCCTGCGTTTCGGCGGCCAGCGGCTCGGCGCCGTGCTTGCGTTCGCCTGGGCGGCGTACCCCTTCACCCAGTACGTGTCCAACTCGAACACGAACGACGCGATCATGCCGTGCTTCCTCGTCTGGGGCTTCTGGCTCGTCTCGAGACCGGCGGCACGCGGCGTGCTCTCGGCGCTCGCGGGCTGGACGAAGTTCGCGTCCTTGCTGATCGTGCCGCTCTGGCTCACCTACCCGGGACGGAGGCCGAGCCGGCGCTTCGCGCTGGGCTTCGCCGCCGCCACACTGGCGGTCTTCTCCATCCTGCTGCTGGCCTCCGACCCGTTCCACGAGGCGCACGTCTTCTGGACCCGGACGGTCGGCTTCCAGATCGGGCGCGCGGCGCCATGGTCGCTCTGGGACTGGGGCCAGTACCACGCGCGTGGGCTCCCCGACCTGCACATCGTGCAACACCTTCTCCAGGGCATGCTGATCGCCGCGGCGGTTGCCCTGGCCTTCTTCCCGCGACGCAAGTCGCCGCTGCAGCTGGCCGCGCTCACGGGAGTGCTCCTCGCCGGTTTCGAGCTGGTCGTGACCTACTGGCTCTACACGTACATCCCGTGGTTCTATCCCTTCGCGGTGATCGCCCTCCTCGCGCCGGCGGTGCCGCTCCGCCAGCTCGTCGCCCAGGAGCGCGACGAGCCCGGAGCGCAGCCAACCGACGAGACGTACCCGGACCCGGAAGTCGCCCTTCCAGATCCCACGTTCTAAACGGGGCGGTCCGGTTGAACGCTGTCCGGTGCCAGGCACCGGACATGCCCTGAACGGACGGCGCGACCGACCAACCGCATGTGCGGAGAGGCCTGGCGCCCGGGACATGTACGGAGAAGCCATGGCAGGTGCCTGGCACCGGACGAGCCTGTGCGGGCCAGGTCAGGCGGGGACGCGGACGAGCTCGATCGCGTCGGCCCGCCCCTCGTCGGTGCACGTGACGAGGACGCCCTCCAGCCGCACGTCGCCTTCGGCCGGCTCGAACCGGACCGGTAGGCGGGTCCGCATCCGGGCGATTGCGAGCTCGGAGCGGACGCCGATCACCGAGTCGTGCGGTCCCGTCATCCCCGCGTCGCTGACGGCCGCCGTGCCGCCGGGAAGGATGCGTGCGTCGTTCGTCTGGATGTGCGTGTGCGTGCCGATGACGGCGGTGACACGTCCGTCGAGCCAGGTCGCCATCGCAACCTTCTCGCTCGTCGCCTCGGCATGGAAGTCGAGGAAGACGACCGGCGCGGCCGCCCGCGCCTCGTCCACCAGAGCATCGACCATCTCCCACGGTGAGACCGGCGTCGGCAGAAAGAGCTGGCCGAGCAGGTTGAGCACCGCGACTGCCACACCGTTCCGCGCCTCGACCACCGCGAGGCCGTGGCCCGGCGCCTCCGCGCCCGAGTTCGCGGGCCGGATCACGCGCTCGCTCGTCGCGAGGTAGGAGGCGATCCCGCCGCGCCGGTAGGTGTGGTTGCCGAGCGTGACCACGTCCGCCCCGGACGCGAGCAGCTTGTCGGCGAGCTTCGCGGTGATGCCGGCCCCGTCGGCCGCGTTCTCGCCGTTGACGATCGCGAGGTCGGCGTCGTACCGCTCGCGCAGGCCGGGCAAGTGCTCCTCCACGGCGCGCCGCCCCGGGACGCCGAAGACGTCCGCGAGGAAGAGGATCTTCAAGGCTGGGGTTCCGTCCTAGCCGGTCGCGAGGACCGGGGCCGCGCGCAGCTCGATCGTCACATGGTTTCCGGCGTCGTTCGTGTAGCGCGCGAGCGCCTGCTTCTCGACGGTGGCGAGGTCGGCCACGCGTCCGAGCTTCGTCGCGCCGCTGACGACGGGGCTGCCCACAGCGAGAGCCGGGTCGGCGACGAGCTGCGTGACCGCGACGACGACCGAAGGAGCGTTCTGGGGTTGGATGTCGATCTCGGAGCCGTACGCCTTCCCCTCCACCACGAACGGCTTGATCGCGACGACCGTTCCGTCGACAGGCGAGTAGACGTCGCTGCCGATCGGCGCGCCGACGTCGAGCGCCGACGTGCCGCCGGCCAGTTGGTACCACTTCGGCGAGCCGCCGCCGCCGCCGAAGATCCCGTGCACGACCCGCTGGACGAGGCCCTCGTTCGCCTGATGGCCGACCGGCTGGAGGGAGAGCGCGCCGGTGCCGGCCGAGTGGTAGCCGATTGCCGTCAGGCGGCTTTGCGAGATCGGAAGCTGAAGGCGCACCTGCCCGCGCTGGGCGACGATCTCCGTGGCCGGCCGCGTCTGTGCGGTAGTGGCCTGGCTCTGGCGGGGGACGATGGCCGCCGTCGGGGTCGTCGTCCCGCCGAACGCCGTCAGGGCGATGGCCACGAAAAAGACCGCGGAGAGGACGACGAGGAGGGCGACCAAACGCGCCCGGCGCGCAACGCGCGCCTGCCGGCGTTCGACCCGCCGCCTCCGGGTGGGGCGTGAGGACGGCATGTCGCGCGGCACCTTATCGAACTGCCGCGGTCCATCCCAGAGCGTAAGGGCCAGATTTCCCTGGATGCCGCCTCCGACGCCCTCTCTACCATCGCTCGAATGCCGCCGTCGGCGCCGGTCACGATCCAGATCCCGCGCTGGGCGCAGCTCGTGCTGCTGCCACTGCTGCTGCTGCTCATCTGGACGGTGGCGGGAGCCGTGCGTCACGTCCTGTTCCTGTTCCTGGTGGGGTTGCTCATCGCGCTGCTCCTCAACCCGCTGGTCCGGGGGCTGGGTCGGGCCCGGATCCCACGCGGTGCGGCGGTAGGGCTCGTGTATCTCGCCTTCGCAGCGGTCGTCGCACTGGCGATCCTCGTTCTGGCCACGGTGGTCGTGCAGCAGACGCGCAGAGCCGCCCACCGAGTCGACAACTACTTTACGGCCGACTCCGGACACCCGCCGCAGACCGGCGCCGAGCAGGATCTCGCGAGATTCCAGCACTGGCTCGACCACCATCACCTCGGCAGCGTCCACGTCGAGAAGGACGGCCGGAAGTTCCTCGACCAGGTCGGGACGAAGGACGTCCAGAAGTACACGAGCAAGGCCCTGCACTGGGCCGAAGGGGCCGGGCTCACGGTCGTCACCCTCCTCTTCGACGCCATCCTCCTCGTCGTCGTCTCGATCTACATGCTGCTCGACATGCAGCGTCTCACGGACGCCGTCGACCGGCGTTTCCCCCCACACGGTCGTGGCGGGCTGATCGTCCGGATGGAGCAGGCGGTGGCGAGTTACGTCAAGGGCCAGTTCCTGCTCTCGCTGATCATCGGCGTGAGCGTCGGGCTCGGGCTTTGGATCCTCGGGACGGTCGGCCTGGTGCCGAACGGCGGGAAGTACGCCGCGGCGTTCGGTGCCTGGGCGGCCTTCACCGAGCTCATCCCGTACATCGGGCCGTGGCTCGGCGCGATCCCGCCGGTGCTGTACGCGCTCGTCCAGCACCCGCTCTCGGCGCTCTGGGTCGCCCTTCTCTTCCTCGGCATCCAGCAGCTCGAGGGCCACATCGTGGTGCCGAAGGTGATGGGCCGCACGCTCCGCCTCCATCCGCTGCTCGTGATCTTCGGCCTGCTCGCGGGCGGCGAGATCTACGGCTTCGCCGGGATCCTCGTCGCGCTGCCGCTGCTGGCGGCCGGCCGTGCCGCGTGGGAGTTCTTCGCCGAGCGGATCAAGCTGGAGCGGTGGCCGGTCGACGCGCCGCTCGTGGAGATCGGCCTCGAGCCTCCGGGCGGAGGCAAGCCGACACCGCCCGAGACGCCGCCCGCGCCTGCCGCCTGATCGACGGGCGGCGTACTCTTCCTTCCGTGAGCTCGTTCCCGGTCACCCGGCTTCGGCGCTTTCGTCGCACGGCTCCGCTGCGCGGGCTGGTGCGCGAGACCAGGCTCTCGCTCGACCAGTTCGTCATGCCGCTCTTCGTCGCGCCCGAGCCGCTTGCGAACGAGGAGCTGCCCGGGATGGCGCGCTTCGACATCGCCGGGCTGTTGAACGAGATCGAGGGGCTGGCCGGGAGCGGCGTCAGGGCGGTGATGCTCTTCGGCGTCCCCGAGATGAAGGACGAGGAGGCCACCGGCGCCTGGGAGGAGGACGGGATCGTCCAGCTCGCCCTGCGCGAGCTGCGGCCGCGCTTCCCGGACCTGGTGCTTCTCACGGACGTCTGTCTCTGCGAGTACACGTCGCACGGCCACTGCGGAGTCGTGGTCGACGGGGACGTCGACAACGACCGGAGCCTCGAGCTGCTCGCCCGCACGGCGGTCAGTCACGTCGAGGCCGGGGCCGACATCGTGGCGCCGAGCGACATGATGGACGGCCGGGTCGGCGCGATCCGCGAGGCGCTCGACGACCACGGTCACGAGACGACGCCGATCCTCGCCTACTCCGCGAAGTACGCCTCGGCGTTCTACGGCCCCTTCCGCGAGGCGGCGGACAGCGCGCCCGCGTTCGGCGACCGGCGCGGCTACCAGCTGGATCCGGCCAATGTCCGCGAAGCGGTGCGCGAGTGCAAGATCGACCTCGCCGAGGGAGCCGACGCGATCATGATCAAGCCGGCGCTGCCCTACCTCGACGTGATCCGTGCGGCGCGCGACGCGTTCCAGGTGCCGCTCGCGGCGTACAACGTCTCCGGGGAGTACGCGATGGTCAAGGCGGCAGCGCGTGCCGGCTGGCTCGACGAGCGCGCGGCGGCGCTCGAGTCGCTGACCGCGATCAAGCGCGCCGGCGCCGACCTGATCGTGAGCTACTGGACGCGAGACCTAGCAGCGTGGCTCTGAGCGAGCGTTCGGCTCTCTACCGCCGCGCGCTCGAGCTGATCCCCGGCGGCGTGAACTCGCCCGTGCGGGCGATGCGCGCGGTCGGCCTCGACGAGCCGCTGTTCGTCAAGAGCGGTGACGGTGCGTACGTCGAGACCGAGGACGGCCGCCGGCTGCTCGACTGGGTCATGTCGTGGGGGCCGCTCCTCTTCGGCCACGCCGATCCCGAGACGATCGAGGTCGTTCGTGAGGCGGCGCTGCACGGGACGAGCTTCGGCGCCGCGACCGAGGCCGAGGTGGAGCTCGCGGCGGAGATCGTCGACGCGGTGCCGTCGGTGGAGAAGGTGCGGCTCGTCTCGTCCGGAACCGAAGCCGGGATGAGTGCGCTGCGGCTCGCGCGCGCATTCACCAAGCGCGACCGGATCCTCAAGACGGCCGGCGGCTACCACGGTCACGCCGACGCGCTGCTCGCGAGCGGAGGCTCCGGGCTCGCGACGTTGGGAATCCCGGCGTCGCCGGGGGTGCCCACCGGAGCCGCGGCCGACACGATCGTCGTCGCGTACAACGATCTCGACGCCGCGGCCGAGGCGGTCATGCGCTACGGCGAGGGGCTCGCCGCGATCATCGTCGAGCCGGTCGCGGCGAACATGGGCGTCGTCCCGCCCGAGCCCGGCTACCTCGAGACGCTGCGCCGGCTCTGCGACGTGTCGGGTGCGCTCCTGATCTTCGACGAGGTGATCACCGGCTTCCGCGTCGCACGCGGCGGCGCGCAGGAGCGGTACGGCGTCCTCCCGGATCTGACGGTGCTCGGCAAGATCGTCGGCGGCGGCCTGCCGCTCGCGGCCTTCGGCGGCCGGGCGGAGATCATGGATCTCCTCGCGCCCGCCGGTCCCGTCTACCAGGCCGGGACTCTCGCCGGGAACCCGCTTGCAACGGCTGCGGGTCTCTCGGTGCTGCGCCGGCTCCGCGATCCCGCCGTCTACGACGAGCTCGAGGCGCGCGCGGCGTTCCTCGAGGAAGGCCTGGCGCCGTTCGGTCGCGTCCAGCGCGTCGGGGCGCTGCTCACGCTCTTCATGACCGACGGGCGGGTGCGCAACTTCGAGGACGCCCAGGCCTGCGACACGGAGCGCTTCGGGGCGCTCTTCCGGCACCTGCTCGAGCAGGACGTCTATCTCCCGCCGTCGCAGTTCGAGGCGCTCTTCCCCTCGACGGCGCACGGCGACGAGGAGATCGAGCGCACGGTCGCCGCGGTGGCGGGCTTTGCTCGCTGACGTCTGGGAGACGATGGCCGTCGACGCGGCCGCCGAGAGCTCGCTCTGGGCCGACTGCCTGCTCGCGGAGCCCGAGCGCGACCGCAGTCCCGTCTTCTCGCCGCTCGGCGAGGCGCGCTACGCGCTGGGGCTCGAGACGATCTACGAGGGCTACCTCGTCCATTACGGCCGGTCACGCCTGTTCGCGCCGCCGGACGGCGACACGGCGCTGCTGCTCGGCGACTACCTCTACGCGCACGGCGTTGCCCGCATCTCGGCGCTCCACGACGTCGCGGCCGTCGCCGACCTCTCGGAGCTGATCTCGCTCTGCAGCCAGGTGCGCGCCGAGGAGAGCGAGGGGGACGGTGCCCTCTGGGCGGCGACGGCCGCGCTGCTCGGCCGCGGCGCCCTCGACGAGGCGCGAACCGCGCTCCGGCTCCACGCCGACCCGGCGCCGCTCGAGGCCGCGGCGCGCTCGGCGGCAGGCGACGAGGCGGTCGACTCGGCGCTCGCCGCGCACGCGGTGCGCCGCGCCGCTTGATCCGCGCCCGCCGGTTCGCTTACCTCTCCGTATGACCACCGCCGTGCGGGAGGAACGCAAGGTCTTGACGGCCGTCTTCGCCGACGTCGTCGGCTCGACCACGCTCGCTGAGCGGCTCGACGCCGAGGACGTGAAGCTCGTCATGGGCGAGGCGGTGGCGCGGATCGTCGGCGAGGTCGATTCCCTCGACGGCCACGTCAAGGATCTCGCGGGCGACGGCGTGCTCGCCTTCTTCGGCGCGCCGACGACGCGGGAGGACGACGCCGAGCGGGCGGTTCTCTGCGCCCTCCGAATCGTCGCCGAGATGGAGGAGTACGCCCGCGAGGTGCGCCGCGGCTGGGGCGCCGAAGGCTTCGGCGTCCGGGTCGGAGCGGCGACCGGTGCGGTCGTCGTGGGCGAGGTCGGCGCCGGCTCGCGGGTCGAGTTCGCCGCGTTCGGTGACACGGTGAACGTCGCCGCGCGGTTGCAGTCCGCGGCCGAGCCCGGTTCCGTGCTCGTCGACGAAGCCACCCATCGCGCGGTCGAGCGCCTCTTCGAGTGGGGCGACGCGCGCGAACTCGACGTGAAGGGAAAGAGCGAGCCCGTCGCCGCCTGGCCGGTCGCCGGTGTCGCGGCCGCCGGCCGGACACAGCGCGGCCTACCGGGCGTCGAGACGCGGCTCGTGGGCCGCTCGCGCGAGCTCGGTCAGGGACGGGAGGCGCTCGAGGCGCTTCGCGCCGGCCGCGGGGGCGTCCTCGTCGTCGCCGGCGACGCGGGGATCGGCAAGACGCGTCTTCTCAACGAGCTGCGCGAGCTCGCAGAGCGAGAGGGGAGCTCCTGGCTGGAGGGCCGTTGCGTCTCGTACGGCGAGTCGCTGCCGTACTGGCCGTTCCGCGATCTCCTGCGCGGCGAGTGGATCGGCGCCGCGCCCGAGGAGCCCGAACTGCGCGTCCGCGTCGGCCTGCGACGCCGGCTCGACCAGCTCTTCGGCGACAAGGCGGACGAGCTCTATCCGTACCTCGGCGGCCTGCTCGAGGTCGCGCTCGAGCACGAGGCCGAAGCACGTACCTCGCAGCTCTCGCCGGAGGCGTTGCAGTGGCGCACGTTCGAGGTCGTCGGGCAGCTGTTCGCCCGGCTCGCGGAGTCGGCTCCGCTCGTGCTCGCGCTCGAGGATCTCCACTGGGCCGACTCGACGTCGGTGCTCCTCCTCGAACAACTGCTCTCGCTGGCGGAGGAAGCACCGGTGCTGCTCGTCCTCTCGCTGCGGCCCGAGCGTGACCACCCGTCGTGGAGCCTGCGCGAGCATGCCGGCCGGGAGTTCCCCCATCTGCTGCGCGAGATCGACCTCGGCCCGCTGGGAGACGCGGACGGCGAGCTGCTCGCAGCTCTCGTCGCGCCCGCGACGCTGCCGGCCGAGCTCGAGCGGCGCGTCCTCGAAGCTGCGGACGGGAACCCGTTCTTCCTCGAGGAGCTCGTCCGCTCGCTCGCCGACGTCGGCGCCCTCGTTCGCACCGACGACGGCTGGCGCTTCGACCATGCGGTGGAGGTCGAGGTACCGCCGACGGTCGAAAAGGCGATCCTGGCCCGCCTCGACCGTCTGTCGGCGCCGGCGCGGGACCTCGCCACCGCCGCCTCGGCGCTCGGGCGCACGTTCGCGCTCCAGCTGCTCGAAGGCGTGCTCGGAGATGTTTCGGCCGACTCGCTCCACGAGCTGCAGCGGCTGGGACTGCTACGCCAGAGCCGGCGCTGGCCGCAGCCGGAGTACCGCTTCCGACACGCGCTCATCCAGGAGACCGCGTACCGGACGCTCCTCTCCGAGCAGCGGATGCGGCTGCACCGGCGCGCCGCGGAGTGGCTCGAAGACCGGTACGCGGAGCGTGACGCCGAGGTGCTCGGCCTGCTCGCGTATCACTGGCTGCGCGCCGAGGACGAGTCGAAGGCTGCCGGCTACCTCCTTCGGGCCGGCGACAAGGCGCGCCTCGAGTACGCGCTCGACGAGGCTATCGAGCACTACCGCGACCTGCTGCCGCTGCTCGAGCGGCGCGGCGAGAGGCAGGAGATCGCGCTCGTCCTTTTCAAGCTCGCGCTCGCTCTCCACACGTCGCTCCGCTTCGCCGAGGCGAACGAGGCGTATCAGCGCGCGTTCGCCCACTGGACGCCGCCGGAGCCCCGGGCGGCCACCGAGCGGCTCCGTCTCGCGACGAGCTATCTCCCGAACGACCTCGATCCCAAGAGCGCGATCGCATGGCCGAACATCCAGGCGTGCATGCAGCTGTACGACCGCCTCGTCGAGGCCTGGCCCGAGCGGACGATCGTGCCCTCGCTCGCAGACCGTTGGGAGATCTCGGATGACGGCCTCCGTTACGTCTTCCACTTGCGCGACGGGTTGACCTGGTCCGACGGGACGCCGCTCACCGCCCACGACGTCGAGTTCGGGATCAAGCGCGTCCTCGACCCGGAGAGCCCGGGCTCCTCGGTCGCCATCTACTTCGCGCTCGAGAACGGAGAGGACACGTACCTCGGGCGCAACACGGACTGGGACGCCGTCGGGGTGCGAGCGCTCGACGACCGCACCGTCGAGTTCCGGCTCACGGCACCGGCGCCGTACTTCATGAGCGTCATGAACCGTCCCGACGGCGGCCCGCAGCCGCGGCATGCGATCGAGGGCGTCGCCGAGGCTCGCGTCGTGAGCGGCGCGTTCGAGGTGGGCGAGCGAGCGGACGAGCGCGTCGTGCTGCGGCGACGTGCACCGCGGCCGGGCAACGTCGCGGAGGTCGAGCTCTACCGGACGGCGATCGCTGACGCGCTGCCCGAATACGAGCGTGGCGAGACCGACCTGATCCTCGTTCGCTACACGCCCCGGCTCGCCGATCTGATGCCCGGGGCGGTGCGCGAGGACGCCGTGCTCGGCTCTCCCTCCTGGTCGGCGTACATCCGCTTCGACCACACGCATCCCGTGGCGGGCAACCTCGAGCTCAGGCGGGCGCTCGCGCATGCGATCGACCGCGAAGCGCTCGCGGCCGTCTGCCCCGCGAACCTCGTCGTGGCGCGAGGTGGAGTCGTCCCGCCCGCGCTCCAGGGCCATACGCCGGACATCGCGCTCGGCCACGATCCCGACCTCGCCCGCGCGTGTCTCGCGAGGTCCGGCTTCGATGGGGCTATCGAGCTCGCGGGGATGATGGTCTGGGGAGAGATCCTCGACGCGATCGCGGGCGGCTGGCGCGAAGTCTTCGGCGACCGGGTCTCGGTCTCCTCGTGGTCGTGGCGCGAGGAGGAGGCGCGGGAGACCGGTGAGCGCATCCAAACGGCCCCGATCCGGATCACCGGCTGGCTTCCGGGCTATCCCGACCCCGAGTACTACCTCCGGCTTCTCTTCCAGTCGACGAGCCGGACGAACGAGGGCGGCTTCGCCGATCCGGTCTTCGACGAGCTGATCGAGGCCGCGCGCCAGGAGCGCAGCGACCGCGGCCGCCTCGAGCGGTTCCACGAGGCCGACCGGTACGCCGTCGCGGAGCGCGTCGCCGTGATCCCGCTCGTCTACGGGCGCAGCACCGCGTTCGTACGGCCGCACGTGCACGGTTGGTGGGAGTTCGGGAAGAGCTCGGCCAACTTCGCGGACCTCGTCGTCGGTCGCGAGGACTAGGTAGATTCCGGCCGTGCTCGCCGCCGTCTTCCACTTGCTGTTCGCCGAGGAGACGGCCGCGCAGGAGGGGAGCAAGGTCGTCGAGATCATGCTCTGCACCGGCCTCGTCTTCCTGCTGGTGATCGCACTCGGCGAGCTCTCGCACCTGAGGGCGAAGCGCCGCCGCGACAACTAGGCCCCCAGCCCGCCCGTACACTCGCGCCGTGCCTGCGAAGGATCTCCGCGACTGGATCGCGCTGCTCGAGCGCGAGGGAGAGCTCGTCCGCGTCTCCGCCGAGGTCGATCCCGAGCTCGAGATCACGGAGATCGTCGACCGCACCGTCAAAGCCGGCGGGCCGGCGCTCCTGTTCGAGAAGCCGAGAGGATCCGAGCACCCGCTCCTCATCAACCAGTTCGGCACCGAGCGGCGGATGTGCCTCGCGTTCGGCGTCGAGCGCCTCGCCGACGTCGCGCAGAAGGTCGCCGACGTGCTCGAGATGCAGCCGCCCGAGGGACTGCTCGAGAAGGTCCGGGGGCTGCGCAAGCTCAAGTCCGTTGCCGACTCTCGCCCGAAGACGGTCGGCAAGGGCGCCTGCCAGGAGATCGTGCTGCGCGGCGACGACGTCGACCTCGGCCTGCTCCCGATCCAGCGCTGCTGGCCCGGCGACCCGGCGCCGTTCATCACGCTCCCGGCCGTGATCACCCACGACCCGCAGTCCGGCGGCCGCAACGTCGGCATGTACCGGATGCAGGTCGTCGACAGGAACACGACCTTCATGCACTGGCAGATCCACAAGGACGGCCGCGCCGACTACCTCGCGACCGACGGCCGCATCGAGGTCGCCGTCGCGCTCGGGCTCGACCCGATCACCGCGTACTCGGCGAGCGCTCCGCTGCCGAAGCACGTCGACGAGCTCATGATGGCGGGCTTCCTGCGGGGCGAGCCGGTCGAGCTCGTCAAGGGAGTCAGCGTCGGCGTCGAGGTCCCCGCCCGCGCCGAGATCGTCCTCGAGGGCTACATCTCCAAGGACGAGGTCGGCGAGGAGGGGCCGTTCGGCGACCACACCGGCTACTACACAGCGGCCGAGCCGTTTCCGGTCTTCCACGTCACCGCCATGACGATGCGGCGCGACGCGATCTACCCCTCGATCGTGGTGGGCAAGCCGCCGCAGGAGGACGCGTGGCTCGGCAAGGCGACGGAGCGGATCTTCCTGCCGGCGGTGCGCACGACCCTGCCGGAGATCGTCGATTACGACCTCCCGATCGCGGGGGCCTTCCACAACTGCTGCATCGTCTCGATCCGCAAGCAGTTTCCGGGACATGCGGCGAAGGTGATGCATGCGCTGTGGGGGCTCGGGATGCTGAGCCTCACGAAGTGCATCGTCGTCGTGGACGCGAACGTGGACGTGCACGACTACGAGCAGGTGCTGTTCTACGCGGGCGCCAACGTCGACCCGAAGCGCGACGTCATCCTCACGGAAGGCCCGCTCGACCACCTCGACCACGCACCGGAGCGGCAGTTCTTCGGCGGCAAGCTCGGCATCGACGCGACGGCGAAGTGGCCGGAGGAGGGCGCTCGGCCGTGGCCCGAGGAGATCGAGATGAGCCCCGAGATCAAGGAGCTCGTCACGCGCCGCTGGACCGAGTACGGGCTGGGCTAGTTCTCCCGTCGCAACACCGGCCTTTGCGATAAGACTTCGATCTGGTGGAGCCCGAGCAGCCGAGTCCCCACACCGAGCAGGAGTCGCTCCACGAGGAGACGCATCTGCCGTCGCCGACGCTGTACCCGATCGGCTTTGCGATCGGCATCGTCGTCGTCCTGGTCGGGCTGATCATCAATCCGCTGCTGATCTCCTCGATCGGCGCCGCGATCGCCATCGTCTTCGCGATCCTCTGGGCGCGCGAGGCGACCGCCGAGCTCCGCGGGGAGCAGGTCGCCGTCGAGCCGGAGCGGCGTGCGACAACGGAGGCCGACCAGCAGGGAGTGGCTCCGGTACCGCTCACGGAGACACCCGTGTCGCGCAGCGTCTTCCTCGAGGGCGCCACCCTCGGCCTCGGCGCCGCGATCGGCGGCTTGATCACGCTGCCCGTGGCCGGCTTCGCGCTGCTCCCGCCCTTCCTCGGCCAGCTGCAGCACAAGATCGACCTCGGCCCGATCTCGAACTTCCCGCTGAACGTCTGGTACATCGCCACCTTCATCGTCGACCCCGCCGAGGGAGAGGTCAGCCGGAGGACCGCCTTCGTCCGCAACAACGGCAACGTCCCGAATCCCGACAACCCGTCGGAGCAAGTGCCGAGCTTCACGATCATCTCGAACCACTGCGTCCACCTCGGCTGCCCGGTGCAGGCGAACGGCCCGAGCGGGCCGAAGTTCACCGGCCATCCGAAGATCCGCGAGCACACGGCGAGCGGCCAGCTCGTCTTCGACCCGGTCCTCCCCGCCGGCTACGGCTGCCCGTGCCACGGCGGTCAGTACGACCCGGAGGGCAATCGCATCGCGGGGCCGCCCGTGCGCGCGCTCGACCGCTACGGGTTCGAGATCGACCACGGCCGTCTGATCCTCCTCAGCCTCTACTCGGTCTCGCATGTCGTCGGGACCGGGGGGCAGGCGAAGATCTACAAGTACGGGGAGGCCGGGCCGGGCGAGCACCTCGACGGGCCCGAGCAGTTCTTCTATCCCATCCAGCCGCCGCACCACTAGACGCCGATGGCGACCACCTACAGACGGAAGCCGACGAAAGCCGAGCTCCGCCGTCAGAAGATGGAGGAGCTCGTCGTCTATCCGATCGACTGGCTCGAGGAGCGGTCGGGGCTGATCGGCGGCATCAAGTACTTCCTCTTCCGCAACGTCCCGTCGGACATCAACTGGATGCAGACGCTCGGCTCGGCCGCGCTCACCGCATTTCTCGTGCAGGCGATCACCGGCGTGATCCTCGCGATGTACTACGTGCCGTCGGCCGCGACCGACCCGCACACGGGCCAACCGGTTGCCTGGGAGTCGGTCGTCAACATCACCGACCACCTGTACATGGGCTGGCTCGTGCGGGGCATGCACCGCTGGGGTGCGAGCGTCTTCATCATCCTCATGTTCCTCCACATGGGCCGCGTCTTCCTGTTCGGCGCCTACAAGTACCCGCGCGAGCTGAACTGGATCGTCGGCGTCCTCATCCTCGTGAGCGGGATGATGGAAGGCTTCACGGGCTACCTCCTGCCCTGGGACCAGACGGCGTACTGGGCCACGGTCGTGGGGATCAACCTCAACGGGACGGCGCCGTTCCTGGGGCCGTGGTTAGCGCAGTTCCTACGCGGCGGCCAGGAGATCAGCGGCGAGACGCTGACGCGCTTCTACTCGCTGCACATGCTCTTGATCCCGGGCGCGATCATCGCTCTGATCACGCTCCACCTCTATCTCGTGATCCGGCTCGGCGTCACCTCGCCGCCATGGTCGAAGGACGCGGCCGGCGGCGAGCCCGAGGTGGAAGAGGAGCCGCGGTTGCGGCCCGGACTGACGCGGCCGGTGCCGCACGGCGCGAGCGCGATGCAGGCCGAGCCGGGAGGTAGCGAGTAGTGGCCGCGATCCCGAAGGGCAAGGAGAAGCCGAGCCGCACCGACGAGCTGCGGGCGGAGTTCGCGCGCTACAAGGCGGACGTCAAAGCGCGCGGGAAGCCCTTCTACCCGTACGCGATGTTCCACGACACGATCATGAGCCTCGTCGTCGTCTGCACGATCATCGGGCTCGCGGTGATCTGGAAGTGGTCGGCGTGGGGCCCGCACCACGACCCGACGCACAAGGGCCTGCTCGGGCCGGAGGTCGACCCGCCGGCGGATCCCGGCACGACGAGCTTCGTGCCGCGGCCGGACTGGTACTTCTACTTCCTCTTCTACCTGCTCCGGATCTTCAAGTGGCCGGAGTCGGTCTTCCTCGGCACGGTGGGCGTGCCGACCATCGCGCTGATGCTGCTCATCGGGCTGCCGTTCCTCGACCGCCGCCGCGTACGCAGGCCGTCGCAACGGCCCGTAGCCATGGTCGCGGCCGTCCTCACGATCATCTCCATGGCCGTGCTGACCTGGAAGGGCGCGACGGCGAAGGAGGCGCTCGCGTCGGAGGTCAAGCAGAACATCCCGCGCTGGATCAAGGACGAGCACCTGCCGGCCAACGCGAGGCCGGGGGTGGAGCTGTTCGCGTCAGCAGGCTGTACGGCCTGCCACACGTACGACGGCGCAGGCGGATCCCAGCTCGGCGCGCCGGACCTGACCAACATCGCCAACCGCAATCTCGGCGTCGCCACCCAGATCAAGCATTTGCAGAACCCGTCGTCCGTCACCCCGGGCTCGCCGATGCCGCCGTTCGCGTCGCTTGGTCAGCAACGCCTGAAACAGCTCGCGCTGTTCCTCGAAGCCTCCAAGGGCACGCACTAACAGGGACCAGCGACAATCCCGGGAGTGCACGTCTTTCTCGGGATCACGGGGGCTTCGGGTGCGCCGTACGCGGCGCGGCTGGTCGAGGCGCTCGCGGCCGCCGACTGCGAAATCGGGCTCTGCGCCTCCCGCGCGGGGATCGAGGTGCTGGCGACCGAGCTGTTCGGCGATCCGGCCCTGCCGCGTGACGAGACGCTGGCCCGGCTCCTCGAGCATGCCAGCGGCGCCGCCCGCGTCTACGACCCCGACGACTGGAGCGCGCCCTATGCCTCGGGCTCCGCGAAGGTCGACGCGTACGTGATCTGCCCCTGCTCGATGGGGACGGTGGGGACGATCGCGTCGGGCGCGATGTCGAACCTGATCCAGCGCGCCGCGTCGGTCGCGATCAAGGAGGAGCGCCGGCTCGTGCTCATGCCGCGCGAGACGCCGCTCTCGGCCATCCACCTCCGCAACATGCTCACGCTGCGGGAGGCGGGTGCGACGATCCTCTTCCTCGCGCCCGGCTTCTACCACGGCGCCGAGACCGTGGAGAATCTCGTCGACTTCATCGTCGCGCGCGCCCTCGACCTACTCGGGCTCGACCACGCGCTCACTCCTCGCTGGGGTCAGTCGTGACCGTCGAGAGCGGCCGGCTGCCGGCGGAAGGCGTGCAGCGGATGTTCGACCGGATCGCGCCGGTGTACGACGCGATGAACCGCGTCATGACCGTCGGGCTCGACCAGCGCTGGCGCAAGGCGACGGTCAACGCCGCCGTGCGCGAGGGAGACCATGTCCTCGACGCCTGCTGCGGCACCGGCGACCTCGCAATCGCCGCCTGGAAGAAGGCCGGCGCCGGCCACGTCGTCGGCCTCGACTTCTCCCCGCGAATGCTCGAGCGGGCCAGGCGCAAGGCGCCGGAGCTCGAGTTCGTGCAGGGCGACGTGCTCGCCCTCCCGTTCGAGGACGCGAGCTTCGACTCGGCCGTCGTCGGCTTCGGGGTCCGGAACGTCGAGGATCTCGAGGCAGCGCTCAAGGAGCTGCGCCGCGTGCTCCGCCCCGACGGCCGGCTCGGGATTCTCGAGATCACGACGCCCCGCGGCGTGTTGAAGCCCTTCTACAGGCTCTGGTTCGACCGGATCGTGCCCCTGCTCGGCCGCCTCCTTCCCGGCGGGGACGCCTACACGTACCTGCCCGCGAGCGTGCGCCGCTTCCCGGGGCCCGAGGAGCTCAAGGAGCTGCTCGGCTCGTGCGGGTTCGAGGCCGTGCGGTTCCGGCTCTTCGCCGGGGGTATCGTCGCGTTGCACGTAGGAGAGGCGGGTTCGTGACCACGCTGGCGGACATCCGGACGGTGCCGGGGCTCGACGACTATCTCGACGCGCTCGAGGAGCGGCTCGCGTACACGGTCGCCACGCATCCGGGGCTCGTCGCCGCGGTGGGGAACGAGGCGCTCGCTGCGGGTGGGAAGCGGCTTCGGCCCACGCTCGTGTTCCTCTCCGCTCCACCGGGAGCAGAGCCGTCCCTTGCGGCCGGCGTCGCGGTCGAGCTCGTCCACATGGCGACGCTCGTCCACGACGACCTGATCGACCGCGCCCACTTCCGCCGCGGCAAGGCCGCCGCGTGGTCGATCTACGGCCCGGCCGCCGCGCGCGCCACGGGCGACTACCTGTTCGCGCGCGCCTTCTCCGAGCTCAGCGCGACCGGAGACGCCGCCGCGGTCGAGATCCTCGCCGACGCCACGCTCTGCCTGGCGCGCGGCGAGGCGCTGCAGCGGACGCAGACCCGCGACCCGAGCACGACGGTGGAGGCGTACCTGGAGCGCTGCGCCCTGAAGACCGGGAAGCTGTTCGAGGCTGCCTGCCGCCTCGGCGGCGGCTCCGGCGAGTACGGACTTGCGCTCGGGATCGCGTTCCAGATCGCCGACGACGTCCTCGACTGCTCGGGCGCCACGATCGAAACGGGGAAGATCGCCGGCACCGACCTCCGCGACGGGACGCCGACCCTGCCCCTCCTGCTCGCGGCGCAGCGGGATGCGGTCGTGCGCGCCGCGCTCGCCGGCGGTCCGATGGATGGGGCGCTCGTGCGCGTTGCGGCGACCGGCGCTCTCGACGAGTCCCGCGAGGTCGCGCTCGACTACGCTAAACAGGCCAGGGCCCGATTGGACGGCGAGCTGCACAGAGACGAGCTCGAGGCCCTGACACACGCAGTCGTCGACCGGGAGAGGTAGCCGCAATGGCTGTTCTGGACACGCTCGACACGCTCGCGCCGATCCGGGAGAAAGTCCTGGCCGGCGAGCGGCTCGACTTCGACGACGGCGTCGCCCTCATGGAGACGGACGATCTGCTCGCGCTCGGCGACCTCGCCGATCTCGCGCGCCGGCAACGCGGAGGCGGCGACGAGGTCTTCTTCGTCCAGAACATCAACCTGTACCAGACGAACGTCTGCCGCGTGAAGTGCAAGTTCTGCGCCTTTGCCAAGACGCGCAAGCAGGAGGATGCCTTCACGCTGACAGCCGACGAGTTCGTCGAGGACGCGGTCGCGCAGCACGAGCTCCTCGGTTTCACCGAGATCCACACCGTCAACGGTGAGAACCCGCACGTCGATCTCGAGTATTACGCCGGGCTCCTGCGCAAGCTGAAGGAGGCGCTGCCGGACGTCCATCTCAAGTTCTACACGGCGTCGGAGATCCACCACATCTCGCGGCTCGAAGGCTGCTCGCACGAGGAGGTCCTGCGCACACTGCGGGACGCCGGTCTCGATTCGATGCCCGGCGGCGGCGCCGAGATCTTCGCCGACCGCGTCCGCGCGCTCATCGCACCGGGCAAGGAGCGTCCCGACGAGTGGTTCGACGTCCACGACACCGCGCACCGGCTCGGGATCACGACCCAGTGCACGATGCTCTACGGCCACGTCGAGACGTACGAGGAGCGCGTCGACCACCTACTGCGGCTGCGCGACCAGCAGGACAAGACCGCCGGCTTCCTCTCGTTCATCCCGCTCGCCTTCCACCCGGAGAACACCGTGTTCGAGCGCCGCGGCTTCCGCTTCACCACGGGCGCCGACGACCTGAAGGTGATCGCCGTCTCACGGCTCCTGCTCGACAACGTCCCGCACGTGAAGGCGTACTGGATCATGATGGGCCTCCCGCTCGCCCAGGTCGCGCTCCACTTCGGGGCCGACGACGTCCAGGGCACGGTGGTGCG
>Ga0207693_10001409_pt1 | contig 21327 bp, 20 predicted proteins | sample LARL81metaG_FD_184347 | JGI IMG/M metagenome (GOLD analysis project Ga0207693, IMG submission 184347) | Corn, switchgrass and miscanthus rhizosphere microbial communities from Kellogg Biological Station, Michigan, USA - LAR L8-1 metaG... | ecosystem: Host-associated > Plants > Roots >... | reverse complement strand
CGGCGCCTGCGCCGACTACCGCCAAGCCCTGGCAATTCAACCGAATTATTTTCCCGCGACACAGCATCTCTCGATCTGTCGCTATCAAGACTTCTCCAAAACCAACTGAGAGCCTTCACCAACCTGTTGCTCTCTCGCCAATTGTCGGCGCGCGGATAAACCGCGTGGACGACGAGGGGCGAACGTGTCGAGCCCCGCTGTGTCCGGCAGCCCACCGAGCGCGCGCAAAGGTGGTATTGACAGTCATGTCAAGAGAATGTGAAGTCGTTGCTCGGATGATTCCGACACGTCTCCCCGACTTTGGGCGATAGCCAAAAGCTGTCGCCCACTTTTCTGGGCAGTCTGCGGTCCGGGAGCACGCCTCATATGCCACTGGCCCAATCAGAGCTCCGCTCGCGGCGACGTTGCAATCGCACTGACAGCGCAGTGGCGTTGCAGCCTGGAGGCAATCCAGAGTCACGATGACGCTCCGAGATCATGTCGCGCGCGAATACACGTTTCTAAAGTCGATCACGCGCACCTACTACCGCATGCGGCACGTCAAGCCCGATGGCCGTTACACGATCAGTGACATTGTCGAAGAATTTGCCCGCACAAGGCCCGACAATGTCGCGGTGGTCACCGAGAATCGCACCTACACCTATCGGGAGCTTGACGAAGGTGCCAATCGCTATGCGCGCTGGGCGATGAAGCAAGGCGTCAAGCGGGGCGATGTCGTGGCGCTCCTCATGTCCGGTCGCCCACAATATCTCATGGCGTGGCTGGGAATCGTGAAACTGGGCGGCATCGTGGCGCTTCTCAACACGACGTTGCGCGGCCAGGCGCTGGCCCATTGCATCGCGATTGCCGAGGCACGCCATATTATTCTGGGCAGTGAACTCTACGACGTCTATCGCTGCGCTCTGCCGTTCCTCGAGGCGCATCCCATTCCCTGGGTCACGGGAGGATTTGTCACGGGCACCGAAGATCTGGATGAGGCGCTGCGGGAATGCGAAAGAACGCCGATCGATGTCGCCGTTCGCGACGGGCTGACCGCGAAAGATACCGCCTTCTACATCTACACGTCTGGCACCACGGGGCTGCCGAAGGCGGCGAACTTCAGCCATATGCGCATGCTGTTCATGATGTTCGGCTTTGCCGGCGCGCTTGATGCCGATGAGAACGACCGCATGTACAACCCGCTGCCGCTCTATCACTCGACCGGTGGCGTTTGCGCCGTCGGAGTCGCCCTGACGACAGGCGGCTCGGTTGTCATCCGGCCCAAATTCTCGACCCAGGAGTTCTGGAAAGACTGCCACAAGTTTCGCCCGACCTACTTCCAATATATTGGCGAACTGTGTCGCTATCTTTTGAACGCGCCGCCATCGCCTTTGGACCGCGGTCATGGAATTCAAGCCATCACGGGCAACGGCTTGCGTCCGGATATCTGGCAAGTCTTCCAGCAGCGTTTTGAGATACCCAAGATCATCGAGTTCTACGGCGCCACGGAAGGCAATGTCGGAATGATCAACTATGACGGCCAGGTCGGCGCCGTCGGCCGCATTCCCAACTATATGCGCGCCATCGCCGGCACCCGCGTGGTCAAGTTCGACGTCGAGAACGAACTACCGATGCGCGACGGCAACGGCTTCTGCATCGAATGTGCTGATGATGAAGTGGGCGAGGCGATCGGAAAAATTCGCCGGATGCCAGGGCGTAACTTCGAGGGTTACACACACGAGACCGACACGCGCAAAAAGGTCCTGCGCAATGTCTTCGTCACAGGCGACGCCTGGTTTCGCACCGGCGATCTGATGCGCCGCGATAAGTTTGGCTATTACTACTTCGTCGATCGCATTGGCGACACGTTTCGCTGGAAAGGGGAGAACGTCGCGACCAGCGAAGTCGCCGAAGCATTGGGGAGGGTGCCGGGCATCCGCGAAGCCAACGTCTATGGAGTCTTCGTCCCGCATTGTGACGGCCGGGCGGGAATGGCGTCGCTGGTTGTGGATTCGGCGTTTGATCCGGCGCTGCTCGCAAAGTGGCTATCGGGTGATCTGCCGCCATACGCCATTCCGGTCTTCCTGCGCCTGCAGTCTGAAATGGAGGTCACCGGCACCTTCAAGCAGCGCAAGGTGGAGTTGGTGAAAGACGCATTTGACCCTGCGATCATCGACGATCCCCTCTATTGGCTCGATTCGCTCTCCGGTTGCTATGTGCCGCTCGACGCGACGCGGTACACCGACATCGTCCAAGGGCGTGTCCGTCTTTAGGCGCTTTGCTCACAGCCTGCCTCGGAATTCGTCGGGAGCCCCTTATTGACATCAATGTCAAAATAAGTCTCCAATGCCGAGCAAGAGCACAGAACGGGGCTCGACGCGGCGCAATGAGGAGACATCAATGAGTTCGATGCAGTTGGATGATATTATCGACCAAATGGCGATGGCGATTGGCGCGGACTGCGGGCTTGGCGGCACGCTCAAATTCGATTTTGGCGAAGCAGGATCCGTGTTGATCGACGGCGTGTCGAAGCCCAACACCGTCAGCAACGGGGCCGGAAAGAGTGCCTCCTGCATGATCGATGTCAGCCTGGAAGACTTTGAACAGATGGTTGAGGGCAAGCTCGACGGAACAAACGCCTTCATGATGGGCAAGCTCAAGGTTGCAGGCGACATGACGCTCGCCATGAAAATCGGACCGATCCTGGAAAAGGCGCGACGCTAGGGACTGGCATTCTGCAAAGGGTGTAACCTCCATGTTGCGTTGGCTCGTTCTTGCCTTGGTCGTTGCGCTGATGCCTCTGGGCGCCACGGCGGAGCCCGAGTGCCGGTCCGCCGACAATCTCGGACCCGGCTTGAGAAAGCTCATTCAGGACTTTCGCGGCGCGGATCAGGCGGGCTCAGCCGAACTCTCGGTACAAGACTTTTTGGCGGGCGTGACCAAGATCAGGCCGGACGACCAGGCGTCACTGGATCACCGCGGTATCGTCCGAGTGGCCCGCACCGCCGCCGGACAAGGGTCCGTGCGCAACGACGGAAAATCGCAGTTCCAGTTTGACGCGCTCTTCGCGGGCCGGCAGACCTACTTCAGGATCCCCCAGAGTCTCAAGGCGCGCTACGTGGTCAAGCCGGACTCCGTACTGCTCTTTTATGATGCGGACAATGCGCTGCATCTGGGAGAAGCAATCCCGTTCGTCGGACTACCGATCTTTCGAACGGTCAACCACGTCGCCATTAGGGCTGACAGGCTGCTCTTTTTCTGGGGCGACAATTCGGGCGATGAAGCCGACCGCTGCTACGTGCCGAGCTAACATTCCGGTACTGTCCCAATTAGACCGTCAGTGTCCTAGTTCGTTCGGTAATCGAAGGCGGTCAGTCTTACGCAGCGACCGGCTCAGCTTTCCCGCATATCAGTTCAAATAGACGCAAAGCAGCGTCAATAGAGGCGGCTTTGCCGATGATCTGGAATCCAGCATTAGGATGTGTGGTATCGATTTCATAAATGAAGTAGCCGTATTCGCCGCCTAGGCGATCATCCAGCTCAAGCGGTGGGGTTATGGATCCGGTTCTCTTCCTGTCACTTGTTTGCGGCGCCGCGGCTATATGGCTGATACGCGGCTATCTCCGTGCGCAGGGCGAAGAAGATCGGGCTTCGTTACCTGCCGCCGCGCGGCCTCTGCCGAAGCCGCCCGTCGCCCAAGACGCTGTCTATATCGGGAAGAGCCGCCGCCACATTGTGATCGACTGCGAAACGACCGGGTTCTCTGCGAATGGCGGCGATCGGATTGTTTCACTAGCGGCGATCGAGCTCGTCGCCGGCCGACCAACAGGAGAGGCGCTGTCGGTCTTCGTCAATCCCGGAAGAAAAAGTCATCCCGCCGCGCGACGAGTTCACGGCCTCTCAGATGAGTTTCTTGCGAAGCAAGAGCCATTCGGCGTTCACGCCGATCGAATTGCGCAATTCATTGGCGAAGCGGCGGTCATTGGCCACAATGTCGAATTCGACATCGGTTTTCTCACAGCGGAGATGGAGAGAGCCGGCTATCAGACACTGAAGACGAGATCAATTTGCACGATGAAGTTGTTCGCCGACACCTTTCCGGGGCACCGCAAATCGCTCGACGCGTGCTGCGAGTATTTCCGGATCGACCTTTCGTCGCGACGTCAGCACCACGGTGCGTTCGTTGACGCCAATTTGACGACAGCCCTTTTCCAAATTCTTGCGTTCAAGCTATCGCCGCCGGCTCGATACGAAATGCTTGATCTGACGAATGGCATGGACCCCGCGCCAACCCCGACGAAATTCCCTCTCATCCAGGTGAGCTGCCAATGAAGAAATCTCCGGCATGGGCCATAGTGTTCGGTCTGATATGCGCAGCAATCGCCGTCGTGTGGATTGTCGACACCACCGTGACTCCCAAACCGTCTGCCCGGCCGTCTGCCAGCATAGCCGCGTCCGCTGTGCCCGCCCCTTTGCCACATCGGTCGACGCCCTGGACATACACAGAGCGCGTCGATCCAATGACTGACGGAAAGGTCACAATCGCTTGCACGACTTCGACGAATGAGGTGGTCTTGACGCTGCCGTACCACAATGTCACGGCGGAACTATGCCTTCGGGATTCGCCTCGACACGGCCAAGAGGCGTGGATTCAGCTCGACGGCGCCGGACAGATACTATGCGATATCGAGTATTGCTCTATCCCCGTCCGCTTCGGATCGACGGACAAAATTGTTCCGAAGGATGCGACGTCATTGTCAGTTGTTGGGCCAGCTGACCAGTCGACAAACATCATTTTCATCAAGGACTACAATTTCATGATGCTGTTTCTTCCGAGGTCGTCGACACTCACGGCTGAGGTTCGCTTTTACCAGAACGGCGCACAAGACCTCGTCTTCCCCGTATCGGGCTTGAAGTGGGAATGGCGGTCATCAATGCCGCCGAATCGACATAAACACGCGTCCCACAACGGTTAGTCGGTCAGGCTTTTTGATCGTCTGAACGGGATACTTTGCGTTGTCGTTGATGCGCGTCACCGCGCCAGTCTCCAGATGTTGTGCGGCACGTTTCAGCAGCCCATCACCTTCGAAAACGAGGGTACTGTCCCAGGATAGTACCAACATCCCATGACGACGAGCAGTGCATGCATCGCGCTCGCGACACAGCAACTTCACCCACTTCGTTATTGACACTAATGTCTGTAATTGCAATGAATAATCTTGGAGGGGTGGTCCTCGGAATCTTGGGCATTGTGTCCGAGAAACCTCTCCGGCGAAGACAAAGCTTGTGAAAGTGCCAGCGCCGCGAATGGAGTGAGCGCTTCGTGTTGGCCCCCCGCCGGCATTGGGTGATCGGTCCATGGTTCTGGCAATAATCCTGTCGCCTCCTCGGTACAGTGGTTCACTTTCATGATCGGACTTTTCGCTTGGTGTGCATTTGCGAACTTGGGGCAGCGTTCATCGCGCTGCCCCATTCTTTCTTGAAATGCAAAATCAGGAGCAGGACGTGAATTCGACTCTTTCGACAGCGCGTTTGGCGGACAACGCGTCTTGCCCGGCTCCGTATGGCGCCCGTCCAATCCGGCCGCTTGTCGCGCTCAGATCCTTTCGACGCGTCGTCGCAAACAAGGACGACACAAGGGAAGTTTTCGAGATCATTCGCGCCCTCTCCGGGCGCTCAATCCCGCGGGGCTACTTTCATCTGGTCTCGACGGTGGAGGGCGGCCGACAGGCCTACGATGCCCCGGAACTCGCGACTCTCTTTGAAGACAAAGCCTGGCTGGCGAACTTTCCCATTGGCTCGGTCGGAGCGGCCTATCGCGACTTCATTGCGCGGCGCGGCTTTTCGGCGTCCGGTCTCGCAGATGAGAGCAAAAAAATTGGCGATCCCCGCGTGGATGATCGTCATCCCATTGCATGGTACGCACGGCGGATCCGCGACATTCATGATGTTTGGCATGTCCTGACAGGCTATGGCACGGACGCGATGGGCGAAGCCTGTCTGCTCGGCTTCACCCATGCACAAGCCGGAAATGGCGCGCTCTTGTTTTTGGCTATCGCCGCATCTCTGGAACTTAAACGCCTCAACTGGCGCACGCCCTATATCGCAGCCGTCAGCCAGGCTTGGCGCAATGGTCGCCGCGCCCGATCCCTTGATGCCATCGACTATGGTGAACTCTTTGCCGAGCCTCTGACGACGGCGCGCAAGCGTCTTCATATCCGCCCACCGAGCATTTATCAGCGGGTTGGTCTTGCCGCCAGAAATGGCTATCGCTATCCCGCCGAACCAAACACCTTTGAGTTGTGGCCCGCGTCATGAGTCGGGCCTTGCTCTGATTTCATCGTGCTCGAAGATGCGGGGAACGGCGCCACCGCGCGACTCGCACGCGACGCAGACATCTGGACTGTCGCGGCCGCGTTGTCGACGCATCACCCGGTCAGCGCCACCGATATGGCGTTCGCAATGGCCATCTATTCGCTCAGCGCCGGTGATTTTGAGCAATCAGATCTCTGGACGCTGGTTTTTGGCGCCATCAAGGCGCTCGGCAATTCCCGTGCGGTTGAGGAACTTCTCCCCGGCCCGATCGCCTTGATGTAGCGCCGGCTCTGTCGCGCCCTTTGGCAGCGCCTCGGCCAAAGGAACCAAAAGGCCAGCCGCTAGTTCGGTCTAAGAATGTATTGACATTCTTGTCAGTAACATCAAGGATCGGTTACTTTTCGAGGATTTCGACAAGGCCGCCGCCCTTGGCGGTGAATATCCCGGCCAGGAGCGCAGATGCCCATCTATCATGCCCCACTCGACGATTACCGCTTCATCTTCAATGAACTCCTCGAAGTCGAAGCGCAGGGTGACTTGCCCCAATTTGGCGATCTGACCCCTGAGCTTGTCGACTCCATCCTCTCGAACGCCGCCAAATTCTGCGAGAAGGTTCTGCAGCCGCTCAATCAATCTGGCGACGCCGAAGGCTGCCACTTCGAAAACGGCGTTGTGCGCACGCCCAAGGGCTTTAAAGAGGCCTATAAAGCGTATTGCGATGCCGGCTGGAGTAGCCTGGCATCGCCGCTCGGGCCGGTCGGCGACGGTTTGCCGATCATGATCACGATGGCGGTCTCTGAAATCGCGCAGTCGGCGAACCAGTCCTTTGCCATGTACCCCGCGCTCACGAGTGCAGCCTGTGCAGCTCTCGCCGCTACCGGGGCGCCCTGGATGAGCGAGCACATCGTGCCGAAAATGGCGTCAGGCAAGTGGGCTGGCACCATGTGCCTGACCGAGCCCAGCTGCGGTACCGACTTGCGACTGATGAAGACCAGGGCGGTCGAACAGGCCGACGGGAGTTATCGGCTGACCGGCACGAAGATCTTCATCTCCGGTGGTGATCACGATCTGACCGACAACATCATCCATATGGTGATCGCCAAGATTCCCGACCCAGATGGAAAAATCCAAGACGATCTATCGACCGTCAATTTCTTCATGGTGCCGAAATTTCTCGTGGACCATGACGGCAAGATGGGCGCGCGCAATGGCGTCGCGACCGGGGGCATCGAGAAGAAAATGGGCATCAAGGCGCAGGCGACCTGCGTGCTCCATTTCGACGATGCGATGGCTTGGCGGCTCGGACCAAAGCCCACACCGCCAAAGCCCGGCGAGAAACCGTCCGCATCGGCTGGCATGGCCGGCATGTTCGGCATGATGAACGCGGCGCGTCTGGGCGTTGGCGTGCAAGGCATTTCCATCGCCGAGGTCGCTTACCAGAACGGCTATGCCTATGCCCATGAGCGGCGTGTGGGACGCGCCTTGACGGGGCCAGAAGAGCCGGACAAATCGGCTGACATCGCATTCGTTCATCCTGATGTCCGGCGCATGCTCCTGCACTGCAAATCCTTCGTGGAAGGAGCGCGTGCCGTCGCAATGTGGACGACGCTGAACATGGCCATTGCGCGCTCTGATCGCTCCGAGCCGGAGCGCGAAACGGCAGAACTCCTCTCAGACTTGCTGACGCCCGTGATCAAGGCCTTCTTCACGGATATGGGCTTCGAAGCCGCCAACCTCGCCATGCAATGCTACGGCGGTCACGGCTATATTCACGACAGCGGCGTCGAGCAATTCGTTCGCGATGGCCGCATCAATCAGATCTATGAAGGCGCCAATGGCGTACAGGCGATGGATCTGGTTGGGCGCAAGCTCGGTCGCAAGGCCGGTGCCGCCCCACGGGCGCTCTTTGGCCTCATCAAGAGTTGGCTCGACGCGCATGAGGATAATCCACATACACGACCGGTCAGACGCGGGCTTGATCACCTGCAACAGGCAACCTTGTGGCTGGCGCAAAATGGGCTGGCCAACCCCAATCACGCTGGCGCCGGCGCGGTCGACTATTTGCGCCTGATGGGCATCGTCGTCACTGGATGGATGTGGGCGCGCATGGCTGGCGTCGCGCAGGCCAAGATCACCCCGGGCGCAAATGGCATTGGTTTCTATGAAGACAAGCTGGTCGCGGCAAAATACTGGATGGAACGAATGATGCCGGAATGCCCCATGTTGCTCGAGCGCATCCAAGTCGGCTCCGAGACCATTATGGCCTTTCGCTGAGCGGTCACGTCGATGCATTAGACCGCGTAGCGGTCGCGATCGAAGTGTCTTGCTCACTCAATGACAATTTTGTAAATAGATTCATTCTCGCTTCTGTGGCGAATGCGTCACTGAACAAAACCATTATGCGTCGATGATGACCGTCGAGCTGTGGGCGCAAAAGGAGAGTTGCGATGAAAAAGTTGGCTCCAGCCCTTTTAGGATGTACCGCATTGGTGGCGCTGATCGTGCCGACGTTGGCGCAAGAACCTGGCCGAGCAACGGCATCGTCCAACTGTTTTTCGATCCACGAATTCCAGAATTGGCGCGCCCCCGATGACAGGACGCTCTACATTCGCGTCGTCGGAAAACGCTACTATCGCCTCGATCTGGGGACGTCATGTCCTGAAATCAAATGGCCGGGAGCCCATCTCATTACCAAGACACGGGGAACGGAGTCGGTGTGTTCCGCCGTCGACTGGGACTTGAAGGTTTCTCCGGGTCCATCCGGATTGGCGCAGTCGTGCATTGTAAGGACGATGACGCCGCTGACCTCCGCAGAGATCGCGGCTATTCCAAAGGCACACCGTCCGTAATTTCCCCGGCGGTGCCAGGAGACCCGTTTCGGTTCATGGGCGCCGTGGATACTGTGCGGGCGATTTTGATACCATCCCATATTGACACTATTGTATATAATGGTGCGTAATCAGAAGGAAGGGCGTGGCGGAGAATTGGGGTCGGTCGCGCATCTTCTGTGCGGAATAAGGTCGAGCGAAGCGATGGGAATGGTGGCGAGCGGTTGAACTATCCTCAGGCCACCGGATTCCCTCAGGTCCGATCGGCCGGCAGGAAGGGGATCGCCTCGTGTCTTGTTCCAATCCGAGAGCCCTATCTGGTTCGGTGTGGCTCTAACGATTTGATCGACTCAGTTCTGAACAAAAAGACAAGCAGGTGAAAACTCGCGAGGCGGCCGCACCCCCTCAGGGCGGCTGCCTCGCGCCTCTTGCCGATTGCGGCTCGCGCAAAAAGGCAGAAACACTTCAGGCGTCACGGCACTTGTCGTATACTCACAGCGTCTCGTTGGGCCAGCGCATTCGCGACTCAATCTGTCTGATAAGCCAATCTGGCGTAGCGATGGCAGGGGAGACTGGGGGTCAAAGTGGGTCGTCTACGGGATGTCCAGAGTTTCGTGCGGCATGTCGGTGCCGTCGAAAGCCTGGAAGCACTGCATGAACTGCTGGAACCAACAGTGTGGGATTTTGGCTTTCAGTATTATGCGCTCGGCCACCACGTGAATGTGGTGCACGGCGATCTGATTCAGATCGGCAACTATCCCGAGTCGTGGATGGCGACAGTGCACAAGCGTTCCTACATCTCGGACGATCCCATTCTGCTCGCCTGTCAAACCTCAGCGGTGGGCTTTCGCTGGTCAGACGTGTCGCGTCATATCGAACTCTCGACCCGGCAGAAGCAGATTCTCGCTGACGCTTGGCGCGCGGGGATGGGCGAGGGCTTCACGGTTCCTGTGAACGTTCCGGGAGAGTGTGCGGGATCCTGTTCCTTCGCCCATCGGCCCGGAAAGCCGCTGAATGAATCGGCGCTGCCGTCCATACAATATATCGGCTGCTTCGCATTCGAAGCCGCCCGGCGGCTGGCCCACAAGCCCGGTATGCGCAATCGCATGCTGGCGGCGGAGGAATCGCTGACGCCCCGCCAGCTTGACTGTTTGGTGCTGGTGGCGCGCGGCAAGACGGACTGGGAAGCAGCACAATTGCTCGGTCTGAGCCAGGACACGGTGCATCAACATGTCGAGAGCGCCAAGCGCAAATATGGCGTGGCAACGCGGACCCAGCTTGTCATCCGCGCCCTGTTCGACAACCAGCTTGGCTTTCAAGACGTCATCCATGGCTGACCATCCCCTGTTCGGGGGAATGCGAAGATGTGTCCGACGCGCCAAGGTCTCTTCCGTGTTGATCGCGGAAGCCCGACATGGTGCACATCGTCACAAAGCGAAACAAATGGCGCTACGCTGTGCCGCTCGACGGGATGCACCGTGACCGCAAGCGCGTCTTTGTCGATTGGCTCAAATGGAACATCCCGGTCACAGATGGCACGCACGAAATCGATCAGTTCGACACCGACGATGCGGTCTACCTGATTGAGACGGACGGTCACGACAAACACCTCGCCTCGATCCGCCTTCTGCCCACCATGCAACCCCATCTGCTTGCGGACGTTTTTCCGGACCTGTGCGAAGGCCCTGTCCCCCGGGGACAGGCCGTCTGGGAATTGACGCGTTTTTGCGTTTCGCCGGACATGCTGAAGACGGACGGTCGCCGCCTCATGAACCTGATGTGGACGTCTGTGGTCGAGTTTGCCGTGCGTTATGACATCGCCGAATACACCTGCGTCACCCACATGGCGTTTCTGTCGCAGATTTTGTCGGCCGGCTGGGATACCAAACCGCTTGGCCTGCCGAAGATGGTCGATGGCGGCCTGATCGGCGCGGTCCTGTTCAAGATTTCACCGGAGACACTCCAAGAATCCCGCTCCCGCTTTGGCTACGAAACGTCGGTGTTTGAACCGCAACAACGTTGGGAAGCGGCCTGACCGAAGCGTCTTCCCCATACTTTCGCTCCGAGTGACCCCATGGCCGTGCGCGTAGTTCAGAATCGGTGGCGCGATCAGCTCTTCGAGGACGGCTATTGCATCCTCGAAGATCTGCTACCCAGCGCGACCGTCGCCGCGCTTCGCGCCGACCTTGCCGCGCGATTTGCGCGTACGCCGTTCTGCAATGGCGAATTCTACGGTCCGCAGACCAAACGCTTCGGTTCGCTGCTGACGCGTTCGCCACACGCCGAGGCACTCGTCCGTCAGCCTCTTGCGCTGGAGATCGCGCAAAGTGTGTTGGGACCTTTTTGCGATCGCATCCAACTCAATCTGACGCAGGCGGTCGAGATTCATCCAGGTGCGCCTGCCCAACCCCAGCACCGCGATCAGGACATGTGGGGCGGCGCCAAAGGCGAAATCGAATATCTGCTCAATGTGATCTGGCCCCTGACGCCGTTCACCGCTGACAACGGGGCGACCATTGTCTGGCCAAAAAGCCATCGCTGTCAGCAGGATTATCTGTTGCCGACCGATGCTGCGGTCAGCGCTCAGCTGGAGCCCGGATCTGCCCTCGTGTTTCTGGGTTCGACCTTGCATGCCGGCGGTGCCAATCGCACGGCAGAGCCGCGTGCGGGCGTGATCATCAGCTACAGCTTGGGATGGCTGAAGCCCTTCGAAAATCAGTTCCTGGTCTATCCGCCAGACGTCGCCCGCCACTTCGCGCCGGAACTCGCCGCGCTGGTGGGATACGCGATTCATCGCCCCAATCTCGGCAACTATGAAGGACAATGTCCGTCGCTGCTCTTGCGCGAACGAGCAACGGACTTCTTGCCGGCGCAGGATGCGCTTCGACCCGAGCATGAGGCTTTTATTGTCGAACTACGACGCGCCGCGCGGTCAGCATAGGAATGCGAACCACGGAGTTACGTCATCAAATGGGTGAGATGTCCCGCCATTCTTCAGAAGGGGGTCCTTATGGGTTCGATTTTTGATCTCATCGCCCAGTCCAGTTCGATATCGCTTGGCGAGCTCGACGCGCGGGCGCCCGGCGACAGCGGCGCGACGGCGGCAGAACTGTCCCAGCTTCTCAAGCAGGGGTTCATTCAACTGCACTTGCCGCACGACAAGGTCGAACTGACGAAGGACAATAGCGTAGAAAGCTTCCGCTCGATCTTGAGTTCGCCCGATCGGACGCTGGCCAACTCCGTGTTTGTCACCGCCACGTCGAGCGGCTTCAAGAGCACATCATGAGCGCATTTCTCATCAATAATAGCGACCTACTGGGCGGCATCGCGATCGCCTTTGCCCTGGCCTTCGTCGCGATCGCATTCGACATCCAGGATGCGATCAAGAGTCGTCTCGGCGACGGCGCCAACACGTCTGTTCTGACCGTCCGGCAAGGCTGGCTCGTGCTCATCGGCTGGAGCCTGTTCGATGTCGCCCTGTACATGGCGGCCCTGAGCCATCCCAACTGGGCGCATCAGACATTCGGCTTCGACATTGCCAACAACAAGCTGGCGGCGGGCGTCGTGGTCGGACTGTCTGCCGTCATTGTCATTCGCAGCAAGCTCGCCAAGGTCTCCAATGTAGAACTCGGTTTCGAGTGGGCCTATCTCTGGAGCCGTGCCTACGCCCTCACGTCGGTCAACCGGGCGCGATTTCAAGCGCGCGTGCAATGTGAGGAAAAATACTTTCCCTTCGCACTCGACACCACCAACTATCCGACGCTGTTCAGCAGCCTCGAACGTTGGCTGCGGGTGCGCGCGGAGGACTTGGAACCGGGCGCATGTCTGAAAGTAAAAAACCAGATTGATGAAATTCGAAAGCGCACACCTGCTCCCGATCACGACCCGGACGCGCGCAAATATCTTTTCGGCGTGGCGTTCGACTATCTTTCGCCAAGAGAAATCAAGGATTGGGGCGACACCGTCCCGCTCGTCAAAAGAACGAGCGTCAGATAGGGCCGGCTCAGAACTTGCGATTGCCGGCGGCGGTGCCCGCGATCGCGGCAACAATGTCGGCCCGCACAAGCTTTGAGCGCCGATAATATTGATGCGTGGCATCGGGAGGGTCGACGGGCGGATAGTCGCCGACATTCGTGCAGTCGATCATGCGGAATTTGGCCGGCGGATAGACGGCCTGATCCTGCTTGTCGTCTGGACCGTCAAAACCGAGCCGGCGCGTCAGGTTCAGCGTCGTGCTCAGATACATGGCGATATCGCAGCGGCTGTAGTAGATCGAAATCCGGTTGGAGAGAGCGGGCAAGTTGCTCAGTCTTCCGCCGCCCGGCTGCTCGAATGTCGTGTCGACTTCGTCGGCGGCCGCCAGGATGACGCTGTCAAAGAGCAGATCGTCGGGAAGGTGCGAGGTTGTCCAGGTTTGCAGCCCGGCCTGCAGCGCGAAATTGCCCATGCTGTGGGCCAGCAGGATCACGCGTCCGCTGGGATTGGCCGCCTTGTAGGAACGGCGCAGCTGATCGATCACCTCCAGGAAATACGCCAGATGCCAGCCGGACTTGCCAGCCTGAGACTGGTCGTTCTTGTAGCCGTCGGCGGGCAGGTGCGGCGGCGGCGCAAAGAGTTCGCCCGCCGATGGCCAGGTGAAGGCGACGACCGTCATATCGGCGGCCGCATTGCCGGCAGTGGCGAACCATTCGCGGTTGAAGCCGGCCCGGCGGATCGCATCGTCGAAGGAATTGTCAAAGCCATGCAGGAAGACCAAGAGATTTTTCTTGGTCGACACGATCTCATTCGTGGCAGCAGCCGAAAAATTGGCCGGTGTCCGGTCGTAAATGCGATCGATGTGCCCACTGGCCTCGTCGGACAATTGCACGTTGGAAACCTCGGCAATGGCGAAGGTGATCTTGTTGGCGTCATTGCCAACGATTCCCGTACCAAAACTCCCAGTGCCGTCTGGTAACCGATTGGTCGCGAAGTAGACCGTCGTCATCGTGCTCCTCCTGGCTTCACGCGGTTAGGGTGGGCTTGACGGGGGACGCGGGATAAGGCCCGACAATGTCAAGGTCGACCGGAAAGTGGCCCGCCCACTCGAAGAGCCACTTCGCATCGGCATGGAGGAGATGGATGCAGCCGTGGGAAGCGACGTCAGGATTACCTTCGTGAAATGCGCAGGCCGGGTCTTGCTCGAAGAACAGCGCGTAGGGCATCACAGCGCCGCCATACAAAGTGCTGTGGTGCAGGACGTCGCGTTTGGTCAACGATAGCGAACCCTTCGTAATGATCGGCGTACGGTGTCCGTCACGGCCGAAGGCGCAACGCGTGATCGTTTTCACAACGTCGCCCTCCTGCTTCACAACGATGCGAAAATCGGGAAGCGAAACGACAATTGACCTAGCCATGACAGACTCCCGGGCGCGCGATAAATCTTGAACCACGGATGGGCGAACGGCGTTCAATCATGGCGACGTTCCTTGTCTTAAGCGGGGACGGGTTTAAGCAGCGCGGCGTAGTTGGGCGCAACGTCGGATGCTGTCGAGCGGCCATCGCGCCAGATCTCGACGAGAAACTGGGTGTAGGGATCGTTGGCAATCTCGTCGCAGGCGTTCAGAAACTGCGCGGCGTCCATTTTGCGTCGACGCGGGGGATTGACGGTATCCTGCGGCAGGCCAGGAACGACAGCGAGGACTGCCGTCATCAGCGCATAGATTGGCTGCGCGGGATCGTTGAGCTGGGCCAGGAACGAGTGGATTTCCATCGCGCCGCGCAAGCCGGCTGGTCGCAAATCGTCAAGACGATCGCCGAGATAAATCCAGGCTAGGGCCTGGCTGACAATGTCGATGACAAAATCAAAGCCAAGACCGGTGCGCATGCACAGTTGCACGGGATCGGCATAGGCCAATTGTGCGATCGTGCTGATGTCGGCGTCCAGTAGGCGATCGGCTATCGGATGATCGACACTGTCGATGTTGAAGACCTGGTCCGTCGAGTTGTCTTCAATCCCCACCCCGAGACCGAGCTTGTCGGACACCAGGCGGCGCAGCATCGCGCGCACTGTGTCGAGCGGAAATGCACCGATTGCGAACGCGAGGGGAAGTGCGAGCGCCGGCGCGGCGAGCTGAACAACCGCGACTGCCAACGCGGCCGACATCGCCATGCGCAGCGTGGCATTGAGAATGTCGGCCGGCGAGAGATCAAGCCGGCGGGCACGAGCAATCATGTCGGACACGATCCAGATATAGGCGCCGCCGATCCCGGCCGCCGCCACCTGCGGGATCACGAAGAGTGGCAGGCCCTGCGTGATCGCTCCGATGAAAACGACCCTTTGGTGCGTTTCGAGCTGGATCCAACCGATGGCCGATTCCGAGAGCAGAGCCGTCGCTATGAAGGTGGTGAAGCCGAACAGCAGAAATGGCGCCCAGAATTTGTAGCGGCCATAGCGCGCGCGATACAGCTCCTCAAATCTTTCGGTCGCCGTCTGTTGGGCCGTGGCCGGCTCGAACTGTTCTTTCATGAAGGTCTGCAGGTACAACTGCTTGGCCTTCACCGAGAAGCTGCTGAAGATGTCGTCCTTTTTGACGGCCCAACCACGCCGGATGAAAGCCAAGATGGGGTAGAGCGCCAAGACGGTGAGTGCGAGCGCCGCGAACAGGCTATAAAGCGTTGCGAAGTCGCTTTGAACGAGCCGGGCCAACATCGCGGATATACCGTCGCTGGCCGTTGCGGCCACCCGATCTGTCCCCATCATTTCAGCGCCCCACCGTCGACGCTCCTAGCTTGCGCGATCGCTGCGCCGCGGGCATCCCCCTGATCAGGGGAAGGCGCGCGATTGTCGAATCGTGTCGAATGGAACGCGCAAGGCTAGGACGATGCGGGATCCTGGCCGGGGGAAATCTCGACACCGAATTGGTGTGCCCGACGCAAGAGGAAAATAGCCATGTTCAGATTGCGCTCGAGTTCCGTTGCTCGCGCGGCGCGAACGTTCCTGTTCGCGGCCCTGGCCGCCGCGAGCCTTGCTCTGGCGGTGCAGGCCGATCCAACGGCGCCGGTGCCGCTTCTCAAGTCCGGTGAACCGGTCGACTGGTGGTTCATGTTCAAGCTCAATGCCGCCAGCTTTCCAGGTTGCGGCGGCAACGAGGCTCGCGTCTGTCCGTTTGGCGGGACGCCGCACGACTATGATCATTTCGGGCAGCAATTCGTCTATGCCAGCAGCGCGGACCACACGCTGCAGAAGGGGAGCGGCTGCGCTGGCGAGAGTGTGAACGACCCGCTCGGGGCGACATTCGACGAAATATACAATGGTACTTTCCACTATGTCCTCTGGAACGATCAGTTCTTTGACGACCCCAGGATTGCTGGCTGCAAGAAATCTTGCGGCGGCTCCTGGGGTCACTCCAAGGGCATGCTGGCGTGGAACGATGCCGGCGACGGTGTCGTCCTGCAGGTGACGACGCCGTCCTGGCCCGCAGCCGGTAGCACGCTTCATCCGCGGACAAGGGACGGCAACACGCTTGGCTGCGTGAATGATAACGATGTCCTGGTTAGTCAGCACTTCTTCGCGCTCAAACTAACCAAAGACGATGTGGTGATGGTGGTTCAGGCTTTGTCCAACGCCAGTGTGGTCACCGCTGCCGATCAGGTTCAGATCGTCAACAATGGCGGACCGAGCGACATCAGCGCTCTCGTCGCCACCCTTGGGAAAAGAACGAACAGCACAGCGGTCTATCAAGCAACGCTCTCGAGCGGCGTCGTCTTGATTTCCAAGCCGTCACATCTGCATGTGCCGCCATGGCAAATGGTGTCCGCGCTGCTCGGCGGTGCGGATTTGCGCACGGCCACCTGGTGGATGAGCCCGCAGATCTACTCGACGACCGCCACGACGCATATCGCCTGTTGGAGCCGCACGCTGGACAAGCCGGGCGCGGTGGCGATCGCCACCACTGGATCGTGGGACGGCGTCAGCTTCAATCTGACCGGTGGCGGTAGTGCGGATCACAATCACGCCAAGATCGGCGTCTCCACTTCGGGCCCGGCGCACTATTCGATTTTCGGCGACATGAACCAGCAGGGCACCGCGGTGGCGGGTCGACGCTGCTCCAGCAGCCAGAACGGGCGTGGTGGCCTTTTTTATGTCATCGACGATGCGACGCTCGAAGCCAGTGTCGCCGGCCTGATCGCCGGTGGAACAGCGCCAACGCATGCGCCGTAACTCACCACGCCGGGGACAAGAAGTGGGGTCGCGCATCGCTTAGGGACAAATATGGCCAAGAACATCGTTATCTGTTGCGACGGCACGTCGAACGAATACAACTACGCTCGGACCAATGTGGTCGGGCTCTACTACACGCTCATCAACGATCCGCTGCGTCAGGTCAGTTTCTATCACCCCGGTCTCGGCACCATGGGTCCGCCCGGTGCCCTCACGCAGTTCGACTCTTGGTGGACGCGAAATCTCGGATTGGCGCTTGGTCGCGGCATCGAGGACGATATTCGCGACGCCTACGAATTCCTGATGGAGCGCTACGAGGAGGGCGATAAGGTTTTCCTCTTTGGCTTTAGCCGTGGAGCCTATACCGCGCGTTCGCTGGCCGCCGTCCTCTATCGCTATGGCTTGATCCGCCCGGGCAATGAACCTTTGGTGGCATACGCCGTCAAGATGATCGTTGAGCTGGGGCGCACTGAACGCAATCGCGAAGGGCCGCTGGGTCTCGCCAAGGGGTTCAAGGAAACCTACTCCCGGAACTGTCCGGTTGGCTTTGTCGGCGTGTGGGACACGGTCAGCTCGGTCGGCTGGTTCACCAATCCTATGAAGTTGCCCAACACGGCAGACAATCCCGAGATTGCGGTTGGCCGGCACGCCGTTGCGATCGACGAGAGGCGGGCATTTTTCCGCGAGAATCTTTGGTGGCCGACACACGACGGTGGACCAAAGGATCTCAAGCAAGTCTGGTTTCCGGGGTCGCATAGCGACGTCGGCGGTGGATATCCAATTCCCGAAAGCGGCCTGTCACAGTTTGCCCTCGAATGGATGCTGGTCGAGGCAACCAACCACGGACTTCTGATTGACCAGACGCGCGCCGCTTGGATGTTGGGAGGTGCCAGTGGCTCTCCTTATGCGCAGCCCGATGAGCATCAAGCGATCCACGAGTCGCTCGTCGGGTTCTGGAATCTTGCCGAGCTTGTTGCCAAAAAGCATTACGATCGGACGACGGGCGACACGTCTCTCCGCATGAATCTCGGTCGCCGCCGCACCCTGCCACAGGCGGCGCGCGTTCATGAGTCTGCCTATCTCCGGGGTATCGACTATGCCGGATGCATACCTGTCGATGCCGTCCGCGAGCCGAGAATACGACTCTGACCATATGACTGAGACCGTGGAGTGATAATCGAAGGCGGTGACGGTTACTTTACGCACTCTCACTTGAGGACGGCTTTCTCTTCAATCTACTGCTGACAGTTCGTAAGGTTCTTAACCGCTTGAATTGATGGGGGGAACATTGGCCGACACTGACGACCAGCTGTTGCTGCAGGCCGGCATCGCAAAGCGAGGTGCGCGAGACGTACTTTTGCGACTCCAGAACCTGGTGAATGTCGGCGCGCCATCCATCGCCGAAATTTCCTACGCCATCAGGATACGCGAGAAGGAAGACTACAAGATCGTCGAGAAAGTTCTCTTCAAGCGCCAGAAGGACCCGAAGTACGCCGTCGACCGCCTTCGCGACATTGTCGGCCTCAGAGTTGTGACGCTCTATCGCCTCGACGCCCTCGACGTCATACCACGGCTGATCGAATTCATCAGGTCCGGTTCAGGAAACAAGGACTCGCTCTTTCTTAGTCCGGACATCGAGGAAATAAAGATTTACAGCACGAACCCGAAGGGAGACGCGCAGGCGCTGCCGCAACGGCTTGTCGGGTTGTTTGATTCTCTGGGATATGAGGGCAAGGCCGAGATCGTCGAGAGACCAGAGAACTATTCTTCCATACACATGGTCACCTGGTGCCGAGGACGATATGGGGACACGTATTGCAATGTTCCGCTTGAGATCCAGGTGCGCACGGCCCTGGAAGATGCATGGGGCGAGATCGATCACAAGCTGAAGTATAAGCGCGCGACGCAAAAGCTATCGGTTCGCGACGAGACCATACTTCAGGTCTGCCTGGCGCACCTGGGTGTCATGAAGACGTTCATTGACGGCGCCGCGCAATACGCCGACCAGATCCGTGTGCAGGCGGACCAGGCGACCGCCAGGCGTTTTGTCTCGACAACACATCGCATCATACAGGATACGACGTTTGTGATTCGGACGATGGAGCTTCCACCGCACGTTCGCACCCAGATCGAACATGCCCTCGAACACCAGACCGAGGCGATGCACCCGACGCGCAAGAGCCGGGAATATGCGGAAGCGCGCATCGGAAGTCTTCGCAATGCGCTCAGAGAGCTCGAAGCTGCCATCGACCTTGTGACAAACAACGTCCATTCAGAAAATGCCAATCGTGATCTTCTGCTACGTTTTTATCTTCCGCTCGAAGTGGCGCTCTGTCGCTTTCAGCTTGGCGTGGAGTTGAGAGCAGACAAAAAAATCCTGGCAGAGGCCGTCTTGCTCTACCAGTCGGTCCAAGATGATTTTCCAAACCGCGCGATCGTTCGCTACCGCTATGGACGCACTCTCGCTGCGCTCGGAGACTTTCCGGCCGCCATCAAAAAGATGGAAGAGGCGGACGAACTGCTCAGCACGAAAAAGGACGACACCATCGAAAAGAATCATTGGCTGAGACTGAGTGTACCGCGAAATCTCGGAGCCTACGTTTGGGCGCTGGGAGAAACCCTCAAGACTGACGGTGTGGTGAGCGAGGAAGACAGGCCAAAGCTCCTGGAACTGCTCGTACAGGCCTACAAAACCACGAAGGCCGCATACGGAATGCGCGTTGACGCTGATGCGTTGTCCGATCAGTTCGATGTGCGGACTGGCTATCGCGGCCGAGTCGCAAACAATCTCCTGTTCTACCTCGACGACTACTTAAGTTTGGGAGGAAGCGAGGAAAATTTGAAGCCGCACGGCTTCAAGGAGGATGAGGTGGCCGCCTATCTGCAACTCCTTGAGCAGAACTTTGATTTGATCGATTCACCTCCGACATTGCATACGATGCTGCGGCATTACCTGAAGCTCGGTGCTGCGGCGCAAATTCCCACGACGGCGCGAAAGTTGCGCAAGATTTTGCGCGAACGCGGCGTCGTCGATGCCGGCGGAAAGTCGCAGGACGAGCAGATGCTGCGGCTGGCAAATTCGGTGCTCGGAGACGAACCGTGATTGAGAAACGGCGCACAGGCTGGTGGCTGTCCACACCGTCTTTACTTGACGTTAACCCGGGCTGGCCTGATAGTTAGCAAGTCGGCCTCTCCTGGTCGAAATCCGGAGGACAAACCATGATCCTTGCTCTGATGCCCGAAGAGGGCGACTGAAGCTCGCCAGCTTCGACTTTGAGGGGCCCCGTCGCTGACTGGGGCCCTTTTTGTTTGTTCCGATCCCAAATCGAATTGTCCCCAGACCAAGGAATACACCTGTAGGCGTGCAGGAGTTCGTTGCGGCGAAGTGTGCCGGCGAGCTGACTTGGCTTACCGTGGTTCCAACAAAGCATATCGCGCGTGAGAGCGACGGACGCGAGTTCATTTGCGCAGTGAGAGTGCTTGTGTCGGATCGAAGCACCGACCCTCGGTTCCGTCATTCGCACGCCATGCAACTTCAAACAGTGTGACGGCCGCGGCAGGCGCGCCGTTTTGCGATACGTCACAAACAGCCAACTGCAGCGAGATGCTGCCGGAAAGCTACGGGGACGGAACGACGATTGGCCACCCCCAAATAGGGGAGTGCGAGCACGTGTCCCGTATGACAACATTTCGTTGCTTGAACAAAGCGGTCTGCAAGATTGGCGCACCTGCCGCTTGCTGGGAGGGGTTTATGACCAATTTTCGTTCGGGAGCCAGTTGCCTGGTCGTCCTGCTTTGTTGTGCGAGTGCGTTTCATTTTTCAACGAACCGCGCCGCCGGCCAACCGGTGCCCCCGACATGCAACACCCCAACGACTCCATTCTGCAACGCGGTCATTGGCCCTCCGCCGGGCTGGCGCGGTCACATTTTTCAACTAAGCCAGACCTATCCAACTGTCCCGCGCAACGACGTCCAGCCCTGGCTCGCCTTCGACCCCATCCGGCA
>Ga0207693_10001408_pt1 | contig 21345 bp, 18 predicted proteins | sample LARL81metaG_FD_184347 | JGI IMG/M metagenome (GOLD analysis project Ga0207693, IMG submission 184347) | Corn, switchgrass and miscanthus rhizosphere microbial communities from Kellogg Biological Station, Michigan, USA - LAR L8-1 metaG... | ecosystem: Host-associated > Plants > Roots >... | reverse complement strand
CCAGATCCAAGCCCTGACCGCTCAACTCCTCACCATCACCACAAGCAAGGCCGGACCCACCACCAAAGCCCAAGTCAACAAGCGCGCACGATCACGTGAGGCAACGAATCACCCTTCGCGCGCATCTCGACATGAGGCAACAGGCTGGCTCAAACTTCTTGCCAGGGTCACCATCGCCCAAAGCCCAGCGCCTCCTCAACCTGGACGACCTGCGCGCCGACCGCGGCCTCATGGACATCGTCGACGCCGCCGAACACGTCATCGGCCAGGCACCCGCACCCATCGCCGTGGTCACCGACAACGGGCCCTGCTTACGATAGCGGGGGCATCGAGATTCGCGGCGAGTGCCGTGACGTCACGGATCACCGCGAGAATCCGGAAGCCGCCCGACACGCCGCTCGCGCCGGAAGCGCCGTCGCCCGTCCGCTGCCTGGCCGAAACATGTTGCGGCGCTTCCTAACACGGCCGGGTCTACCTGGATAGCTCCGCCGCTCATCGCTCACCTATAGCCGCAGATTCCGGAGGACGTCGTACACGCTGGCGATCCACAGCAGCAACGGAATAACGGCTGCGATCGCCGCGCCGTCGGTCAGTTCGAGAATCCGCTTGGTCACCGGCGACACCCGCCGCACACCTTCGGTCGCGCCAACGATGATCAATGCCACGATCGCGCCCGCGGTGTAGATGCTCAACACCAGCCAGGCACTGTGTGGGTACCACATGGACAGCTTCACGAGCACGCCGGTCGGCACGATTACCGTCGCAGCCAGAAGCGCCCACGCGCACCAGCGCTCCGCGTATAGCCGTGACCGAAACCCGCAGACGACCGCAACCAGGCCGGCGACGATCAGGCTGTGGATGAAGAAGTGGCCTTGCACGACAACGCCGATCGCGCCGATCGACAAGACGAGCGCGCCTGCCGTTACGAAACCGACCAACAAGCGCTTGGCCTGCTGGCTGCGTTCGTGCAACCGCGCTGCCGAGTCCGGCACCGAGTCGATGATCGCCTGCCACGTCCAGGATTCTTCGTCGATCCCTTCGGATGTCGCGACGGGATCAAGCAATTCGTCGTTGTGGACCGTTTCGCCGGGCGCCGGGATCGGCGGCAGCGCGATGCGTGCAACCGCGACCGTCAGCTTGGCCGCGTTCGTCACGACGATCAGTCCGCATGCGATGGCTCCTGTCGGCGCCCAGTACTGCCACCCGTACCCGTACGCGATGGCCGCCCCTGTCACCGCAATCGACATGATCGCCATGAACGACGCCAGTTCAGCGCGCTTGCGGGGGCCGCCACGGGTCGCCAACGTCAACAACAAGACCACAGCACCGGCGCCCGCAATCTGCGGCGCGCCCAACGAGTCGACCCCGCGGGGTAGCGGCACCGCCAGTGCCGCGGCGCCCGCCAGCACGGGCATCGCAGCGGCCAACAGGCTCTCCACCATGTCGACGTTGTCGAAGCGATTTCTCCCCAGCACGGCGCCGCCCAGCACCGCCAGCCCTACCACGCCCAGTGCCACCGGCCAGTACCAGCTGTGCCCGGTGCGTGACCACGCCACCAGCGACATCACTGTGATCGCCAGTGCCGCAACTGGAATAGCCAGGCCGACAAATCGATTCAGCGCCGCCCCGTCGAACTCCGGCGACTCGTCAAGAACGGCGATCGCGTCGATCACGTCCTCGACGAGCGGCCGGTAGCGCTCGGTGCGACTGACCGACACCAGGGTCAGCAACGAGCCGTCGACCACGCCCGCGTCGTCGAGCGATTCGTTCGCCTTGAGCGGCGGCGCGCCCGGGCGCGCGAACGCCCACACGCCCTGCGTCGAAAAGTCGAACCCGGACAGTACGTCCTTTGGCGTGTCCTCCATGAGTTCGCCCAACACCGAAACGGTTTCGTCGATGTAGGACTCGATCGGTGCCGCCGCGGGCAGCACCAGGTCGGTCATGCGCCTGCCGGTCAGGATCGTTACGCGTGTGGTTGACGGCCGGCCCGGCGTGACGCTCGACGTGGATGCTGCGGCGGCGGTGGAGGTCAACGACGTTCGAGCCTGTCGAAATCATCGGACAGGGCCGCGGCCAATTCGACGACCCGCCGCTGGAAGGTGCGACTCAGCAGATCGAGCTGGATCTCGGTACCGGCCGCGATGTGCTTGTCCCAGGGCAGCACGATGACGCGGCCCGGCGGAACATGCCGCTCGAACTGCTGCACCAGATCGGCGACGTCGATGTTCGGCCTACCCGGCACGACGTGGTTGATCACCACGCACGAACGGCCCAGCAGATCCTGATATCCGTTCTGCCGCAACCAGTCCATCGTCACCGCCGCCTGCCGGGCGCCGTCGATCGACGCGCTCGCGACGATCACCAGACCCGACACCGTCGACAGCACTCCGCGGGCGGCCGGCTGGAACAGCCCGGCGCCACAGTCGGCCAGCACGAGGTTGTAGTAACGCGAGACGATGTTGGTCGCACCCTCCCAATCGTCGTCGTTGAATTCGCGCCTGGCCCCGCTGTACTCCTCGGAGGACAGGATCTCCAGGTTCGAGGCGTTCATGCTGGTGTACGCGCGAATGTCGTTGTAGCGGGCCAACTCTTTGTCGGCGAGCAGGTCCGAGACGGTGGCAGCGGACTGGCGTCCTGCACGGTCGGCGAGGTTGCCGCCATCCGGATCAGCGTCCACTGCAAGGATCCGGTCGCCGCGAACCTTGCTCAATGCCGAGCCCAGCGCGACGGTGATGGCGGTCTTGCCGACGCCGCCCTTGAGGCCGAAGACGCCAATCTGGTAGGAATCGCGTGCATTACGACGGATCCGGGTGTGCAGATCCATCTCGTACAGCTCATCGGGTGACAGCCCGAGGTTGATGCGGGTCAGCAGATACAGCATGTGACGCCAGCCGCGCCGCGACGGCATCTTGACCACAGACCTGACCCCGACATGCGACAGCGCGTCGATAGCGCGGTGATTTCCGATCGTCGCCGCCGAGGTCGTCGCAGGCTGGCCGGCCGACGGTTGAGCGGTCCGCCACGCGCTGTTGGCCTCGGCCTGCGCCTCAGCGAAATGCTGTGACGGAGCAGGCGCCGGCGCGGGCCGCGGCGGCGGTGTCGGGGCCGACCGCGGCTGCTCGAAGCGTGCGCCTGCCGGACCCCTGGACTGCGGCGCCCTCATCATCCCGTTGGGCTGGCGCTGCGTGCCTGCGGTCCGGGTGGGCAGAATCTGCGTGGTGACCTCCGTCTGCAGCGGCGGCGAGGTGGGCGCGGCCTGAGCCTCGGTCGGGGCGATGGGCATCGGGGGAGGCGTCACTTCGCTGCGTCCTGGCCCACCGGTGGGCATCGGCGCCGCGGCGCCGCGTTCTGACTCCTCATCGGCTGTCTGCACAGCGTCTCCCGAGGAGTGGAAAAGCCGGTCATAGTCAGCCGACATGGGTACCTCTCATTGCTGCTAGTTCACGCCAGGCCACACGTGGTGGGCGAGATCGCGGCCATACCGTCCAGCCCGCCCACCCGCGTGCTCTGTCGTGTTATGCGAACATCCCGGTGACGCCGGCTTCGGTCTGAGCCATCGTTGCACTGGACTCACTTATCGTTGATGCGAGGTTCTGCAGTGCGGAGTTCAGCTCGGCTGAGGTGCTGTCCCAGCGCATCTGGACGGCCTGGTAGGCCTCGGAACCGGTGCCACCCCAGACCGCCGCAAGCGCCGCGAGGGAACCCTTGCCCTCGTCGAGCAGGCCGGCGGTAGTCGCCACGGATCCCTGGATATCGCTCGCTCCGCCTTCGATGCCAGCGAAGTTCCACAGCTGTTCGGTCATATTGTTTCTCCGTTTCTATAGGTCGTTACTGGTCAGAGGTTCATCGCCGACGACAGCGTCGCGTGCTGGTCCTCGTCGGTTGAGGTGTACTGCACACCCGAGGTGTGGATGTTGGCCGAAATGTCGTTCAGCTCCTGAACCTGCCGGGCGGCCGCCTCGTGGAAACGCATCAAAGCCGCCTGAGCTGCGGTGCCCGCTTGACCGTGCCACTGCCCGGCGAGGGCGCCGGCGACCGACTCGACGTGCGCGATGACGCCCTTGAGTTCTCCGGAGATCCTCTCGAAGTTCGCTGCCTCCTTGGCGAGGACAGCGGCATCCGTGTTCATCTGTGCCATGCTGGATAACTTCCTTCTCTTCTGCGTGTCCTCACCATCCGATGGCGAGTCTTTCCGGCCCTTCGGCCGGGAAGTCTTGTGGTCGACTACCAGTCGTCTTCTTCGTCTTCGGCCAGGTCGTAGGCGAGCGGCGACGGTGCCGTCAGCCCCTGCTTTGAGCCACCGCTCTTCTGGCCGTGACCCATCATTCCCATCGGGCCTGCGCCGCCGCCCGAGCCGACCGGTGCCAGACCGGCCGCCGTCGCACCCGCCGCGGCACCTGCCGCCACGGACACCGGCGATACCGTCGGCTCGATCTCCGTCCCGACGAGTTTGGACATCAGCGGAGTGCGCGCCGCCGTCCCGCCGGCACCGGGCAGCGAAGCCGCCCGGACCAACCCGGCTCCCGCGCCCGCACCCGAACCGCCGACCAGCGGATGATTGGACAGCGGGCTGGCCCCGATCAGTCCCATCTGGGCCGACTTGTCTCCGCCGAGGCCCATCTGGCTGAACATCGACGTCACCTGCTGCAGCGGTTGGGTCAGCTGCTGCATCGGCTGCGTCACCATCTGGCTGGCCTGCTGGGGGAGCTGCCCCAGCGTCGACCCCAACTGGGACGCCATCTGCATGCCCATCTGCATGCCTTGCTGGGCGCCCTGCTGCATCTGGTCCTGCTGGCCGCTGAACTGCTGGGCGTTCTGAGCCTTCTGCGCCTGGCCTTCCGCCGTCGTCGCCATCTGATTGGCTTGCGCCGCACCGCGTCCGGCCTGCAGGCCGGCCGATTCGACGGTGGCCTGCGCACCAATGTGCGCGAACGACGCCTCGCGCGCCACCGCGCCTGGTGCCTGCGCGGCAACCTGTCCCAGCGCGGTGCCCACAGTGGTCTCGCCCACCCCCGGAATGACGATTGGCGTCATCGGCGGAATCGGCTCGAAGAGGGTGTTCGCGACGGTCTCCACCTGGTAGGCGTCCATCGCGAACGCTGCCTGGTTCCACATCCGGATGAAGTAGTCGGCCTCGTTCACGCCGATGGGGACTGTGTTGATACCGAGAAAGTTGGTGGACTCCAGCACCGCGTGGGTGACGTGGTTCTCCTCGATCTCGGGTATCGGTGGCGTCGTTGCCATCGCCGTCGCATACGAGCTCGCCTGCGACGTCGCCTGCATCGCCCGCTTCTGCGCCTGCAACGCTGTGGTGCGTAGCCAGACCACCATCGGCATGGTTGCCGAGACAGCGCGTTCGCTTGCGGTGCCGCTCCATATCGACGACAGGGCGGCCAGACTTCCCGCCAATTCATCGGCCTGGGTTTCCAGGAAGACCGCAAGCGCCTCCCACCCCGCGGCGGCCTGGAGCATCGGCGCTCCGCCGGCCCCGGCCATCAACCGGGCGGTATTGAGCTCTGGCGGCATTCCATGCCAGATCATCGCGACGATCTGTGGAAGTGTTGGCATAGGTGTCTGTCTTCGACGGACCTGGCTGCAGGGTTAGGACAGCACGCTGGCGTTCTCGCCGTCGACCGCGGTGTAGATGCTCGAAACCTCCATGTACGCAACACCCGCGCGGGACAGCTCTTCCTGCGCGAATGAGTTCAGCGCGAGGGCCTCGACGCCTTCGCTGGCGAAGGCCAGCGCTGCGTGGGCCGAAACCTCGTCGGCACCGGCCGGAACCAGGGCGGACACCTCGGCCGAAGCAGCGGTGCCGGTGGCCAGGCCACGGGCCCCATTTGCAACGACCTGAGCGCCGACGCCGGCGGCCCCGGGGTTATGCGACATGGGTTGCATTGCGATTACTCCTTAATCGTTCCGAAAAACCCTGCATATTCATTTGGGCGCAGCCCATCGACGGTTGCCTAAACGCACCGGAACCATCCCCCGCCATCCTTTTGCTGGCGTATTGCCTTCAGCTTTGCTGAGCGCCCCGTCATATCTTAACCGCCGCCGAGGGGTGCTGCCGACACTTCTTCTTCCGGTGGATCCACGTAGGCGGCCTGGATGACCTCCTTTCCATCCGGCGAGACGAGAAACGCCTGGCCCGGAGGGCGGCGCTTGAGCTTGATCTCGCTGGAGGGGAACTCCTGCTTCTCACCGGACAGGAACATCGTCGGAGACCCGGCCCCGTACACCGCGCCGACGAACTTGTCCATGGTGGCCCGATGGGCTTGGCTCATCTGGCACGTCACGATGACGTGCAGCCCGATGTCCGCCGCGGCGGGTAACAACGGGGACAGCGGCGCCATCGGCGGAATCACCCCGCTGGCGGCGACGATCATGTGCCAGTCGTCGACCACCAGCACAACGTCCGGGCCCGTCCACCACGATCGCGACCGCAGCTGCGCGGTGGTCAGGTCGGGCGGCGGCAGCCGCTTCTGCAGGTTGACCGCCAGCGCCTTGATCGCCTCTTCGAGTGTGGCGTTGTTACGGTTGACAGCGCCTGCGTCGAGCAGGTGGCTCTCGGGCACCGCGTCGAGCAGACCGGACCGGTAGTCGGCCAGCATGAAGCGCACCTGCGTCGGGCTGTTGCGCTCGCAGATCGCCTGTGCCGCGGCATGCGCGATGCGCGTCTTGCCAGACTTCGGGGCGCCGAATATCAGTAGGTGCGGCGTCATGTGCATGGGGTTGTAGGCCACCGACAGGTCCGACTCGCGAATGCCGAGCGGCACGGTCCACCGGGTGCGGTAGTCGGCGTCCGGGCCAGGCGGGTGCGGATCCAGCTCATGGAGGTAGATGCGTTCCGGCAGCACACGCACGCGCGGCGCCTGCTCGACGTTTCGCGCGGCGATGATATGCACCGCCTCCGAGATCGCGGGGACGAGGTCGTCCGCGCTGTGGACACCGTCGAGCCGCGGCACCCCCATCATCAGGTGGTGCTTCTCCATCGACACCGCGCGGCCGGGCCGATTGACGGGGATCTCGCGCGTGATCCGGTCGATTTGGGTCTCGTTAACATCGCCGAGCCGGAACTCGATCTTGGTGCCCAGATAGTCGCGCACACGTGATTTCAATTCGGTCCAGCGCGGTGTGGAGATGATGGTGTGCACGCCGAAGGCCAGCCCTTGGCCGGCGAGGTCCTGCACGACGGGCTCCAGGTCGGGGAACTCGGCCACGAACGCCGGCCACCCGTCGATCACCAGGAACACATCGCCGAACGGGTCGGCCACCGCAGGGTGGTGCGGGTCCTCGCGCATCTGGCGGTACGCGGCCATCGATCCAACTCGGTGCTGCTTGAACATACTTTCACGTTGGCGCAGAACGGCTTTCATTTCTGCAACAACGCGGTTCACCCGATCAGGTTCAGAACGGGTCGCGACGCCGCCGACGTGTGGCAGATCCTCGAGGTACATCAGGCCGCCACCGCCGAGGTCCACGCAGTAGAACTGAACCTGCTTCGGGGTGTGTGTGTCCGCGGCGGAGAGCACCAGCGTCTGCAGGAACGTCGACTTGCCGGTCTGCGGTGCACCGCCGACGGCGATGTTGCCGCCGGCCGCCGACACGTCGATGCCCCAGACTTCCTGCCGGTGCCGACGAGGCTCATCCATGATTCCCAACCCGAACCGCAGCGGCCGCCGCTGGTGGTCGCGCTCCACCAGTTCGTTGACAGGCGTGGGATTCGTCAACGGTGGCAACCACATTCGGTACGCGCGGACCTCTCCTGTGGTTAGTTGATCAAGGACAACCTCGCGCAGCACACGCTGGTCGGATTCGATAGTCATGCCTCGGCTCCCACTCGCTCCGGTCCTCGGCCGCTGCCTCGACTCCCGCTCGCTCCGGTCCTCGCTCGTGCCTCGCTGCGATCCTCACTCGCGGTCGTCTTCGGGTGCTCCGCTGCGATCCTCACTCGCGCTCGCCTTCGGATGCTCACGCGCGACCCGCCTTCCGCTTCTCGCTGATCCTCATGACGTCACCGCCGTATCGAAGATCGGGGCCGCCGTGAACTGGCGGACCCGCAGATGGCTCTGGCCGTTGTTGCGCGGTTTGACCTCGCCGTCCTCCTGTGCTAGAGCCGACGGCACATAGTTGATGCCGGTGTAGCTGCTGTGGAATTTGACCGGGTCCTCCATGCCGACCCGCAGGAAGCCGACACCGCTCTCCTTGTTGGTGATGTATTGCGCCTCGGGGGTTCCGATCACCGCCTTGGACTCCGCGGAACTGGTGGTGCGCAACGCGATCCGATACGTCAGGTTTGGTTCGAGCTTGTCGATGCGGACGCCGCCGGTATTGAGCGACTGGGTGGCCAGCAGCAGGTGCACCCGCAGTGACCGGCCGACACGGCAGATCCGGTCGAAAAGACCGATGAAATCCGGATGGTTCTGCAGCAACTCGGCGAACTCGTCGACGACAACGAAAAGCGTTGGCAGAGGCGGCAGATCGGCGCCGCGTTCGCGATGTTTCTCGTATTCGGCCACGCCGGACAGTGCTCCCGCCGCGCCGACCTGCATACCCGCCTGGCGCAGGATGGACTGACGGCGATCCAGCTCCCCGGTGAGTACCTCGCCCATCCGGCTGACCAGCTCAGCCTCCTCTTCCATGTTGGTGACCACGGCGGCGGTGTGCGGCAGCTTCTCCATGCCGAGGAAGGTGGACCCGCCCTTGAAGTCGGTGAGCAGCAGGTTGACCTGATCGGGGTGGTGGGTCGCGGCCAGCGAGAGGATCAGCGTGCGCAGGAACTCCGACTTACCGGAACCGGTTGTGCCGATGAGCATCCCGTGTGGCCCCGCGCCGTACTCGGCGCCCTCCTTGATGTCCAGGTGCATGATGTCGCCGGTCTTCAGCTCATGACCGAACGGGATCCGCAGCCGGTCACGGTCGGTATCGGTGAACATCCGCCAGCGGCTCGGCGTGACCTCCTCCACCGTCTGCGCACCGACCAGCTGGTGCCACTCAGTCGCGACCTTCTTATGCACACGGACGCTCTTGTCGATGATGGTGCCGGTGATGGACCAGCCGGCCAGCTTGCGCGCGACCCGGGTGGCCTGTGCAGATGTCATCCGGTCGGCCGCCGTTGTCACGAGGCGGAACGTCTGGTTGGGCAGGCGGTCATCCGCGCTGCCGTCGGCATCGACGCGGATCCGGTACGCCGAGCCGCGGTGATTGCCCAGCGTGATCACCGTGACACCGGCTCGGCCGTCGACGGGGAATCCGGCCCGCCCCCCGGTGAGGTCGATGACGACGACGTACGGCCCGCTTGGTGCCGAGTCGGCGGCATGCGGGCCACGGGCGGTCAGGTCGCTCACGCCGTCGGGGCGGGTGAACACCAATCGGGTGGCACCCGCTGCGTCGGTGTCGCTTTGATGCTGGACATGCGGTAACCACTTGAGCCAGGACCAGTTCGGGTCTTCCGGATTGTCGGTGAGCACCCGAATCTGAAGCAGGTCCGGCGGATGGAATACCGCCAGGTGACAGATCATTGCCGTGAGCAACCCGCCGGCACCCGACGCGTCACCGCCGACCGCGATCGTCGGAAAGGTACGCAGTTGCACCAGTTTCGGGCAGTCGTGGATCAGGCCGTGGGTGCGCAGGAACTTCGTCACCCACATGTGGCTGACCGGTTCAAGATGCGGCTGCGGTGCGCCCTGTGGGCCGGCCAACTCAGCTCCGACCGCCGGCTTCAACAGCCGGTCGACCGCCGGCTCCGTGCCAATGCCAATGCGCGTCGCCGCGTAGAAGTCGCCATTGATCTGACGCGACCATTGCCGGTTGGTACCGACGATGGACAGCAGGTCATCGGGATGTGGTGCGTGATAGTTGAAAAACGTTACCTGCGCGGCGGCAGATGATGTGACACGCGTCCGTAATCCGGCCAGATATCGCAGATACTCCTTGCGGTCGGCATTGATTTCCGGCACGCGCTTGCCGCCAGGACCGCCACCGGCCATGAACCCGACAGTGGCCATCACCATCATCAGCGGCATCATCAGCATGTAGGGCGAGAGTTGCCTGATGCCGGTGAAGATCATGATCGCGATCATGCCGAGCATGCCGCCGCCCATCACCCACGGCAGCGCCTTCTGGATGCCCGACGGCGGAATCTCGATGCCGAGGTCGTCGGGCGGCGTGACGGTGATCTCGCCGGGCGTTAACCGTGGTCCCCTTTTGATGATTGGGGTGAACTTCTTGGTGCTCATCAGCCGCCCCCCACGCCCGTCCCAGTCGCCCCCGGCTGCGCGCCCGCGTCCTCGATCTTGCGGGGGTTTGGGTCGGCGGGCAGCGTGTCGTGCTCGAGCAGCGCGGCCTGCTTCGACAACACCGGCCCGTCGACCAGCAGCGTCACCACCTGCCACGGCGCGGTCTTCGGCGCTATCAGGCCGAGGGTCTTGGCGGTCTCCTCGTCCGGTAAGCCGTAGCGCACGCCCTGCGGGTCGATGTAATAGAGGCTCTCGCCGTAGCGGGGGTCCGGAGATTGCAGCCGAACGTACTGGCCGCCGTCGGTGTAAACCGCCGAGTCGCCGCCGATCTGCTTGATACCCGTGGTGAGCGCCGACGATGCGATAGGCAGATGCCTGCCGCTGATGACCGTCACCTTCGGAGCCTGGTCGCCCGGTTCACGCTCCCATGACCAGCACAGCGCAGGCGCATCCTGACGCAACAGGATCTCCAGCGGCTTGTCCGGCAGGGGTGAGGTGTAGACCTGCTCCGGGATCTTCGCGACCACGCTGGACTCCACCGACGGCGGGGCGATCAGCCCGTAGGAGTTGGTGGCCCGCAGCGCCGCCGCCGTAGTGTCGTTTACCCGTGCCACACCGTCGGGAAGCGCTAGATAATGCTGTTCGCCTGACTCGGTCACCGCCGCGAACACCGAGCCGATCACCAGATTTGCGGGCAGGCCAACGGTATTCGGGGTGCCCGCCCCAGGTACACCCGGCAACTGCCATGGCCCAGCGTTCGGCAGCGCGTTGAACAAGCCTTCGGAGATCGGAGTTGCCTTGGCGGTCACCGGGATTCCGACCGCCGACGTCACGGCACGGTCGGCGGGGTCGATTACATGCCTGCCATCGCTGGTGACCAGCCAGTCGCTGCCCTTGTAGGACACCAGCACACCCTGGTCGGGGCGCATCGGACCGACCGAGCCGTCGAGCGCCAACGGCTGCACGATCACCGATGTGTCCACCGTGGGCGCGACGCTTTCAGGTTTCGCGACCGTGTCACACAACGTCCACATCGACTGCGCGACACCGGCGACCGGGGTGGCGTACGGCGCGCCCGGGATCCCGATCGACTGCCCCTTGGGCATCCTGCCCAGCTCGTCGGACTTCACCGCCACCGGAACGCCGGCGTTGCCGAGCACCAGGCGCGCGGACGTCAGGTTGTAGACCGGTCGCAGCTGACCGGTGCCGGGCATCACCACATAGAGCTGGTTGGTGCTGCGGTCGACGAGAAGGGCGTCGCCGCCCCGCTTTCCGAGTGGTTTGAAGTACGCAAGGAGGCCCGCGCCGAGGCAGACGAGAACTGCGATGGTGATTCCGGCCGCTACTGCCCGGCTGTAGAACTGCAACGGATCGTCGAACATCCTGGTGTCCCGCCGCACGATTGCGTGCTCGACGCGGCGCAGCAGGAAGCGCCAACCGCTGACCTGGACCTTGGTGGTAAGCCGAAAACTCGCCATCGGTTACTCGCCGATACTCAGGCGCCCATGGATGGCTGATATCGCAGCGGCCATGTCCTCGCCGGTGATCTCGCTGAGCTGATCGACGCCCAGGCTATCGAAGTCCAGTGACCGCGACAGCCGCATATCCCGGCTCTGCTCGCCGGCCTCGACCAATTGCCGCGCATACCGGCCGTTGCCCGCGATGTCCAACGCCGGCTTGCCGTTCAGCGACCGCTCCACCAACAGCGTGGCAGCCTCGAGCACCCGCTTGGCCGCTTCCTCGTCAAGAGTCGAGTCATTATCGGCGGCAATGACTTTCGCAATCTCAACGATCTCGTCCGGCATATACGAGTCGAACTCGATGCGGGTGGCGAACCGCGACCGAAGACCGTCGTTGGATTCGAGCAGGCGGTCGATGTCGGCGCTGTACCCGGCAATGACAACGACCAGGCGGTCGCGATCGTTCTCCATCCTCGCCAGCAGCGTGTCCAGTGCCTCGGTGCCGAATGGGTCGGCGCGGCCGTCGCGCTCCTGCACCAATGTGTACGCCTCGTCGATGAACAACACCCCGCCGACGGCGCGGTCGATGGTTCGACTGGTCTTCACCGCCGACTGGCCTTCGTACTCGGCGACGAAGTCCTTGCGGGAGGACTCCACGAGTTTCGGCTCGGCGATCACGCCGAGGCCGGCCAGGATGTTGGCCACCACCCGGGCGATCGTCGTCTTTCCCGTCCCCGGTGGGCCCGCGAAGATCATGTGCTTCGCGGCCTGCGCGACCTTCATGCCGCGGGCCGCACGGATCTTCGCCATCTGCGTCGCGGCGCGGTACGCCTCGATCTGTTCCTTGACCCGCGTCAGTCCGATCTGACGGTCCAGATCTGCCTGCGCCTCGGCGAGCAGCTTCTCCCGACCCGACGTGTCGGCCATCACGCTGGACGGATCCCACGGGTCGCGCCGCGCAGCGATCTTCTCCGGCGTGGTTGTCACCAATCGGAATGTCGGGTTCTTCAGCGCCGCAGAGACTTTCGGCGCCGCGTGGGTAGCCTGCAACCACTCCAACAGTGCCACCGCGGCCTCTTCGTTGCCCTGGCTGCGACGAGTCATCGCCAGATACCAGGCGATGGCTGGCGCGCATGCCTCCCCCGAAGGCGACGAATTCGATTCGGTCAGACGGCGTTCAGCCTCGGTGAACAATCCGAGGTTGGCCGCTGCCACTCCGTGCGCCACACCTGCTGCAGCAGCAAGGAACTTGTCCGGCCAGCCGCCGGCACCCCTCACTTCTTCGATGACATCGGTCCACCGCTCAGCGGCGCCGTAGATCACCGCCTTGACCCAGGACACCAAATGTTCTGCGCCAGTGGACGGAACGTCTTCAAGCGCCTCCATCGCGTCGGCGTAGTTGCCGACGGAGGCCTCGTGCACGGCGAAGCCCATCGTGATCGCTAGCGGCGAGTTGATCGGATAGGTGATGTCGCCGAACATGCCGCCGATCGGGATCCTTGCATTGAGGCTGTTCATCGAGATCTCGGCTGAACCGGCGAGCTGGCCGAAGTTGGAGCGTGAATACCACGCGCGGAACAGCGTCACGCGATCGGTGTCGCCGCAGCGGATCCGGCCCACCCATGCGTCGCACGCGGATTCGTCGAGAGTAGTGACCTCGGTGAAGAGTTCGAACGAGCGTGCCTGGGAGCTGGCCAGCATTCCTACTGCGCTGCCGAAGAGGCCAGCGAGTTGCTCAGTCATGATCACCTGCATATCTTGTCGAGAAAAGCTGTGCCCGAGCGGCTTTGGCCTCGTCCGGTGTGGGCAGATCCAGGTCCCGGGCGAGGAAGTCGCGGGTCGCGACATCGTCATGGCCCTGGTGTCGCATACCTTCAAGCATGTATGCGTACTGGGCCGACCTGGCGTCCGCGGTGGCTAGACCCGCGATGACGACAATCTCGTCGGCGAGATCTGCTTCCGTCATTTCGGTCACCTTCGGCGAGAGATCGACCTGCTTGACGCGGCCGTCCAGGAATGCCGTGACCGTGACCGTGCCCGGCGGATTGGTCACGGCGAACACCGGTACGGGAAGCTCGTCGTCCTCCGCGGGTTCCTCGGCGTAATCGCCAAACGCGTCGAGATCCGACTCGACCTGCCCACTTTCGGCGACGGAGAAATCGAGCGCGGCCAGGTCGTCGCGCTCGTCATCGGAATTGTGTGGCGGAGCCTCACCCACCATCGAATGCCTTACTCATTCCACAATCAATCCGCACGGGCGTCGGCGTCGGTCTGATCGAACCAGGCGCGGGACGGCAGAAACTCAATCAACCCGTCGAGCGCTCGCTGCAGGTTGTCCTGGTTGCCGGGCAAGAAGCTGCCATACAGCTCGCCGTTCACCCGCCGTGGAATCGACACGATGCGGCCTTGCCGGGAGTCGAGCACACCGGCTGCCACGTCCGCCTGGGTATACGTGCCGCCGGGATGCCGTTCGTTCGCGGTGATTTCGACCCAGCTGGCGGGGTCTCCGACGACCTCCGCATAGGTGCGCGCGGATGCGGGCGCGATGCCGTACTGCGAGAGTTGATTAGCCGACTTGCATTCCGCCAATCTGCTCGCGATGCCGGTGAGCGGCTCCACATCGGCGGCGGTGGCCGGGCCGAGCACCGTCGTCACCATGGCCGCCAAACCGACCTGCGGGGCGACGCGCTGCAGGACCAGCATGTCACCGTCCCGCGCGGCAACAACATGGCGATCCGCCTTGCGACACACCACGAAGCGCACCATCTTGCCACCGACATCACGTCGCCACCACCGGCCCTCCAGCGTCCGGTCGGCCCGGCTGAGGGTGTCGACCATTGCGGCCACCTCCGGGTGCGGTTCGCCGAAAAGATCGAGAACACCTTGTGCGGTCAGGTCGCGTCCCACCTGCTCCCACACGATGTCGCGCAGTTCCACCTGCGGGATATTCAGCCGGATCCCCAGCGCCACAGGGAAGTCCATCAGTTGGAGGCGGTCGGCGATGACGAGCATGCCGTCGATGGTGACCTCGACGCCGACGACATCGTCGCAATGCGTTGGGGCCTGATGCGTCATGTTTGCCCTGTTTGCATCTGTTCGCGCAAGGCATCGCTCATCGCGTCGTCGGCCTGGTCGTAGCGCTTCGTCGCTTCGGTAAGCTTGTCGCACAAGCCATCTGAGATCGCAGCCATTTTCGTGGCGGCATTTCGACGCGCGGCGAGTACGGCTTCCAGTGCACTCGCAGAGGCTGAAGCGATGCTGCCGTGAGTACTTCGCAAAGCCGCGTCGGCGCCTTCCACCAGCATCGTGGCCGATCTGATCCCGACCGCCGCACGGCCCTGTTTGACGGCCAGATCGCCGAGATGGGCCGTCGTAACGCGCAAATCGTCGCCGGACATGGTTCCCCCTCTTCCCTTCCCTACCCTCTGTCCTGCGGTGACGTCCTGGCCGGCGGCGGCCCGGGTGAATTGTCGGAATCCAACCTAGCCTCGACGGGCACCTGCAGCCGGTCGGAAGTGGGATCGCGCTCTGCGCGCACGGGCGCGCGCTCGGACTCAGCGTCGCCGGACGGATCGTTATCGTCAGTCTCGTCGCGGCCGGCTGTCCGTTCGTCGCCGCGCAGACGGGCTTTCTTGACGCGGCGCTGGCCCGGCGCGGCGCCGAGCTGTCCGGCGGCCGGCACTGCGCCGGTGACGATTCCAGCCACCGGGCTCAGCAGAGACCCCAGCGGCGGCACCTGCGGAATCGGCGGCGCAGCGGCAACCGTCGGCTGAGGCGCGAGAGCCGTCGTCTCCTCCGGCGTCACCATCGGGCGACAGACACCGGACGGGGCGGCGGTACTGCTTGGTGTGAGGCTCTGCTGCGGCCGTTCAGTCGGGGAAACGCGCGGAAGTGCACCGCCCCCCGGTGGCGGGGGCGGGGGATCGAAATTCAGTGCGGCGCCCGGTAATCCGGCACCGTCGGCCACGCCCGAGTATCGGCCGACCGCCTGCTGCAGATCGGCGGCGTTCTGCACCACCTCGGACTGAAGCTGGTTCATCTGGTAGTAGCTCTCGCCAAGGGCGGCCTGCAATGCGGCGATCTCCACTGCCATCTTCATCGCCTCGCCGTAGCGCGGGATGAACTGCAGCGGGAACGTCACGTAGCTGGTGTTGGCCAAGAAGTTGTGCTGGTCGTCGAGGTAGCCCCGCCGCAGGGTGATCTGGGCGGCCTCGCGATAGAGCACCTTGTGCACCTCATGATCAGCGTCGGCCATCGCCTCCGACCGCAGCTGCTGTCGAGTGTTCTGATCGGCATACGCATACGAGCCGGAGCCGTCCCAGCCGTCAGCGGGAACCGCGGATTTCAGCGTGTCGTTGACGCCGTTGAACGCCGTCTGCGCTTGACCGAAGACCTCACCGTTCTCGGGGGCGCCCTGCCCCGTGGTGCTCTTCAGGCCCGTGATGAGCAACTGGCCATAGTCGAGCAGATCCGATCCGACCGCGTCGAGCAGCGTCTCGACGACTTCACCAGCTCGGTCCGACTCTCTGAGGCGCTCGCCGACCTCGCGGACATTCTTGAGTCCGGCGCGGCCTGCGATGCCCTCGATGAGCTCACCGATAACCGTCACGCTTCACAGAACCCGTGAACTGCTGCCGCAGCGCATCGCCAGAACCAATTTGCCACGACCCGTAGACTCTCCCAACTGACCCAAACTTGAAACCCTTCGCCGCGTCACAGCGTACCAGCGCAGAAAGGCCTGCTCATGCACCAGTTTCTGGTCCGGCGACGCCCGAACCGCGTTGGCCGGACGCTCCGGCCAGCAATGCTTTCATCCCGTATCCACAAGTGTTTTGCAGATCTTACGCGAATGCTAGCAAACTCGCGCTTGCGCTGCGTGACGGGGCCTGGGACGCCCGGCGACGCCCTGCTCGATGAGGCGCACGGCGGCCGTCGTCATCCTCCGGTTTCCCGGCCATCGGCGCACCTCAACGGCCCGTCCTCGGCCATCACGACTGACGGACAGCGTTTGCTGGGCCGTCACGGCGCACCCTGGTCCCCGCATGCGAAGGAGCTGGTCCGGTGTAATTGATACTTGAAAGTGGCCGATATCCGCGTCGTCTGACAGCGAAGGAGATGTGTAGTGACCGACCGCGACGACGCCTTGCGGAGAGAACTCGGCTGGACGGGCCCAGAAGATTCTGATTACGAGCCGCCGACAGCGAAGCCCGAACCGGCCGTTGGACCCAAACCGCCGGCACCTTCGCGGCCTCCTGTCGACTTCGTCCCACCCGATCGTGGCCAGGGCCCGTCTGCGGAGGAAGACGACGAGCACGCCGCGCCGCCGTCCGGCCGATGGCCGCCGCCGGCCCCGAACCCCCAACCCGACCCCCGCGGCGGCCAACCCGAAGCGCCACCGCCGCCGCCGTTTGTCGAGCCGGGACGACCGGGCGGCAGTTTCCGTCAACCACCACCCCGATACGGACCACCACCGGGGTCCCCCCGCGACACGGGGCCGTTGCCCATCGCAAACCGCCCCGACGACAGCGCATGGAGGCAGCCGCCCGGCTGGCAGCCGCCGCGTGCCCCGCGACCTGCGGGACAGACCCCTCCGCCACCCCAGTCGTCGGGCCCACCGACGCAACCGTGGAAAGCCCCGCTCTACGGACCCGACCCGGCCTCGGCGCCGCCACCGCCGCCCGCGTCGTATGCCGACCGGATCAGGGTCGACGAGCTTGTACCCGCCCGCCGGGTGCCACCCGGCCGTGGCTGGCGTCTCGCGTTGTTCAGGGCGACCTTCGGGCTGGTCAATCTCGGTCAGTCGCCCGACGAGATCCGGCAGGCCGAATTGGAGAGCAAGATCAAGTCGCTGCTGCGCGGGCATTACAAGATCGGCGTGATGGGCAAGGGCGGGGTCGGCAAGACGACCGTGTCGGCCAGCGTCGGTTCGGTTTTCGCCGAGTTGCGCCAGGACGACCGCGTGGTGGCCGTCGACGCCGACACCGCATTCGGGAAGCTGGGCAGCCGGGTCGACCCGAAGGCGCAGGGGTCCTACTGGGAGCTGGCGTCCGACCAGCATCTCGAAACTTTCGCCGATCTGCGCAGCCGGGTGGGCAACAACGCGGCAGGCCTGTTCGTGCTTGCGGGCGAAGCGACGCCGGCACGGCGCCGCGTCCTGGATCCCGCGATCTATCGGGAAGCGACGTCGCGGCTGGACCGCTACTTCACGATCTCGATCATCGACTGCAGCTCGACCATGGACACCCCCGTCACCCAAGAGGTGCTGCGGGATCTCGACGCGCTGATCGTCGTGTCCTCGCCGTGGGTCGACGGCGCGGCCGCGGCCGGTCAGACGATGGACTGGCTGGCGGCGCGGGGACTGACGAATCTTTTGCAACGCACGGTGATCGTGCTGAACGACTCGGATGGCCACGCCGACAGGAGGACTCGGTCAATCCTCGCGCAGCAGTTCGCCAGCCAGGGCCAGAAGGTCGTCGAGGTTCCTTTCGACGGACACCTGCGGCCGGGCGGCGTCATCGACCACACCAGTCAGATGTCGCCGCCCACCAGGCGCCGGTTCGTCGAAATCGCCGCTGCGCTCGCCGAATACTTCCCGACCCGCGACGACCGGAGCAGGGAACGCTACTAATCGATCTGCTTGAGCAGCGCTTCGATCGCGTCGATCGCTGCCACAGGCACCGGCTCTTCTGCCTCCGCGCGCGCGATGTCATCCTCGGAAACGCCTGCAACTTGGGCGGTTTCGGCGATGGTCAGGTTGGCGCGACGCCGGCTGGCGTACACCCTCTGACCTAGCGTTGCCCTGGGTGCGGTTGCGCCGAGCAGGGTGAGCTCATCGATCTGGCGGCGGACGGTGCCAAGCGCCCTGATGAGCGCGGGCGTGATCTGGCTGATGCGGGTGGCACGGGCGGCGACGGCCTCGAGCTGGCGCAGGTCGGCCAGGATGGCGGTCACCCGCGGCGTGAACTCCGCGTCGTCGACCGGAGGCAGCGAGTCGACGGCCGCGCCGAGGGTATGCACCGCGGTGATGACAGCCTGCGCGATCAGCTGCCCTTCGTCGGCGCTCCCGACCGGTTCGGTCGGCCTCTCCCGCGCGACGTGCTGGCCTTGGCGCAGCCGGGCGATGGTTCCCGGCGGCCACTGCAACACCTTTTCGAGCCTTGAACGCGTGCGTTCGCGCGGCCAGCTGCGACCCTTTTCGAAAGCGATCAGGGCACCGGCGTTGATGATGCCGTCGGCAGCGAGGCTGCGCTGACTGATGTCGAGCTCACGCCTGCGCGCGGCGGCGGCCGCCCCGGCGCGGACCATTCCGGGGTCGACGACGCCCGACGTCTCAGCGGTCGACTCCGCGTCTGTCATTCCGGCGATTCCTCGCTGAGTGGTGTCCTGCGCAGGTGTCGCAATAGTAACCAGCGTCGGCCCGACCGCTACGACTTGGCGACCCATTTTGCGCGATCGATATGTGGCAGAGCTACGGCTCGATTCTTTGACTAACCGTATTAACGCTACGGAATTACGGCGTTGCGATATGTACACATTATCGCTGGTAACGGCTCTATTATTGACTTTTGACCCTCGTTTGCGCGGGTTGACGACACCATCCGAGATATTTCAGGCGCGTATATAACTGTTGCGTTGCTACAGTTTGTGCGCTACGTTTGGCGCCTTCGCGGTGTGACGCCGCAGAGCGTGCAGAGGAGCGACAGACTATGAACGCATCGGAGTGGGTAGAGCCGCCGATAGGCGCGTGCACTCGAGATCCTGAACGGTGGACGACGAGGGCGGACGAAGAAGCCAAGGCCGTCTGCCGGGCGTGCCCCCGTCGATGGATGTGCGCCCGCGAGGCATGCGAACTGCCGCGGGCAGAGGGGCTGTGGGCCGGAATTGTCATCCCCGAGGGCGGCCGCGGCCGGACGTTCGCCCTGCGCCAGCTGCGTTCCCTCGCCGAGCGCAACGGCTACCCGATACGCGACCGGCGACTCTTCGCCGAATCCGCCTGACCCGCGACCCGTTCACCACCGGTTTCGGGGGGTCGGCGGCGAACGGGCGGCCGGCGGACCACTGGAATATCTTGTCCCGGCAGTGAGTTAGAGGATGGGACGGTGCCGGGCATGCCCCGGGCCCCAACCAGAATCGTCGCTTGGAGCGACCACTCGCCGAGAGGCGCCATGGCGGCACCGTCCCTAACTTTCCCTCACCAGGTGTCCACGAACCGCTGACCGCGCGGCTGTTGTTCGTGCGACGCGGCCGCCGCCAGAGTCGCGGCGATCAGGCCGCGGGTGTCGGCGGGATCAATCACATCGTCGATCTCGAACAGTGCAGCGGCGTTGAGCGCCTTGGCATTCTCCTCAGCGGCGGTGGTCGCCTGCCGGACGCGCTCCTCCCGCTCGTCGTCATCGGCGATCTGTTCGAGCTCCTTGCGCAGCCCAAGGCGAACGGCTCCCTCGAGGCCCATCGGGCCGAGGTGGGCGCCCGGCCACGCCACGGTGAGCAGCGGCTCGTGCAGACTGCCGCCGACCATAGCCTGCGCGCCGAGGCCGTAACCGCGGCGCAGCACCACCGCGACCAGCGGCACGCGCAGCGCGGCGCCGGCGACGAGCATGCGCGAAGCGCGCCGCACCAACGATTCGGCTTCGGCCGCCGGGCCGACCATGTAGCCAGGACAGTCGACCAGTGACACGATCGGCAGGCCAAAGGCGTCGCACAGCTGCAGGAAACGGGCGGCCTTGTCGGCCGCGGAGGCGGTGATCGCGCCCGCCATCACCCGCGTGTTGTTGGCGATGATGCCGACGGCTCGGCCCTCGATGCGGGCCAGCGCGGTGACCATCTCCGGGGCGAACCGCTCGCGAAGGAACGTCACCGACCCGTCGTCTGTCAACGTCTCGATGATCGGGGTGACGTAATAGGCACGCCGGGCGCGCTCGGGAACCATCGTGCGCAGACGTGTTTGGTCATCTGCGGCGCCGGGTGTCGTCGCACCCTGGAAGTAGCCCAGCAGCCGCTTCGTCACCACGACCGCTTCCGCCTCGTCGGCGACGACGACGTCGACAACCCCGTTCGGCGCCTGTATCGAGATCGGGCCGACGTCGTCGGCGGGCACGTCGCCGAGCCCGCCGCCTGCGATCATCGCCGGTCCGCCCATGCCGATCGACGCATCCTCGGTGGCGACGATGAGATCGGCGCATCCGGCGATCACCGCGTTGCCTGCAAAGCAGCGACCCTTGACGATCGCGATCCGCGGCACCACCCCCGACAATGCCGCCCACAGCTTGAACGCGCGGGCGTCCAGTGCAGAGACGACCGGATAGTCGGTATCGCCGGGACGTCCGCCACCGCCCTCGGCGAAGAACACAGTGGGCAGCCGCATCCGCTCGATGAGTTCGAAGAGCCGGTCCTTCTTCCGATGGCCAAGCGCGCCCTGGGTGCCGGCGAGCACGGTGTAGTCGTAGGACAACACGGCGCACGCGCTGCGTTCGTCGCCGAACTCCTCACCGTTGATGCGTGCCGTACCTGCGACGAGACCGTCGGCGGGAGTACGCGCGAACAGGTCGGCGAGATCTCGGCGAAACCGCTGAGCGGCGATCACGAACCGTCCGTATTCGACGAACGAGCCCGCGTCCACCAGATCCTCGATGTTTTCCCGGGCGGTG
>Ga0207693_10001407_pt1 | contig 21350 bp, 15 predicted proteins | sample LARL81metaG_FD_184347 | JGI IMG/M metagenome (GOLD analysis project Ga0207693, IMG submission 184347) | Corn, switchgrass and miscanthus rhizosphere microbial communities from Kellogg Biological Station, Michigan, USA - LAR L8-1 metaG... | ecosystem: Host-associated > Plants > Roots >... | reverse complement strand
CGCCCGCATACTCAGCGGCGACCGCGTCGAACGTGCGCTGCCAGAGATCGCCGGCAAACGCGCATTCACCAGCGCGAGCAATTCATCGCGAAGGAACGGGCCGCTTGCAAGCAACCCTGAAAGTAAGGGTGATTTGTTATTACATAGCAACGTTGAATTCCGCAGTGTGCTAACAAATCCACCCGCAGAAGCCACAAGAGCCGCCCCAGCGGCGATATCCCATTCATGCTTGGGCGTCAAGGTGAAAGTGGCATCTGCCAGACCTACCGAAACCAATGCGAGTTTATATGCCACAGAACCCATGGGATGAATGTTGAGCAGGCTTGTCTGATATCGCTTCCACTCTCCACGCTTCATCTCGCTTCTGCTGGCGAGAATGGTTGCGCCCTCGAGAGTCCTGCGGTGGCTGACTTTGGCCGATTTTCCGTTATAGGTTACGCCCGATTCAAGCGAACCCAGAAAAGTCTCGTGAGTGGCGGGATTGCAAATTCCACCAGCCACCGGAATGCCGTCTTCGACCATGGCGACCGAAACACAAAACTCAGCAATTCCGGCGACAAACTCCCGCGTGCCATCGAGAGGATCCACGATCCATACTCGCTTTTTTTGAAGACGGGAGGGGTCGTCCATGCTTTCCTCGGACAGCCATCCTTCATCTTCACGAAGCAACTCCCGGCGCAACACAGTGTCAACCGCCGTGTCCGCTTCGGTCACGGGGTCGTGGCCGGCTTTGTATTCCGCTGCGATAGCGCCGGGAGTGAACCGGTCAAAGACCAGCCGAGCCGCACTGAGGGCCGATTCAATGCGCTGCAAGGTTTCGGTTTGTGAACGGCTGCTCATCGAATTGAGTTAGCGATCTTCCTGCAATTCAATTCGGAATTGCGAGTCGAATTTGCAGAAATAACTCCGCCGCGCCGACCAGGGCACCCGGCCTCAGCGGATTCGCGCTACGCTGCTTCTCCGATTGCTCCGACGAAGCCTTCACGCTCCAGATGCAGAATGATTTCCTGGGCGGCTTCTTCTGGCGTCAACTCGGCTGTATTGATGGTGACCTCGGCGTCCTTCGGTTCCTCGTACGGATCGGAAATACCGGTGAACTCTTTCAACACTCCGGCACGCGCCTTCGCGTACAGTCCTTTACGATCTCGCTGTTCACAATCTTCAAGAGATGTGGCCAAGTGCACAAGAATGAATCCGCCTAATGGTTCGATCAACCCTCGTACATGCTTACGAGTGGCGTCATAAGGAGCGATGGGTGCGCATATGGCTATGCCGCCATTTTTGGTAATCTCTGAGGCTACGTAGCCGATGCGGCGGATGTTGATGTCACGATGTTCCTTCGAAAAGCCCAACTCTGACGAAAGATGTTTGCGTACCAGGTCTCCGTCGAGCAGCGTGACCGGGCGTCCCCCCATCTCGAGAAATTTGGTCATCAATACATTGGCGATGGTTGATTTGCCCGAACCCGAAAGTCCAGTAAAAAAGATGGTCACTCCCTGCTTATGCCGCGGCGGGTAGCTGCGTCGTAGTTCCTGCACGACTTCCGGATAAGTAAACCAGCCTGGAATGTCACGGCCTTCATTGAGCCGCTGCCGCAGTTCGGTGCCCGAAATATTCAAAACTCGGGCACCCTTCGGCACTTCGTCGTCCGGATAATATTTATCTTCTTCTTCCAGGTAAACCATCATATTGAATGGGACCATGGTGACTCCGATGTCCGCCTGGTGTTTTTTGAATACCTCCTGGGCTTCGTAGGCACCGTAGAAAGGTTTGCCGTCGGTATCCTTGCCGGGGCCCGCATGATCGCGCCCCACGATGAAATGAGTGCACCCGTGATTCTTACGAATCAATGCGTGCCAAATGGCTTCGCGTGGTCCTCCCATGCGCATGGCGAGTGGCAGCAGAGAAAGCTTTACCGTTCCCGCCGGATACTTTGAGGTCAGCAGCTGATAGCAACGTACGCGGGTGAAGTAATCCACGTCGCCAGGCTTGGTCATCCCCACGACGGGATGGATCAATAGATTAGCTTCGACTTGCTTGGCGGCGCGGAAACTGAGTTCCTGATGGGCGCGGTGCATGGGATTGCGGGTCTGAAAGGCGACGATACGGCGCCAACCAAGACGGGCGAACTCCGCCCGAAGTTCAGCAGGAGTGAGCCGCAGCGCCCGGAAATCATAATGCGAGGGAAGCTGAAGACCTTCAACACGTCCACCCACGTACCAGGAGTTCGCTTTGTTCATCACATAATCCGCGCCGGGGTGTGCCTTGCTCGTGCTGTTAAAAACCGATTTGGCTTCGGCGGTTCGATCCGGTTGCCACACTTCTTCGACCTGCAGCACCGCCAGCATGACGCCCTCCGGGTCACGCAACGCGATCTTGGTGCTGCTCGGCTTCAGAGACTTCGCGAAGTCCTCGCTGACGTCCAGCGTGATGGGCATCGGCCAAAGAAGTCCGCTGGCCAGGCGCATGTTTTGACAGACGCCGTCGTAGTCGGCGCGAGTCATGAATCCTCGCAATGGTGAAAATCCACCGCCGAGTAGTAACTCGAGATCGCAAAGTTGGCGTGCGCTGAGGTCCCATGAAGGCCACTCACGCGAACTATTTTTTAGTTCCTGGGAAAGCTCTGGTTGGACGATGAGGTTGGTTAATTCTCCCCCATGTGGCGGGATCAGGTGACTGCTCGAAGTGGTCAAGCCCTGTGGCCTCCTGAAGTTTGTTGGTTTTGCAATGACAGCGATTGTGCAACGTTGGGGCAGGAACAAAAATCCTGCATTAGTTGATGTGAGAAGGCTGTTTCGGTCGCAATTTTTCTATGTTCTGTGTCTCGCTGGCGGGGGTCTCGCGGGCGACTGCGGGTTCGGTAATCGAATATTTCAACAGGCACCAGAGTGCCCGAAACCCATCCTTCCACCCGATTTTTTTGCCTTCCTCATAAGTACGACCCCAGTAGCTGATGCCAACCTCATAAATTCGCAGATGCCGCTTGGCCACCTTGACGGTGATTTCGGGCTCAAAGCCGAACCGGTTTTCTTCGATGGGGATGGCCTGAATAATTTCGCGGCGGAATACCTTGTAGCAGGTTTCCATGTCGCTCAGGTTGACGTTCGTGAGACAGTTCGAAAGTAACGTAAGCAGCCAGTTGCCCACCGAATGCCAGAAGTAAAGCACGCGATGCGGGCCACTCCCCAAAAAACGCGAACCATAAACTACGTCTGCCTTTCCCTGTAGCAGCGGGTCGAGCAAGGCAGGATAATCCGCAGGATCGTATTCCAGGTCGGCATCCTGTATGACGACAAAATCTCCCGTAGCTTCCTGAATACCGCGTCGCAGCGCAGCACCCTTTCCCATGTTTTTGGGCTGCAGGAAGACCCGCAAGTTGCCATGTTCACCTTGCAATTCAGCCAGAATTTCACGTGAACCGTCACGTGAACCGTCATCGACGCAGATCATTTCCATTTCCAGCGGAATCGCGAGCACACGTTCCACGACCGGTCGCAAGGTTTGACGCTCGTTATAAACCGGCATGATGACGGACAATTTCATGGAGGGGCGTAGCTGCAGAAGCAGAATACAGTCTAGAACAAACTGAGCTCGCGCGGCGTAGGTCCGACACCGGCCGAAGTGGACAACCTTAATATCAATATCTTTACAAGATTTTAATCAATACGCGTTCTCTTGCCGAAGGCTCACTCCTTAAGAAGGGTAATCGCAAGGTTATAGTGAACATGACTACCGGTTAACATCCCGTCATCAGGTAAAAAGTGTAATTAGTTCCAGGTTGGCTAGGAAACTGAGGAAAAATTTCCAGTGCGCCGTTCGCTCACGATTGCAGATAAAGAGCTTAGCTGACGTCCGGCGATTTGAAAACCGTGCCGAAAGGTCAGCGGCTTCGGCAAATTGCGCCTAAACTTGGACTGGAATGGAAGCAAATCATCCAGAAATCTGAGGAAACACAATTTACATTCAAATATGGCGCCGGGAAGATCAGGAAAATGAGCTCATGCAATAAATTCGGATATGTTCATTATGTCACAGAAAATAAGTAGCTTGCCGCCTCCAATTTTTGCGAGACTGGCATCGCGTCTGGTTTCACAATCTTTATGCGACGAAAGTTAAAATCCACTGCGTGCATGGCACCATGCATGCTATGAAATTCGGTACATACCCAAATATTTGGAGGATTCGGTGTAACGCGAGGCCAATGCCGGCATCGCACACGAGTTCCCATACATTGCAAACGCCCGGCTCGGGCCCGAACCACTGAAACCAGGGGGGAAGTCGGAATGAAGGAGAGCTCTATTCGGCTAGGTCCCCGGGAGCAGCAAATTGCGGACCTGCTGCTTCAGGGATGCGACAACTCGGAGATCGCGCGGCAACTTAAGATGGCAAGACGGACTGTGAAGGCACACTTTAATCGTCTGTTTTTACGTTTTGCAATTACTGGCGGTATCAAGCGAGTCAAGCTCGCAACCATTCTTTATAGGAGGCAATTATGTTCGGACAAGAACGTTATGGAAACCGTGTGCCCAGCAGGCGAGAAGAGCGAGTCATCGAACTCGTTGCTCAGGGACTCAAGAATCGTGAAGTCGCCGATGCCATCGGAACTACCGAGCACGTCGTTAAAAACTACCTCCGTATCATCTACGACAAACTCGGACTCTGGAACCGTGTCGAACTGGCCCTCTGGTACGAAGCGCGGCGGCAAGAAATCCCGGCGCACGCCTGAAGTGTTGGAGAGCTGGGAGCACAGCGTTATGAATCTTGATCAGAATGGAACACGCCGCAATCTTCTGCAGCGCTAAGCGGAACAGATTTGACCTGCGAAAATGAATAAAAGATCCCCGCTGTCCGGCGGGGTTTTTTTTACGCTCGCAACCGCTCACGAAAAATCTCTACTGACAGCCGCGCAATTCCAATTCACGAAGCCGGTCAGCCGCCTGAGAAGCACCATGTTTGGCCGCGGCAATCAACAGGAGACGCGCCTGATCACAGCTCTTTGGAACGCCATCACCGTGCGCGTAAAGATCAGACAATAAAATCGTGGCAGTGGGATTTTCCTTGCGCACTGCTTTCCATAGCAATTTCGCGGCTTCGGAGGAATCCCTCGCGCCCATGCTGCCCGAGAGGTAACGCTCTGCAAGTCGAAGATCTGAGTTCTCGCCGTCTGAAAGGTCCGTTGACTTCGTTGCGGGAACGGCCGCACGCAGAGAAGCTTTTTGCGTCGCGGATTGAATTTCCGTCGCTAACGAAGTTGCGTCATTGCCTGTCTTCGCTTGCGTGGGCGCTTCGGATGGCTGGGCATTCGGCAGGCTTCCGGTCGATCTCTCCGTGGGAATCACTCGGGGAGCTTGCACAGGAGCGGGAGAAGCCTTTTCAGGTGAGGAGACGGTTGAACGCCCACCCTGATTACCGGTTGCCACCAGAGTCGATTCGATACTTGTCAGATAACCGGAAAATTGCATGTATCCCACCCCCGCCAGAACTACAACGAATGCCCCCAATGCGTATTTCCAGCCAGATCGCCTCGGCGCCTCAGAGTCGTAGAGGCTGCCAAGCGCGCGATCACGCAGCCATTGCACTTCGTTGTCGGTCGGAATGGTTTGTACTCTCGCCGCGAATTGGCTCGCAACCGGAGCAGAACGTTCGCCGGTGCCGAAGGCCGTCGCAGTAAGCGGTGCACCGCACTGGCCGCAAAATCGATTTCCCGCAAACTCTTGATGTTGACAAATAGCGCAGGTAACCGTGGCGTGCTTCGGTCTGCGTTCGCCCGATGCTTCTGTGGAATTCAGACGAGATTTCTCGGCGCTAAGAATCTCGGACGTTTCTGTCTTGATTTCCTCCAGGAGCCTACTGATCGCCTCTTCTCGCTGCTCCGGCGGCGTGTTGAAGTAGACTTCAGCCCAGCGGCTTAGATTCCGCTCCAGGGCCGGATTGGTGAGAGGGTTCAGTTCCGACAACGGCAACGTATCGGACGACTTATCCCACGAATATGGCACGCAGTTCCTCCCCACCCATGCTAATAAACATTGCATCCTCGATGGGGGTTGTCAAACCCTGAGATGTGGAAAAAAGATCCAGTAGGACGTCCACCGAAGGGAGAGTTCGCGGTTAAGTCTTCAGGGTTCAGCAGCCTTTGGACCTGCGATTGTCAATTCTGTCGATCTCCCGCGCTAGCGTTACGCGGGCCAAACTGGCGAGCAGATGACCTAAAAACAGGCTGATCCAGCGGTCAAGAACGAGGAAAGCCTCCCGGAAGGCGCGCTCCTCTTGCTTAGTTGTGCCTCGAACACCCTGAGGAACGGGAATCCCCAAGTGAACCGTCATCGGTTGCCCGGGCAAAGCGGACAGCTTTCCTTGGCAGCGCTATCACACAGCGTGCAAAACGAAGGGCAACTGAGGTGCGTCAGATCTCGAGAATTCCTCCCAGGATAAATTCCCAAGACCGGGCTGTGGATACGTGCGCAGCTATTTGACGCAAAGTTTGTGGCTTGACCGAGCTCTACGAATTCTATGAGAAAAAAACTTACGGGCAGGCTTTGCGATTGGCGGGCTCGAACTGATCCTGTTGTGCATCCCGTTGGGTCGACAATCGTCCATCGGGAGTCTTACCAAACAGCTCGCTCCCAGGACAGTGGTAGAGAGCGGTGTGAACATCAACCCAAACCTGGGTGTCAGGATTGCCCATATACACCGGAGTGGGGGGAGCTTCGGCCAGGCCGATACTTACCAACAGTTTCTCAAACGGCGTGAGAGTCGGTCCTGGTGGAGCTTGGTGCCGTCCAGTGACCACCGGACTGGTATTCCCTGCGATCGCGGTGGAGGACGAACCAATTCCCCAACGGGAAATAACGATGGCTAGGATCAACGCTGCGATCCCGATGTAAATATTTGCCCGCCGCCTTTGCCATTGGCGGCCCATCCATTCCGCTGTGGGGCCTCGCCTGGTTCTTACAGTATCTAGCCACTCCTGAGTCCGTCGCGCCGAGCCCCAAGGGGAAGGCTGAAGCTCTCCGCCAGGTGGGGAAAAACTAGCCGGAGCCAGTTCAACCGGAACAATTCGAAGGGCTTGTTCCTCGTTGGCAACCGTGGCTGCGCTGCCCACAGCTGCTTGACCTGACGCCGCGGAGGCAATCGAATCCTGCAGCTGGTTGGTTGATCGCAACTCCGAGCGCCTGGCAAAGAAATCACGTTCGGGCGGAGTAAAAGATGCCTCATGATTCTCGAAATGTTTTTCCAGACGTGTGGCGGCGTTCTGTTGAATTGCACTCAATTCAATCAGTTCCTGCAGGGAAGCCGGCAAGGTGTCGGGTTTTCTGCCTGCTAACGGGTCTTTGATCACGTCCCAACGTTGGTGTCCATTGCCCGCACTGTCCGATTCGTAGGGCGTGATGATGGGCGAAGCGGTATGGTTTCGGACCTCGGGCGCGCTAAGTATGGCGACATTGTCGATTTCACGATCTTGTATGGCAGACAGTATGTCGATCGCTGGCCGGGCAGTTCCGCAGATTCCACAGAACGATTCATTCTTCTCGCTGAATTCGCTGCCGCAAACTGCACAAGCAACCGTTGCATCCGCTCTCGAACTATCACTTTTAGCCGTCAGCTGCGGTGTAGTCGTTTTCGCCGGCAAAGGCTCACGCAAAGGCGGCTGTGAACTCGCGCTGCTGGCCGGCGATTCGGCCCCCAGCCGTTCAAGTTGAGGTTTGATTCTTTCCAAAGCTTCGAGCATGCTCTGGCGTTCCGAGGCCAGCGCGTCTTTCCATTTCATACGCGCGGCTGTCGCCATGGCTTCGCTCAACAGACCGGCCATAAGTTCCGCAGTACGCAGATCGGCTTCGCGAAACGACTTAACACCCGCAAACCTTAACTCAAGAACGCCCGCAACCTGTCCGGCGTGATACACCGGCACCGCGATGAAGGACTTCACTTCACGATCGCGAAAAAGTTCTGCGCGAGTATGTGAGGTCGCGAGCGCATCCGGATAATTCACCGCGTTTCCCTGACTCAGGCATTCTGCGGACAATGACAATCCGAGCGCCACCCTCGTCCCAGCCTCCGCTGCGGCGGAACCAGTAGCCGCGCGATAAGCCAGTTCGCCCTTTTCGATAATTCCGATGGCCGCACCTGACGCATTGGTAATCTGACGGATACGTTCCGCGACTAATTTCGCCGCAGCCTCCAGATCCAGTTGTAGGGTTTGAATCAGTCTCTGGGTTTCTACAATGGCAGAAAGATTCTTCGCGAAATCTGCCTGAACTTCCTTACCGCGCAGCCGGTCGTTGTGCTCCTGAAGCACATAGGCGGCAGCGAGAAGCTGCTGAAACGAAGCCTCATCAAGAATTGGCTTTCGTTGCGGACTTGTAGCGGTTTGGGTCACGAGAGCGAGTTACTCCGACGACCGGTGGGGGATACCGGAAACTCTATTGTAATGCAATCCACTATCCATCGCGCCGCACGGAAGCGGATCTGATGGTTACCTCTAGACACGCCTCTCTTAGATGAACCCGCGTCCGTCCGAGGCTATCTGCGGGTGTAAGTTAATGTAAAAAAAGCCATCCATCGGTCATCTGCGGCTCATGGCGAAAAGGTCGAAGGGCACCCACGTCCGAAAATCGCTACCGTTACCTGATGCTGGATGGCGGAGACATGCAAATCTTTGCACTTTCCCCATGTTTTTAAGCCTGAAGTCTGCATTTCCTGTGCGCAGTCTTGCGTTCGAACGAGATCCTGCCGCTCAAACCCCCACCTCGATCGATTGACCCACTCGCTCGTCCTTGCTCAGGTAAAAGTGAATCGCGGGAGTGATGATGAGTGACAATCCTATCGAGATCACAATCCCGCCGATTACGGCAATAGCGAGGGGCTGCAGCATTTGCGACCCGGCGCCCAGTGCAAGTGCCAAAGGCAACATGCCGGCGATGGTGGCTAGCGCGGTCATCATAATCGGCCGCAAACGCCGCTTGCTGGCCTGCATCATGGCATCCTCCGCCGAAAAACCGGAGAGCCTGAACTTTTGGTCGGCGTCCAAAAGCAGAATTCCATTCTTGGCCACGATCCCCACTACCATGATCATGCCCATAAACGAGGCAACATTAAAAGTCGTGCGCGTAAGAATGAGCGCGAGAAATACGCCCGACGTTGATAACAGAGCTGAGGCAAGAATCGCGAGGGGTGCGGCGAACGAGCGAAACTCGAATAGCAAGACGACAAAGACTAGGACGATCGCCAGGGCCAACACGAACATCAGACCTCGAAACGACTGCTGTTCTTGCTTGTAAGTTCCGCCATATTCGACGCGGATACTCGAAGGCAAATGAAGCTCCGCCACCGCTTTTTGCACACTTGCGACTGCGCTTCCTAAATCCGTTCCCTCCAGGCGGGCCGTAACCGAAACGTCGCGTTGCAAATTCTCCCGACGGATTTCTGTTTGAGGAGGAAGCTCGCTTACCTCCGCGAGCGACCCCAAAGTCGCCGTCTTACCTGTGCTGCTGGTTAACAACGTATTGCTTATGGCCTCGAGCGAACCGCGGTTGTTCTCTGGAAAGCGCACCCGAACCACGTAGGCACGGTCATTATTGATGACGGGCGTTGCAGCGGGTTCACCTTCGAGGATCGCCGCCGCGTCAAGCGCAATCTCCTCCGGCGTGAACCCCGCGCGGGCCGCGACACTGGGATTGATTTGAAAAGTTACCGCAGGCCCGCTGATCGTATTCTCAATTCCGTTGAGAACATCCACGACCCCTTTAACCTTGCCGATCGCATCGGCGACTTTTGGCGCCCACGTTTCAAGCAGAACATTATCCTGCGAGAATAGCTTGATCTGTACTGGCTCGGGTTCACTGGTAAGATCGCCGATCATGTCCTGCAAGACTTGCACGAACTCTATCTTGACTGCCGGTTGCTGTGCGGTAACTTTTTCCCGCACGTCCTCCATTACATCGTCAATCGCGCGGTCGCGATCTTTCTTCAACTTCACAAGAATGTCACCACGATTGGCTTCGGTAACAGCCGCCAGCCCCAGCTCCAAACCAGTTCGTCGCGACGTGCTCTCAACCTCTGGCACGGAATTGAGGATTCGCTCCATGGCACTCACCATGCGGTTCGTTTCCGCAAGCGAGGTTCCTGCCGGAGTCCAGTAGTCGAGAGTAAATCCGCCTTCATCCATCTCCGGCATCAGATCGGAGCCGGAAAAACGGTAGCAAACGTAAGAGACAACGATCAGCGTCAGGCTTAGTCCCGCGAGCCAAATCGGTTTGGCCAGGGCGCGGCGCAGCCAGCGTTGGTGAAAGTCCACGATTTTCCCGAAGAATCCTCCCAGGGAAGCCTCTTCGGCAGCGAACAACCTTTCGATCGAACCTGGGTCATCCTGTTCTTCGGAGTGCTGGGTGGCCACCGCGGAAACATCGCTAGCATCATGCTTTCGCTTGCGGATGAAATACAGACTGAGGCTTGGCGTCCATGTAAGGGCGAGAGCCAGGGACGTCAGCAATGACACCGACATTGTCACCGCCAGGGCGCGGAAAAATGTCCCGGTAACTCCGGTGATCGAGATGAGGGGAAGGAACACTACGATCGGGGTGATCGTCGAGCCCACGAGAGGAATCGTAATTTCCTGTAACGCGCTATGAATTGCTCGCAGCCGCGATTGCCCAGAATCACGGTGGATGACAATGTTTTCGACCACCACAATCGCGTCGTCGATAACCAGGCCGACCGCAGCCGCCAGGCCACCGAGCGTCATCAGATTGAAACTTTGACCCAACGCTTTGAGCGCGATGAACGTCACCGCGACGGTGACGGGTATGACCAGTCCTGCCACAACGGACGTCCCCCAGTCGCGAAGAAATAGAACCATGATTATGGAAGCAAGAATCAGCCCGAGCAGAATGGCGTCGCGCACACTCTTGATGGAGTCGTTGACGATGATTGACTGATCGTAAAACGGCTGAATTTCGATGCCCGCCGGAAGCGACTTTCGAATCTCCTCTACTTGCGCGTGAACTTCATCCGCCACCTGAACTGTATTGCTGTCCGGCTGACGATTGATATTAAGTAGCACTGCAGGTTTTCCGTTCGCGGTCACGATGGTGTAAAGCGGTTTGACGCCGGGTGCCACATTCGCTACGTCGCCAATTCGTACGGGAATTCCGGTAGAGGTGTTCTTTACGACGATGTCGGCTATTTGTTGGGGGTTGCGTACCTGGGCGCTAACCAGGCCAAGTATCAGTTGGTGATTACGATCGAAGAGGCCCGGCGAGTCAATCACATTGGTTCGCCGCAGGGAGTCCAGAATGTCGGTGACCGTGATTTGCGCCACCAGGAGTTTCGCCGGGTCAGGAGTGATGTGGAATTCCGGCTCCTGCCCCCCTTGAATCAAAACCGTGGAAACGCCGTTCAACCGGTTGAGTCGCGGCTTGATCTCGTACGTTGCCATTTCCCACAACTGGGTCTGCGGGATCGTAGCGGAAGTGACGCTATATCCGATGATCGGAAAGCTCGCGAAAGTCAGGCGGTTCGCTATCACCGTCGCGGTAGGCGGGAGTTCGGGCTGAACTCGCGAGATCGCGGCATTCACGTACTGTAATGTCTGGAACATGTCGACGCTCCAGTCGAAGAACAGATCGATCTCCGCAGATCCCCTGCTGGTCACCGATCGCACTTCCTGAAGGCCCGGCACGCTGTTCACTCCTTCCTCCAGTCGACGGGTGATCGTGACCATCATTTGATCGGTAGGCATTACTCCGTTATCGACGGCGATCAGGATTCGGGGAAAGTTAGTGGCAGGAAATACCGACACCGGAATGGTGAACGCTAGATAGGCGCCCAGAAACGCCAAGATCACAATCAAAAAAATTACTGACTTTGAGTGGCGGGCAAACCAATAAGGAGGTCCGGCCGAAGCTGCAGTCCGCCCCGCTTGTTCGTCCGGATTATTTCTCATTAGCGCTTTCCGCTTTGACCTTACTGTTGTCCGGCAACCCGTAGGCTCCTTGCGCCACGATTTGGTCGCCTTGTTGTAAACCCTCTGTGATCTGAACTTGGTCGCCCTGTCGGATCCCGGCCTTCACACTTTTCTGGTGAGCGTGCCCATCGGAGCTGATCTGCATTACCGAGTTGCTTCCGTCTGGACCAGTCAGCAGTGCTACCGCGGGAATCACCAGCGCATCGGGAATGGTCTGCGCCACCACCGAGATTCGTACGCTGGAACCCGCTTTCAGGTTTCCATCCGAATTCCTCGCCTGCACCCAAATCTCTACCGTAGTGCTATTCGGATCGAGCGCGGGACTGACCACGGTGATTTTCCCCGGAAGGTTGTTCTCTGTGCCCGGTACGGCGAGCGTGGCTTTGTCACCGACTCTCAGCAGGGCGGCTTCACTCTGCGGAATGTGTAAGCGAGCGATGACTTGAGAGGTATCCATGACTGTCAACAGGGCAGTACCGGCAGCCGCCATTTCACCTGGATAGAGGGGACGATCTGCCACCACCCCACCAATTGGACTGCGAATTTCTGAGTAACTCAGTTGCGCCGCCGCGCCTAGATATTTTCCTTTGGCCGATTCAAGCTGACCAGCAGCAGACTTAAGTTGCTGCGTCTTTCCGATGGCCAGGAGTGCGTCCAGGTGTTTCTGCGCGATCTCGTACTGGTTCCGCGCGTTGGTCAGGTCCACGCCCGCCTGATCGAGTTCCTTGCGTGGCATTGCACCTTGCTGAAACAGTTCCTGACGGCTGTTGTAGATCTTCTCTTGCGCAGTTAAGAGTTCGTGTGCCGCCTGGGCATCGAGCTGGGCTTTTTGGATTTCCTGCGGCAAATCAGAAACCGTGGCGGTTTCAAAAGCGGCTTCCGCCTGGCTGTACGATCCTTTACTATCCTGGGCCGCTGCCGCCAGATCACGGTTCTCAAGAACTGCCAGCAACTGGCCTTTGTGTACCCGGCTTCCGCGTTTGACGAAGAAAATCTTTACCGGAGCGCTGATCTTTGGCGTGATAGCGGATTGCTGCAAAGGAAATAAAATCCCCTCCGCCGCGACCGTATGCTCCAGCGACTTTTTCTCAACGGTCGCCACCTGTACCGGGACTGCAGGTTCTTTCTCGCCCGAATCTTTTGCGCAACCTGCCAGCATCAGTAGGGGCAGCAACATCACAACGCTTCCGACGGCAAGCGATCTCACGTGCGGGTTGGCGAGAGTGTTTCTCATGCTCGTCAGAACGTTCCCGTCAGAGTTTGTAAATTTGCCAGCGCCACGCGGTATCGCGATTGTCCATCGCTCAGGGCGTTGCGCGACAGGGTAGAGGTATTCTGTGCGTCTACGACTTCTAACACCGTCGCCTCGCCGGCCTGGTAGCGCAGCGTAGTCAGGCGCAGGCTTTCCGTGGCGAGTTCCGTCGATTGGCTCAAAGAGTCAAGTTCGGCGCGGGCGGTTTGAGCTTCCGAGTAAAGAGTGCGGAGTTTCGCCAGCAACTGGCGCTGGGCAAAGGAAAGTTCCACGCGCGCCTGCTCCTGACGCAGACTTGCCTGCTTCAATTTGCTTCGGTTCGCACCCCAGTTCCACACCGGCACCTGCAGGGTTGCCGTCGCACCATATCCCAGATTGTGAACCGGCATTTGCGAAACTGGATCGAATTGATTTACCGCGAAATGATTCGCGTCGATGCCATAAAAATAATCCAGCCGCAGCGTGGGCAGAAACCCCGACCAGGCGGCGCTCACTTCGCGTCCTGCTGCTCGCAGCGTACCCATCGCCACCCGAAGTTCAGGATTCTCTCGCGCCGCGGCGGCTTGTATCTCGGTGTATCCCGGCAATGGCTCGGGAGTTTGGAGATCGTCCACCACAGTAAAATTTTCGTTGAAATCAGGGAAGAGCAGTACCGCAAGTTCGAGTCGGCTGCGATTCATATCCATTTCTGCTTCCCGCAAGTCGCGCTGCTGCTGCTGGAACAAGATCTGCGCTTTGATCACGTCCGAGTGAGCGACCTCGCCGCCGTGCTCCAACTTCTGGCTGACATCCAGAAAATGCTGGCCCTCGCTTGCCGCACGTTGAGCGCTTGAATATTTCCTCTCGGCCACCACGAAACCGTAATAGCTCTGCACCACGGTTACGACCAAACCGCGTACGGCAATTTCAGACCGGGCCCGCGCGATGGCTTCCGCCGCCCGCGCACGCTGGTAATCAGCGATTCCCTGCAGGGAAAAATCCTGGTGAACGTTTCCCTGACCGACATACTCGTGCACACCGTTGGCGCCTATGAATCTGCCGGTGGCCGTGCCATTCCCCTCTGTGTAGATGAATTCGGTGTTGTAGTTAACGCTCGGTAACAAGGCGGCCCGGCCTTGTACGCGGTCTTCTTTTGCCAGGTTGTACTCAGTCAATGCCGCTCGGTACTCAGGACTGTTTTTTCGGGCACGCGCCAGTGCATCCTGGAGTGTAATCGTAAGGGGAGCATTGCTGTTGGGCTCGTCGATGGTAGCATTCGAGGTGGGCCCGGCAGGGCTTTGTGCGAACGAATCTGGAGCCAAAGCGAATCCAGCCGCCAGGAAAGCGATTAAAAAAAAAGTGCGACCCCGAAGTTGATTCAACATAGAACTCACCCCGCTTCCGGAGAAACGCAGATTCTAACGGAATCCACATTAAAAAAAGCTGAATTTCAGCCGTTTTTGCACTTTCAGACCGAGATAAAACGCAGAGAGGTACCGCCAGGTTCGGTTCGACGTAAAAGCGGATGAAATCTCGAAGCTGGTCATAGGGGGAAACCTGGGCCGCTAAGGCCTTTTCGTCCGGATCTCAGGATTCTGCCACACCGTCATTTACTGGAAACGCTACCGTCATGCGGGTACCTTTTCCTGGGGCGCTTTCTGCTGTGATAGTACCCCGATACGCTGTCACCAGGGCTTTGGCGATCGCCAGACCTAGGCCTGAGCCGCCAGTGGCACGGTTGCGGGAATGATCTCCACGATAGAAGCGTTCGAAAATGTGAGGCAAATCGGTCGCCGAAATGCCGGATCCATGGTCCTGTACCACTATCGTTGCGCTGGCCTCATCTCGCATCGTCGCGACCTCAACCGACCCCCCTGCTGGACTGTAGCGCACCGCGTTTTCCAGCAGGTTTGTCCATATCAGGTGCAAGTCTTCGGGATCGGCACGGAAGAGAAGTGGCCCGTTAGTAGCCAAACTTATGGTCATATTGCGTGTTTCCGCGAGAACACGGATGTTTTCTACAGCTTCTTCGCAGGTGGAGTTGATATCGATCATCTCCAGTTGCACGCTCGCATCCTGTGCGCGCTGTTCAGCACGAGCCAAGCGCAGCATCCATTGCAGCAGATTTTCCAACCTGCCCAGATCCTGTAAAGAGGCCTGCACCCCGGCGCGATACTCTTCCGTGGTTCGGGGGCGCTGCAACAGCGACTGCAATGTGGATTTCAAAACCGCCACCGGCGTTTTCAAGTCGTGGGCGGCGTTCGCCACAAATTCGCGTTGCTGCACGAATGAGCGTTCCAGACGGGACAACATCTGCGTCATGGCTTCCGTCAACGGCCAGAGCTCTTCAATCTCTTCGGCTTCTTTTGGCGGCTGCAGCTGCCAGCTTTGCGCGGAAACACCCGCCGCTTGTTGAGCCAAAGCTTGCAGCGGCAACAGGCCGCGCCGGATTCCCCACGAAGCCAGCCCGGCTGTAGTGCCCAGAAGCAAGAGGCTTACCAGGGCGATAAACGCAGCTGCTGCTCTTACTTGCTGCCGAATCCGAATGGTCGGCGACGCGTAGACAATTGTCAGTGTTTGCGGACGGAATGAACTACCCTCTTCCCGGTCGAGTATGGGGACGTGCGTAATCCGCAATGCGTGATATGGAACCCCTGCCCAGGTGAAATTCCAGTGTTGATTGGAGCCCGGCAGCAATGGCAATCCTTCGGGCCAGTCTTCGGAGCGAGCCAGCAGACCAGTGCGGTCTGCCCAGACTTTGAACTGGTCGGGATGGTTTGGATCGATCGACTCGGGCAGTAGGCTGTTGTCAAAATAGACTTTGCCGGTGGCGTCTTCCGTGTAGCGAACCAACACCGCCACGCTCATGGCGTGAGCCTGCATTCCTACATCCAACGTAGCCAGCAATCGCCAGTAGGTGACTAAGACACCCGTAATCATCAGGCCAACCGTGAGGATTGCCTGTGATAGCACGACTGTCGCGATAAGCCGCCGCTGAATGGAATCACGCCGCATTGATCAGTCTTGCAGCATGTAGCCCTGGCCGCGCAAGGTGCGAATCAGTTGCCGCGATGCGCCATCGTTTAGCTTGCGCCGCAACCCGGAAACATAAACTTCGATCACGTTGCTGAACTTCTCCCAGTTGTAATCGTATAGATGCTCGAGCAGCTCGGTTTTGGAGACCACCGCTCGCGGACGGTGCATCAGGTACTCAAGAACGCGATATTCCATTGCGGTTAAAGTGATCGCCTTGCCTCCGCGCTGCACCGTGCGGTTCACCGTATTCAACTCCAGATCGCCGATCACCACCACAGGCGAGGGCTGACCTTTACCACGCCGGATTAACGCCTTGGTACGTGCCAGCAGTTCTCCCAGATCAAACGGCTTGGTCACGTAATCATCGGCGCCCGCGTTCAGCAAGTCCACTACCGATTCCTTGTCATCACGTGCCGTCATCACCAGCACCGGAGTGGGTTGTCCAGACTCCCGGATTTTGCGCAGTAGCTCCATGCCGTCCATTTTAGGCAACATCAGATCTAGCAACATGACGTCATAGGCATTCGATTCCGCCAGGAACAATCCCTCCTCGCCATTGGATGCGATATCGACGGCGTAACCGGCACTTTCTCGCAGACTGCGCGCCACATTTTCAGCCAGACGTGGTTCGTCTTCGACCATCAGCACACGCATGGAGCACCCCTGGTCCGACATTCTATCCGCGGATCCGATTTTTCGCGGGACACGAGTCCCAGAAAGCTCCACAAATAGCTTCGAGCCTAAAACGGGACCTGAAATTTCATCTCGGGACCAATTTATCATTGTTAGATGTATACCTCAGTGCATTGCCAGGCGAAACTTTGGCGAAGCAGTTTGTTTCTTGCATTTCCGCCGGTCTGTTCTCCGCGTTTGTCTTCGGAAGATGTTTCCCGAGAAGGACATCAGCGCGAAACATCAAGCCGGACACCAAACATCCACCGATCACATAGTAAATGTCGACCCCATCAAGATCACCCACGTGATCGGCAAATCGTAAAACGAGCTCCCGAAGCGTTGCCGCGGCTGGCGTAAATGGCTGGCGGAAAGGGACAAAGGCTGCAAATTCTTGCGGTCGCTGTGTCGGATTGCATTCTGTCTTCCGGATAAGTTGTTCTAGATGAGTACGTTAACGATTGCGCCCCGGCCTTGGAATTGCTATTTCCTAGAGCAGGTCGTCAAGCACGCATCACCGGCGCTTTCCCTGAGCCAGCCAATTGCGACCGCTGAGGTGGAGATGGCGTACAAAGAGACGTTTTGGATGGCGTGCGACTCAACCGAACAGATGCGGGCCGAATACGGTCCCTTTCATACTCGTCCCGAGGCTGAAGTGGAGGCCCGTAAACTCGGTTTCGAGTACCTGCTGCGCTATGAACACATCATCGGGGACAACGAAGATATTCAGGAAGTCCGTTGTGTATTCATCGAATTGTCGCCCGGACCACTAGCCGTGCCTGCTCGCGCCATCCGCAAGCTGCATACTCGCTGTGCCACCTGCGGTGAGACTGCAACCCACGACCAGGCATGGCAGGCTGAAGTATGGGCCGACATCCACGAGTTCGAGCACTCGCGCCACCGCGTGCGTTTATTCGAGCAAACGCGGGCCGAAGGCCTGAAGGAAATCGCGGATTGGCGCGATACCTGCGCCTGATCGAGTTCACACAGCATTCAGACCAAGCTACCGCGGGGCGATCCATTCGACGGGTCTAACCGGGAAAATCGTCGGCCGAGTGGAATTCCGCTCAGCCAGTCCGACTGCAAGAGAAGCTTCCATTTCGGTAGTGTCGTAAATAGTGCAATGTTAGGACACTACCCCCATTTCTAATCAGTGAACAAAAAGCAAGATTTTTGCTAATCTGTTGGCCGTGACTTCGTTCCACCACCGCTTCCACCAGTTCCTCTGGGAAAAACCATGATCCTGATCCTCTCCGTGCTTTTGGCGTTGGTTCCATTGCTGGGCGTTGTCTGGATTGTGATGTATGGGTCTGTCACTACCGTAGATGGGCTCTTCATGTCGCTGATTCTTTTGGCGATGTCGGGAATTGTCGGATTGAATGTCTTGCTCGAATTGCGCAAACGGACCTCGGGTGCCACAAGCGGTTCCGGGGCTGCAAAACGCAGTTCTTCAGGCGCGAGCCGGACGGTCTCCGGGCAGCTCACTCAACGCGGAAGGGTCGAGAGCGTGCAGTTCTATGAGTCGGGTGTAGGTGAGCCTAACAAGTCCGTCGTCAGTCTGACGGACGGGGGAAGCGGGACTCGCCTCCTGGTTCTCGAGGGCGACATGCGCAATGCCCTGCCCGTGGGACAGAGAGTCGAATTCACTTTCCGCAAGGAAAGCGGTCACAATGTCCTTGTAGATGTCGACTACCCTTAGCCCGCTCAGACTGCTATGGGATATCCAGCAACGCCGCCATCCCAGCCATAGCCGATATTCCCCGCCTATCTCCCGGCTAGCGCCGGGTTTTACCGGCATTTCCAGTTACCAAGGTAACTGCCATAAGTCTTTTAGCGCTCGTTATCACAGTCTATTGAGGTACAAACTGTAAGGACTAGTCTTAGTCCCCGCAAATCCATGCGCGTTTCGGGAGGGGCAATGCCGGAATTCAACGAAGAACGCATCACCCAGCCCTCCATGTTGGCTCGGACGGACGAGATTCAGCAGCAGATCCAGCAGATCTCGGGACGCGATCTTCAGCTTTGGTCCATCGGAATTCTGGTGATTCTGGTATTAACCTCCGGCCTTTTGGCTCTGATCCTGCCGAATATGGTCTGGAGTCAGCGCGTGATGCATGTGGAGCACTCCTACCTGCCCCAGCTCTTCTTTGGACTGATTTCGCTGATCCTGTTGTTCAATATTTATCTGCTCGCGCAAAAGCGCACTCTGAATTCCACTCGCGTAGCCTTGATTCGCGAACTGGTTTTGAACGAGCGATTGGAAAGCCTCTCGCTGATCGATCCGCTTACCCAGCTTCTAAATCGGCGGGCGTTGAACGAGCTGATTCCCCGCGAAGTCGCGCGTTCCAACCGTTTGGGCAGCAGCCTCACATTCATGGCGATTGAGCTGAATGGGTTCAGTGGCATCAGCTCCAAGTTCGGAGCGCTTGAAGGCGACAGAGTTCTGATCGATTTTGCCAAAATACTGAGATCGGTCTTCCGCGGCGCCGACCTGGCCTTTCGCAAAGGCGGAGACGAATTCCTAATTATGCTGCCAGACACCTCCGAAGAGCAGGCCGATTGCCCAATCCATCGCCTTCTGCGCGAAGTGGATCAATGGAACCTGGCCAGCAAGAAGGACTACGAACTCTCCTTCAGCTGGGCGCTCGCCCCCTACATCACCGGTTCCGATGCCGAAGACGTACTGCGCGCCGTCGACCGTAAGATGTACTCCAAAAAGCACAAGCTTACGCCGGTGTTCTAAGGACTCAGCTGAAATGCTGAGGCGCTTCCTTACTTCGAGGGATGAGTCTCGCCTTCCTCACGGTTCCATCTCACGCGTGTGCTCAGCTGCGGTAGTACGTCCCGACCAACCGCCTTGGGGTTCATCGGAAGACATCTGAAGTTGGGAATATCCCGTAAGCCATTGATTTGAGAGCGTCTGAGTCCTCGCCCTCCCGGCAGCATCTAACTCTTCAGAGGCATTTATGAAGCGAATTTCTTTAATGTTGGCCGTCTTGACTATGGCGACTGCAGTTTCTGCGTTGGCATCCAGTTCCACTAACGTGAACATACCGCCGTTTCCTGGCGTTCTGGCGAATGGGCAATATGTCTATGTTGCTTCCTATGATGGAGATCAGTTTAATCCCAACCTCCTTCCTGACGATCGGACCGCAATCGGTTCAGTGCAGACCGCCATTCAGAGTTGGGGCAAACTTACGCTGGTCTATAGGCCCTCAGAAGCCGACATCACGATCCTGGTCACGAGCCGGCCGTCGGAAGATGTCTTGGCGGTATACGATGCGCACCAAGGTCCGAATAGTAACTTTCTCTGGCGCGTCATGGGTCGCGATGGTCTTCAGTCCGGCGAAACTCCCCTTGTCACTCAGTTTGAAAAAGGATTCGAGAGCGTCCAAAGGCACAAGTAAAGCCGGTACCCTGTTGTCATTGGGCCGGGTGTCAGACGATTCCCAAATGGCTTTTCGCCGCCTCAGGTAATCCGTCTGAACCAGGCGGGGTCGTCAAGAACGGGGCACCCGTCCCCATCCTTCGCGGGATTGGAGCTGATCATCTCATCTCCTTGAAGGCACAGGCAATCCGCCATCCTTCTCGAGCGATGTATGTACAATATAATATTGACGAAATATTCCAAAGAATTGGAGCCGCTTAGTCAATTTAGCGGGACAGGGCGAAGCCGGCCCCAGCACTACAAATCAGTCAGCGCTTTGCAGATAAATTGCTTGCCGCGGCACTGTCCACCAGCCAAAGCAATTTTCCATTCGTTGGCCGGATTGCCTGGGAAGGCAGATGGGCGCTGCGGTTCTCGAAGACTTCTCGAAGGATCTGAGCCTTATCGGCACCACTCGCCAGAAACATCACGCAAGCAGCCGCATTGAGAACAGGGAAAGTAAAGGTGATGCGGTCGGTCTTGAACTTCTCCACCCAGTTCGCCACAACCAGGCGACGGCGTTCGGCCAGCGCGGCGCTGTCGGGAAAGAGGGAAGCGGCGTGCCCGTCAGGTCCAAGGCCCAGGAAGATCAGATCGAAGCGAGGGAACTCGCCCGGTGAGAGATGGAAGAACTGCTGCACATCTTTTTCGTATTGCTGCGCGGCATCGCTCGCATCTTTTTCTTCACTGTGCACGCGAAAGACATTCGCTACTGGGACGGAAACTTTGGATAACATGGCTTCATTTGCCATGCGGTAATTGCTGTCGGCATGGTCGGGCGGCACATGACGCTCGTCGCCCCAGAAGAAAAAGATCTTGTTCCAGGGAATGGATGCCTTGGTTGCCAGCAAGGCGTAGAGTCTCTTGGGAGTGGAACCCCCAGACAGTGCAACTGTAAACCTCCCACGTGAGCGCACAGCCTCGGCAGCCTGAGCAATGAACTCGGCGGCAGCCGCCTCAAAGAGTTCTGACGGGTCTTTAAAAATACGAAGTTCAGGTAATGACAACATATCATTCGCCTA
>Ga0207693_10001406_pt1 | contig 21358 bp, 23 predicted proteins | sample LARL81metaG_FD_184347 | JGI IMG/M metagenome (GOLD analysis project Ga0207693, IMG submission 184347) | Corn, switchgrass and miscanthus rhizosphere microbial communities from Kellogg Biological Station, Michigan, USA - LAR L8-1 metaG... | ecosystem: Host-associated > Plants > Roots >... | reverse complement strand
GCGTGTGTCGGCCCAACTGTCGCCGCGCAGCCACGTGCCGTGGATGAGAACGACGTGCTTGGCGTCGGCCATGGCATCAAGCGTGCCACTCGGCGGAGCCGAGCGCGCTTTCGAGCCGCTCCACATAGGCCTCGACGTCACCGATCGCCGATTCAGCGGCGTGCACGCTGACCGCGATGGTGTCGCCGATGCCGTGCACACCATGCGTGAGGCCCATCATCGGTGACAGCCCAGGGTAGCCGGCGGTCAGCACGACGGGCAGCTCGCCGAAGTGCAGATCGGCCGGTCCGCGACTGACGCTGGACACAACGGTGTTTCCGATGACGGTCGGCGACCGCACCGTCGGATCGAATTGACCGACGCCCCAGCGCAATAGCGGCGCAGGAACTGCGGCGAACGCGCGGCTACCCGCAACCATTGCCGGATGCGCCGCCCTGCGCCGGCGCTGGACCAGCTCCTCCGCGATGCGTGACGCCCGCTGACCGATGTCCAGCTCCGGGTGCAGTGCCACGCCGACGTTGCCGAAGTAGTTGTGCGCTCGGCGAACACCGGCTGTCGCCATCGGTACCTCGGCGCCCAGCGCCGACGGGTCGTCACCGAGCTCGCGCAGATGATCGGCTAAGGCAGTGGATACCGCGGCCAACACACCAACCGTGACGGTTGAGCCGGGCAACTGGGCGCGGTTCCTGATCACCGTGCGGATGCTGCGAACACCGTCCGGGCGTGCGTTGCTCTGCAGCGCCGGGCGCGAATCCGCCTGCGGGGGAACCACTTCTGTATCGGTGTCCGCAACCAGTTGTCGATGCGCGCGGGCCGCGCGCAAGCCGAGCCACGGCAGTGCTGCGCCGCGAAACGGCGGCGGCGCCGGCACCGGCGGTACCTCGCCCGCGCGGCCGAATAGCCATGCCGCCAGCGCCGACGACCGGATGCCGTCACCAAGCACATGTGTGGCCTGCAGCACCACCACCGTGCCCACACCGGCACCGGGCAGTCCGTCGACCGGCGCGAACACGTGCAGCCGCCAGTTCATGGCCTGCGCGTCCAGTTGATGTTCGGGCAGTCGCGCGATCGCCGCCAGACATCCCGCCCAGCTGTTGTCGTCGAGTTCGTGCACGACGAACTGGTCGGGGGATACGTCACCGGGCACCCACGCTGGATACGTGAGGACGCCGCGGTCGCGCACTCGCAGGCATAAATCGGCGCAACCGCCGGCCCGGACCCGGACCGAAGCCAGCGTCTCTTCGACATCGGACGGAACGCCGGAGAAGCCGTAAAGCAGGAACTGGTCGTTGGGGATCTTGGCCGACATCCAATACATCTGCGCATCGACCGCCGAGAGCCGACGCACCATCATGGTGTCAGGCTATTCTCTGCCCCATGCTGCCGCCTACAAGCCACGACGGCGCCGTCGTCGTCACCGGTGCGTCATCGGGAATCGGCGAGGCGATCGTCCGCGAATTCGCCCGCCGCGGTTATCGATTGGTTCTCGTCGCCCGCCGGGCCGACCGTCTGCGGGAATTGGCGGAAGAACTCGACGGCATGGCACACGTGCTTGCTGCCGATCTCTCGAACCGCGAAGAGCGCGCGACTCTGCCCGACCAGGTGGCGGCTCTCGGTGTCGTAGCGGAAGTGCTGATCAATAACGCGGGGCTAGCCACGTTGGGTTCGGTCGCCGATTCGAATCCGCGGGCCGAACTCAACCTGATCGAGGTTGACGTCGCTGCCGTGGTCGACCTCTGCAGCCGGTTCGTCCCCGGAATGGTCAAGCGCGGACGCGGAGCTGTGCTCAACGTCGCGTCGGTCGGAGCGTTCGGTCCCGTACCAGGGCAGGCGTCGTACGGTGCGGCCAAGGCTTTCGTGCTGTCCTACACCCAGGCAATGCGAGAGGAACTGCGCGGCACCGGCGTCACCGCAGCGACGGTATGCCCGGGACCGGTGAAGACCGGCTTCGGCGAAGCGGCAGGCATACCGGACGAAGAAGCCGAGAAGTCGCTTCCGAAGTTCCTGTGGAAGAACGCCGACGAAGTGGCCAAGGCCGCGGTCGACGGACTGGCATCGGACAAAGGTGTGATCGTTCCCGGGCTGCCTAACCGGATCGCGGCGGTAGTCAACCATCATTTGCCGCGGCGACTGTTGCTACCGCTGGTCGCGCGCAACCATCCCGGTCTGAAGAAGTCCTAGCAAGGCGACCCGGCAACTCACTGACCGGATTGCCCAGCTCTGCGCGACTATGTCGCCCGTTGCCACGATCCAACTGACGATCCAGCGACATTGTCGCTGGGAGGTGGGCACAGCAGACAGTGCCAGCTCCCGCTGCCGAGGATGCAATACGGCATCACGAGGCTAGGCCCCCCGCCCGATGAAGTCGACGATGTGACGCGCGACGACGTCGGGCTGATCGAGCTGCAGGAAGTGCCCGCCGTTCTCGACGAGCGCGATCTCGCTTCCGTCGGGCAACACCGGCTCGATCCACGGCGTGTAATCCTCGGAGCAGCCGTCGTCGGTGCCGTGCAGATACAGCGTCGGCAACCGCGGAGCGGACAGCCAATGCTCGTGGAGTTCGGCGTACTGCGCCGGTGGCCGACTGCCACGGATAGTCGCGCGGTAGTACCCGAGCGCGGCGCGCCACCGCTCGGGTGTGCCGATCGCGGCGTCGACGTAGCGCAGATCCTCGTCGGCGCGATATCCGGGAGACCAATTCCGCCACAGCCGTGGTATCACCCAGGATGCGGAACGATCTGGCAGCCAAGGCAATTGGAAGTACATGATGTACCAGCTGTGAAGCAGCTGACGCGGCAGTTTCGCTGCCAGCCGGCCAGACTGCGGCACCCGACCGAAAGGACGGAACGCGGCACTGAAAGGCACCGACATGATCACGGCCTTGGCGAACGGGCTATCCGGCATCGCCGCAAGCCCGGCTCCCGCGATGGCTCCCCAGTCGTGGCCGATGAACACGTCGCGCCCCGTGGGGCCCGCGGCGTCCAGCACCCGTAGCGCGTCGTCCATCAGCGCGCCGACGTGGTAGCTGCCGTCCAATGGCAACGTCGACGGGACATAGCCGCGGATGAACGGCGCCACCACGCGCCACCCCGCCTCCACCAGTGCGGGGGCCACCTTGCGCCATCCGTAGGCGGTGTCGGGGAAACCGTGCAGGCACAATGCGATTGGCGCGTCGGACGGCCCCCACGTCAGCGCGCGCAGCTGCACGGTCGGCGCCGCGACGTCGAGCCACTGCGGTTCGGTCACGCTACACCGGGTCGAATTTGGAGATCAGCCAGCGGTTACCGACCTTGTCCAGCGTCACCCGCACACTAGACGCGGTGTCGGTCGGCGCGGTCTGACCGACGATCACGGTCTGGTTGACGAACACCAGCACCACGGCGTGGCTGGGATTGGCGGACACCGAGGCCACCGCCGGAACGGTTGCCACTGCGGAGATCTGCTTCTGCTTGGCACCCGGGATCACGACGTCGTCGGTCAGCGAGGTGTACGAGTCGCGGAAGTCGCCGGTCAACAGGTCGCGGGCGGCGCCGAGCTGCTGCTCCACGGTGTCGGGCTTGTACGACAGAAGCGCGACCGTGCTGTCCTCGGCGGCCTGTGTCGACTCATCGCGCGCGATCTCGCTGTCGCGCACCGAATTGTCCATCCACTTCAGGTATCCCGCACCCAACGCCAGCAGCAGCGCCACGGCGGGCAGCACGCCAAAGGCGAACACCCGCGCCCATTGGATGTGCCGCTTGGGCTTTTTCGGTTCAGCGGACTCCGATGCCTCGTCGGCGGTCTCCCTCGGCTCGTCGGCCTTTTCGGTCGACTCCTCGGCAGCCCTGCCTTCGACTGTGTCGTCGGCGTGGTCGGTATCGGTGTCGGACGGCACGGTGGCCTTTTCCTCTGCGGTCTGGTCTCGGCTGTGTTTGCTCACGGCACGAACTTCACATCGGACACCTTGGCCTCGTCGCCGACCTTCTGCACGAAGATGCGCATCCGCCAGGCGCGTGGTGCTTGTTCTGGCGCGCCGGCGTTGGACGTCTTGACCGTCACGGCGACGAGCACCTGAGCCCCGTCTTTGGATTCGGACTCCAATCCCGCCTCGGCGATGGTGCCGACCGACTTGGACTGGGCCTGCTTGACGACTTCGACGAACGGCTGCGCACGCTTCTCGAACTCGTCGTAGAACTTTCCCGTCGCGGAGTCCAGGATGCGCTGCACGTCCTGATCGGCCTGCTGCCAGTCGATCGTGGTCAGGTTCAGCGCACCTTGCCGGCCGACCTGGAGGAAGAGCTTGCGTTGTTCATCGGCCTGACGCGACTGGTAGGTGCGGAACCCCAGCCATCCGGTCAACCCGGCGAGCACCACCACCAGCGCCAGTCCGACGATCGTCGCCAGCCGCAGATGCGACATCCGCGACTTGGCCGGCGCTGCTTCTCCGGCTTCTTCGTCGAGGGCTTCCTCGTCGTAGTCGTCGCCGTCCTCGTCGCCGTCCGTCGCCTTCTCGGCATCGGCCACCTCGGTGGTCTCGCTAGCGCCCGATTCCGGCTCGGTGGCGCTCGACGCCTCCTCGGTGGCCGCCGAGTCGCTCAGTTCCCCGTCGGGGGCAGCGGCATCGTCGGCCATGTTTGCTCCTCTGTGGCACTGCGGGCCAGGTTGGACTGTGTATACACACGCCCGTCCGGTCCAACGTACGTGCCAGTGGCTGGGTCATACTCGCCGGCCGCTATCGGCGGCGGGGCCGGGCCCGGCGGCGGAGCTGCTTGCGCAGGTGGCGACCCCGGCGGCAACTGCGGGATGGGCTGGCCGGACAGCGTCGCGTTCGGGTCGCCCCTCCAGTTGTAACCGTCGTTCAGCGGCACGTAGTACTCGTTGCTCTCACACATCTTAGCCGTCGGCGCGCGTTTGCCAGGAACGGTGATGCACGGCAGGTTGCGGGCGCCGCGCACATCGAACGGCGCGCCACCGAACCGGCTTTTCAGCCACGGGAACTGGGAATGGGGCCTCGAGACGGTCACATCGTGACGAGTTGACCGTCAGCGGACCGCATTCTCGAGTTCGGCAATGACGATCTTGTGCATCCCGAGCATCGCCTTCGTCGCCGCCGCGGCGCGGGCCGGGTCGGGGTCGCCGGTGAGCTCGAAGAGCCGGGTCGGAACGACCTGCCAGCTCAGCCCGAACCGGTCCTTGAGCCAGCCGCATTGCGACTCCTCGCCGCCGTCGACCAGCCTGTCCCAGTAGTAGTCGACCTCGTCCTGGTCCTTGCACTCGACCAGAAACGACACCGCCTCGCTGAACGGGAATTGCGGTCCACCGTTGATGCCGATGAACCGGTGGCCGTCGAGCACGAAGGTCCCGGACACCACCTCACCGGGCGTGCCAGGGCCGGCTTCGGTGTAGCGCTCGAACGACTCGATCCTCGAATTCGGGAAGATCGCTGTGTAGAACTGCGCGGCTTCCTCGAGGTTGTTGTCGAACCAGAGCGACGGCGTGATCGACGGCAACGGGGCTCCTCTCGTCAAGGCGGGTTTCCGGTATCGACCGTCCGGGCGCCCCAAACTCATCGCCGTTCGGCCGTCCGGCCTTCGGCACCCAGCGCACGCAGCGCGAACTCCAGCATCCAGTCCAGTGACCGTTGTAGCCGCTGCTCGTCGTCGAGCGACTGGTTGGCCATCTCGCGGCCGATGACAGCGCTGATGGCGATCGCGTCGCGCTCCGGGTCGGCCAGCGGAAAGGTGCCGTCGGTTCGGCCGCGGCGGAGGATCTCGACCAGCGAGCGTTCGCGGGCGGCGTGCGCGCGCTCCCGGGTCTCCCGGTAGCCCTTGGCGGCGCGCACCTCATCGGAGTCGATCACTGTCAGATGCATCCGCAGCTCCGCGTCGTGCATCCAGCCGAACATTTGGCGGATCCACTCCTTCAGCTGGTCGACGGGAGCGCCGGGCTTGTCGACGATGCGGTCGAGCCGATCGGCGAGCGCGTCGCCCTCCTGCCGCAGCATCGCCAAGAACAACTCGTCCTTGGACTCGAAGTGACGGTAGAACGCCCGGGTGGATACCCCGGCGCGTTGCAGGATCGCGGCAACCGGAATCGGACCGGTGTGCGGCTCCGACAGGCAGCCGTATGCCGCATCGATGATGCAGCCGCGGTCGTCGTCACTGGCGGTGTCTGGCTGCACGATGGCAGATTCTAGGGACGCCGCGCACCGGTCGGGCCGAAGATGGGTGCAAATAATCCGCTAACGTGAGGCCCGGGGCCAGCCGAGAGGACGTCCGTGAGCACTACACGCAGCGAACCGCAGACCGTCAAGTTTCGCGGTGTCGATGATCTCGTCCTGGTTGCTGACGAATGGAACTCCGGAGCCGCAACGGCAGCGACATCAGACGGAGCAGTGCCTTCCGTCCTTCTGCTGCACGGTGGGGGGCAGAACCGGTTCTCCTGGAAGAACACCGGCCAGATCCTGGCCGACGAGGGCTTCCATGTCGTTGCGTTGGACAGCCGCGGCCACGGCGACAGCGACCGCTCCCCCGATGCGACCTACACCGTGGATGCGCTGTGCGCCGACACGCTGCAGGTACTGGAGCAGATTGGGCGGCCGGTGATTTTGATCGGGGCGAGCATGGGCGGAATGACCAGCATCCTCGTCGCCGACGCCGCAGGCCCGGAGAAGGTCACCAAGCTCGTGCTCGTGGACGTCGTGCCGCGGTACGAGAAGAGCGGCAGCGCCCGCATTCGCGACTTCATGTTCAGCCATGTCCATGGTTTCGAGACGCTCGAAGAGGCCGCCGACGCGGTCGCTGAATATCTGCCTTACCGGACCAAGCCGCGCAGCCCGGAGGGCCTGAAGAAGAACCTGCGCCGACGTGACGGCCGGTGGTACTGGCACTGGGATCCGAAGTTTCTGACTGCGCCTTCCGACGATGCGTTCGTGCGGGAGGATAAGCTCGAACGGGCGGCGATCGACCTGACCATCCCAATCCTGCTGATTCGGGGCAAGCTGTCCGATGTGGTCAGCCCCGAGGGTGTCAAGGACTTCCTGAAGAAAGTGCCCCGCGCCGAGTTCGTCGAGCTGTCCGACGCGGGACACACCGCGGCGGGTGACGACAACGACGCGTTCTCCGAAGCCGTCGTCCAATTCGTCAGCCGGTGACCGTCGGATTCAATTTCCTTGAGGCACCCGAGCTTCCGGCGCCTCAAGTGAGCGACGCGCAGGCCGAGGAAATTCTGGCCACGCACTACGGGCTGCGGGCGCGCGCGACATCGCTGGGCAGCCAGCAGGACAAGAATTTCGTGGTCACAGTTGACGGCGAGATCGTCGGGGTGCTCAAGATCGCAAATCCGGCGTTCAACGCCACCGAAATCGAGGCCCAGGACCTGGCGGCGGAGAAGATCGCCGAGGCTGAGCCGTTGCTGCGGATGGCGGTGCCGTTGCCGAACATTGCTGGCCAAAAGTGCACGGCCCTCACCGGTTTGGTGGACGGTACCGCGTATGTGCGCTTGCTGCGGTTTCTGCCCGGCGGGACGTTGCTCGACTCGGGCTACTTGTCGCCGACCGTGGTCGCGGGGCTAGGCGAGGTCGCTGGGCGGGTGAGCCGAGCGCTCGAGGGTTTTCGTCATCCCGGCCTTGACCGGGTGCTGCAGTGGGATCTACGGTACGGCACCGCGGTTGTGGCGGAACTGATTTCGTACGTCACCGATCCATTGCACCGCGCGCGAGTGGACGCGACGGCCACCGAAGCGTGGTCGCGGATCGCGCCGCTCGTCGATGAGCTGCCGCGGCAGGCCGTGCATTTGGATCTGACTGACGCCAACGTCGTGGTGGCGCGCCGGGCTGACAGCTCGCCTGAGCCGGACGGGGTCATCGACTTCGGCGACCTGACCGACAGCTGGGCGGTGTCGGAATTAGCGATCACAGCGTCATCGGTGCTGGGCCACCCTGGGAGCGAACCAATCTCGATCCTGCCCGCGGTACGGGCCTTTCACGCCATCCGTCCGCTCACCACGGCGGAGGTGGACGCGTTGTGGCCGCTGCTCGTGCTGCGCACCGTGGTACTCATCGTCAGCGGGGCACAGCAGGCGAGCCTTGATCCCGACAACCCCTATCTCACCGCGCAGTCTGGCGGCGAGTGGCGCATGTTCGAACAGGCGACCTCCGTTCCGATCGACGTGATGACCGAGGTGATCAGGGCCGACCTCGGTCTGGCCGCGCGGCCGGATCCTGTGGCCGGGTCCCTCATCGACGTCGACCCCACCTCGGTGGTGACGCTCGACTTGGCCACCACGTCCGACGTCTACGACTCCGCATTCGAAAACGACGGTTCGCTCGAGGCGGGTGTCGAAGACGGATTAGCCAGGGCGGCAGCGCAAGACGGAGCCCGGCTCGTCGTCACCCAATACGGTCAGCCGCGGCTGAGCCGGACCCCCAAGCTCAGCCAGGAAAGCCCCAACGTCGTGGCGACCGGCATCAGCATCTGGCCGTCAGCGCCCACACGGTTGGCCGCCCCGTGGGACGGCGAGGTGATTGCCGATGACGACCTGACGCTGCGGGGCGTTGATTTCGAGCTGACGCTTTCGGGTGTGCATGCGGTGGCGTCGGGCCGGGTTAATGCCGGTGACCCCCTGGCCGACGCACCCGCGGACGCATGGGTGGAGGTCGGTGTGCGGCCGGTCGGTGCACCCGCGGCGCCACTTCTGACACGTTCCGAGCTGGCGCCGGGTTGGTTGGCGCTGACCCGTGACCCACGACCGCTGCTCGGGCTGCCCGCTGTGGCGGTGCCGGACGCCGGCGATCTGCTGTCGCGACGCGACGCGAGTTTTGCTCCCGTGCAGGAGTTTTACTATCGCAAACCGCCGCAGATCGAGCGGGGCAAGCGGCATTACCTGATGTCGACCGCCGGCCGCACCTATCTCGACATGGTCAACAACGTGACAGTGCTGGGTCATGCTCATCCGCGCATCGCCGACACCGCCGCGAGGCAGCTGCGCAAGCTGAACACGAATTCGCGGTTCAACTATGCGGCGGTGGTTGAGTTCAGCGAGCGGCTCGCCGGCATGCTGCCCGATCCGCTGGACACGGTGTTTCTCGTCAACTCTGGCTCGGAGGCAAGCGATCTGGCGATCCGGCTCGCGACAGCAGCGACGGGGCGGCGCGATGTCGTCGCGGTCCGCGAGGCCTATCACGGCTGGACATACGGCACGGACGCAGTGTCGACATCGACCGCCGATAATCCCAATGCGCTTGCCACGCGGCCGGATTGGGTGCACACGGTCGAATCCCCCAACAGCTTCCGCGGAAAATACCGCGGGAACGAGGCCGTGAAGTACGCAGGCGAGGCGGTGCAGCAGATCTCACAGCTGGTGGCGGACGGTCGCCCGCCCGCGGCGTTCATCTGCGAGAGCGTGTACGGCAATGCGGGCGGCATGGCGCTGCCGGACGGCTACCTGCAACAGGTGTATGCGGCGGTGCGGGCGGCAGGCGGGCTGGCGATCTCCGACGAGGTTCAGGTCGGGTATGGCCGTCTCGGCGAGTGGTTCTGGGGTTTCATGCAGCAGAACGCCGTGCCGGACATCGTGGCGGTCGCGAAGTCGATGGGCAACGGATATCCGCTCGGCGCCGTGATCACCAGCCGCGCCGTCGCCGACGGGTTCCGCACCCAGGGCTATTTCTTCTCGTCGACCGGCGGCAGCCCGCTGTCGTGCGCGATCGGAATGACCGTCCTCGACGTGTTGCGCGACGAACGGCTGCAGGAGAACGCCGCACGCGTCGGCGCACATCTGAAGGCGAGACTCCAAGCGCTGCAGCACAAGCACCCGATCATCGGCACCGTGCACGGCATCGGTCTCTACCTGGGTGTCGAAATGGTCCGCGACGCCGAGACGCTGGAGCCCGCGCCGGAAGAGACGTCGGCGATCTGCGACCGCATGCTCGAACTCGGGGTGGTCATCCAGCCCACCGGTGACCACGTGAACATCCTGAAGACCAAGCCGCCGTTGTGCATTGACCTCGAGGCCGCCGACTTCTATGTCGACACGTTGGACCGGGTACTGACCGAGGGCTGGTAGTGCGGCCGAGTGTGAAGCCACTGCGAGATTTCGCATGATTTTTCGCAACGGCTTCACGTTCGGCGATCCCACGCGGCTGACAAACGTCGGATGATGTCAGCCCCTGGCTATGACAACAGGCATCTTCAATCTGCTGTGGGTGGTTGTCACCGTCTTGATGATCGTGCGGCCAGGCTCGACAACGGGCGTCTAGGCGAAGAACTCAAGCGCGCGGTCGATCACCAGCTGGGGCTTCTCGTCAGCGATGAAATGCGAAGCGCCGTCGACTTCTTCGAGCGTCAAATCGTCGGCGTGGTCTTGGTAGCCGTCCAGGATCGCCACGTTCATATTGGGATCCTCGCGGCCGTACAGGATCAGCGTCGACGTGCTCAAACGCATCCCGCGATACCGGCCGGACATGACGCGTGGGAACAGCGGAACGATGAAGTGGCGATACAGCGCCGAACCCGCATGGGCGCGAGCGGGATCACGGAACGGCGCCACGAACAGTTCGCGGTCACGCCGCGTGAACGCGCTGCGGTCGGACGTGTAGTGGTCGAGCAGATAAGTCGCCATCCGTTGGCGGCCCTTGCTCAACAGATACGGCCCCACCACCGGCGTCGCGATCGCGTTCTGAAACCACAGCCGCGGCACGGCCGCCAAAAGGCGCGGGTTGAACCTCACGAACGGGTGCGGAATCGCCAGCGAGATATACCGTTCCACGCGCTGCGGGTGATGCAAGCAGAGCAGGAAGCCGACCAGCGCGCCCCAATCGTGTGCCATCAGCTTCACGCGGTCGAGCTCGAGTGCGTCGAGCAGCGCGACCACGTCGGCGACCAACTGCTCGGAGTTGTAACCGTCGGCAGGCGCATCGGTCCAGCCCGCGCCTCGCAGGTCCGGGGCTATCACCCGATAGCGCTGCGCCAGGGCCGGCAGCACCTTGTACCACCCCCACCAGTGCTGCGGGAAGCCGTGCAACAGCAGCAGGGGTTCTCCGGTGCCGGCCTCGGCGACGTGCATTGTCAGCCCGGGCAGTTTCACGAATCGATGCTCGACACCACCGAGATCCGGCAACTCGGGCCGCTCGGTCATGCGGTTGACCCTGCCACACCGAGCTCGGAGGCGAAGTAGGCCTGTGCGATGTGCTTGGCCTCATCCGACGGCACCGCGCGCACGACCTTCTGCGCGCCCAGCCCGTCGATCATCGTCAACAACCGCCGCGCCGCGACATCGACGTCGGCCACGTGGAACTCGCCGTCGGCGACGCCGGCACGCACGATGCCCGCGATGCAGTCCAACCACTCGCCCGTCAGCTCCTTGGCCTCGGCCGCCAGCGGTGCATTGCGCCGGCCCAGGCTCCACGCCTCGAGCCACAGCGCGCTTGCGTCGTCGCTGGAGTCGTCGAGCACGTAGTCCATCAGGGCATCCATCTTGGCCACCGCCGTTCCCTCGGCGTCGACGCGCGATCGGGCTTCCTCGAGGTCGGCGACGGCCGCCGACCGGAACGCGGCCGTTATCAGCTGCTCGGCCGCCGAGAAGTAATGGCTGACCAGGCCGGGAGTGACGCCAAGGTCGGCGGCGACGCGCCGCAGCGTGACCGCGGACAACCCCTCCGCCTGCGAGATCTCGACGGCCCTGGCCAGCAGCTCGCCGTGGCGTTCAGCAGGGAGCTTCCGTTTGGCGTCACGCGCCTCGACGGTCAATTTCGGTCCTTCCTATTGACGAATGCCGATCCTTATTGAACACTACATCAACACTATTGATCTACCCGTCAACAAGGACAACCATGACCGCGACACTTTCGCCCCCGGAAACCGCCTTCACCACCGACCGCGTCGGCGCCGTCGAGAACGCCGGCGTCGAGTACCTCTCCGAAGACGCCCGCGACTCCCGGCCGCGCAACCTGGGCACGGTCTTTCTCGGCGCGAACCTGACGTGGACGAACGTCGTGTTCGGCGCCTTCGCGATCCTGTTCGGTCTCAGCTTCTGGCAGACGGTCACCTCGATGGCCGTCGGCATCGCGGTCGGCACCCTGGCAGTCGTGCCCACCGCGATCATCGGGCCGCGCACCGGCACCAATATGACGGTGTCCAGCGGCGCGTTCTTCGGCATCCGCGGCCGGTTCATCGGATCGGGCATCGCACTGCTCATCGCATTCGGATTCGCCGCGGTCACGGTGTGGACGAGCGGTGACGCGATCGTCGCCGCCGGGTACCGGCTGCTCGGCACTCCGGAAAACGACGCGGTGCATGCGATCGCGTACGCCGCCGTGGCGGCGCTGATGGTGACCGTCGCGCTGTACGGGCACGCGACCATCGTCGCCATGCAGAAGGTGGTCGTGCCGGTCGTCGGTGTGCTGATGATCCTCGGGGTGTTCGCGTTCGCGGGCGGGTTCGATCCCGCTGCGTCAAGTGGCGAGTACATGCTGGGTGGCTTCTGGCAGACGTGGACACTGTCGACCGTGCTGTTCGCGGCCGCGCCCATCTCGTACGGTCCAACGATCGGCGACTACACCCGCCGAATCTCCGCGCGGCGCTTCAGCAATCGGCGCATCTGCGGTGCCTTGGGCATCGGCATGTTCGTCGGTGTGCTGCTACCCAGCCTGTTCGGCGCGTTCACCGCAATGACGTTCGCCAATCCGACAGGTTCCTATCTCGACGACCTGGTGGCGGCGTCACCCGGTTGGTATGTGCTGCCGATCGTGGTCATCTCGCTGCTGGGCGGGCTGAGCCAGGGCGTGCTGTGCGTCTACGCCAGCGGCCTCGACCTGGAAGGCCTTGCGCCGCGACTGAAGCGGACACAGACCACGATCATCACCGCCGTGGTCGCGATCGCACTGCTGTATTTGGGTGTGTTCGTGTTCGACGCGGTCGAGTCGGTCACGGCAATGACGGTCGCGCTCAACGCCGTCATCACGCCGTGGGTGGCGATCCTGGCCATCGGCGCATTGCGCACGAAAACCTATGATCCGACGGACCTTCAGGCCTTCGCACAGGGACGACATGGCGGCCGTTACTGGTTCACCGGCGGTTGGAACGTGCCGGCCGTGGTCGCGTGGACCGCGGGTGCAGTGTTCGGCCTGTTGGCGGTCAACACCACGCTGTACGTCGGCCCGCTGGCCGACATTGCAGGCGGAGTCGACGTGAGCACGATCGGATCGGCGGCGCTGGCCGGGTTGATTTACATCGCTTTGCTGAATTGTGTCAAGGGATGACACTTTCCCTTGACGACGGGCGACGGTCACCGGCGCGTTCAGCTAGTCGAGATCGACGAAATGGCGCAATTCACTCGCACTTTTGCGCCCGTTTGTTGGTTTGGGCGTGGTCTCGCGCAACGGAACTAGGCCAGCAGCGGCACCTGGTCGTGGCGCGTATCGGTGAGGATTTCGAGCATCGCGCGGCGGGTGGCCGTCAGCTCCGTGCGCTCGAAAGCCGTGCCCGCCAGCTGGATTCGGCAGGTCGCGATCGCCGAGTTGTAGCAGTACTTCGAACCGCCATCGGTGTCGGTATAGGTCAGGCCGATGACGTCGGCCGGTTCGGCGATGATCTCGCCCTCGATCATCTGGTCCCCGACCCGCCCCCCGAACGCCCACGAGAACGGCTGATACCTGCCGTGGGTCTGCAGGCTGCCGAGAATCGAGCGAACCGCGAATTCCTGCCCGGCATGCCGGAACACGAACAGCGTGGCCGCGGGCAGCAAGAACGGACCGATCGCCGCCCGCGCCGTCACGATCTCCATGCTGGAGTCCGGCGCCTCGTCGAAGCCGCACACCTGGCCGAACGCGTAGGCCGGAGTGTGCCGCGTTCCCCAGTTGTGGTTGACGCTGCCGGTCCAGCCGTCGAGCACGAGCCGGGCGTCGTCGAGCTCCACCTGCCCGTCGAATTGGGCCAGCGGGTGGCGCACCGTCGTCTTAGCCGTCGGGATGCGCGCCTTGTACGCGCGCTCGGTGAGGAGTTTGACCGCGGCGTCAGATCCCGGGGTGATGCGCAGATCCCATCGCGCCGAGTGGGTTCCACCGGTCACGACGCCCTGTGCGGACCGGTCGTCGATCGATGTCGCGCCGATGCGCGCGGTCCAGTTGTCGTACTCGTAGTCGGCGGCGTCAATCGGGTACGGCTGCTTGACCGCCCGGTTGCCCTCCCCTTCGGGATCGAAAACCATCACCCACACGTCGGCGACCGGGCCGCCCGCCGTGGGCAGCAGTAGGGTTTCGCGCAACCACAGCGCCTGCGGCTGCTCGGGGTGGTTGGCGCGGATATAACGGCTCTCGTAGTAGGGCGCCTCAGGCATCACGGGTTCAGCATCCAATACTTGAGCGGTGATGGGTGCGCAGATTGCGGCTTATGTGCTTGCGGGGATCGCCGCGGTGGAGGCAGTGGCGCTGGTCGCGTTTTGGCGGCGCTGCGCAGGTCAAGAGCGCGAACTCGATGAGCTGCGCCGCCGGGTCGACACCAGAAACATGCTGTTCTCAGGTGGTCGGGAGGCCGTCAAGCAGGTTTGGCAGACCGCCAACATCCTGCGCAAGGACGGGCTGGGCGCAGCGGTCCGGTCATCGATCGAGGATCTCGCCGACTGGGCGGAGGTGGAGCGACCGGATCTAGCCCGGCTGGCGCCGAGCGGCAAGGTGGCGATTGTGTTCTCCGACATCGAGGAGTCGACGGCGCTCAACGAGCGCATCGGCGATCGGGCGTGGGTCAGGCTGATCGGCAACCACGACAAGCTGGTCCGCAGGCACGTCAAGCAACACTCCGGTCATGTTGTGAAAAGTCAGGGCGACGGCTTCATGATCGCGTTCGCGCAGCCCGAGCAGGCGGTGCAGTGCAGTATCGACGTGCAACGCTCACTTCGTCGGCGGCCCAACGGCATTCGTGTCCGCATCGGCATCCACATGGGCAAGTCGGTGCGCCGTGGCGACGATCTGTTTGGCCGCAACGTCGCGATGGCGGCGCGGGTGGCGGCGCTGGCGGACGGCGGCGAGATTCTCGTCAGCGAGGTAGTGCGCGACGCCGTTAGCGATGAAGACATCGCGTTCGACGACGGCCGCGATGTCGAACTGAAGGGATTTTCCGGCCCGCACCGGCTCTACGCTGTGGCCTCCTAGGTGCTGGCGCCGCCAGCCTCGGCCACGCGTTGATGCAGCCGGGCACGGATGTCGTCGGGTGTGTACGAATTGCGCTTACGTTGGTCGCGCGCGACCAGCACTCCGCCCGCAACCACGCCGGCGACACCGGCCAGCCCAACCCACTTCCATATGCCTCGCATGCGTAGCAGTCTGCCTAAGCTGCGGGGGTGAAAGAAAGCACGGTGTCGCTGCAGCGGGCGCTGGACGAGACCCGGACCGGGGATATATGGCTGTTTCGCGGCAGCTCCGGGCCGGACCGGGCGATCCAGACGATGAGCAACAGCCCGGTCAACCACGTCGGGATGACGATCGCGATCGAGGATCTGCCGCCGTTGATCTGGCACGCCGAACTGGGCGACAAGCTGACGGACATGTGGACGGGCGGAAATCACCGCGGGGTGCAGTTGCACGACGCGCGACAGGCCATCGAGCGGTGGATGAACAACTACCACCAGCGCTGCTGGCTGCGTGAGCTCACGCCGTACGCGACTCGCGAGCAAGAGGACCGCGCGCTGAAGGTCGTCGCCCGGATGGACGGCACACCGTTTCCCACTACCGCCAGGCTCACGGGCCGGTGGTTCCGCGGCCGGCTGGCGATCGCCGACTTTACGCGGGGAATTCCTCTCGTGCACAACAAGGTTCGTGAGGTCACACAGCGCAGGAAGGCGGAGAAGCTCCAGGTCGGGTTGGAGACGGCGTATTGCGCGGAGACCGTTGCCATCACCTACGAGGAGATGGGATTGCTGACGTCCGAAAAGCATTACAACTGGTTTGATCCCGGCTCGTTCTGGAGCGGTGACTCGCTGCCGCTCGCGCCCGGCTATCAGCTTGGCGACGAAATCGCCGTCGTAGCCAATTGATTGGCGGTCAGAGGCGTGCGAAGCAGGGATTCGCATCCTCTTTGGGGATCGACGCGTTCTGGCTGGAGAACGTTCCGACGACTCCGGTATCGGTCACTTTGACGCTGTCGGCGTGGATGCCGAGCGGATAGTTGTCATTCAGTTTCTTGGTGAGGCCGTTCAGTGCTGTCTGCACCGCGCCCTTCGGCAGCGGGCCGTTGACGTCGAGAACCTCCAGGTTCAGGTCACCGTTGGCGACGATGGGCTTGGCCGTGACGCTGTTGCTACCGGCCTCCAGGACAACGGTGCCCGCGGCCGGGTCGGTGCTCACGCCGGTGACCAGACTGCCCACACCGGGCAAGTTGGCCGCCATTGTGTCCTTGATGCCCGCAGACATCCAGCTGAGTTTCGCGTTCAACGATCCGATGGTGCCCTTGGAGTTCGCCGAATCCTGCAATCGCACGTCCTTGAGGATCACGTCAGCGGTCATTCCGTTGGCGCTCTGAACCCTGTTCCCCGCTGTGGTGACTGAGATGTTCGTGTAGTGGCCGGTGATGTGTTGCCACAGGAACGGTGGATTCACCCCGAAGGAGATTGAGGCGCCGTCTTGGACGACACATTGAGCGACCGCCGTCAAGACGCTCTCAGCGCGGTGACGGGCATACAGTTCTGCGCCTGCCAGTCCGCCCGCGAGCAGCGCGACGACGATGATGACGACCAGAACGATCGTCTGGCGGTTGAGACCGCGCGAGGGGCGCTGCTTGCCGGCGAACGACGGTGGCGGTGGTGGCGGCGGCGTTCGCCGAAGCTGTTGGGGAAGCTGTTGGGTAGGCGCTACATCGGCAGGTGCCTGAGGCCGCGGGATCTTTTGCGTGGGCCCTACATCCGCGGGCCGGTACGGCGGCCGGAACTGTTGGGTCGGCGGCTCCGGCCGTCTGGGAGGCGGCGGCCGGCGTGTCGCCGAACCGGGAGGTGCAGTACCCCTGCCCCTCCAATCAGGATGACCGGGGCGTTGCGGCGGCGTCACTTGCGCGATTCTGCCTCATGCCGCGGCGTCACCGCACGCGGCCGTCGGACGGAACATGCTGATTTGCCCGAAACGGCGGCTGCTGCTGAGGGTTCGGGGTCGGGCGCACTCGGCGGGATTGTCCAGGCTGCGCGACCACCACCACGATGAAGATCATTTCGGCTCCCTCATCCGGATTCATCGAGTGTCTCGATGCCGCGTCACCCGTTATTCGGCAGGCCGTCAACAATTGATGACGGCCGCGGACATCGACAAGACCGTTGCTGAGGTCGATACCGACATGACTGATGTCGCGCAAGGGGGCCGAGGCGACCGCCACTGCGGCATGCGCCCTACCTGCGCATTACCGGCTGGCCACCGCTCTTGATTCCAGCTAGCAGCAGGGTCGGAACGGGTGTCAGCAGTGACGACAACGGCTTGCTGAAGCGGCATTGTTTTACACAGCCCAACAGAGTGACCCAGCGAGCAGGAGGACGACATGAAAACAACAACGATCAAGTACCTCGCACCGTGGATGGCCGCAGCCGCGATTGGTGGAGCGGTAGCCCTCGCGCCCATCGCCAGCGCCGCTACCCATCCGGCACCCCCCACTGCCCCCGCCAGCGCCGGCACCGATCCTCTCGTGCCGTATGGCACGGATCCCCACAGCCCGTACGTGTTCGGCTACCACGTTTCGGACCACGACGAGGCCAACACCACGAACGGTCAATTGGACGTGCCGTTCTGAGACGTCCGCACCAACGGGAGAACACCATGAAGACCATCAAGTACGCCGTACCGTGGTTGGCCGCAGCCGCGATTGGTGCCGCGGTTGCGCTCGCACCCATCGCTAGCGCCGCTACCCATCCGGCACCCGCCGCGACCGCCACATCGCAGACGCCCCACGCCGCCGTCACCGATACCGACCCGGCCACGCCGTACGGCACCGACCCCGAGAGCCCGGCCATCTTCGGCTACCACACATGGCTTGGCGACGATGTGGACGTGCCCTTCTGATTCGCCGCGGCAAACGCTAGGTCGTGTGAACGACGCCAGACCCCACCTGCCGATCGCAGATTGGGGTCTTCGGCGTTTACGGGGACACCCGGCCCCGACACCATTCGGTTCGGACGAGAATCTCGGCGTGATTCGGAGCAGCGAGGGCATGTCAGTGGACTGAGGCCGTCGCTTCAATCCGCCTACCTTGTCGTCGTCGGAGTCGGCGGTGGCGCCAGCGACAGGCCCGCGTAGATCTCGTCGAGAACTGTCGGCAACATGGCCTGTGCCGTCGTCCTGCCATCCGGCGAGAGAGTCAGATTCGTCCAAATGACCAGCGCCACATCGTTATCCGGGTCGTACCCCATGAACGAGTTGAAGCCGGGAAGTTCACCACCGTGATAGAACATCGCGGCGTTCGGGCCGAAGCGCTGATACGATATTCCGTACCCATACTTCTGTCCATCCGGGGCGGCGGGGTCCTCGGGTTGCAGGCTCGTCAACCACTGTTGGTGGTAGTCGGCGTTGAAGACCTTGCCCGAGACGAGTGCCTTCATCCACGTGGCGAGATCGTCGGCTGTCGAGATCGCTCCCCCGGCCGCGGTGGCGTATGAGGAGTTCTGGTTGGTGTAGTCGACCGGCTGCAACGTTCCGGCCTGTGCGGCGGCTTGCATGTCAGCGGGATACGGATCGTCGGCGAGTGCGTAGAAGCTGCCGCCGTACATGTAACCGTGCGAGTAGGGAGCCGGCATGGAAGTGTCGTCGGCGGCGGGGAGCGAAGTCTGTGTGAGGCCAACCGGACCGAACAGCCGGTCGGCGAACTGCTGAGCCAACGGGCGCCCGCCGACCTTCTCGGCGATGAGGCCGAGCAGCGCGTAGTTGGTGTTGCTGTACTCGTAGGAGGCGTCGGGCGCGAACTGCGGCGGATGCCGGAACGCGATCGCCAAGACCTCCTGCGGCGTCCAGGCCTTTCCCGGGTTCGCATCCATGGCCGCCGCAAGCGCCGGGTCGGCCGTGTAGCCGTAGAGACCGCTGCGCATCTTCAAAAGCTGTGCGACGGTGATGTTCTCTCCGTCCGGCACATCCGGAATGTAGGTGGATACTGGATCGCTTAACTTCAGCTTGCCGTCCTGGGCGAGCAACACAATCAGCGCCCCAGTCATGGTCTTCGTGTTCGAGGCGATGCGGAAGTGAGTGTTCGCCGCGGGTGGTATGTGCACGCCGAGTTCGGTGGTACCCACCCCAGCATTGAAGTTGCCCTGCGGCGTGCGCAGCAGCACCATCGCTCCGGGAACCTTCAGCTGCTTGACGGCGGCCTCGACGACAGTCTGAAACGCTTGGGGATCAATGGTCTTCAGCGCGGAATTCTTCGGTGCGAGGCTGGTCGCGGTGGTCGTCGCGACGGTAGAGAGTGCGGTCGTCGGCTCGCCTGCGGATGAGCAGCCCGACAGCAATACCGCTATGCAGATGGCGATCCCACCAATCCGCGTGCCTGGTATGAATTGCGCCTGCGAAAGGAACATCGTCGCTACCCCCGCCTCGGTCAGCCGAACCCTAGCCTCTCGCCGCCAGCCGGATCAGCGTTTGAGCTGAATCAGACGTTGAAGCGAAACGTCGCAGCAACGGTTGGTGAGTGACGGGGAGTTAGGCAAAGTGTCTCTGACGTTCGGCAATGTCGTCACACAGCGTTGGCGAGGATGGGCCAGCTACGGAGTTCTTGCGGACTTTTTGTGGACTGGGCCGTCCTGACGCAGCAAACTTCGCCCCCGCCACGGGTGAGAGGTCACCCCGCGACAGGTCGATAGGCCAACTCCCCCATCGTCTGGGCTGCGTGGCCGTCGGGTGCGGTCAGGCCGGGGCGGCAGGCGCAGAGTACGGCGCGATAGTTGGTCGGGCCGTGCAGTCCGGTCGCGGTGGCGACGTCAACGGTGTAAAGGTCGATCAATCCTCGGGCCTGGAGTCGGCGCGCCGCCCTGCCGAACGAATGCCGGACAGATTGCCTGGCCGGGTCGTACCCTGCGACCCTGGCGATGAACACCAGCGGCAGCAGGCTGTCGACATGATTGACGTTGGCCAGGATCGCGCGCTCGACCGCTCCATGACCTCGACTCACAGACTTAAGTGTATCTCCGAAGGGCGAACACTTAGCCCGAACAACCCTGGCCTCTTCCAAGCTCCATGTGCTGGAGGGGTACATGTCCAAAATGGCGATGATCGACCGGAACGCATCGTTGATCTGGTGGGTCCTGTCCGCGTGGTCTTCAGTCGGAACCCCCGCGTCACGGGCGGCCATCGAGGCCTAGTTGTTGTTCCGTGTCGGAACTCGACCAGGTCACACTTCGCACTGACGCGGTCAGATCCGATGCGCCCCCATTTAAGTGCGGCGGACAAGGCGTTGGCATTAGGCAGGATTCGCCCCTCAATCGGTACTCTCACGAAATGCGACCCCTTCGGTATTCCATCAACGTCACATTGGATGGGTGCTGCGATCATCGTGTGATGGTCCCGGACGAAGATCTGCATCGTCACGCAGTAGAGAACCTCGTCCAGGCTGACGCCCTCCTCTTTGGCCGAGTCACTTACGAGATGATGGAGGCAGCGTTTCGGATGCCGGCGCCAAAGGGAGCGAGGCCCGATTGGATGGAACCCTTCGCGCGGGCGATAGATGCGGCAAAGAAGTACATCGTGTCGAGCACCCTGGACCGGGTCGACTGGAACGTGGAGCTCGTGCGCGGTGATCTGGCAACAGCCGTTCAGCAGCTCAAGCGAGAGCCGGGTAAAGGACTGTTCGTGGGCGGCGTGAAGCTTCCGCTGGCGCTGGCGGAGCTGGGGTTGATCGATGAGTACGAGTTCATAGTGCAGCCCAGGCTTGCCGGCCACGGGCCGACCTTGTTCGGGGGACTATCGAAACATGTCGAGTTGCGGCTCGCAGACCGGCTGGAGTTCGACTCGGGGGCGGTGGCACTGCGGTATGAGCCGAAACGCTAGGCCGCGGCTGCACCCGTAGCTACGCGAGGAGCACGCAGAGTGTGCGTGGGACGCGGCACGCGATCGCGAGACCTACGCTTTCTTCTGCTGACCAGACGTTGCTTGGAAGCGGAACTCGACGACGTCGCCGTCGGCCATCACGTAGTCCTTGCCCTCCATCCGCACCTTGCCCGCGGCCTTCGCGGCGGCCATCGACCCGGCATCGATCAGGTCGTCGTAGGACACGATCTCGGCCTTGATGAAGCCCTTTTCGAAGTCGGTGTGGATCACGCCGGCTGCCTTCGGCGCGGTGTCACCCTGGTGAATCGTCCACGCGCGCGATTCTTTTGGACCCGCCGTCAAGAACGTCTGCAAACGCAACGTATGAAAGCCCGCCCGTGCCAA